>Ga0247727_10009445_pt1 | contig 17671 bp, 14 predicted proteins | sample WisWelCaveWW1625_FD_202498 | JGI IMG/M metagenome (GOLD analysis project Ga0247727, IMG submission 202498) | Biofilm microbial communities from Wishing Well Cave, Virginia, United States - WW16-25 | ecosystem: Environmental > Aquatic > Deep subsurface > Groundwater > Cave microbial mat | place...
ATCGCCGTCGCGTCTCCCATCGCGAACATGATCCTTCCCGGCTCGGGGGTGGTCGTGTCGCTCCTTGGGACCGCGTGGGCGGCGTTCAGGGGTCGGGCATGGCGTCGCGCATTCGAGGCAACCGCTGGCGTGATCGAAACCGTTTCTGCGAGTTCCGCCGACGTGAAGGCCATGAAAACCACCTTGAGCCACGCCCATGCGAACGCTGGGGTTATGGGACTTGTTGAGGGTGTGATTAAGAATTTCGGGAAGCCGAAAGCGTAGAGGGTTTGATATGCCATTGAAAAACAGGTTCTTCCCGCAAGGTTATCAGCCGCAATATCAAGGAGACATCAAGCCATCCCCGGAAGCAGGCGATGGCAGCCGCTCTCTTGAGCGCAAGAGGCGGGAAGAAGCCAACAGATGAATAACAAGCCGTTCATGGCCGTCCATAATACCGCCGACGAGTCGCAGGTAGAAACCGCCAAGCGCGAGGCTTTCACCGCGCGTGACAAGGAACTTCTGTTCCTTCAATCCATCCTTTCCCGAGAGGAAGGGAGGAGCTTCATTTGGGGGTTACTTGACAAATGCGGCACCTTTAGGGCAAACTTTGGTCAGGACCATGAAATATACAGGATGGAAGGCAAGCGCGAGATCGGCTTGGAACTTCTTGGCGATGCCATAAAATCCGACATCGACTTGTTTCATCGGATGATGAAGGAGAACGCCAATGGCTGAAGCTGCTGTAGTTGAGCCTGCCAAGGTCATCCCTGCCGCGACTTCCGTTCCCGTTCCTGCCACGGTTGTCACGGCTCCTCCCACGGTAATCCCAGATCCTGTCAAGCCTGCGACTCCTGCGACTCCTGCGACTCCCGAGGCCATCAAGTATGACCTGAAACTTTCCGACAAGACAAGTTTGGATGACGCCGTTTTGGAACGAACATCCGCCATTGCGCGCGAGATGGGTCTTTCCAACGAGAACGCGCAGAAATCCTTGAACTTTGTCGATACGGAAGTGGCGGCCCACCTTGCCAGACAGCGGGAGAGCTTCGCCAAGTTATCGGCAACTTGGGTGGGCGAACTGAAGGCCGACAAGGAATTCGGAGGTGACAAGTACAACGAGAACGTTGAGAATGCGAAACGGGCCGTCGCAAGGTTCGGCTCCGACTCCCTTAAAGTCGCCCTTGACGAGACGGGTTTGGGCAATCACCCTGAACTCGTTCGTATCTTTTCCAAGATCGGTCGCGCCATGGCAGACGACAAATTCGTCGTTGGCACGGCGGTTAACGGAGCGGCCCAGAAGCGCACTTTGACCGACATGTACGCTCCCAAGAAGACGACCGAAGAGTAACCCTTATAACGAAAGGTTTTGAACTATGGCAACTTTAGCGGCAAACGCGCTTACTATTGCGGATGTCTTGAAGACCATCGACCCGAAAGGGGATGCCGCGATGATCGCGGAAGTGCTCAATCAGACGAACGCCATCCTTGACGACATCCCTTGGGTGGAGGGCAACCTGATCGGCGGGAACCGCACCAGCGTTCGGACTTCCCTCCCCGGCGTCACGGCTCGCATCGCCAATCAGGGTAATGCGGCCACGAAAAGCACGTCCGCTCAGATCGACGATGCGGCTGCTTGCTTTGAGACCAAGAGCGAGATGGATAGCTTGGTCGCTGAGACGGGCGGCATGGGCATGGTCGCCAAGAACCGGGCGAACGAAGCCATGGCTCACATCGAAGCTCTGGGCGAGAAACTGTCCGAGACGCTCTTCTATGGGTCCGCTTCGGTCCCTGAAGAGTTCGTCGGCTTCGCCAACCGGTACAACACCTTGTCGCTCACCAGCACGATCATCAACAACATGATCGACGCCGGAGGAACAGGGACGGATAACTCCTCCATCTGGCTGGTCAACTGGGGGGAGGGCAAGGTCAAGGGCATCTATCCCAGAGGTACGATGGGCGGCCTTCAGCGTTACGACGAGGGCAAAGTCTCCATCGTGGATGCCACCGGGATCGCGGGAGCCACGTTCCTGGGGTACAGGGAGTACTTCACATGGCGCTGCGGCCTTGCGGTCGAGGATTGGAGGAACGTCGTCAGGATCGCCAACGTCGACATCTCCAACCTTGTCGCCAAGACAAGCGCGGCGGATCTCTTCGACCTGATGATTTCGGCCATCGAGACGATCCCGAACATCGAGAGTGGCCGCCCCGTCTTCTACATGAACCGCACGGTTCGGAAGATGCTGGCCATCCAGGCGCGTGATGATGTCCAGACGGGTGGGCAGCTCACCTACATGGATGTCGCCGGCCGGCGGGTGCTGGAGTTCCAGGGCATCCCGGTCAGGCTGGTTGACAAGCTCACCGTGACGGAAGCGACGGTTGTGTAGTTGGTGTTTTAACCTTTGAAGGAGAAATGAGATGATTCTTGATAGGCAGACCCGGTTTTCTTCGGCGCAGTCCGTCACGGCTGCCGCGGCGTCCACGGATCTGATCGACCTCAAGGCTGATCGGGACATGGGCGTCGGGCAGGAGTTGTACGTCGTTTCGGTCGTCACCACGGCTCTGGTCGGCGCTGGATCGGTGGTTGTCACGGCGGAGACCGACACGGCGGCCTCTTTCGCGTCTCCCACGACCGTCCAGACGCTCTACACGATTCCCGCTCTGGCGGCCGTCGGCGATGCGTTCGTCGCCCGCCTTCAGCCGTTCACGACTCCTGAGCAGTTCCTCCGGTTGCAGTACGCTCCGGGGGTTGTCACCGCAGGCGCGGTGACGAGCTTCATCACCAGCGACGTTCAGAAGTCCAGGAACTACGCCAAGGGGTTCACCATCACGAACCCCGTCTGATTATTTGTATGAAATCGGGGGCGGGAGTGACGTTTTGCTTCCGCCCCCCTTTTTTTCGTTCTCTTGTTTCTAGTGGGAGGTTATATGCTTAAGTTTTCCGGCAAAGCGCGCGCCATCAAGGTTGGTTTTTACGGAGGCGAACTGCGGCACCCTGAGGATTCGTCAAACGCTCGTGCGGGATGGCCTTTCGATGTCACCGAGGACATCTTCAAGTCCGACTTGGAAGGTCGTATCCTGGTAGACAAGGGGTACAATCCGATCCTGCCGAGATGGATGGAATTGCTCGATCCGGTTCCTGTGGTTGACCATACGAAGACTCCTTGTCATGTGGTGGAAGTCCCGAAAGCAAAGAAGAGGCCGACTGCTGAGAGCTTCGCAGGCAAGCTGGATGCGTCCGCTTCTCAGAAGCCCGCGCCGCTTCCTACGCCTCAGAAGAAACAGGATCGCAACGTAATCTGAGGTGAAGAGTGGCCACGTCGGATACTGAGATTGCCAATCAAGCTCTCCTTCATTTGGGTGTGAGCAAGGAGATTTCCAATCTCACTACGGAGCAAAGCAGGGAAGCGAACATCTGTCGCAGGTTCTACACTCTGGCTTTGGAGGAAATCCTGAGCGATTTCCGTTGGCCGTTTGCCACGAGGATTCAACGACTCAACAAGATTCGGGACAACCCGAACGTGGATTGGGGGAAAGAGTACCGTTACCCGCCGGATGCCCACGTTATCCGGCGCATCGTGACGGGGAACCGCAATGAGACACATGATCAAGGGGTTCCTTTCAGGGTTGCGTCGGATGCTGCCGGCAGAGTGATCTGGACGGATCAGACGGACGCGGATGTGGAGTACACGATCAAGGTGACGGATGTTCTTTTGTTCCCCCCATCTTTTGTCGCCTCGCTTTCGTACCTTCTGGGCATGAAGATCGCGCCGGCTTTGACACAAGGAGACCCCTTCAAACGGGCGGAATACTGCGCCCAGATGTATGGCTTTGAGCTTAAGAAAGCCCAATCGAACGATAAAATGGAAGAGCAGAGGGACGCCGCCCCTCATGCGGAATGGGATAGAGCAAGAGGGGGAGGCACAACCACGAGGCAGGATTGGCCTACTTGGCCTTAAATGACCACTGTACGTCAAGTTTATTTCGCCAGAGGCGAACTCTCCCCTGCCCTTCATGGCAGGGTGGATATTACAGCCTACCAGGGAGGTTTGAGGAAGTGCCGTAACTTTTTTGTTCAGCGTTCCGGCGGCATTGTGAATCGTCCAGGAACGGGATTTATCAACGAAGTAAAAGATTCGACGAAAAAAGTACGGCTCATTCCGTTTGTTTTATCCAACGATCAGACGTATGCCCTGGAATTCGGCGATCTCTACATGAGGGTTCACCGGAATGGCGCGACTGTCCTTGAAACCGCCAAAGCCGTCACGGGGGCCACGCAAGCCAATCCATGCGTGATTACCGTGGTTGCTCATGGGTATGTTGCCGGTGATTTCGTCGTCATTGCCGGCATGGGAGGCATGACGCAGTTGAACGGGCGGCCTCAATTCAGAGTCGGCACGGTCATGCCCGACACGATCGAGCTTCTGTTCCCCGACGGATCGACCGTGAATTCGTCGGCCTTCGCGGCGTACACCTCCGGCGGAACGGCCGCCCGGATTTTTCAGATCGCGACGCCCTACCTCGAAGCGGATCTTGCGAGGATCAACTACGCGCAATCCGGCGACGTGGTAACTCTCGTTCACAAGAACTACGACGTGCGCGAACTGAGGCGCACCGATCATGCGGCTTGGACGCTGGCGATCATGCCCGTCAACCCGACGGTGGGGTTTACCAGCGCCATCAGTGTCATTGCGGGCGGGGCTGGAACGCGGATATTTCGTTACAAGGTCGTCACAGTCGGGAAAGATGCGACCGGGACTGAAGCGGAATCGCTACCTGGGGTTGGGATATCAAGTGCGAGCATTATGGCGATCTCTCTGGACAATCCTGCGGTTGTCACTACTTCAGGCAATCATGGATACACCAATGGCGATGAAGTGCATATCGCCATCAGTCTTGCAACGTCGATGCCGGAGGTGAATGCGAGAAGGTTCGTCATCGAAGTCCTCACTCCGACCACCTATAAGATAGGCGTTGACAGTACCAACTATACGCCATATACGGCGGGCGGGACTTCAAGGCAGACGTTTGGGATCACGCCGCTTTCGGCTGTCCCAACCGTTGCGGCTCCGCATGTCATCTCATGGAACGCCGTGGTAGGAGCGAGGAAGTACGTCGTCTTCAAGGAAGAGTTCGGCGTGTACGGATTCATTGGGGAGACGGGAGCAACCACCTTCAGCGATACGGGAATTACCGGGGACACGTTGGATGGCCCCACGCAGTATCAGGAGCCATTCGCGGAGTCCAACCAGAATCCAGGGGCCGTGACCTATTACCAGCAGCGTCAGGTATTCGGGAACACGACGGCGCGTCCAGAAGGGGTGTTCACATCCCAAGTTGGAAAGAGAACGGACTTTACGACACACGTGCCGTTACAGAATGATGACGCGGTCAATTTCAACCTGTCAGGCAACCAGGTGAACGAAGTGCGGTCTTTGGTGGATGTGGGCAGACTGCTGGCCTTTACCAGCGGATCGGAATGGGCGGTGAACGGCGGCGCAGGGGGGTCGGTCACGCCTTCCGACATCAATGCGAGAGCCTACACCTACAACGGTTCTGGTTTTCTTCGTCCGCTTATCGTCAATGGGATTGCTTTGTTTTTGCAGGAACGCGGCTCCATCGTCAGAGACTTCGTGTTCGACTTCGGCATTGACGGCTACACGGGGAATGACCTCACTCTATTCGCTTCGCATCTGATTGACGGATTCACGATCACCGATTGGGCATATCAGAAAGTGCCGAATTCCATCGTTTGGATGGTGAGGAGCGATGGGAAAATGCTGGGGCTTACCTATATCCGCGAACAGGAGATCGTCGGATGGCATCAGCACGACATGGATGGGACGATCGAGAACGTGCTGTCCATCCCGGAAGGGTCCGAGGATTCGCTTTACATGGTGGTTCGACGTCCCAATGTCGGGTTTCCTTCCGGGTTCAAGCGGTACATCGAGCGCATGAAGACGCGGGTGATCGGGGATATCAAAGACGCGGTGTTCATGGACAGTTCGCTCAGTTTAGACGGGACGAACGTGGCGGTGACTACGATGACCCTTTCAGGTGGGGTAACTTGGGTTGCCGGTGAACTCCTCACGCTAACTGCGAGTCAAGCGTTCTTCACGTCTAGCGATGTCGGGAACGCGATCCATCTGACCGGCGCGAATGGGGATGTCGTGCGGTTCACGATCACGGGCTTTACAAGCACGACTGTGGTGACCGGCCTCGCACACAAAACCGTCACGGTGGAGTCTGCTTTGAGGGATCTTCCCAGAACAACGTGGGCCAAGGCTGTCGATGAAATTGGAGGTCTTTGGCATCTCGAAGGCAAGCGAGTGAGCGTCTTTGCGGATGGCTTTGTCATCGCCAATCCGAACAATTCGGATTACGATGTCATGACCGTGACCAACGGGGCGATCACATTGCCGTTGCCAAGGGTTAAGATTCACGTTGGGCTTCCTGTCACGGCTGACACGGAGCTTCTGGATATCGACACAGTTCAGGGAGAGACATTAGCTGACAAGAAATGCCTGATTCAGAAGGTTAATTTGTGGCTTGAGAAAACTCGGGGCGTGTTTGTTGGAGAACGACTCCCAGCGACGGACAGTTCTCTTGTGGACCTCGAAGAACTCAAGATCAGGGATGAAGAGAATTACGACGCTTCCGTCGCCCTGTTGACGGGAGTCGCGGATGTGCCTATAGTTTCTACATGGAACAGAGGCGGTCGGGTGGTGGTGCGTCAAAGCGACCCGTTGCCATTGTCTTTGCTCGCAGCAGCTCCGTCGGGGTTCGTGCCGTTTCGGGGGGCGTAACATGGGTGAGACTGCATCTTTGATCTCCGCGTTGGCTCAGCTTACTGGGGCCGGCGCGACTGCGGCAGGAGCCTATTCTCAAGCTCGTGCCCTTCGTAGTCAGGGTGAGTACGAGGGCCGGATTGCTTCCTCCAATGCCGCGCTTTCGGACCTGCAAGCGTCGGACGCCATCAGAAGGGGCGAATTTGAGGCCCAGGAGCGCGCCAGACAGACGCAGCAGCTTGCAGGGGCTCAGAAGGCCGGGTTTGCCGCCCAAGGGGTTGAAATCGGCTCTGGGACCCCTTCTGAGGTCGTTGCGGATACGGAGCTTCTTGGGGGATTGGATATTGAGACGATCAGGACGAACGCCTTCCGCGAGGCGTGGGGCCATCGAGTGCAGGCACAGCAAGCTCGGTATGCCGGCAAGTTCGGCCTGCAAGCTGCGCGTGCCAGGGCTCGCTCCACCTTGCTTACAGGCGGAGCGCAAGCCTTTGGGGGCGTGGCGGGGGCGTTCTCAACTTATGCGGGATCGCTCAAGAAGCCTGACGTGCCTGAGGGCTACACAGGAAACACTTACAAGCGTGGCGCCAAGGGCCGGGATGCTTATCTTGGGCCAGACTACTAAGGGGGGTATTGATGTCCATCAGTTCTGCCGTCTCAAGAGTGCAGTACACGGGTGACGGGGCTACCTCGATCTATGCCTATCCGTTCGTGATCCAAGCGGCTGCTGACCTTCTGGTTACCGTTAGGAACAGCACCACGAATGTTGAGACGACGCTGGTGCTGAACACGGATTACACGGTATCTGGGATCGGGGTTACGACAGGCGGGAATGCGACGCTTCTGGGATCGTTCGCCCCGCTTACTTCCGGCCATGTCATCGCCATCCGCAGGGCTCCTCAGCTCACCCAATCCACCGACATCAGGAATCAGAACGAATACCTCCCTGAGATTCACGAAAACGCGCTGGATCGTCAGGTCATGCTCGATCAGAAGCAGCAGGATGAGCTTGACAGGTCGATCAAGATCATGGAGACGGAGACAGGGACACCGTTGAAAGTGACGCTTCCTTCTGTGGCTGGGAGGGCGTCGAAGGTGCTTGGGTTCGATGCAAGCGGGAACGCCATCGCCATCTCAAATGTCCCGACCAGCGGCGTCCCGGCGACCGCGTACATCCAGACGCTTCTTGACGACCCGGATGCTGCGACCGCGAGGGCGACATTGGGGGTTACCGTGAGCGCCCCTTCCGCTTACATAGATACCCTCCTTGACGACCCCAACGCCTTGACCGCCAGAACGACGCTCAAGATATCCGGCGAAGTATCCCCGGCGTCCTTCGCGTCGAATCAGAATGACTACGCTGGGGCGAACATCGACTTTGCCGTAACGCTGGCAAGATTGACTTCAAGCAACCCGGTGAACATCACGGGCTTTACCGGCGGAGTCGCCGGGAAGGTCATGACCATCTACAATGCCGGAACGTTTGACATTACGCTTCTGAACGAAAATGCCTTTTCGCTTGCGGCAAACCGGATCGTCACCCAATTCAACGCCACTTTCCTTATTCGTGCCGGAAGATCCTGCACCCTTGAGTACGACGCGACGAATTCGAGGTGGCGCGTCATCTCCCTTGTTCCCGGCTCGTTGATTCATTCCATCAAGACGTTCTCCCTCACGTTGACGGAAAACGAAGACGTCGTGATGCTGGATGCGACGACAGGCGCATTCACGGTAACCCTTCCTGCCGCAGGGTTGGTGGTTGGCAAGGTGTTCTTCCTGAAAAAGATCGATTCAACGTCAAACGCATTGACGATAGACCCCAATCTCGCGGAGCTTATTGACGAGAAATCAACTATTGTCCTGTCGGCTCCGCATCATTCGCTTCACGTCGTTTCAACAGGGCTTGGTTGGAGACGTCTGGACAGGGTTGTTCAAAATAGCGAAGTCCATGTCCATACCGGCAACGGCTACGGGTCGGTAAACAATAAAATCAGGCGCTTCACTACAATCCAGAAGAACATCGGAACGGCCATCACGTATGCCGATTCTTCGACTCTTGGAACTTCCTTTACCATCAACGAAGATGGCGTTTACGCGATGAGCTATACGGATGACCACGCCACCACTATGACTATGGGCGTGAGCGTTAACACGACGCAAGGAAACACGAACATCCAAGACATCGCGGTGGCTACTCGAGTTGTCCAGCACAACATAGCCACGGGTGCTTTTTCGACCGTAAGCGTCACCACGCGCCTGAGCGTAGGTGACGTGATTCGACCTCATAGCGATGGGAATGGAGTGGGGGTTACGAATAGGGTGAGTTTTCGCATAGTTAAGATATCGGATTAACCCATGCCTACCGTCCCTCGTGCTCTCGGCCTTCAAGCAGTTCCCGCGCCGATCCCTGGCGCGAGGATCGCTCCTTCTGCAGACCTTGCGGCTTTTGGCGGCGGTCAGGAAGCAGTCCAGGTATTCGGCGTCGCGCGCGGACTTGCCCAACAGGCGGAGCAAATAGCGGAAGCTGAGATTGATCGGGCCAACAGGCTCAGGGTATCGGAGGAAAAGCGCGCCGGGGACGACTGGGAATTCACCAATCTCTATGACCAGAAGACCGGGGCGTTTAGGAAATTAGGCAAGAATTCCTTCGGGCTGGAACGCGAAGTCCTTGAGGGCTACGACAAGTTTTTCTCAGAGCGCAGAAGGGGTCTTGCCAATCGCCAACAGCAGGAGATGTTTGACGAATCAGTCGCGAATCGTAGGGAACAGGTCCGGAACAGGATCAACGCGCACATCGGGAAGCAAACCAAAGCGGTTGAAGAAGCCGAATACGGGGCTGGTCTGGAATCTTCCAAGCGCATGGCCGCCGTCGATCCTTCTCGCGCAAAAATCAATTTCGCGGAAATGAGTCTGGATGTGTTGCTCCGTGGAGAGGCTGAAGGCTGGCCTCGAGCCGTCATCGAGCAGGAACTTTTAAAGCACGAGACGGACTTGCATGTCGGGGTAATCGAATCGTTGATATCGAAAGGGAATCACGCCGGAGCAGCCGCGTACTTCAGGCGAAACGCAAGCCGCATGGACCCGGGAGTTGCCAACAAGATCAAGCTATCCACCCATGATGCAACCGTGCTTGGCGAATCCCAGCGCGTCGTGGACGACATCTTCACGCTCACTCAAACCAAAGGACCGCCGAAGACGCTTGGAGATGCCTTGGAGAAGGCGGAGGAAGCGACGAAGGGCATGGACCCGCAAATAGTCGCCAAGACCAAAGCCTTGGCGAAGGAGCGGTATGCGGAGCGACAAGCTGTCGAGAAGGAGAACCAGGAGAATCTTTTCAATCTTTCGATGAAGGGGATTGAAGAGAACGGGGGAAACCTCGCGCCCTACATCATCGCGCAGCGTGACATGGCTCCAGGGGCATGGGAGAAGCTGGAAACCCATGCGCGTAACATCCGCCAAGGGGTGGACCCGGTCACGGATCAGAAAAAACTTCACAGTCTGACGATCCTTTCGGCATCCGACCCTCAAGCGTTCGTCAAAGAAAACCTCACGGACTACACCGGCATCCTCAGCAGGAGCGACTTTGAAGGACTGACGAAAATCAAGGCGGACATCATCAAGAAGGGCACGAGTGACAAAAGCCAGGGATACTTGACTACGCATCAACTGGTTGACGCGATGCTTCAGAGCTTGAAGGTGGATACGAATCCCGGGAGTAGCACCAAAGACGCCAAGATTCTGGCGGACTTCAGGATCAAGATCAATACCGCCATGGATCTTGAGCAAAAAAAGAAGAAGGAACCCCTCACGCTGGAGGAGATTGAAAAGGTCGTCAATCAGGTGTTTATCAGCGAGCGGGGGAGCAAATCAAGTTTCTGGTCCCGTGATTTTCAAGGCGGGCGCAAACCTGGATTGGGAAAGTAACCATGCCGGTCGTGCCGGGAATCCCTAAAGATGAGCCGCAACCCGTAGAGCCTGTACGGCCTGACGTTGCGACGCTTGGGGTTGCGCCGCCGCCTGTCGAGCTCCCCGAAGGGCCTGTCTACGATCCCATCCTTGACGCCCCTCCTGACGTTACCATGCGCTCGTCCCTGCGCGACGCCTCCCGCCAGATATCCACTCCCGACCAGTACGCACAAGCCTTGGGTATCTCCAGGCGCATGAGGTTGCCGATTCAGGTGGTCGTGAGTGACTTTGACAAGCTAAAACGCCAGGATGAATTCGAGCGTAACACCCCAAGCGATCTTGAGCTTAAGTATCCCGGCTTGTCCAAATGGCTCAGAGGTACTGATAACGCCGCGCTTGTGCATGACGACATGCCTGCCACCCAAGCGTTGAACGACGCTTTGAAGTCCGCTCCAAAGATTGATCCCTACTGGCAAGGGGTGGAAGAAAGGGCGAAGAGCGTTCTTGCCGGCGGCGCGGGTTTCTTTGGTAGTGCCATCGGAGGCACGGGAGAGCTTGTCAATATCGCAGGACGCGGGGCCGCGGAACTTGCCAGCGTTGTTTTAGGGAAACAAGTCTCGCCTGAACTCGTCCGCAAGACGTTCGCACTCCCGGACTGGGCGAACCCTGCTACATGGCTAATCGCATCCGGGAAGGGATGGGAAGAACAGGCTGAGCGTTTACGCCCTTTCGTTGAACGTCGGACCATTGTGACGGATGTTTTGGAGGGACTTGGACAGGTTGCCGGACAAGTTGCCACGGGTGGGGCAGGCAAAGCTGTTCAAAGCCTCAGCCTGTTGGCTCAAGGCACCGCCATAGGAGTCAAGGGCGCTGAAGGCGACGTCGCCCCTCAAGGAGCGAAAGACGTATCCGCCATCCTGAGCGGCCTTGCCACGGCTGCGACGGAAAAGATCGGATTGGGGTTGTTGCTCGATCGGATTCCACCCAACATTAAGAATAAGCTCTTCAGGTGGGTGGCTGACGTGGGGATCGGAGGAGCTATTGAGGCTTCACAGGAGGTTGCAGAAGGCATCCTGCATGCCTCCATCCGCAAGGTCTTGACGAACAAGGAGGTTGAGATTCTTCAAGGCATAGGGCGGGAAGCGGCGGTGGGTGGCGGGGTGGGCGCGATCATAAGGGCAGCCGTCGCTACGGCTATCGGAGTGAAGTCGCGCACTCCCGCTGAACGCTCTCAAATCCATTCGGAAGCCTTGACGGAGATGTCCAAGGCCATCCAGGAGACGAAACTACACGGACGTTCTTTGGAAAAACTCGTCGAATTCGTGGAGATCGAGACGGAAGGCGGGCCCAACGAATTCAAGTACGCTCCCGTAGAGACCTTCACGGAGTACGCGGCAAAGAAGGGACTGCAACCAGACGCTTTCGCCGCCCAGATCACAGGGAACGCCACAGCCTATCAGGATGCCTTGGCTAGCGGTCAACCACTCACGATCCCGACCGCGAAATGGGCGTCCCAGATCGTCGGGACGGAACACGAGGGGTTTTTCAAGGAAGAATTGCGATCCGACCCTTTGGAGATGAACGCCCGGGAAGGGAAGGTATTCCTTCAAGAGCAAGAGGCCGAAAGCAAGGCAAGACAGGAAAAATCCGAGCAGGTGGTCAAAGCCATTGCAGGCCGTCAAGCTGAACTCGAAGGATTGGCCCTTGAGGAAACCGTCAAGGAACGGCGTGACACCCTTGTTGAATTGAAGGCGACGGACTTGATCGCGCAGGTCCAAGGAACGCTTCCTCCTGGCGGCAGGATCTCATGGAGCAGTGACGCAGATCCGACGAAGAACGCTGAGGAACTTATAAAAAGCGGTGTCCCCAAGAATCTGATTGGTAAACCCGGTGGCCATAGTTCCCCGATTGACGAAGTGGCGGACAGATTCGGCATGAGTTCGAGCGAATTGGTGGGGGCTCTTTCAGACGCGGCGAACAAGCGCAAGGAAGTGAAAGCAAAGATTGCGAACCCTCAAGTTTCTCAAGCGATCCTCGAAGCCATCGTGGACCGTGAATTCAAGCTTGCCATGGGGGACATCAAGGAGGAACTGCCGCCGGCCAAGCTCGAGCAGATGCTTGTGAAGTCAGCCCAGAAGGTGGGGCAGGCCGTCAATCGAGCCCTATCTGCTATCGGGTTGAAGAAGATACCTGCCTTGGAGAAGATCGGCGCGAAGGACATCGAAAGCCTCTCCAGCGTCCAAGCCGCCGTCTACAAACGTCTGGCAGATCTCTTGGAGATCACCCCTGAAGAGCTTTTCGAGCGCGAGAAGCTGAGGTTTGAAAGGGCGGAGGTTGTCCCTGAAGGAGCGGCGTTCGAGCAGGCGCAACCCCTTGGCCTTCCTCCCCGCGGCTTCACGGAGATTCTGGCGGAAGGCACCAAGATCGGCTTCACGAAATACGCGAACTTTTCCACCCTCATCCATGAACTCTTCGGACACCATTGGCTTGACCTGGTGGGGCGTACAAACTTGGACATCCTCGGGCGCATCCCCACAGGCACGGTCACGCCTAAGCAGTACAAGTTCGTGGAAGAATCCCAAGCCATCCTTGACTTCTTGGGGGCCAAGGAGGGTTTTGAGAATCTAACCAAAAAGCAGCATGAGAAGTTTGCGGAGGCTATGGAGACGTACTTCTTGAAAGGCCAAGCTCCTTCCGAAACGCTACGCTCTGCCTTCTACCGATTCTCCCAATGGCTCATCGGCATCCTGAAGGAACTGACTGGGCGGGTGGAGTTTTCACCAGAAGCGAAACTGTTCATCGACCGGCTGCTTGCGACGGACGCCCAGATCGAAGCCGCGAAAGCGGAACTCAACCAGAATCAGATGACCGCTCAAACCCTTGGACTCACCGGGGATCAAGCCGTGGCATACGACCTTTTGATGGAAAAAGACCTTCAAGCCGCGACCGAAGAGGTGAGGAAAAAAGCCTTCCTGGATATCAGCAGGCAGGAACGCGGGGAATGGCAGGAACAGGAGGCTAAGGTAAGGGTCAATGTCACGGGTTCTGTAAATCAGGAGCCCGTCTACATCGCCCGATCCGTTCTCGCTGAGGGCAAACTCCCGGACGGGTCTCCCATGCCGGAAGCCATGCAAGGGATCACCTTGAACACGAACGCCATCCCTGAAGATCGGCGCGCGGCGTTGACTCCTTACCACAAGGCTGACGGCACAGCTGACCCGGCAACCGTCGCCGGGATGTTCGGATTCCCCTCCGGTGACGCCCTTATGGGGGCCTTGGAGAACGCGGAACCGCGTGACAAGAAGATCAATCGCTTGACCAGGGAAGCCATGCAGGCGACTTATGGGGAGCCGCTTTCAACTTCAGAGCTTAAGGCGGAAGCCCTTAAGGCTGTCCACAACGAGAAACGCGCAGACCTGTTGATGATGCGGGTAAGGGAGCTTGGGAAGAAGTCCAACCTGCCTGTCACACCCCTCAAGTTACTGCGGGATCACGCGAAGAACGTGGTGGGACGCACGAAGGTGGGCGAGATCAATCTCCGTTTGATCCAACGAGCACAGCAGGATGCCGCCAGGGAAGCCTTCGAGGCTGCCGCGCGCGGCGACTTCGACGCGGCTTTCAACGCTACGAAACGCGAATTTCTCAACCATGAGATATACGCGGAGGCGGCGAGAGCCAAGGATTCTTTCCTTAAAGGCCAGGAATATCTTGAATCGCTTGGGAAAAAGACAACCCGTGAACGGATCGGGAAGAACGACCCTGAAGGCCGAGCCCAGATCGACGGCTTGCTTGACAGGTATGGGATAAGGGATCTCACCCCCACCGAGATTGAACGTGGCAAGGAACCCCTTCAGGAATGGCGCGACGCCAATTCGGAGTATGAGCCTGTCATTGACGGGTTCATCCTGAGCGAGAGCTACCGGGGGAGTTACTTGGATCTCACGGTAGAGCAATTCACCGACTTGGTAAACGCCGCGAAGTCCATCGCTGCCGTTTCGCGCCACAAGGGGCAGATAAAGATAGGCGATCGCAGGGTTGATCTCGAAGAAGTCGTTGCTGCCGCTGTCGCACGGGCGAAGCAGTCCGTCCCGAAGATCAAGGAGAAACTCAAGAACTTTGATAAAAAATGGAATGACAAACTTTCAAGCGGATTGACCTTGATCGACGTGGAGCTTGCCACGATGGAAACGCTCCTTGAGATACTGGATGACGGGGCAATCGGACCGTGGCATGACGCTGTTTTCAATCCTTCAAGCGATGCCCAAGGGGAGTTCCTGGACCTCTTAAATGAGATTCAAGTCGAGGTGAACAAGATCACGGATGCTTATGTGAAGGATAATAAAACCCGCTTGGGGGATATGATGAAGACCCCTCTTGGGGAAATGCAACGCGGCAGTCTTATCTCCGTGGCGTTCAATGCCGGGACTGATTCCAGCTTGGATAAGATGTCAAGGGGTCATGGGTGGTCGGTCGATCGGATTCAGAAAGCCATCGAGGAACTCAGCAAGGCCGACTTGAATTACATCCAGTCCATCTGGAATGTGATAGGCAGCTTGTACCCGAAGATCACAGCCTTGCATGAGCGAGTCTCCGGGGTGCCGCTTGAGAAGCTGCCTCTTCGACCCTTCACGGTCAACACGGCGGAAGGGCCGGTGGAAATGCAGGGTGGTTACTACCCGCTTGTGCGCGATCCTGACAAGAGCAAAGTCAAACTGGAACAGCAAGTAGGCTCCCTCTCGGAAATCCTGGATGAAGGGTATACGGCGATAACGACTCCTTCAAGTCACCGTAAAGAACGCACAAAGGTGGCCTACCCGCTTCTGCTCGACTTCCAGTATATCGTGAGCAGGCATTTGACGGGAGTCGTCAAGGATCTTACCTATCGGGAATTCCTGATGGACACCAAGAGATTCTTGGAGCATCCGGATATCAGAAGGACGCTCCAAGAGCGTCTTGGGGTCGAGCATGAGAAGCGATTCATCGGGAGTCCGAAGCGGCCTGGATGGTTGAGGCGGATAGCGAACGAGCACGTCTCAGCGCCGGGATTAGGCATCTTGGACCGGATATTCGAGTACGCGAGAAACAAATTGACCGTCGTCTATCTCGGGTTCAAGGCGTCATCTATCCTCGTTCAGCAAGTCGGCCACTTGCAAAGCGCGGAGTACATCAGCAAACGGTATGGGGTCAAGTTTTACCTCGAAGCGATGAAGGAATTCCTGAAGAATCCCATCGCCAACATGGACCCGAACAACCCTGACGGGATGAGGGCGCAAGCGGAAGCGGCATCAGGCGAAATGAGGTATCGGCCCAGATTCATAGATCGTGACTTGGCGGATGCCACCCAGCGGCTTGAGAGTGGGAAGATCGGGATGATCGAGAAACACATCTCAAGGCTTGGGATGTACGGAATCAAGATATCGGACATGGTGGTTTCCGTCCCTACTTTCTGGGCGGGTTACAACGGAGCGATCGCGAAAGACCCTGATCTTACCCACAAGCAGGCCGTTTACGCAGGAGAAGCCGCCGTCCGGCGTTCCCAAGGCTCGGGAACTGCCAAGGATCTGTCTGAGATTCAAGCTCGTCGCGGAGCCACGAGACTCTTCACGATGTTCTACACCCCCTTCGCGGCCATCTACGGAAGGTTGCGGAACGAAGGAGCGGATGTAAAACGGTATGGCAAGAAGTATGCGCCTGAAGCGATTATCCGGGCGGCCATCCTGACTTCCATGGTCGCCATCCTCTCTGACTTGATTGCAGGGAGAGGCCCTGACGACGACGATGAAGAGGACAGGGTGAAGGCGTGGGCGAAGTGGGCGGCTTTGAAGGCTTTGTTTGCCCCAGCTGCTGTTATCCCACTGCTCCGGGACGTCAGCAATGCGATGGAACACTACGTCTTGACGGGCAAATCTTTGGATGTCAGGTATTCCCCGGTGTTCTCAGCCTTGGATAAGTTGGGACGAACCTCCCACGGCCTTTACGGAGCCGTGGCCGGCGACAAGGACTTTACTGATGAGCTTGCGTGGGACGTAATCGAGTCTGGCGGCACCGTAGTGGGACTGCCGATTATTCAGCCTGTGATTACCGGGGAGTACTTGCTTGACCTCCTGGAAGGAGAAGCCACCCCTGAAGGTCCAGGCGATTTCATGCACGACTTGTTATTCAGGCGTACCCAGAAGGAGCGGCGGGGGGAGTAGGCTCAAAACCTTCGCTTGCAGTAGCGGTGCTTCAGCTTGAATGATTGATCGTCAGCTTGGATACCCGGCATCTTGACGGCTTCCACGGCCTTGCACCGGAGGCACTTGCGCGTTCGCGCTGTCATGTCAAGGAACACCCACGGCACTTCGTACTGCAAGACAAACGCGCTATTCGCAGGATGTCTGATCTTCAATTCCGCTCGTCGACGAAGTCGATCTTCTGGGTTCATGCTTTCTCTACCCCCTTCTTGCTTTTCCCGCAACCTATCAAACTCGCTCTCCGATGCGTCAGATAGTCGCGAATAACTTCCGCGTGACAAGATAGAGGGGCGCACCAGCAGATCAGATCCTTGCCTTCAAGCTTGAGCACGTCCTTTTTGTACTGACTGTCCTCACGTATTCGACGATTGAAGTAGGCTTTGAACTTCCTGATGACCGCGTCCCTGTCTCCGTCTATCCCGATGACGAACGGATTTCCCAACGGTCCAGGTCGGGAAACGAAGACCTGCGTTTTGCAGTCTACGGTCTTCATGTCGCTACGGTTGAGAATTTTCATGGGTATCACCGGGAACAAATGCGATCGTGATTCTTGGCTCTACTTTTGACGTGCCGTTCCACATTTCACTCAATCGCCCTCAGCACCTTCCCCTCATGTTGCTCGCAGGGCAGGATTGCCTTGCCTTTCGGGAGGCCGACGATCCAGCAGCCACAATCACGAATTTCCGCGAGCGGGACACGATCTTTCTGTAACATGACGGACCCAGTAAACCCCGCCGTGACGATGGAATCCCGATGCATCTCACATTT
>Ga0247727_10009446_pt1 | contig 17671 bp, 14 predicted proteins | sample WisWelCaveWW1625_FD_202498 | JGI IMG/M metagenome (GOLD analysis project Ga0247727, IMG submission 202498) | Biofilm microbial communities from Wishing Well Cave, Virginia, United States - WW16-25 | ecosystem: Environmental > Aquatic > Deep subsurface > Groundwater > Cave microbial mat | place...
CGGCTGGGGGAAGCACTGTCATTAGCAAGTTCTGCAAGGTACTGATTGATTTCTTCTGCGCTCAGGTCTTCCGGCAGATTGTTGAAGCGCATACTGATTTGCTTGATTTGACGGAAATAGTTTTTTAAAGTGTTATTGCTGAGTTTTAGAAGCGATATCTTTTCCTGCATTTGGAGCAGACGGTTGCCAAGTGCAGACAGATGACTAAAGATGTTTGTCGGAGGTGTTATACAAGATTTTTTCATAGAGGAATGTTTTTCGAGTAAACTTCTAAAATTATTTTTCACACTAACGGAAAATAGGGAGGGAAAAAATATTGTGTCTGAAAATTTATTTTTGGGAATGGGTTTCTTTTCCCCAAATAACAAATTTCATATCAAAAAAATTGTTTATGTTTGCCTTGATTCTTTGAAATATTGCCGAGTAAAAAAGGGGCTAAACAAACACAACCCTACCAAAATTGAAATCGGGAAACCGTTGGTAACAAATCGAAAGGATTATGCAGTAATTGTTACCAGTTTGTTACTCATCTCACCTAATCAGCCCCGTAACTCTTTGACCACTAAAGAGTGTTGGCAGTATTGCGAATTTCCAAACTGAAATTTTTGTTTGTCTACTGTTTACTTCCTACTGCAATTCTTTCCTTTCCGCTCATGTCTTTTTTTATTTCCACGTTTTTAAACCCTTTTTCTATCAGTATTTTTTTTATATCATTGCCAAGCGCTTCGTTTATTTCAAAATATAATTTTCCGCTTGGAGAAAGATTCTCTAAAGCGAAATCAGCAATGGCTTTATAAAAGACCAAAGAATCTTCATCCTTCACAAACAAGGCAAGGTGAGGTTCGTAATCTACAACATTCTTGCTCATCTTTTCTTTTTCTGAAATACGGACATAAGGAGGGTTGGAGACAATAACATCAAAAGTTCCGGACTCACCTTCAACCCTTCTCTTAGAGGAGAGGGGAGTAAGTATATCTGCCTGAAGAAAACTTATTTGTGTTTGATTAAGAATAGCATTTGCTTTAGCAATCAATAATGCTTCATCAGAAACATCAATAGCAGAAACATTTGCTTTTGGAATATTTTTTTTGAGAGCGATGGCTATGCAACCACTTCCTGTTCCGATATCAAGTATACTGTTGATTGATTGGTTCTCTTGCAGAATTAATTCTATTAATTCTTCCGTTTCAGGACGAGGAATCAAAACGTGTTCATTCACTCGTATTTTCAGTCCGTAAAATTCTGTGTGACCGAGAATGTATTGAATTGGTTTATTATTTTTGAGTTGGGAGAGAATGGTTTTAAATCGTTCGGTTTCTTTTTCGCCCAGCGATTGATTGGCTTTTAATTGAAGATGCCGTCTTGTAAATCCAAGAAATTCATTCATCGAAAAAAAAATGAAGTTTTCTATTTCTTCGGCTGAATAAAGATTTTTCAGTTCGTCTCGGAAGAGTTGTATTGTATCTTTGATTTTCACAATGCGAAAGTAAAGTATATTTGTTTTGATGTCTGTTCACGAAAAATATATGAAGCGTTGCCTTGAGTTGGCGCAGAAAGGTTTTGGCAAAGTAGCGCCCAATCCAATAGTCGGCTGTGTCGTTGTTCATAGTAATAAGGTAATAGGCGAGGGCTTTCATCAGAAATTTGGTGGCGCTCATGCGGAAGTGAATGCGATAAATTCTGTCAAGCATAAAAATTTGTTAAAGACTTCTACTTTATATGTGAACCTTGAACCTTGTTCTCATTTCGGAAAAACACCTCCATGCGTTGACCTGATAATAAGGTATGGAATTAAATATGTGGTTATCGGAACAACTGACCCGAACCCTATTGTAAAAGGGAATGCTATTCATAAACTTTCTTTTTCTGGTTGTGATGTGAAAATTGGGGTGCGGGAAGATGAATGCAGAGAAGTGAATAAAAGATTTTTCACTTCTCATGAAAAGAAACGACCACATGTAATATTAAAATGGGCACAGACCAATGACGGAGTCATTGGAGTTAAGAATGACAGACTAAAAATTACAAATGAAAAGACAAACAAATTAGTTCATCAATGGCGTAGTGACGAGCAGGCGATAATGGTTGGAACGAATACTGCGCTAACAGATAATTCTGAACTCACCGTAAGAAAAGTAAAAGGAAAAAATCCATTGAGAGTTGTGATTGATAAGGATTTGAAAATTCCTGCTCGATTTCATTTGCTCGATGGTTCTGTGCCGACAATTGTTTTTACTGAAAAGAAAAAGCCATTAAAGAAGAATATAGAATACGTCAAAATCGATTTTAAGAAAACTGTTCTAAAGCAAATCTTTTCCGAACTTTATAAAAGAAATATTCAATCTCTGATTGTTGAAGGCGGGGCAAAACTCCTGAATTCATTCATCAAGGAAAACCTTTGGGATGAAGCGAGAGTAATTACAAGTAAAAGGAAATTTAGCGAATTGTCAAATGTAAAGAAGGGAGTAGAGGCACCAATGATTTCGGGAAAGATAATTGAGCAAATTAAAAATGGAAGCGATTTGATTAAAATTCTCAGAAATATTTCTTAATCTTCTCAATAAATTTTACAGGCGCGCCTATCGGCTTATTGTTTTTCTTATCTATAAAAACAAGCGTAACTTCTGCTGTATTCAGCAATTCATTTTTTTCATTAAAAGTTTCATAGAAGAAAGTGATTCTCGCTTTCGGCATTTCTTTGATGGAACATTTGATTGTCAGCATGTCATCATAAAATGCGGGCTTGAAATATTTCACGGAGAAAGTATAAACGGGAAGAATAATCCCGTTGTCCTCCATATCTTTGTAGTTCATTCCGAGTTCGCGAAGCATTTCCACACGCGCAACTTCAAAGTACTCAGCGTAATTGCCATAGTAGGCATAGCCCATTCTGTCTGTTTCTCCATAGCGGACTCGTAATTTTACCTCTGAAGTGAACATTCTTTTATTGTATATTTATTCAAAGTTATTGTTTTCAGATTACACCGATGAAGAGTTTCAGGTTTGCCTACTGCGTATTGCCAACGGCTTATTTAGTTTTTCTTTTTTCCTGTGTTTCTCACCATCCTGTTGTTAGGCATGAAACATCCGTATATATAATGAATGACTCTGCTGTAGTAACGGAAGACAGTGTTATTAAGTCAGCGATTTCTCCCTACAAAACTAAACTGGAAAAAAAAATGAATGTGGTACTTGCCGTTTCCGAGCAGGCGATGATGAAAGATAATCCCGAAGGACTGCTTGGAAATTTTTCGGCTGATGCTGTTTTGAAAAAGTCGCAGGAATATTGTAAGGATAGTTGCAAAGTTGATTTTTGTGTTCTTAATAATGGGGGATTGAGAAACCCAATTCCAAAAGGAAACTTAACTGTATATGATGTTTTCTCCCTGATGCCTTTTGAAAATGAAATCATTTTATTAACTTTGAACGGTGATGCTGTGAAGGAACTGCTGGATTTTATCTCGAACAAAAAAGGAATGCCTGTTTCAGGACTAAGAATGAAAATTAAAAACCAGATGGCTTCAGATGTAATGATAGGAGATAAACCGTTCGATGTTACAAAATCATATACTGTTGTAACATCCGATTATCTTGCAGGTGGCGGAGACAACATGACTTTTTTTGCAAACCCACTGCAGAAACTTTCGCTTAACAAAAAAATCCGTGATGCTATTATTGAATATCTTACTGATGAAAATAAAAAAGGCAATACTATTAAAGTAAAGAAGGATGGACGAATTCAATTTGAATAGGAGGAGAGAATTTCTTCGCAATATGATTCTTGGCAGTGGTGCACTGATTGCATTTAATCCGCTTTCTGCCGGTTCCATTTCAAGCCGATTGTTTGATACAATTATAGCAGACGATTTGATAAAACTCACCATCCTGCATACAAACGATGTTCATAGCCGAATTGACCCTTTTCCCGCTAACGATCCTAAATATGCAGGGCTTGCCGGTGTTGCTCGCAGGGCAGCGCTCATCAAAAAAATCCGCAGTCAGGAAAAAAATGTTTTACTGCTTGACGCTGGAGATATATGGCAGGGAACTCCTTACTTTAATATGTATGGCGGTGAACTCGAATTTAAACTAATGAGCGAAATGAAATATGATGCCACCACCATCGGTAACCATGATTTTGATAATGGGGTGGAAGGACTGGCAAAGCAATTACACAATGCAAAATTTCCTTTCATCAATTGCAACTATGATTTTTTTGATACTGCTATGAACGGAAAAACTATTCCATATAAAATATTCTACAGAGACGATTTGAAAATTGGCGTGTTCGGAATTGGGATAGAATTAAAAGGTCTTGTAGATAAAAAAATGTACGGCAATACCTTATATATAGACCCTCTTCAGAAATCTGCTGAGATGGCACACTTGCTGAAGAAGGATATGAATTGCGATATGGTGATTTGCCTCTCACATCTTGGCGACAGATATGACGATAAAAAAGTTAGTGACATAGTACTTGCGAAGCAATCCAAAAACATTGACTTGATAATCGGAGGGCACACTCATCATTTTCTTGACAAGCCAATTACGCTTGTGAATAGCGATGGAAAGGAAGTTCTCATAGCGCAGGTGGGATGGGCAGGTATCAAGTTGGGGAAGATAGATTATTTTTTCTCCCGCAAGAAGAAAAAATCATTTGCGCTTGGTGCATCTATAAAAATTTCCGACACAAACAACGGATGACTAAAAATAATTTTATAAAAAATATTTTTTTACCGATGTGTTGTCGATTGAAATACTTTTCTACTTTTGAAGCGTGTTCGTTGATGCATTAATTTTACTAGGGAAAAACAAAAAATAATCTCCAAAATATTTATCGGTAAATGAAAAAAGAGTTCGACAAAGTCTGGGAAAAGTGTCTTGAAATAATCAAAGACAATGTTAATGTGCAAAGTTTCAAAACATGGTTCGAGCCGATAAAACCAATCCGATTACAAACCAATATCCTTACCATCCAGGTTCCCAGCCAGTTTTTCTACGAATGGCTTGAAGAGCATTATGTTGCGTTGCTGAAGAAGGTGATTCGGAAAGAGTTAGGCGCTGACGGCAGATTAGAGTACAGTATCGTGATGGAAAATATATATGGCGTGAAACCGTATACCGTGCGCGTGCCCGCTTCCAATAAAAAAGAAGTAAGAAATCCATCGGTGAATATGCCGCTCGATATGAGCAGCAGCGGAAGTATTCGAAATCCGTTCATCATTCCAGGATTGAAAAGAGTTACTGTTGAATCCAACCTTAATCCAGATTATTCATTTGAAAATTTTATTGAAGGAGATTGCAACCGTCTTGCGCGCTCTGCGGCTTATGCGGTGTCAAACAAGCCTGGTGAAACTTCTTTCAACCCACTCCTTATATATGGTGTAGTTGGATTAGGAAAAACCCACTTGGCTCATTCAATCGGAATTGAGATAAAGAAAAAGAATCCAGGAAAAACGGTTCTGTATGTTCCGTCCGAAAGATTTACCAACCAGTTTATTGATGCCATTCAGAATAACAATACAAACGACTTTGTGAATTTTTATCAGATGATTGACGTGCTCATCATTGATGACGTGCATTTCTTCTCTGGGAAAGAAAAAACTCAGGATGTATTTTTCCACGTGTTCAATCATCTCCAGCAGAACAAAAAGCAAATCGTGATGACATCCGACCGTGCCCCTGTTGATTTGCAGGGAATTGAACAGCGTTTGCTCTCTCGTTTCAAATGGGGGCTTGCCGCTGATCTTCAGCCACCCGATTTAGAAACAAGAATTGCCATCCTTGAAAAGAAAGCGTATGCCGATGGAATTGACATGCCGAGAGATGTAATCGAATACATCGCTTACAGTATTACTTCTAACGTTCGTGAATTGGAAGGCGCACTGATTTCTCTGCTTGCTCAGGCATCACTCAATAAAAAGACGTTGAATATTGACCTCGCACGGCAAATGATAGATAAGTTCGTGCGTAACACCGCTAAAGAAGTTTCAATTGATTACATACAAAAAGTCGTTTGTGATTATTTTAACATGGGAATTGATTTGCTTAAATCTAAAACACGCAAGCGCGAAGTGGTTCAGGCAAGACAGATTGCGATGTACTTTGCAAAACAACTTACAAAATCATCTCTCGCAACTATTGGAATGCACTGCGGAGGAAAAGATCACGCAACAGTTCTTCACGCCTGCCGCACGGTGAACAATTTAATGGACACCGACAAAAAATTCAGACATTATATCCAGGAATTGGATAAAAAAATAAATCTGTCATAAAACAAGGGTAGCGGGGAAAGTTTAATAGGAATTAGTTGAAAAACTAATTCCTATTTTTGTTTTATACTGAATTACCAATAACCGATGCACCGAATCTTATTTGTCTGTCTTGGAAATATCTGCCGCTCACCTTTGGGTGAAGGAATTCTCCGTCACAAAGCAGAGAAGAGCAGGATAAAACTTACAATTGATTCTGCCGGAACAGGCAACTGGCATGTGGGAGAACATCCTGACAAGAGAGCAATCAAAACTGCTAATGACCACGGCATTGATATTTCCAAATTGGCAGCAAGGCAAATTACTGAAAATGATTTTGAAAACTTTGACATGATTTATGTTGCAGATGCCGAAGTATATGATGGAGTGCTGAACTTGGCTTTGAACCGTGAACACAAACTGAAAGTTGATTATATCATGAACCTCGTTCATCCCGATTTGAACATGCCCGTGCCTGATCCGTATTTTGGAGGAGCAGAAGGTTTTGAAAAAATATATGATATGCTCGATAAAGCATGCGATAAAATCATTTCTACTTTAAAAGGAAAGTGAAAGGAATATTATATCTGATTCCCGTTCCGATTTCGGAAGACGACAACTCGGACTTGCTTTACCCTTTGCTTGACAAAACGGTGAACTCCGTTGATGAATTTATTGTCGAAGATTTGAAAACCGCCAGACGCTCCTTGCGAAAGATAGGATTCAAAGGAGAATTTGATAAAATGATTTTCCATCTTTTGAATGAGCATACGCATTTGAAAGGAATAGAAAAGTTTCTTTCGTCTGCTGAAAAAGGAAAAAATATCTGCTTGATGAGCGAAGCGGGAATGCCCTGCATCGCAGACCCCGGAAGTGAAATTGTAAAACTTGCTCACAAGAAAAACATCAAAGTTGTTCCACTTTATGGGCAATCCTCCATCTTTCTCGCGCTTGCTGCTTCAGGTTTGAGCGGACAAAATTTTTGCTTTCACGGATACCTTCCGAAATCTCAGAATGAAAGGAAGAAAAAATTGAAAGAATTGGAGAAGAGTATTTTCTCAAACAACCAGACACAAATTTTCATCGAAACTCCCTATAGAAATAATCACCTGCTTGAAGATATTCTTTCAACCTGCTCTTCTGAAACTTTGCTTTGCTTTGCGGTGAATATAACAGGTAGTTCAGAAAAAATAATTACCAAATCAATTGCAGAGTGGAAGAGGGAAGAGTTGCCAAATCTTGATAATCTGCCATCTGTGTTTTTGCTGGGGAGGTAATTATTCTGAAATTTCCCATACCATAATCTTCCTGTCATCACCAGTTGAGACGAGATAGTTATTATAACTATTCCAGAAAAGTTTGTTCACAGAGTTAATATGCCCGTCTAAATTTTCTTTATTGATGCGAGTTAATATTTCAAGAGTATTTTCATCCCATATTTTTATTGTCTTGTCACGGCTGGCAGTGGCAAATAATTGCCCATCAGGAGAAAAAGATATAGAGTAAATCGCATAATTGTGTGCGGGAATGGATTTTTCCATTGTCCATTGTCCATTGTCCATTGTCCATTTATTCAGATGTGCGTCTTTCCCGCCAGAGAGAAGATATTTTCCATCAGGAGAAAACTTTAATGTATAAACAGAATCCTTGTGTGCGGAAAATTCATTTTTGACTTTGAGATTTCCAAAATCAATAATCCGAATCATTCCATCTCCGCAGGCAATTGCCGCTTCATTTCCGTAAATATCAATCGCCCGGAGTTTATCATTACAAAGTTTGATAATTTTTATTGCTGAAAAATCTTCTGAGGAAATAATTGATAGCATTCCATCTCCTCCCGCAGAAAGAATGATTTTGTGTTGAGAAGAATATTGTATGTCGAAGACGGGTTGAATATGATTCTGAAGAATTTTTATTTCTTTCTTCTCTGTTAAATCCAGTATATAAATTTTGCCTTCAGAAGTTCCTGCAAGCAAAACATTTTTCTGTTTAATGAAACAAAGCGAATAAATAATTCCTGGAAACTGTGCTGCAAACTTTTCTGCGCCCAATAATTCAAGATTCCATTTGGCAACAATCTTATCACTGCTTCCGGAATAAAAACAGTTCTCGGTTTCAGATTGTTCAAGCGCGTACACCGCACCGCTATGTCCTGTGAGTTCTGCAAGTTTTTTTATGCTAATCATTGAATATACCCCTCGACTCCGCTTAGGGTGACAAAATCAATTTTTCTCTTTAGTCGGAACTGCTCCGTAAATACTGGAACCATCCACTGCCTCGATGTTTACAGGAATTCCATAACTGGAACTAATGCTGCTTCCGCTCAGTTCTTTTATATTTATTGGAAGCGCGCCATAAATATAACTGCCGCCCACTTCCGCAATATTCACTTTCATTGTCTCAGTAAATTTTACGTTGATGGATCCGTCAGTATTTACAGGAACGGTGGCAAAACCTCTAGATGTTTTTGACGCATTTGCTTTCAGAAAAAAATCCGTGTTCTGAAACGCGATGATAGTTAATGCTCCTGCAATAACTGTAAGAACAGTTTTTGTGTACACATCTGTTTTCATGATAAAAAAATTAAAAGTTAATATGAAAGTTTAGGATATTCTTATGCCCATTACCAGCACATCGTCAACCTGCTGTTCGTTTCCGGACCATTCGTCAAGGGAATTTTCAAGAATATTTTTTTGTTCGCTGAGATTTACATTTTGAATGGAGAGAAGAAGATCTTTGAATCGTTTCTTGGTGAATTTTTTTCCTCTATCTCCTCCAAACTGATCGGCATAGCCATCAGTGAATAAATAAAAAGTGTCGTCAGATTCAAGAAGCATTTCTTTGTTGGTGAAAGGCCTGTCTATTCCAAGATAAATTCCTATTGGCATTTTATCAGCGTTTAGTTCTATCAACTCGCCTTTGCGAATGAGGTACAACGAGTTGTTTGCTCCTGCATAAGAAAGTTTGTTATTCACTTGTTTGCCGTCAAGCGTTACTTCCAAACTTACAAGCGACATATCCATTCCGTCTTTTTGTTCTCCTTCCTGTCCGGTCTGCCCGAGCGATTTGATAATTCCTTTTTTCATTGCATCAAGCGCATTTGCCGGATTGGTAAATGTTTTCTCCAACAGCACTTCATTCAAAAGAGAATAACCTATCAGCGACATGAATGCTCCCGGCACACCGTGTCCTGTACAATCGCAGGCAGCGATAATAAACTTTCTATCCTTTTCCGCAAACCAGTAAAAATCTCCGGCTACAATATCTTTTGGGCGGTAAAGAATAAAACTTTCTGGAAACCTGCTTCGCATCAATTCTTTCGGAGGAAGAATTGCCTCTTGAATTCTTTTCGCATAGTTAATGCTGTCGGTGATGTTGCGGTTTTTATATTCGATTTCTTCTTTTTGTTTAACGACCTCCGTAGTGCGCTCTCGGATGATTCTTTTCAATCCGCGCGATGTATACGTAACAATTCCCCATACAAGTCCGATGGAAGCAAGCACATATAAAACATACGCCCACCATGTTCTGTACCACGGAGGAAGAATAACAAACTCATACATCGCTTCACTGCTTTCCCGGTTGAAAATATTTTTTGCTTTTACATGAAAGTGATAAGTTCCTTCCGGCAAGTTTGTATACACTGCTTTTGTTTCGTGCTTCCAGTTACTCCAACTATTATCAAACCCTTCCAGATAATATTGAAATTGTTCTGCGTTTTCATTTATGAAATCAAGAGAAGAAAATTCGAAAATAATAGAGTTGTTTGCAAAAGGCAAATTATATTTTAATGACGAATTTTGAATCAGCGAAGTCGTATTAGTTGAATCAAAAGATGCACCGTTGTAAATGGTGGAGTCTTTTCCAATAGTAACTTTTCGAATAATGGAACTGAACGGCTTGCTTTCATTTTTGTCTTCGTTCGCATCATATCTAAAAAGTCCTGCAGCACCGCCAAACCAGGTAATGCCATTGCCATCATGAAAAATAACATTGACAATTTCATCAGAGTAGGGCAGAAATGGCGTTGTAGTCCATGAATAAGTGCCATTTTTTTCTTTTTGCATGAAACCAAATTCAAATTTATTTTTCTCCTTATAATATGTTTCAAGCCAGATTTTTCCTGATTGCTTGTCTAACGCTACGCGATGAACCTGATGCGAGCCATCAGAAAATATTGCTCCGAATGTATTGTCAGCAGAAAATTTTTCGTCTTCAACTTTATAAATTCCCTTTGCTGTAAAAAATAGAATTTTTTCGTTAAAATCCTCTAACTCAACGCTTCCTTCCGGTAATCCTGAAGTTGTTCCGTATTTAGTATATGTGTAAGATTGTGTGTTATTATTTTTTCGCGCAATCCCCGAATTATTTTTAAAGATGACCTTGATTGCGCCAAAATCATGTCCAAGCCAAACAGTCCCATTTTGATCCTCCGCAATAGAGCGTATGTTTTCTTTTATTTCAAGAATCGTTCCTTCATCAATCCATTTTGTTCCATCCCAGTAAATGGAAGCAAAACCATTGGGGAGGCCAAGAAAAATCCTTGACGAGTCAAATTTGGATGGATGCAAAACCCAGGGTCCATAAGGAAACAAAGCAGAAACTTTTTTCTCAGCATCAATGGAATATATATTTCCGTTGGATGCTGCAAGAAGCGTGGAATATTTTTTTGAGTGGAATGAAAGCAAATCCCAGCATTCTTCATTAATGGACGGAATTTTTTCGAACGAAGCGGAAGAAAGAATATGTCCGTTTGTAACCATCCCTGGGTTAAGCGCAAACACTCCCTGTTTGGTTGTAACATAGAGCGTGTTATTATGCCTCACCATTGATTCCAGCGTTCCGCCAGGACCACTTTTATCAGAGAAATATGTGACAGGAGATTTGAGGGCTACTCTTGAAATGCCATTGCTGGTGGCAAGCCATAAATTGCCCGAAGCATCAACGTATTGTGAATAAATGGTTTCATCCAGCAGTCCAATGTCTTTATTCAAAAAGTTAACAAGATTTCCTTCTGCGTCAATTATTACAGTGCCTTTGGTAACGGTTGCCACAGAATATCCTACCTCCGTTTTTATAAGATGATAACTTAGATTTTCGAGAAAGAACGGATCCACTTGTGTATGAAAAATTTCAAGGACAAAATCCGGATTGCCTGGAGCATTATTTTGTGGCGCTGGCTTCAATACATAAATTCCTTTCTTCTTTGTGCATAACAAAATGTTTTTAGAACCGCTGCCTGAGTTTTCTCCTGGAAAAGAAATCATGGCGTATATATTTTCATCCGCAAAAACTTCTCCGCCTTTCAATGCCGCAAGATTGTCATTTGTTATTTCCATTAACCCGATTTCTCTCTGCCGTACAAAAAGATGTTCATTTATATAAAAAATCCTGTGAAAAGATTTTTCTGCGTTCCATACTTTTATCTTTTTGCCATCCCATCTGAAAATTTTATTATCAGTTTGAAAATAAATTCCGTCTCTTGTAAACTGCGTGCACCAGATATCAGAAAAATCCAAATCATTTTTATCCACGTGCTGCAGAAGAGAAACATACCGGAGGCCTCCTGAAGAATCGGGCTCCATGTAACCAAATTCGCCCAATGCGCCAACATATATTTTGCCTTTATCATCCATTGCAAAAGAGCGCACATTTGTTTCGTTGCCTACTTTCATCATTCTCCACGAAACCCCGTCATACTCTAAAATTCCCTGGTTGTTTCCGAAATACATTATTCCTCTTTTATCCTGAGTGATTGCCCAGTTCTGCGGCAGCGCACGGTACTCTTTAGTGGAATAATTATACAAAGGATACAATCCCTTTTCTCCAATCAGAATTTTGCTTTCTTTTGTTTGTGGGTTTCCATCCCGTATTTCGCGGGACTGACCGAAAAGAGAAATTGCAGGGAAAGAAGCAAAAGACAAAAATCCAGTCAGCACAATAAAATATTTTTTCCTAAATAAACGCATGGCGGCAAATATAGAAAAGTTGGGCTGCATCAGAATGTCATTTTAGTGTTTTTAACAGATGAAGTTATAAAAAGAATATTAAATTTGCCCCTCGTAAAACAACGCTATAAAAAATAATTCCCATGAAAAAGTTTTTTTCTTTTCTTTTTGTCTACTGTCTATTGACTACTGCTTACTCTTTTTCTCAGCCACAAAAAGGCGCTGTCCTCATGACCATAGGTAATGATAAAGTTACCGTGGACGATTTTCTGAATGTTTACAAAAAGAATAACAACAGAGATGGCGCGGCATTGGATAAAAAATCCATGGAAGAATATTTGGATTTATACACCATCTTCCGCCTGAAAGTGAAAGAGGCAAAAGAAATGGGAATTGACACCACCAAAGCATTCAGGGATGAATTAACAGGATACCGCAAAACACTTGCCCAGCCCTATCTCACCGAGAAAGATGCCATCGACAACATGGTGAAGGAAGCATACGACCGCATGCAATATGATATCCGCACGAGTCATCTTTTAGTAAAGATGGAAGCAGACCCATCTCCTGAAGATACCCTTGATGCCTACACCAGAATTTCTCTCATCCGCGATTTCATTAATGGCGTTACTTCCGCAAGAAACGGATGGCTTTATGATAAATCCAGTGGAAAGCCAAATCCTTCTGCGATTAAGAAGTATGGAGCCACTATGAAAACAAATTTTAAAATATCAAAAACTTCTCCTCCTAAAGATACGCTTGCTGCATTCAATAAATTGAATCCTCTGTGGAATATGATGAAACTTAAAACACATGATTTTGCTTCTGTCACGAAAGTTGTTTCTGACCATGCTTCAAAAGTGAATGGCGGTGACTTGGGCTATCTAACAGGAATGTCGGGGCAAGGTTATCCTTATGAATATGAAAACGCAGCATACAAAGCAAAGATGGGAGCAGTTTATGGTCCTATCCGCACAAGCATGGGCTATCATCTGGTTTTTGTTACAGACAAGCGCGCTCACAAAGAACTTCATCTTGAGCATTTGATGCTACTCTTCAAAAAAGGAATGACACACGATGATTCCACTAAACTAAAAATGAAAATTGATTCTATTTCAGGATTGCTTAAGAAGGGAAATAATTTTGAGGAACTTGCTAAAACAGTTTCTGACCACAAAGAAACAGGCAAGAAAGGCGGTGACATCGGATGGTTGTCAATGGGCTCAAACTTTCCACCTGAATTTAAAGATGCCGCTTTCGCTATAAAAGATAACGGGCTTGTTTCTATTCCTGTGCAAACAAAATTTGGCTGGCACATCATCAAGAGAATTGGAAGCAGAGACCTTCCTCCGTTTGATTCTTTGAAATCAGATTTAAAAACAAAAGTTCAGAAAGATGCGCGCGCTAATGTTGCGAAAGACAAAATGATTGCAAAAGTAAAAACACAGTATGGATTTAAAGAAACGATTCCTAAAAATTTGTCTGACTTTTACGCAGTGGTTGATTCCACTCTTCCTATGGGGCAATGGAAAGCAGAGAAAGCAAAAGGCTTGACAAAACCAATTTTCACTATTCTCGACAAAACATATACCCAGCAGGATTTTGCAGCGTATATGGAAAAAAATTATCGCGCAGTTGGAAAAATTCCTGCTAAGAGAATGGTGGACGCGCTTTATAAGCCGTATGTGGAGGAAGCCGTCATGATGACTAAGGAAAACCGTCTTGAGCAGGAGTATCCGGATTTCAAAATGCTGATGGAGGAATACAGAGATGGAATTCTTCTCTTTAACTTGACTGACCAGAAAGTTTGGACAAAGGCGATAAAAGATACTACTGGCGCAAAAGAACATCATGAAAAGAACAAAGACAAATTTATGTGGGAAGAACGTCTCGATGCATCCATTTATACATGCACGGATGATAAGTCGGCTGAGAAGGTGAAAAAAAATTTAAAGGCAAATAAAACCGATAATGATATTATTGCATCGTTAAATCATGATACTATTGTTAATGTATTGATAGATAGAAAACTATACCTTAAAGGAGACAATGCAATGCTTGACGCAACCGGATGGACTCCAGGCATTACTGCCAATCAAACTGTAAAGAATAAAGTTGTGTTTGCAAACATTCGAAAGGTGATGAAGCCAACTCCAAAAACCTATTCTGAAGCGCGCGGACTTGTAACAAGCGAATATCAATCGTGGCTTGAAAAAAACTGGATTGATTCGCTGAAGAAAAAATATCCTGTTGCGATTGACAGAAAAGTTTTTGATTCGATTCAATAATGTATTTATCGTCATTGCGACTCAGACCGCGAGTTCGCGAAGCGGGAAATGGAAGCAATCTTTTTAGCGGAGGTTGCTTCTTCGTTTTATGTCTGTTCTTTGTTATTGTGATTTCTTCCTGCGGAAACGATTCTAATATATCCGATGAAAAACCTGTTGCAAGAGTTGGTGATTTATTTCTTTACCCATCTGACTTAAAAGAAATTTCTTCCAAAAATTCAGAGCAGAAAGATAGCGCAGGCATTATCAGCAAGTATATAAATAACTGGATTCATGAAACGCTTTTGCTTCAGCAAGCAGAAAAAAATCTTACGGAGGATAAAAAAGGGTTTGACAAGATGGTGGAAGATTATCGCAAGTCGTTAATCACCTATGAATATGAAAGCAAATTGGTGAAACAGAAATTAGATACGATTGTGAGCGATGATGAAATTGAAAAATACTATGAAGAAAATAAAAGTAATTTTGAACTAAAGGACAATATTATCAAGGTTATTTACGTTAAGGTTCGCAAAAGCGCGCCTAAGGTTGAGAAAATAAAAGAATGGTACAGGTCGAATGAAACAAAAAACAAGGATGCGCTTTCAAGTTATTGTTATCAGTATGCCGATAACTTTTACCTTGATGAAAACACATGGCTTTTGTTTGATGATGTGCTGAAAGAAATCCCAATGAAACTCTATGACAAAGAAGCATTCTTGCAAAATAACCGAACCATTGAAACACAGGACTCAACATTTCTTTATTTTGTAAACATAAAAGGATTTATGACTAAGAACAGTGCATCGCCACTTTCGTTTGAGAAAGAAAATATAAGAAGCATCACTCTTAATAAACGCAAAGTAGAGTTGATAAAGAAAATGAGAGAGGATGTTTATAATGAAGGAGTGCGTAACAAATCATTCGAAGTATATTCAAATTAAAAATGAAACGCCTGTATTTCTTTTGCCTTTTTACTTTTTGTTTTTTAATTGCCTTTACACAGCCCAAAGTTCTCGATGCCGTTGTCGCAGTTGTTGGCGGAAGCCCCATTCTTCAGAGTGAAGTGGAATCAAAACGTGTGCAGGCAAAACTTGATTCGGTGGAGTATGACCGATGTAAAGCCATGGAAGATTTGCTCTACCAGAAACTTCTGCTTGCTCAGGCGATAAAAGACAGTGTTGAAATCACCGATGAACAAGTGGAAGATGAACTCGATAGGCGCTTGCGTTATTACATTCAGCAATTCGGCTCTGTGCAGGCATTTGAAATTTTTTATGGGAAGAACATTGAGAAGTTTAAAGAAGAATTTAGGAGAGAATTACGTGAAGTTTTGCTTGTGCAACGGATGCAGGCAAAGATTACAGATGGCATAACTGTTTCTCCTTCAGAAGTGAAAGAATTTTTCTCCGCCATTCCTGCTGACAGCATTCCGCTTATTAATGCCGAGATTGAAGTGGGACACATTATGAAAAAGGCAAACATAAATCCGGAATTAAAAAAATACGCGAAAGAAAAAATTGAATCCATTCGCCAGGATATTATAGCGGGAAGAAAAGATTTTGCCACTGCTGCCATCATAAATTCTGAAGACCCCGGTTCTGCTCCAAAAGGGGGCTTGTACTCGAATGTACAACGAGGAACATTTGTCCCCGAGTTTGATGCGGTTGCTTTTCGCTCGAAAGAGAAAGAAGTATCTGAAGTATTTGAAACAGATTATGGCTATCACGTCCTTATGGTGGAATCACGCAGGGGAGAAGAACTCGATGTGCGCCACATACTTATCACGCCTCAGCCATCGCCTGATGACTTATTGAAAGCAAAAACTTTTCTCGACAGCATTGCTGACCTCGTTCGTAAGGATTCCATTTCCATCACCGAAGCATCTTCGCGGTTTTCAGATGATGAAGAAACAAAACTCAATGGAGGATTGATTTCCAATCCTTATACAGGAAGCACTAAATTTGAAATGGACCAACTCAGCCAGATTGACCCCACGCTGGTTTTTACCATTGATAAATTAAAAACCGGAGAAACATCTGCTCCCGCCATCACACAAAGCAGGGACGGCAAGCAAGCATATCATATCATATATGTAAAAAACAGAACCGAACCTCACCGCGCAAATCTAAAAGATGATTACCAGCGAATACAAGATGAAGCGCTTGCGCAAAAAAAAGATAAAATGGTGAATGTCTGGATAAAGAAAAAAATTACTTCTACTTATATTCGTGTAGCAGATGAATACAAAAATTGCAAGTTTGATAATCAGTGGATAAATTAATATTGCGTATTGCGAATTGAAAAACAATCCGCAATTTTGGCAATCCGAAACCCGAAATGTTATGGAGTATAAAGATGATGTTGAAGCCGTAAACGCACTACGTGATAAATATAAAATCCTTACTGCCGAGATTGGGAAAGTAATCATCGGGCAGCACGATGTGGTGGAAGATGTGCTCATTTGCGTGCTAAGTAAAGGACATTGCTTGCTTGTTGGCGTTCCAGGTTTAGCGAAAACACTTTTGGTAAATACTATTGCGCGTGTGCTTGGCTTGCAATACAGCCGCATCCAGTTCACTCCTGATTTAATGCCTTCAGATATTATCGGAACAGAAATATTAGATGAGAGCAGACATTTCAAATTTGTGAAAGGACCATTGTTCGCGAACATAATTCTTGCCGATGAAATAAACAGAACTCCTCCTAAAACACAATCCGCATTGCTCGAAGCCATGCAGGAGCGTGCGGTTACAACGGCAGGAAAAAGATACGAGATTGGAAACCCGTTCTTCGTTCTTGCAACGCAAAATCCCATAGAGCAGGAGGGAACCTATCCGTTGCCCGAAGCGCAGTTAGACCGTTTCATGTTCAACGTGTGGCTCACCTATCCAAAGTTTGAAGAAGAAATACAAGTGGTGAAAAACACCACATCCGATTACAATGCTGAACTTAAAATTATTCTCAGCGCGGAAGAAATCCTTTACTTTCAGGATTTGATACGCAGAGTTCCCGTTACCGATAATGTTTTGCAATACGCAGTGCGCCTTGCCGCAAGCACGCGCCCTGAAAATCCGGATTCGCCTGCTACGGTGAAACAATATTTGTCATGGGGAGCAGGACCCCGCGCTTCGCAGTATTTAATACTGGGCGCAAAAGCCCATTCTGTTATTCACGGAAAATACTCGCCTGATATTGAAGATGT
>Ga0247727_10009447_pt1 | contig 17671 bp, 15 predicted proteins | sample WisWelCaveWW1625_FD_202498 | JGI IMG/M metagenome (GOLD analysis project Ga0247727, IMG submission 202498) | Biofilm microbial communities from Wishing Well Cave, Virginia, United States - WW16-25 | ecosystem: Environmental > Aquatic > Deep subsurface > Groundwater > Cave microbial mat | place...
CTTCCCGTCCAGCCCGACGTTGCTCGGGATGTTGCCGCCAGTCAGTTCGGCGCGCTGCTTCCAGGCGTTGACGTACCCCAGCGCCCAGTCGCGGTATTTGTCTTCACCGGTGAGCAGGTAGGCGTTCAATCCGAGAATCGTCGCGGCCAGGTTCAGGGAGTGGTCGCCGACACTGTCCAAATACTCGGTGCAGTGAGCGAGCATCTTCGGATAGTAGCTTTTCATGTCGAGCAGCTTGCCGCGCCCAGCGGGATTGTGAAGCAGGTGAAAGCTGCCCGCCACCGAATCGCCCACCCAGTCGTAGACGGTGGCCTTGCGCAGCATCGGCCCCTTGCTTCCGTTCCAGATGCTCTTGATCAGCATGCGGACCGGGTCGTAGTTGGCCGCCTCGGCATCCTCGTTCATGTACATCGCGGCGAAGCGCTTCATGCGTTCCCGGTAAAGTTCGTTGTTGGGGTCCGAGAGGCCTTGCAGCAGGAAGGCGCGCATGCCTTCGCCGGTGTGGAACCAGTCGGACTGGGTGATGAATTCCTTGTAGTAGGCGCCGTTTGCCGCCAGCTCGGTCAACTTCGTGCGCAGCTCGCCGTATTGCCTCCAGTGACCCTCCTGTGCTTTCTTGAAAAGGCGCAGGACGGAATCGGAGCCGCCGAGGGCGTGGAGCAGGGTCCAGTTGAAAAAAGTCTCGATGGCGTCATCGGGGCCGTCGAGCGTCCCCCAGCGGATGGTGTGGGCGAGGTAGCCGCGCTCGTCGACATACTTGTCGGCGAATCGTTCGCAGGCCAGCGAGTTGAACCGCAGCAGGTCGCGCTCCAGCAGCGCCCAGGCGGGCGGCGCCATAGGGGCCTTGACGGCCAGCACGACTTCGGCGCGCGCGGCAAGGGTGAGAGAGTGCGCCAGAAGCAAAGTCCACAGCGGAAGCCTGGATCGAGGAATCATTGGCATCCCCATACGATAGCACCCCGGCACCCTATGGAACGGTCCAGGGGACATCCAGGTTAAAAAGCACATTGTCAACGTACTGCGCGAAGCGGAGGGGATCGTACAGGGGGACGAGCGCGATTTTCGGATGGGAGACCAGCTCCTGTCTGTCCAGGAGCAGATTGCCCGCCGAACCGAATCGAGCCGCGGAGCCAGCCAGTTGCGCCTGCTCGCCGAGGAGCGTCACCACCAGGTGTTGGGACGCCTGACTGCCGTCCTCGTCGACCACGGCCAGATTCCATTCCTTTTCCGCGCTCGCGATGCCGCGGAGCTGCCTGGCGAAGTTGAACCGCCTCTGCTGGCCACTCACTCCGGTCGTCTCGACTAAGAGTCCTTGAACGGCGCTGTCTGTTTTCCAAAGCCACACCTGAATCAACTGACGCAGTTTGGGCGCGTTGGGAGGCTTTACCACGGTGCCCCAGGCGCCGAGGAAGCGGACGGGCGGCTCCGGTGGATTCTCGCAGGACGGCAGGATCTCCGCTCTCAGTGTGAGCGAAGACGCCGGATACCCGGCGCGTTCCACGCTGGCCTGGCAGGTTCCCTCCGCCAGCGGACGCAGTTCGACGCGGAGGCGCTGGTTCCCCGCCCCCGATTCCCCGGAAAGCGCATCTTGCGGCCCTCCTTGCAGTTGAAGCGCGGCCCCGTCCTGCAAAAGCCAGTTGGTTTCCACTCCGGCTTCCGGCGAGTAGAACAGGTAGAGGTCTCCGTTATCAGTGACGATCAAGCGGGTGAACGGGTAGGATCCCTCGCTCCGCGAGGCGACTCTCAGATTGCCGTGGCAGGACTGATCGCGTTGACCGAGCGGTCCGAAGCGCCGGGCCAGGGAGGCCTGGCAGCGAATCGTCTCCTCCCAATAGAGTTTGTTGGCGGCGTCGAAGATCCGCGTCAATTGCCGGGCTTTTTGGCCGGATTCCACCATCGCCCAGGAGTACCAGGCCAGCGAGACGCCGCCGGCAACCAGGAGTCCTGTGGCGGCCGGCCGTGAGACGCCAGGCGAGCGGCGGAAGGTGAACGCGCCAAGCAGCAGAGCCGCCATTGAGATGAGGGGGAGGGTCAGAAGCAGGTCCACGCGGATATTCGCGCGCATGGCGATTGCTACGATTTCGTAGATGAGGCACAGGCCGGAGAGCAGGCAAAGACCCGCCGCCGCGAAGAACAATTCTCGCTGCGCCCGCCGGAGCTCGAGCGCCACGACCGCGGCCAGGATCCCTGCTGCCGGGAACAACAGCAGCGGAAGAATATCGAGCCTCACATTGAAGAATCATACCTCTCTGGGTGCGGGGCATGAAAGTGACCCCCCGCATGAACCCGATACTGAGCCGGGGCGAGCCTCCGCTCCCACCACGCACGTGGGCCGCCAACAGTCGAGTGGAGCTCGGAGCATAGCTCCAGCAAAGGGTCAACGCAAGAATAACTTGGCAGCTATACGCGAGAAACGCGGGCACGAGGAGTGTGGCGCAGACACTCGTGTCGAGTCCTGTGCTGGCTTCGAGGGATGCGCCGAGATGAGTCTCGGCGCGGCAGACTAAAGTCTGCGCCACGTCACTGGCACCGCCCCGAAATGGAAACTTATTCTTGCGTGGCCCCTGAGGATGGCAGCACCGCCTCCCGGCGGCTGATCCATCAATCGCCGCTCTGCGGAAACCAGCTTCGGATCAGGTTCGATTACACCTGACTTTTGCACCAAATCGGCCCTCGGACAACTCCGCACCCGCTGGAGCACCCCTCGCTTGGATCGCTAGGCCGTCTGTTGCTCCCGAACATGGGGGTGACCTCCCTGGGTTCGCGTGGAAAGCAGAAGGTGTTGGAAACTATCGCTCTTAGCTCAAGAATTCCAGGCTCTCCAGGCTGGTTGCGTCCCCTCCGGCCGCCCACCATGGACTGTCCGGGTGCATAAGTCAGGTTCCAGCGGCTACCCTTGTACGTACGCCGCAGCTCGTGCTCCTCCGCTCTGGCGCTCACCGGAAGCCGAATCGGGTCAAATCGCCGCCCCGGAGGGCATGCGTTACTCGGCAAACGGAGCAGTCTGACCAACCAGACGGCCAGGAGCTCCTCAAAGACGCGAAGATGCGCAGGCTGGGACAGAAGGCGTGTAATGAGTCGATTCGTGAGGAGGCCCTCTTCACGAATCAAAACATCGTCGTACAGAAGGGCATAGAGGACGAGCTCCGGCAGAACCTGACGCCCCGCCTCAGCCTGGAACACCCCTGCGTTCCAGTGGGTCAGAATGATCTGTCTCCGTGCTCCGTGCTTTACAACCCGCTCTCGGACGTCCGTCTAACGACTCAGGCATCACCCGCCACCCGCTTTTTTGGGCGGCCGGGTGCATGCCCAGGTCAGGCGCACGTTTGCCTATCGTGTTTGCATACTGAGTGATGGCTTTGGATAGGCTGCCCAGCACGTTCGCGGTTCTCCGGAGCATACCAGCGTTTGTAGGGGAACTGTGGACCGACTGGCTACTGGGCAGCGCCGTCGATCGTGATAGGCCCGAGCATCCACTCGTAGGCTGTCCTGGCCCAGGTCTCCTTTTGCGCGTCTGTGAACACCCCGGACGCCTGTTGAACGACGAGCTGCACATCACCTTCTCCGCGGCCGCAAGGAATACTGCTGACTTGGTGACCGCAACTTGGGCCTCGACCATAAACCGTGCTTGTGGATCCTTGTCCTTCACCGAATTACCCTCCCCCGGCCCCATCACGACGTGGCGCTCAGGCACGGCCCGCTTTCGGCCGTCGCCGCATCTGGTTAGGCCCCGACTGCCAGGACCAAGCCAGCGGCGCGCTGACAGCGTGCGCCACCTGTGCCGGCAGAAAACCTCCGATGAGACATCCGGATTACCCTGGACCGGCGGGCGAGGCCGCGGCCGCCTCCCGCCACAGCCGAAGCCCCAGGGCCCAGGCGGCTGCGGGCAGGAACATGACGAAACCCAGGGTCAGGGCCAAATCGCGGGGCGGCATCCCATGATCGACCGCGAAGCCCGACAGATAGGCGGATATCGAGGCGGAAAGCGTATTCAGACCAAAATCGACGGCGAAGATGCGGCCGCGAAAACGGTCCTCGGTGTTCAACTGCAGCAGGGTGGTGGAGAACACCCAGATCACCGAGCCGCCGGCATGCGCGCCCACCACGCAGGCCGCGGCCGCGGCCAGCGATTCGGCGCGGCTGAATAACAGGTAGAACAGCCCTGCCGCGAAATATCCCGCCAGAACCCCCGCGCGCATCCGGGATTGGCTCGACCCGGCCAGCCGCCCGCCGAGGAAAGGACCGATCACCGCTCCCACGCCCCGGAACATGAACAGCGTGCTCATGCCCAGCACGCCCGTTGCTGCCAGTGGAAACTCCCGCACCCCCATCACCGGCAGCAGCACCAGGTTGGCGCCCAGAAAGCCCAATCCGAATTTGAGAAACAGCAGCGAGAGCAGGCGCGGGTTGCCCTTGACGTAGCGAAAGCCCTCCACGATCGGCCCCAGGCCCAGAATTTCAGTCCAGGCCAGGCGCCCGTGCGGCTCGATATGCGGCTCGGCGAAATGCATCCGCGCAATCAGCGCCGCCGAAGCCAGAAACGAAATCGAGTTGATGAGGAAGGCGCTGTGGCGTCCCAACAGGTGAACCACCAGCCCTCCCAGCCCGGCCCCCACGGCGAGGTTGAACGACCAGGTGGCTGCCGAGAGCGCGTTCGCGGTGAGCGCTTCCTGGCCGCCGACGATGTTGGGGATCACCGCCGTGCGCGCCGGCTCGAAGAACGACGCAGAGACCACTTCCCCTACCAGCAGCAGGTAGAGAAGCCAGAGCTCATCCTTTGTCTCGATCAGCAACATTCCCAGCACGATCAGCGCCCGAGCCACGTCGGCGGCGATCATGACCGCCTTGCGGCTGACCCGGTCGTTGACCGCCCCGGCCGTCGGCCCCAGGAAAAACTCCGGCAGAATCATCAGCACGACGACCGCGCCGACAAACTGGGCCGAGCCGGTGAGCCGCAACACCAGGTCGCAGATGGCCACAAAATAAAACCAGTCGCCCAGCTCGCTCACCACCTGCGCCATCCACAGGCGGCGAAAGTTGGGGTGCGCGCGGACCAGCCGGTAGTAACGCGACAGAGAAATGTGCGACGGAGACGGTGGGGATGGAGCGGTGGACATCAGGTGTACAGGCCAGTTCTCTTTTTCACCAGCTCCACGGTTGAGTCGGCGATCGGCGAGGCCCTCTCGGCGCCTTCCTGGAGGACCTTGCGCAAGTACCCCTTCTCCTGGTTGACCTCGCGGTACCGCCGCTGGATCGGCTCGATGCTGGAGACCACAATTTCGGCGACCTCTTTTTTGAGGCCCGCGTAATTCTTGCCGGAGAAGTGGTTTTGCATCTGGACGTCGCTCCACCCGCTGAATCCCTGAAAGATCGTGAGCAGGTTGGCCACTCCGGGGCCCAGGTCGGCAAAATCCACCGCCGGCTTGGAATCGGTGGCGGCGCGTCCGATCGTTTTTTTGATTTTCTCCGGCGGATCGAGCAAACCCACCGCGTGCATCGCGCCGGGCTCCGATTTGCTCATTTTTACAGCCGGATCGTCGAGGCCCATCACCCGCGCGCCCACCACCGGCAGGCTGGTTTGCGGCAGCACAAAGGTTTCCCCGTACAGGGAGTTGAAGCGTTGGGCGATGTCTCTGGTCAGCTCCAGGTGTTGCGCCTGGTCTTCCCCGACCGGCACCACCGCCGCCTGGTAGAGCAGGATGTCGGCGGCCATCAGCACCGGGTAGAGGAACAAGCCTGTCCCTACCGACTCCTGCTGCCCGGCGCGCGCCCGGAACTGCGTCATGCGCCCCAACCATCCGAAAGGCGTCACGCAGGTCAGAACCCAGGCCAACTCGACGTGAGCGGGAACCGCAGACTGCGCGAACACCGCCGAGTGCTTCGGTTCGATGCCCGAGGCGATGTAGAGCGCAGCGATTTCCTCGGTCTTGTCTTGCAGTTCCGCGGGGTCCTGATAGACGGTGATGGCGTGCTGATCCACGATGCCGAAAATGCTCTCGTAGTCGTGCTGGATTCGCACCCAGTTCTGCAGCGCCCCCAGGTAGTTGCCGATGTGAAGATTCCCCGAGGGTTGTACCGCCGAAAACAGGCGAGGTTTCATAGGGAAAGGCAGAACTCGAATGTACTATTCTACAGTGTGGACCGGCGCTGTGGCCCCTCCCTCGGCCGGCGGAACGCGAAACCATGAGCTTCCCGGTGGAAATTGAAAAGCTGGTATACGGCGGCCAGGGGCTGGGGCGCTGGAACGGCAAGGTCGTGTTGACGCCGTTTGTCTTGCCCGGCGAACAGGTTATTGTGGAGGCGGAAAAACACACCGCCGACCTGGTGCATGCGCGCCCGCTGGCGGTGGAAGCGCCGGCCGAGTGGAGGGTTCCGCCGCCTTGCCCCTACTTTGCCCGTTGCGGCGGCTGCCACTACCAGCACATCCCCTACCAGCGCGAGCTGGAGTTCAAGCGCGCCATCCTGATCGAAACCCTGGCCCGGCTGGCCAAGATCCAATGGAGCGATCCGGTGGAGATCGTGGCCGGCGAGCCATGGGCCTACCGCAACCGCGCGCAACTGCGGCTTCGCAAGCAGCGCGGCCGGTTTGAGATCGGCTACTTCGAGTGGGGATCCCATCGCTTGCATCCGATCGATTCCTGCCCCATCTCCTCGCCCGGCATCAATCGGGCGATCACGGCGCTCGCGCGGATGGGAAAGGACCGGCGTTTTCCAGATTTCGTGCGCGAGGTCGAGCTGTTCACCAACGAGCGCGACGTGCAATTGACGGTGCTCGAAGCTGTCCATCCCCCGGCCCGCCGCTTTTTCGAGTGGTGCGCGGCCGAGATCGAAGGGTTTTGTCAGGAGCCATACCTGGACTATCCTACCGGGGCAGACCTGTTTCGCGTGGGAAGCCGATCGTTTTTTCAGGTCAACCGGTTCCTGGACTCGTTGCTGGCCAAACTGGCCGTGGGGGAGCGCACCGGGGAGACGGCCCTGGATCTGTACTCCGGGGTGGGGCTGCTCAGCCTCCCTCTGGCCCGGCGATTCTCGCGCCTGGTGGCGGTTGACTCCAGCCGCAGCGCGTGCCGCGACCTGGAATTCAACGCGCAGCGGGCCGGCCTCTCCGTTGAGATTCACCACAGCCCGGCGGATCGATTTCTGGAAACCTGGTCCGGCCCCATCGACTTTCTGCTGGCCGATCCCCCGCGCGCCGGCCTGGGCCCCTCCCTCACCGCTTCGCTCGCCCGCCTCCGACCGCGCGCCATGACGCTGGTCTCCTGCGACCCCGCCATCCTGGCCCGCGACTTGCGGGCGCTGGTGGAGGCCGGATTCCGGATGAATTCCTTGAAAATCGTTGATTTATTTCCGCAGACCTATCATATTGAAAGCGTGGTCGAATTAATCGACCCGGAATCGGGATGAAATACCCGCTGGTTGCGCCGCTGGCGGCTTTTTCGTCCGGCATCGTGGCGGCGCAATACGCAGCATTTTCGTTCCGGGAATCGTCGATTTCCATCCTGCTCCTGCTGGCCTTGGCCCTGACCGGTCTGCTGGCGGGAGCCCCGCGCGCCGGTGCGGCTGCGTGTCTGGCCGGCCTTGCCTTGGCCGGCGCTCTTTGGACCTGTTTCCCCACGCCTTCCGACCCGCTGCTGATCACGGCCGTGGTGGAGCGAGAGCGTCTGGACTTGCGGGATCCTGTTCGTCTCCGCGGCTGGGTGCGGGAGCCTGCTCAAGTTCGCCGGGACCAGCAGCAGTTCGTCCTGGCTGTGGAGTCGCTGGGGGAGGGAATCCCAGCGCGCGGAGGCGTGCGGGTGACCCTGGCGCGAGAAACCGGGCATCCGGCGCCCGGTCTTACCTATGGAGAGCGCGTGGAATTCCTCGCCCGGCTCCGCCGGCCGCGCAATTTCGAGAACCCGGGCGGATTTGACCGCGTGAATTACCTGCTGCGCCAGGACATTCAGATGACGGCTGCCCTGCGGGCGGGGGTCCCGGTGGCGCCGCTGCCCGGCCGCCGGGGCAACCGTTTTCAGGCGGCGCTTTGGCGCGCGCGGCACTGGGCCGGAGGCCGCGCCGATCAACTCTGGGGCGCAGGATCCACCGGGGCCGCCTTGGTCAAAGCGATGGTGCTCGGGGATGCCGGTTACCTGGATCGCGCGCTGGGCGTATCGTTCCAGCGAACCGGGACCTATCACGTGCTGGTCGTTTCAGGATCCCAGGTGGCTGTGCTCGCCTGGTTCTTTCTCTGGACGTTTCGCCGGTTGCGCGCCTCCGAAGGGTGCGCCGCCTTGCTGGCGGCGGCGCTTGTGGCCTGTTATGTCTTGCTAGTTGGCTCGCAGTTGCCGACCCTGCGGGCCGCCGCCATGGTGGCCGCCTACCTGATCGCCCGGCATTTCTATCGCCAGCGCCGCGCGCTGAACATCCTCGCCGGAACGGCGTTGATGATGCTGATTGTCGATCCGCAGGACCTGTTTGACGTCAGCTTTCAGTTGTCGTTCCTCTCGGTCGCCTTGATCGCCGCGCTGGCCGCGCCGATCCTGGACCAGACGCTGGAACGATATCGGCTGGCCGTGGTGGATCTGCCCAACACCGACCGCGACATTCACCTGCCGCCCCAGGTGGCCCAAACCAGAATCGAGTGGCGCATGGCGTCGGAGCGTCTTCCCTTCTCGCCGCGGCTCTCCATGCTGCTGCTTTGCCGCAGCGTTGCGGTTTTGGTGGGGGCGGGGGAGCTGTTTGTCTTGTCCGCTGCGGTCCAGATCGGCCTGCTGCTGCCGATGGCGGTTTACTTTCACCGCATCTCCTGGAGCGGGCTTTCGGCCAACCTGTTTGTCGTTCCGCTGATGAGCTTGCTGGTGCCGGTGGGATTCCTGGCCATCGCCACAGGTTGGGGTGTGCTGGCCAAGGCGTTGTCGGGGCTGGCGACGGCGATTGTGGCAGTGGTGGAGTGGCACGCGCGGCTGAGCTGGCTGGAAGCTCGCGTGCCCGGCCCGGCGTTCTGGTTCGGCTGCTTGTTCGCAGCGTCCCTGGTGGGTCTGGCTTGGGCGCTGGGGCGAGGAAGGATGGTCAAGCTCGCCGCCGCGCTGGTTCTCGCTGCCGGTGTGGCTGGGCTGGCCCTTCACCCTTTTCCGCCCCAGTTGGCGGCTGGGCGGCTGGAGCTGACGGCGCTCGACGTGGGCCAGGGTGAGGCGCTGTTCCTCGTCTTGCCCGAGGGCCAGACTCTGCTCGTCGACGGCGGAGGGCTGGCCGGCTTCGGCTCCGGCGCTGCGCCTCGCATCGATATCGGCGAGGAGGTTGTCTCGCCCTATTTGTGGTCCCGCTCGGTCCGCGCTCTCGACGCTGTGGTGGTCTCCCACGCCCACTACGACCACATCGGGGGCCTGCCGGCATTGCTGGAAAATTTCCGCGTGCGGGAGTTGTGGATCGGCAACAATCCTCGCTCGCCGGACTACGATCGGGTGCTGGAAACGGCCGAGCGGCGCGGCACGCGAGTCCTCCGGCTGGCCGCAGGCGACGCGCGCTCCCTGGGTGGGGTGAAATTCGACGTGCTCGCGCCGCCGGCCGACTACGTCGCTGGCACCAAGGCCTCCAACGATGACTCGCTGGTGCTGGTGGCGCGCTTCGCGGAGCGCAGGTTTCTTTTAACCGGAGACATCGAGCGGAAAACCGAGCGCCGCTTGATCGACCACAACCTCGTCCCGCGGGTGGATTTCCTCAAGGTCCCTCACCACGGCAGCAAGACCTCGACCAATGATTTTTTTCTGGCCGCGGCGAAGCCCTGGACCGTGTTGATTTCCGCCGGCGACGACAACCCCTACGGGCATCCACACCCGGACGTGCTGGATCGCCTGGCCCGCCTCAACGCCCAGATCCTGCGAACCGATCGCCACGGCCAGGTGAGGGTCTCAAGCGACGGCCGCCGCTTGTGGGTGACAACCTACCGGTGGGAAAAGCAGAAGTCGAAGCCGGCGTGGGGGGAATGACAGGCGTCCGGCCCCTACAGCTCGCTTTCCGCCTCGGCTTCTTCGGCTGCCGCTGGGCCGGCGGAGCGGCTCTGCTCGAGGAATTCTTCTGCCGTCGCGGCATCCGAGGCCATCACGCGGACTTCGATTCGGCCGACAGGGAGCTCGGGCACGTTATCCCGCACCAGCAGCGAGTCGATGCCGCAGGATTCCAGCAGCGCGCACACAGCCTGGGCTTCCATCTCCGCCGTGATGCCGTTTCCCCGAAACACGGCCACCAACGATTCCCCTTCTTGCGGGGCCGGCTGTTCCACATCTTCCATGATCTGATTATAATGGAATGCAGCGATGTCATCTGCCTCCCCGCAAGAAATTGCCGCCGAAGCGCGCCAGGTGCGCCGCCTGCAGATGATGATGGACCTGGTGCTGAGCGCCATCCGCCAGAACGAGGCGATGACCATCGAAGAGGCCGGTGAGCTGGTCGCCTCGGCCCGCCGCGCGGCGCTGCGCCTGTTCCCGGAGAAAGAGCTCGCCTACGATCTGATCTATCGCCCGCGCTTCCAGCGCCTGCTGGCGGAGAAATACCGGCTGCAGTGAGCGCCGCTTCTGCTGCTTCTTGCTAGCCGGCCGCCGCTGAAGCGGCGCGCGCGGAGCCGTGCTCGGCCCTCACCGGCATCCGTAAAAACTGGGGCAGGAAATGAAAGGGCGGCCAGGGCCCCGTGATTTCGATGGGACGATCGGCCAATCTCTGGCGATAGGCCGCCGCTTCCCGGCCCAGGATCAGGTGCGCCACTTCGAGGATTCGTTCCCCCGCCGGATTCGAGCGAACCTCCGACCAGCAGTCCAGCGGCCGGTAAATTTCATTGAGCCCGGCAACGGTTCCGTGGGCGCCCTCGTTTGGCGAAAGGCGCAGGCGCAAATCCATCTCGGCCTTGTCTTGAAGCCGGTCCAGGGCGCCCAGCAGTTCCCGGCGGCGGCCGGCGAGCAGCCGCAGGATGGCCGCCTCGCCTCGGAAGCTCGAGCCGAAACGCAGCGGAAGCACGCAGGATACCTTGGAGGCCGCGGCCAGCACGGCGTTATATTCCAGCATCAATTGCGGAGTGAACCGCGCGCCGGCGGGCCACCGCCGCACCGCCGCGATCAAGTCTTGCCCGCGCACAAAGGAGAGATTTCGAGCGGCCTGGGTGCGATTGGGGAGGTTCTCGATATCAGGATTCGCGCGAGAGATGAAGTAGCAGCAGAGCATCGGGATGCCTCTGGGCCCGGCAAAACCCCCTCATCTTAATCGCCGCCGCCCGGTTTGGCAACTGCCTCCGGCCCGGCCGGGAGCGCCCGGGTTATCTCGCGCCGCCGGCGCGCCCAGCGGGTCTTGACCAGCGAGAGCAGCAGCATGGCGGCGATCAACAGGACAATGGCGGTGATCGTCCGGGGGATGTCCAGCCGGTGCTGCAAAAAACCCAGGAACCGGCCGTACACCAGCTCGATGTGAACCCAGTAGATGAGCAGCGAGGTCTGGCCGAGCTGGCGGACGCAACTGAACCGAAGCGGATCGGTTTGATGGGACCAGGCATAACAGGCGGCCAGCAGCAGCAGAACCACCGCCGTCTTGTTGGCCACCAGGTTGGGACTGGTCAGCCAGTAGTTGTAGGGTTGGTAGTAGGAGTAGGGAAGGGCGTCGAAAAACCGGGCCGCCACCAGCAACACCAGCGCCACCACGACCATCCACTGCATCTGGCGATCGATCGCAGACCGCTCCTTTTCCCCCGCCAGCGCCAGCCCCGCCAGCACGCCGGTGAAGGCGTAGGACATCCAGGGAAACAAGGGAAAGGAGGCCATCTCGACCGATCCCTTCAGATAGTCGAGCAGAAAAAAGGGCAGGGCATCCTGGGGAAGGGACCAAACCAGCGGGGTGGCCATGGCCGCTCCGACGGCGCAGGCGGCGGCCGCCGCCATCCGCAGACGCGGGGCCGCCAGCAGGGCCATCGCCCCCGACAAGGCCAGCGCCACCGCCATAGTATTGAGAATATCCACCTTGAGGAGGCCCCGCGCCGGCGCGTGCGGCCAGTAAAAGGCCCACAATTGCAGGCGGAACAGCATGGCCATCAGAAATATGTAGCCGGCCCGCCGCAGCACCAGCAGCCACCGTTGGCGCCCCGAATCCCCGCCCCTCTCGCTGCGATCGAGAAGAATCACCAGCGAAAATCCCGTCAAAAACAGAAACAGAGGGGCCGGCAGCCCCGCCGCCAACTGGGACAACTGAAAAAGATCGGACCCGCGCAGATCGTCGCGCAACCAGGAGTGAAAGGAGTGGCCTTGCAGCATGAGCAGGATGGCCAGCCCGCGCATCCAGTCCAGGTAGACCAGTCGGGGCGATTTCCCCATGCCTAGAAGATATCTTTTGGGCAACGGCAAGGCAAGCGCAGTCGGGGTCGGGCCTGCCGGCCTCCGCTGGTCTCCGCTCCGCTGCTTGACAAGCCCCATGCCCGGCGGCTAGAGTGTTGCTCCCGGTTATGGAAGTCATCGATCTTCTTGACCATGATGTGTTGATCGTGGGCGGCGGGGGCGCCGGGCTGCGGGCGGCCATCGCCGTGGCCGAGGCTGACTCGAAGCTCAGCGTGGCGGTGGTCTCCAAAGTGTATCCCATGCGCAGCCACACGGTCTCGGCGGAGGGCGGCGCGGCGGGAGTGATCGCCGCCGGGGACACCCTGGACGAGCACGCCTACGACACCATCTCCGGCGGCGACTGGCTTTGCGACCAGGATGCGGTGGAGGCCTTCATCCGCGAAGCGCCGCAGGAGCTGCTGCGCCTGGAGCACTGGGGCTGCCCCTGGAGCCGGGAGCCGGACGGACACATCGCCGTCCGCCCCTTCGGCGGCATGAAAAAAGAGCGCACCTGGTTTGCCGCCGACAAGACCGGCTTCCACATGCTCCACACCCTGTTCCAGACTTCTCTCAAGTACAACTCCATCCGCCGCTATGACGAATGGTATGTCACCCGGCTGCTGACCGATGACGGTCGCGTCCAAGGGGTGACGGCGATTGATCTGATGAGCGGAAAATTTCATGCCCTCACCGCCCGCGCCGTGATCCTGTGCACCGGCGGGGCGGGCAAGGTGTTCCCGTTCACCACCAACGCCAACATCAAGACCGGGGACGGCATGGCGCTGGCCTACCGGGCCGGCGTCCCCCTCAAGGACATGGAGTTCGTGCAGTACCATCCGACCGGGCTTCCTTTTACCGGCATCCTGATCACCGAAGCGGCCCGCGCCGAGGGCGGATTTCTGCTCAACAAGGACGGCTATAGGTATCTGCAAGATTATGGTCTGGGTAAGCCGCAGCCTAAGCCCGTGTTCCGCGCCATGGAGCTGGGGCCGCGCGACCGGCTCTCCCAGGCCTTCGTCAAAGAGCAGGAGAAGGGTCGAACCATCCAGGGACCTTACGGCCCGGTTGTGCACCTGGACCTTCGCCACTTGGGCGAAAAGCTTATCGACGCCAAAATCCCTTTCGTCCGGGAGCTGTGCCTGAAATACCAGAACGTCGATCCGGTCCGGGAATTGATTCCCGTGCGTCCGGTGGTCCACTACATGATGGGAGGCGTGCACACCGACAGCAACGGCGCCACGCCGCTGGCGGGCCTGTATGCGGCCGGGGAAGTGGCCTGCGTGAGCATCAACGGAGCCAACCGGCTGGGTTCCAACTCGCTGCCCGAGCTGCTGGTTTTCGGCGCGCGGGCCGGAAAGGTGGCAGCGGCTTTCGCCGCCGGCCGGATATCGAACCCTCCCCGCGCCCCGGTGCTGGTCCAGGCGGTCGATGAAAAGGACCGGCTGGAGCGCCGGTTCCTCCAAAAAACAGGCGGGCGGGAACGCCTCGCCGTGATTCGCGAGGAGATGCAGAATATCATGGAGACGGGCGCGGGCATCTATCGAAGCGGCGCTTCTCTGGCTCAGGCCGCCGAAAAACTCAAGGAGATGCAGGAGCGGTTTCCAAATATAGCGCTGGATGACCACAGCCGAACCTTCAACACCGAGCTGCTGGCGGCGATCGAGCTTTCCTGCCTGCTGGACGTGGCGGAAACCATCATCCAGTCCGCACTGCGGCGGACCGAATCCCGCGGCGCCCACCAGCGCACGGATTTTCCGGCCCGCGATGACGAGAGATTCCTGGCCCACTCGCTGGCCTGCCGCCAGGAGGATGGTTCCTGTCGCATCGAGTATCTGCCGGTGACCATCACCCGCTGGCCCCCGGCGGCCCGAGTGTACGGGTAGGCAGCGGGCCCGGCGGGCTTGCCTTGGTTCGGACAAATGCGGGACCATAGGGAGCCACGATGACCGACACCATCACGCTCGAAGTGGCCCGCTACCAGCCGGAGACGGACGCCGAACCGGTGTTTCAGAGCTACCAGACGCCGTTCCGAAAGGACTGGGTGGTTTTGGACGCGCTGAACTACATCAAGGACAAGCTGGACGGGTCGCTCTCCTTCCGCTGGTCCTGCCGCATGGGGATCTGCGGCAGTTGCGGGATGATGGTCAACGGCGAGCCCAAGCTGACCTGCGCCGTGTTTTTGTCCGACTATGCGCCAGGGCCGGTCCGCGTCGAGCCTCTGCGCTATTTCCCCGTCATTCGCGATTTGGTCATTGAGTGGACCGATTTCCTGGAGAAGCTGAAAAGCGTGAACCCGTGGATCGTCCGCGACCAGGAGAAGCCCTTGTCGGAAGGCGAGCACCTGCAGACGCCCGCGCAGTTGGACGCCTACAAGCAGTTCAGCATGTGCATCAACTGCATGTTGTGCTACGCCGCCTGCCCGGTCTACGGCCTGGATTCTCTGTTCACCGGGCCGGCGGCGATCGCCCTGGCCCAGCGGTACAACCTGGACTCCCGCGACCAGGGAGCCGCGCAGCGCATGGACGTCCTCTCCCAACACGAGGGCATCTGGGGCTGCACGTTTGTCGGGGAGTGCACGAAGGTCTGCCCGAAGCACGTTGACCCGGCCGGCGCCATCCAGCAATACAAAATGGCGGCGGCGATCGACCGGTTTCAATCCTTGCTGATGCCGTGGAGGGAGCGGTGAGGGCGCCTCCTGCCTATACGGAATACCATCCCAGGTGGTTTCGCCGTCGCATTTCCACTTACTGGTGGCTGGGCCAGTGGTCCTATCTGCTATTCATCCTCCGCGAGCTGACCAGCGTCTTTGTCGCCTACTGGGTGCTGATCACATTACTTCAGATCTCGGCCTTGAAAGCGGGGCCCCAGGCCCACGCCCAGTTCCAGGAGTTTCTGAGAGCCCCGCTCCTGGTGACGCTGAACGCCATCAGCTTGCTGTTTGTGGTGTTTCACGCGGTCACCTGGTTTAACCTGTTGCCCCAGGTGCTGGTCCTGCGGGTGGGCGGAAAGCGGCTGCCGGGTGCGGTCATCGCGGCCGCACATTATTTTGGCTGGGGCGTCGTTTCGGCGGCGGTGGCCTGGTTGCTGGTGGGAGCATAGATGGGCAACAGATCCAACGAGCCGCTGTTGTGGGGGCTGTTCGGGGCAGGCGGGGTGGTGGCGGCATTCCTTGTGCCGGTTCATCTGTTACTGACCGGTCTGGCCTTTCCGCTCGGCTGGCTAGAGCCCCGCAGCTACGACAGCCTGCTCCACTTGGTCCGCCACCCCCTCGCTCGGCTCTATTTGTTTGTTCTCTGCTCGGCGCCGCTGTTTCACTGGGCCCATCGCTTTCGGTTTACTCTCTACGATGGGCTGCAAATCAAGCACCTCAACGAGGTGATCTTCGTTTTCTGCTACGGCGCGGCGGTGGCCGGAACCGTTCTGGCCGGTTACCTGTTGTGGAGCTTTCCGTAGGAGGCGGCGTGGAGTTCCAGCTCAAGCCCATCTCCAGAAGCGGCCTGGCCGAGGCCATTTCCAAGGCTGAGATCTACCGTTACCTCAACGAGCCGGAAGAGGCCGAATCCATCTGCCGCGACATCCTGGCTGTGGAACCGGACCACCAACTGGCGCTTCGGCTGCTGGGTCTGGCCATTACCGATCAGTTTACCGGCGCGGTCTCGGACCACCACACCGAGGCGCTGGAAATTTTTCAAAATCTGACCGACCCTTACGAGCGGCTCTACTACACCGGCATCCTCTACGAGCGCCGGGCCAAGGCGCAGCTAGCCAAAGGACCTGGGCCCCACACACTCCGGGTGCTGCTGGAGAGAGCCCTGAGCTGCTTCCAGCAGGCCGAGAAGATTCGCCCCTCGGGAAACGACGACGCCATCCTCCGCTGGAACCGCTGCGTGCGGCTGCTGGAAAGCCTCCCCGCCCCCGAGCGCCGGGCCGAGCGCGGGATCGAAGCCCTGGAGGCCGGCGACAGCCCGCCCATCTGAAAAGTAACCCGCCACGCCGCCCGGAAAACCTCCCCACGGCGCTTGACAGACTGGCCCTGGAGTCCTACAGTATGTCGAAGGTCCGCGGCCCCGCGGGGCCCGACATCGTTGGGGCAAGGAGGTACACAGCGATGTTTGAAGTCGCCGAAAAGACCAAGCACACCAGCGAGGAGAGGAAAGTCATTATCCTGGAGTACATGGCCGCCGTGGCCATCTGCGGCATCGTCGGCCTGGTGTTATGGATGATCTTTACCACCGGGGCCTAACTCCGGCGAGACTGCGCCCGGCAGCGGGAAGCGGGACTTGGCCAGCAGAAGCGCTTCCTGGCGGTTCGTGATCCGGTTCTCTAGCTGCGCCTCTTCGACTGCCTGAAGGATCTTCTGAAAGATGGGACCGGGTGTGTAGCCGGCCTCGATGAGGTCGCCGCCGGTCAGCACGCGCGGAGGGCGAATGGCTTCCTCGGGGAGCGTCTTCCACGCCCGCCAGACCATCTCGTAGCATTCCAGATTCCGGTGGCTGGAGAGGCAGTCTAACCGGTGCAGCTCCAGGTGCTCGGCAAAGTCAGGCAGCCGCAAAAAGCGCTTCAACGTGCTTTGCCGCATCTGAGGCGCGTCCTTGAATCGCAGGTGGTTTCCCACCAGTGCGGCGACCTGCTCGAGCTGGCGGCGGGGTAAGCGCAGCCGGGTGAGGATGCGCTCAGCCATCCGGGCTCCCACCTCCACGTGACCGTCGAAGCGAATTCTTTCCGCCAGGCGAAACGTCGGCGGCTTGCCGACATCGTGCAGCAGCACGCCCAGGGCGAGCGTCGCGGATGGTTGTTGCATCATCTCCAGCATCAGCAGGGTGTGGGTCCACACGTCGCCCTCGGGGTGAAACTCCGGTGGCTGGGCGACGCCCTTCATGGCCATGACTTCCGGGAACAGGAGCGCGCCCAGGCCGGTCTCGTCGAGCAGTTCCATTCCCCGGCGCGCTCCCCCCTCGGTCAGAATGCGAACCAGCTCCTCGCGAATCCGCTCGGCAGATACCCGATCAATCAGCCCGTTGTGCGCCACGATGGCGGCCAGAGTCCCCTTCTCGATCTCAAAACCGAGCCGTGCGGCGAAGCGGACCGCGCGCAGCATGCGCAGGTGGTCTTCGGCGAATCGTTCGGACGGCTCCCCGATGGCGCGGATCAGCCGGCCATCGAGGTCGGCGCGTCCGCCGACAAAATCGAGCACCTCCTGCTTGAGCGGATCGAAGAGCAGGCCGTTGATTGTGAAATCCCTGCGTCTGACATCCTCCTCGGCGCTGGGAGTAAAGGTGACCGCGGAGGGCCGGCGGCCGTCCAGGTAGGCGTGGTCGGAGCGAAACGTGGCCACCTCGACCTGGGCC
>Ga0247727_10009448_pt1 | contig 17669 bp, 19 predicted proteins | sample WisWelCaveWW1625_FD_202498 | JGI IMG/M metagenome (GOLD analysis project Ga0247727, IMG submission 202498) | Biofilm microbial communities from Wishing Well Cave, Virginia, United States - WW16-25 | ecosystem: Environmental > Aquatic > Deep subsurface > Groundwater > Cave microbial mat | place...
GTGACAGGCTTCGCCGGCGGACGACCAAAACCGAGCGAAGTGATCGCGTATTGGCCGGCACTGATCCCAAAATCCGCTGTGAGCCCAAAAGTCGTTGTTGAAGAGATCTGAAAGGAAACTAGTACCTTTGCAACTATTTGTTTATAGACGGGATCCCATGCCCTCGGATTTCCGGGGGCGTTGCCCCGATAGAAATAATCGGGGCAGAGGCCCGCCCGACCGAACGATGGATGCGACTGACACGGTCGTTCGGGCGGGGGGTAGGGCCTGCCCGACTACATAGCGCAAAGATGGTCAGGCGGGCAAGACACGCCCCCTACGGCTGAAGGTTACCTTCTTCCCTGTTATTACAAAGCTGAAGGTACCTTCTCATGAGCTGGGGCGTGGCTTGACCGTAGGGGGAGACTTCCCCCTTATTCAATTATCCCTTACAAGGTGTTCATTCAATTTGTTGGAACGGCACTCTAGTGAAGGTCCGCCTGATCGACATTGCTCATGCCCGGTCCGGTGATAAGGGGGATACCGGGAACGTAGGCGTTATTGCGCGCAAGCAGGAGTACTATCCGATCCTCGTGAAGCATCTGACTGTGGAGCGCGTAAAAAAGCATTTTCACGGCATTGCGCTCGGAGACGTTGAACGGTTTGAGATGCCGAACCTTTGGGCGATCAATTTCCTTCTCCACAAATCACTTGGCGGCGGGGGTACAAAATCTCTCAAAAACGATGCCCAAGGCAAAACTCTCAGCAGTGCGATGCTCAGAATGGAACTTGACATAGACGAAAAGATAATACTCTAAGAGGTCACCCAATGTTTGAGGAACAGAGGCAGCACATCAAAGAACTGAAGGAACGACTCACCACTCTCCGGGGGTATCTTTGACGTTGAGGGAAAGGAAAAAGAGGTGGCTGAGCTACAGAAGAAGACGGAGGCTGGGAACTTCTGGGATAACAACGTCGCGGCCCAAAAAGTGATGCAGCAAATCAGTGATCGAAATGAGTGGATCAGCCAATGGACTAAACTGCGGAGGATGCTTGATGACGCCGGCTCGCTTCTTGAATTGGCTGAAGAGTCCAATGATGAGTCCTTTGGGGAAGAGATTGAGAAAGAACTCTCAGCAGTCCGACAGGGAATTGCGGATCTTGAGTTTCGGAACATGCTCAGTGGGGACGATGACGAGCGGAATGCGATCCTGACAATCCATGCCGGTGCAGGAGGAACAGAGGCACAGGATTGGGCAGAGATGCTCCTGCGGATGTACCTTCGCTGGGCAGAACGGAAGGGATTTGGTGTTTCGATCGTCGACAGGCTTGACGGAGATGGTGCGGGCATGAAGAGTGCGACCGTCGAAGTCTCTGGTAAATATGCGTATGGATACATGAAAGCCGAAAATGGTGTCCACAGGCTCGTGCGCATATCCCCATTCGACTCCAACGCACGGCGGCATACATCATTCGCATCCGTGTTCGTCTACCCGGAAATTGATGATGACATCGAGATCGAAATCAGCCCGGCAGACCTCAAGATTGATACGTACCGCTCCGGGGGAAAAGGAGGCCAAAACGTCAACAAGGTTGAGACGGCGGTGCGAATTACGCATCTCCCCACCGGTATCATCGTCGCCTGCCAGCAAGAGCGTTCCCAGTTCCAGAACAGGGAACGGGCGATGAAAATGCTCAAGTCACAACTCTATCAACGCCGAAAGGCAGAAGAAGAAGCACGCCTGAGCGCTATCGAAAGCACCAAAAAGAAGATCGAATGGGGAAGCCAGATACGGTCGTATGTGTTTCATCCATACAACATGGTTAAGGACCATCGCACCAATATCGAAACGAGCAACATACAGGCGGTAATGGACGGGGCAATCGATGAATTCATCCATGGATACCTGATGGAATTCAGCTCAAAAGGGAGCGGGTAGAGAGTTCCGGAATCCGCACTTCACTGACAACGGCATGTCGTATTCTGCATTCATAGCCCGTCGTTATCTCTGGTCTGGACGAGGGAGGGGATTTATCTCGTTTATCACCGCAATCGCTATTATTGGCGTTGCGCTTGGCGGTGCAACCCTCATTGTCACACTATCAGTTCTCGGCGGTTTCGAACGTGAAATCACTGACAAAGTCGTCGGCTTCACCAGCCACATCCAGGTCCAGGGATTCCAGCACCAGCCATTGATGAACTATACCAAACATATTGCGACCATCCAGGATAGTTTCCCACTTGTGATGGCTGTTGGCCCGTACGTCGCGCGGGAAGCTCTTATACGCTCAAAAGAGAATGTTGATGGAATCCTCCTCAAAGGTATCGATATGGGAAGAGATATCACACACAGCCGCAGATATGTAATGGAGGGAAGTTATGACCTGGACCGTGAGCCAGGTGCGCTTGCCAAACTTGTGATCGGGAAGAAATTGGCGTCCAGGCTCGCACTCCGCATCGGGGACAAGGCAACGGTCTTTGGCATCGCCCGTTCAGTCGAGCAGGGCCAGATGCGCGTCATGCAGTTTCGCGTCACGGGGATTTATGAAAGCGGTATGGCAGAGTATGACGACGTCTATGCATTTACCTCCCTCGCTGATGCTCAGACGATTTTTCAGCTTGGCAATGCGGTCACGGGGTACGAGGTCCTGCTCACGAAGGCTGACAGCGCGGAGATCGTCGCCGGTCGCATTCAAGACATCCTCGGTTATCCGCACTATGCACGCACCATGTTTCAGACATACCGGAACCTCTTCAGCTGGATTGCTCTACAAAAAAAGCCCGTACCCATCATCCTTGGCCTGGTCATCATTGTTGCGACCGTCAATACCATCGGAACGTTACTCATGATGGTGCTGGACAAGACCAAGGAGATCGGCATTTTGATGTCGATGGGTGCAACCCGATGGAGTATTTCCCGGATCTTTCTGAGGCAGGGATTGGTGATCGCAGTTATCGGGACGATCCTGGGGGATCTGCTGGCGTTCGGTTTGTGCTACGCTCAGCTTGAATTCAAGATAATCACGTTGCCAAGCGATATCTACTTCATGACCTCGGTGCCGATCCTGTTGCGACTTGAGTACTTCTTGCTCGTGTCCGGTCTCAGCATTGCACTCTGCGTGCTGTGCTCGATCATTCCTGCGAGGCTGGCTGCGAAACTTCTCCCCATCAATGCCATAAGGTTTGCATAGCGATGTACGAAAGGTTCATAGCCCGGCGCTATTTGCGTTCCAAGCGGCAGATGCGATTCATTACGATCATCATGCTGGTTTCAGTGACCGGTATTACCGTTGGCGTGGCTGCGTTGGTCATCGTGCTGTCTGTTTTCAATGGTTTCAACAGCGTGGTGACGCAAGTTCTTGTCGGGTTCGATCCACACATCCGGGTCGAACCGGCAGTGGGAAAGTCGATGCAGGTGACCGAGAGCCTGGAAGGACTGTTGAATCGTGATCCCCGCATTGCCGCATGGTCACCGTTTATCTCAAGCAAGGCCCTGCTCATTGTCTCGCAGCAGAACCGGGTGGTCATGGTCAAAGGAGTAGTGGATTCGACCGTCGACAGAGTCTCGGGCCTACGCCAGAGTGTAGTACTGGGAGAATTCAATTTCGAGGATACGCCCATGAGCTCGGGTATCGTCATCGGACTGACGTTGGCGGACCGTCTCGCCGCAACGGTTGGTGCAGAGCTCACCGTCGTGAGCCCCGTTGGAGTGGATGCGATGATCATGCAATTTGGCCAGCCGCTCTCGAAGAAGTGTCGCGTTGTTGGCATTTACGATTCCAATAACAAAGACTATGATGCAAATTACGCATTCATCTCTCTCGAAACAGCGCGCCAATTGTTCGAGTACCCGAACACCATCAGCGGATTGGAAATGCGTCTTCACGATATTGACGACGCCGAAGAATTAAAGACCAGCCTTGGGTCGGTTATGGGCGACCGGTTTCAGGTTTCGACGTGGTATGATCTTCATAAAGACTTGTACTCGGTGATGCAGGTTGAACGGTGGACTGCCTATGTCATCCTCTGTTTGATTGTCTGCGTTGCGACCTTTAACGTGTTAGGCTCGCTCACGATGGGGGTGATTGAAAAAAGACGGGATATCGGAGTCCTGAGAGCGATCGGTGCCACGCGCACAAGCATTACAAAAGTATTTATGTTTGAGGGTCTCCTCGTCGGGACCATAGGCACCGTCGTGGGAATGGTGATTGGTCTTGTCGTGTGCTACCTCCAGATTCATTACCAGTTGTTTCCTCTGGATCCGACAGTGTACATTATTCCTGCTATTCCGGTTGAGGTGCGATGGAATGATTTTCTTGCAGTGGCATTCGCATCGATGCTCTTGAGTACACTCTCCTCGTTGTACCCGGCTCTTCGCGCTGCGCGAATGGTGCCGGCCGAAGCGATCAGGTGGGAATAGAATCGAGATGACGACGAAGAACCCAGTCGAAAAGATTATTCGCATTGAGGGCGTGACGAAAACGTTCACGACGGGTGAGGGGATCGACGGGAAACTCTTTGTCCTGCGCGGTGTCACTCTGGATATCACTCAAGGCGAAATCATCGCCGTGGTCGGAGCCTCGGGTGCGGGCAAGAGCACGCTGCTACACATCATCGGAACGATTGACAGGCCAACATCAGGACGTGTGCACTACAAGGGTATCGACGTCTTTGCCATGTCCGATGAAGACCTCGCACGTTTTCGGAACCGGGAAATTGGATTCGTCTTTCAGTTTCACCACCTCTTGCCGGAATTCAGCGTATTAGAAAACGTCGCCATGCCCGCGCTTATCATGGGCAAGGGCCTCGCAGAAGTCGGGAATACAGCGATGGACCTCTTGAAAGAAGTTGGACTTGAGGATCGGGCACATTTCAAGCCGACAAAGCTCTCCGGAGGGGAGCAGCAACGGGCCGCGGTGGCCCGGGCGCTTATGAACACCCCGATGGTCATTCTGGCAGACGAGCCGTCCGGCAATCTCGATACAACAAATGCGCAGGCTTTGCATGAATTGATATGGAATCTGAGCCGGGGACACGGGCAAACCTTTGTCATTGTTACGCATAATGAATCTCTTGCGAAGCAGGCCGACCGGATCGCAAGAATTACTGATGGAGTGGTCAAAACTTCATGAGTCTTGAGGATCAAACGCGTTAAAAATTTTACTTGACAATGAGCAAAAATGCTGTAAATTCAGTAAAGACCTTTACGACAGTTTCTCCCCTGACTGTCGTATGATGCATGGTCTAGCCCGGCGTTCCCCCCAACGCTGGGCTTTTTGTTGTACCGTTTATTTCGAGTTTCTCACAGATCATAGAGCGTCACGTGGCTAAGCCAATCAGAAAAAAGGATGCCAGGCGGAAATCGTTCAAGGACGATGTCCTCCCACTCGCCAAAGAAAATTTCGTCATCATCGGGATTGGGCTGCTGGTGATCCTTGGCGGCTACCTGGCAATGCTCGAAGGCTCCGTCGAAGGATTCCTTCCGCTTGTTGTTGCACCCATTCTCCTGGTGATTGGATATTGTGTGATCATCCCGCTGGGGATTTTGTACAAAAGGCCATATATGAAATCAGGGAGCCCCAACCAAAATCAGAAACAGACATAGGTGACATGACACTTGCACAGGGCGTGTAGCTCAGGGGTAGAGCATCTGCCTTTTAAGCAGAGGGTCGTAGGTTCGATTCCTACCACGCTCACAAGAGATGGAATAGTTCTCCGCCTCAAGGGTTCACCATGGAGGGCGGACCCGCCGTCCGCCGAAGGCGGACAAGCTGGCGGGGAATCCATCCACGCTCACAAGAGAGGGAGTGGTTTTCCGCCTCAAGGATTCACCCTTGGGGCTGGACCATCCACGCCACAAATAATGCAAAGTGAAAAATGCAAAACACGTTGTAACCTTGCGTTTCCTTTTTCCATTTTGCCTTTTCCTGATGATTCGCTTTGGCATTTTGCATTTTGACTTTTGCATTGTGCTTGCGGAAGTGGCGAAACTGGCAGACGCACCATCTTGAGGGGGTGGCGCCCAAAAGGCATGCGGGTTCAAGTCCCGCCTTCCGCACTGCATTTTACCTAAGTCTGATCCTTTCCAATTCTCCTGTGAAAGGCTTGACTTTGAAGGTCGTGAGAAGTATATTGAATGCAGCATCCCCCTCAACAAACCTACAACTATGCCCAAAAGATTCTTCGCTCTGATCTCTGTAGTCCTTGTGGTGTTAGTTCCGAATGTCCTTGGCGGCCCAATCAGAGAGGGGAGCCTGACCGGATCCAGCAACGGGATCAACATCATCATTCGATGGCAGAGTGATGATGAGTCTGGTGTCAGAAAGGTTGAGATTGAACGTCAGGTCGGCATTGACGGACAGTTTATCTCTCTTCATGAAATACCACTGAAGGGGAATTACCAGTCGTACGAATATATCGACGACACCGCGTTCAGGGCAGCCGAACGTGTCTACCGTTATCGGCTCAAAGTAAGTTTTTCGAACGGTGCACCGTCGGTGTTTTACGGACCGATCACAGTTCGCCATGATGTCAGCAGCGTCCGGAGAACGTGGGGAAGCATCAAAGCGATGTTTCGTTAATGACGGCCCGTTCTACCCTCTTGCATCTGTTCATTCGCAAAGCGATACTCTTGTGTCGCTTTTTTGTTTGTATTCATGACAATTGATGCAATTCAAGAAACGTGTTATCCTTGCCTCAACGTCTCCCCGCAGGGTTCATCTGTTGAAGCAAATTGGGATCATGGTCGACGTTCTTCCGAGCAACATTGAGGAGATCTTTGATCCCACATTGTCGCCTGAACAGAATGCAACTAACCTTGCGACGCTGAAGGCGAAGGACGTCGGAAAGACTCTTGACGATGCCATTGTCATTGGTGCGGACACGATCGTTGCTTTAGGACGAACTCTATTAGGAAAGCCGAGGGACGATCCAGATGCCATACGGATGCTCGAGACCCTGAGCGGGCGGACTCACACCGTGTACACGGGCTTTGCGCTTCTTGACCGGCCGTCCGATCGATGTATCTCTGACGTTGAAGTGACGAAAGTAACATTTCGGGAATTGCCGCGCCGCGAAATTGAAGAATACGTTGCATCAGGCAGCCCCATGGATAAGGCTGGTGCATATGGGATCCAGGATGACTACGGGGCAGTCTTTGTGTCGCGGATCGAGGGATGTTTTTATAACGTGGTGGGTCTACCGCTTTCGAAATTGTATGTTACGCTTTACAACTTTCAATCCGGACTCCCAGAGTGATTTCAAGGATTTCCCATGAGTAGAAAGATTCGCGTGTTAATCGCAAAGGCTGGATTGGATGGACACGATCGTGGAGCCAAAGTTGTCGCTGCCGCTCTCCGCGATGCAGGCATGGAAGTCATTTACACGGGACTGCGCAAGACACCTGAAGTGATTGTGGAAGCGGCCATCCAGGAAGATGTTGATGTGATCGGAGTGAGCATTCTTAGTGGAGCCCACATGACGATCTTCCCGAGGATCCTGAGCCTCATGCAGAAGAAAGGTCTGCGCGACGTCTTGCTTTTCGGTGGCGGGGTCATCTCCGCCAAAGACATTCAGGAGCTCAAGAAGCTCGGTGTAGGGGAGCTGTTTACACCCGGAGCCTCCACTGCTCACATCGTCGACTACATTTCGAAATGGGTGGAAGAGAATAAAAATGAGTTCGCGTAGTTTCCTCCCGCACTTTCCCCACGCTCAGGACGACCTATCTCTCGTTCGCGGGTTCGCACTCCGTTCTCATATTCATCGATGAAATGAGGCACGGGCATGAAATCTTCGAACCGTGATTAACAAACAACGGGCGTCTTAGTGCTTCGATTCGCAAATACGATTACGTTTTTATCCGAAGACTTCAGCGAAATGCTCACTCTGCACTAAGTCCTGAGTGAATAAATTCGTCATCGAATTTGTGAATCGAAGGACTTAGTCTTGGGCAGGATGATTTGTTACATCGTGTATGGAGCGTGTCAACACGGTAATTCCGCCGGACTGGAAAGGGAAGAGGTCATCAACGGAGAAGATTGCCCGATAGTCTTTTGCGCTGAAAAATTCCTGCAATTTGTCGGCAAATTCGTCGAGGCGCCGAAGGAAAAACGGCACGTTCTCATCGGGAAACATCGGATTCCACTCTTCAGCGGCTTTGCAATTTTCAAAACTCCGCAGGTTTGCGTCATTTCCTGTGATGTAATAGCTTACCCTGTCGCCAATCTTGTAGTTTTTCGCTGAGGCGATCGCGAGTTCATATGCTGCACTCCGGTTGCGCCGGGCTGCATCGACATTACGTGCGTACTCGGCAAGCGAATCGTTTAACCTTTCGGTACGTGCGAAATCCCGCACATCCCATGCGTGGCTCGTGATTCTCTGACGCGTAAGATTATACAAGCGGTGGAGACCATCGAAATCATCACGAAGAAGAAACTTGATGCATTCCTGGATATAGACACGGCCGAACCGCTCCATGCTTCGTGAGACAAGCGACGATCCCTTGATTTTGACTCCAGAGTCATAGCCCAGCAATGCATAATTTTTCTTCTTGTAACTCACCATTTTTTGATATCTGCCATCCATTGCCACCATGATGCCTTCCGGCATGTGGTGAGCGAGTTCGTCGACAAACCGTTGCTCTTCCACGTCACCTTGGTGATGAGGTGGTGGGACAAAGAAAATGCCGTCAGTATCGACCTCGATCACCTGGCCTTGCTCGGATTGGATATGCTGGATCATTTGCTTCAGAAGGGACTGACCGATTTGCGTTACCGCGTCTGCCTGCGAATAGTCATTGAATAATCCCCGGCTATATCCTAAATATCCATAAAATGCGTTGATCAGAATTTTGAGCGAGGACTGCATTGCATCCAGGCGAGACTGTTCCGCAGGATCTGTGCTCAGTCGCATCGTTTTTTTCGTCGCAAGCCTCCAATTCGTGAGTTCATTAAGTAATTGCAGAAAAACCTGAAGCCTGTCCGATCCTGGCGCGATCGCCCGTCGGATCATGATCGACGGGTACAATGATTCAACATCGACGTGAACAACAGGACCCAGAATTCCTGTGGCAAAAATATTTGTATAGCCGCCGGTTGTTTGAAAACCTTCCGACGGTCTTGGGAGTGAGTGCTTCTGCCGCAGGTATTCTCGGACGATCAGACTCTCTATCTTCGCAGCTGCTCCAAGCCGAAGCACAGTTCCGTACCCAAACGGAAGCATTTGTGTAAGATAGAAGGTGCTTCCAGAAAGAAGATCCCCGAGTTTCCGAGTCTCCATGACATCGTCAAGAGCGTACTTCAACAGAGGTTCAACGTCGTGATCCCATTGCCAGGAGATTTTGTCTCCCTTGATGTAGGTCCGATTGGGCGATGCGATGCCAAAGTACTTGGCAGCGTATTTCAATCCATAACTTTCCATGCTGCGTTTGACCATATCATAGCTCTGGACGAGAAGTAACGTGTCAGCGATATGCCTGCCGGCAATCTCGGGGCCAGAATAGGGGAACAGGCGCGGCAAGGGTGCGGTCCGCACGTCGAGAGCCTTGGGTGGCGTACCATCCCTGCCAATGGAAAGTGGCACGTTGTGTAACTCGCATCGCTTAAAAATATATGGAAGGTCGAAACTCAGGATGTTGTGGCCTTCGATGATATCGGGATCACGTTGATTGATCACACGAGTCAGCTCCAGGAGCATATCCTGCTCGCTCATCTGTTTACCATTGATGAGATGATGCCACCCTCGGTTATCAGAAAGGGCGATCACGATGATGCGGTCAGCCTCGCGGCCTGAGCTGCTGAATTTGTACGTCCCGGATGCGTATGTCTCGATGTCCAATTGAAGCCTGTGCAAATCCTCGAACGTCATTCCCTTGAACATCGTCCTTCCCGTCTGCATCAGGTACTGAGTCACGGCGTCGGTGTAGAGGAACAGGCAGTCCAGTTCGGTATAATGATCGATTTTCTTCAGCGCGTCCTGATTGTACCGCTCCATGATGAAGCGAACGGCTTCCCACATCGTCGTCCAATCCTCAACGGCGCAGAGATATGAATAATATCCACTGCCGCTCAGTTTCTTCAGCCAGTGTTTCTGTGTGAAGCCTTCAAGGTATTTCGTATCGGAAAGAAAAAAGAAAGGGTAGAAATGAACATCCTCGTGCCGGGTGGCAGGTCCGTCGCGAACATACACACGCATCGTGTTGTCATCCTTCTGGTGGACAGCGACGATCCGTTCATCGGTGTTATGCCCGAACAGGAGGGGATTCATCCAGGGGTGCTATTTCTTTTTGCGGGCATTCTTGGCATTTTGGATGAACGGCGCAATCAAGTCGATAGGTATAGGGAAAATGGTCGTCGAGTTTTTTTCTGAGGCAACTTCCGTCAGCGTTTGCAGGAACCGGAGCTGGAGCGCCATGGGGTGTGATTCGATCACCTTTGCTGCATCCGCCAGTTTCCGCGCCGCCTGGAATTCCCCTTCGGCGTGGATGACCTTCGCGCGGCGTTCCCGCTCTGCCTCAGCCTGGCGAGCCATTGCGCGCTGCATTTCCACAGGCAAGTCGATATGCTTGACCTCCACGTTTGAGACCTTGATACCCCACGGTGCTGCTTGATGATCGATGATCTTCTGCAGTGAGACATTGATTTTGTCCCGTTCCGCCAGAAGCTCGTCCAGTTCCGATTGTCCAAGGATACTTCGCAATGTTGTTTGGGAAAGCTGTGAAGTCGCGAAGAGGAAATTCTCCACATCAACAATGGCTTTGTCGGGTTGGACGACGCGAAAATAGACCACCGCGTTCACTTTTATTGAGACGTTGTCCTTGGTGATGACATCCTGGGGCGGTACGTCCATGACGATAGTCCGAAGGCTGACTTTCACCAACTTGTCTACAAGGGGGATCAGCAAGATAATCCCCGGACCTTTGACGCCAATGAGGCGACCTAATCGGAACACGACCCCCCGTTCATATTCGCGCAGGATCCGGATTGCGTTTGCAAGGATAATGATCCCAAGCATCACAAACACGAAGAGTACGGTGAAGGCTTGCATGATGTGTTCCTTTCGAGAGATAGGTTATGGTAATTTCTTTACAGTGAGATCAAGGTTTTTGATCTGTTCCACGACAATACGGGCACCCATCGGAATCCGTCCTTTAGCACTGGCCGCATTCCAAATTTCGCCGTGCACGCGCACCTTTCCTTGTGGATTCAATTCCGTAATTGCTTCACCCTCCTCACCGACAATTCCTTCGATCCCGGTGACGGGCTTTCGCTTCTGTGCTCGAATTCCCATCCCTATCGCAAACAAGAAAAAGAGTGCGGTGATGCCGACCGACGGAATGATGATGCTCCACGAGATAGAGATGAACTCCAATGAAGATTCAGAATCGATAAGCATGATTGATCCAAGCAGAAGGGAAATGACTCCACCGAGCGTGAGGAGCCCGTAGCTTGTTATTTTGATTTCAAGGATGAAGAGTATGATTCCGACCACAATCAATGCCAGGCCCGCGTAATTCACAGGGAGCGTATGGAGAGAATAGAAAGCAAGGATGATGCATATTGCCCCCACCACACCGGGCAGGATCGATCCGGGGTTGTACAGTTCGAAGAGAAGTCCGTAGAGGCCAAGCATGAAGAAAATATACGCGATGTTTGGATCACTGAGTGTATCAAGGATCTTATGTTTCCAGTCCATCGTGATCTCGAGGATTTCCGCGCCCCGCGTGTGCAAGGTTTTTTTCGTGCCGTCGATTTCAATTTCTTTTCCGTCAATCTTCTCCAGGAGGTCTTTGACGTTTGTTGCAATAAGGTCAATGACGCTGTCTTTCAATGCTTCCGTCTCTGTAATTGAGAGGCTCCTGCGGACGGCATCTTCAGCCCATTGAACGTTCCGGCGTCGCTTCTCGCTGATCGTCCGAATAAACGCAGCGGCATCATTCGTTGCCTTTGCATTCATGATCGAATCGGGTTCGCCTCCCTGCATTCCGACTGGGTGTGCGGCTCCAATGTTCGTGCCCGGAGCCATCGCGGCGATGTTCGCGGCCAGCGTGATGAATGTCCCCGCGGAAGCTGACTGGGCGCCAGCAGGCGCAACATAGACGACTACAGGGACTTTTGCGGTCAGCAAGTCACTGACAATGACGCGAGTTGATTTCAGCAGCCCCCCTGGAGTGTTCAACCGAATGACGAGACATTCGGCGTTTTCAAGGACGGCTTTTTCGATGCTTTGGTGAATAAAATCTGCCGTTGCAGGATTGATGGTCGCATCCACGGTAATGACGTGGACTTTCTGCGCGAAACATGCCGTTGTCGCACAGATGAGAATCGCAAGATGAATATATGAAGAGATGTGTTTCAAGGTTGGAGTCCTCATTGAAGAGGAATGTGACTATGCTTGATCCCGATGGCGGAGAGGGTGGGATTCGAACCCACGATACCGTTGCCAGTATACCACCTTTCCAGGGTGGCCAGTTCAACCACTCCTGCACCTCTCCAGGCGAGCCAGTTCTCCCCGCCTTTTAAGTATCGTGAAGGCTGGCGGGGGTATGAGCCTTGGGTTCAACCTACTCCTGCACCTCTCCCCGAGATCATGATGACTTCTTTCTGCTGTATTGCGGAAACTGCTGATCGAGCCACGCTCTTCCAGCGCCGCTTTTGAGAAAAATCTCCCTTTGGCGTGCTGAAGATAGATCTGGGTACCCACCTCTCCAGGGAGTTATTTGCCCCTGCTCCGACCACATAACGTTTTCGCAGCTCTTGATCCAGCGTTACCGCGGACATCTGATTACGAGCACTGAATTCTTAGGATCTTTCGGGAAGAATGGAACCAAAAAAATATACACAGATTGCAAGGGAAATGCAATCAGCCGTGGTCATGCCACATTTCACAGTGCTGTAATATCTTGACTTGCGTTCTGGAAAATCGAATCAGCACAAACGGTGTATCCGACCGCCAACATTCTTCTGTTCGGGAAGGGGTAGTCTGACGAGGACGGGCTGTGTGACGTGTGAAATTCACCAATGGCAAATTCTTCCATCGGGCCTTTGCCAAAGAAGCATGAAAAAATGAAAACGATATGAAAGGGAAGGAAGCGTGATGAGAAGCCTGCCAATTTGTGGAGGGACTAATGTTGCTCAGAGCCAAATTGTTATTGACATACCAATCACTGCGCCGATAATTGCTTGTGCCGCCATCGTATTGGCAGGAATTTTTTCGCCCCGTTGGTACCCACGCAGGATGCCGACAGGTGTCCAATAGGCATGGCCTGGTCCGCCCTGGCGGGCGAATGATCCCCATGTTCCCCTTCCCTCAAACTGCCCACCCGGTGGAACTAATTCGGAAATACCGTAGTACAGAAAATCATTTCCAAATGTCCACCAAATGAGATTGAAGGCAATTGATGTAGGCAGACCGCACTTTTCATACAGGAAATATGTAATCCCCGCTTGCAGAAGACCCTGGATAATCCGGTAAGAAACTGGTGCCGTTCCTTGATCGTTCTTGGATAAGTTATATCCCAGGTAGTCTATTGTAGAGAAAGCCGCTGAAGCACCGATAAGGTAGAGCGCTTTCTCTGCATTGTCCTTTTCTTGAGCTGCTGCTGAAGAAATAAGGAGCAGAAGAATAAGCGAGATCCTATTTACCGATTGCATTGTGATGTACGAGTGTGTTTGTGATGCCGCCGTGAAGGGCGGATGAGTGATTAGTCTATGAAGGATTATTCTGCCAATGCAGAACATGCTTGTTGAAACCAAGTTCGACGAAACGGTATCCTAGCGAAAGGGACGCTCGTCAGATGCCGTCTATCATTGGATCGCCCGGTGCGGCCGCAGTTGTGTTAAGGATAGCATTGTCATTTAAGGATCCGCCTCACAAGCGCGTGCGCGGGGCTACAATTGACGGTGGCGTGACGCCGCGTCAATGCGTTAGTACGGCTCGTATTCGACCCGACAACCCCTTGGGATCAGCGTTCGGTTATGAATTGTTCTTTAGAAAACAGATGCTCGAGAAATGGGGAGATGCTTTGAGTCGAGCGTAAAGATTCGACTGCAGGATAATGAGAAAAAATTACAGCTTAGTTTGCGTTATTCTTCAATCGTACAGATCGTGTGCTGAGCTGCATGTTCTCGATGAAGATCGTTCTGAGCGTACGGTATTCCTTGTACAGCGACAGGGTGTATTTCCTAAGAATCTCTAGTTCATCGTGTTCATGAAGGTCATCTATTGTTAAACCTTCGATACCCTCTTGCTCCTGGGTCTCCCGTATCCTGGACAGCACCAGCGCATGAAACAAGGGATCCATCGTATTAAGGTATTTGAAGTAATCTCCTATCATAGGGTCTCCTGGTTTTGTGGAGATAAGTACGTGAATAGTAGGACAAGCAAAGGTTTTTTACATCTTCATCCTGAAGCTCGCGGGAGACACTTCGGCAACACAGTGCCAGTAGAGTTCTTGAACATGCGAAGCCACATAGTCTGCAGTCTGCGTAATACTGTGAAGCTAACCTAAACCGGAAGAGCAGATGGGGGATAGTTTTGGGGAACAAGAAGTTATGAGGAACGGGTCTGTCTTTTTCCCCTGAACTTATTCAACGTCTACATCGACAACGACTTAATGGTAAAAGAAAGTTCTATCAAGTTCAACTGATTGGGAAGAAAAGTCATCAGGAAGAAGAGCCCTGACGAACATTCGCGGGTAATCGACGCGTGCTACTCGGTTCGCCCCGATCGTCTTAAAGGTGAATATATTAAATCAATCCAGCAATGGGTGTTACCCCCAACATGGATTGTACGCTTTATCTGAAGGTACCGATTTTGCCAAAATATGTAGGAACATAGTGGACATTTGTCAATGGGTTAATTCCGTAAGCTGGAAGAGAACTGGAGGATTGATATGGAAGGTGGGGGATCAGTATAGTTGCCGGTCTTAGGTTTGCCAGGTTTTCACCGATCTGATGTTAATGTGTCCGTGTAGATTATGTCACCCGTCTCACTGACACCGGGTTTGCGCTCTATTACGTTCTCCGAGTTTTCCAATCGTTTCAGGATTTTCCAAATAGTGCGTTCAGAGATTGTGATGTTGTACTTATCCCTAAGATAGGCTCGCAGCCTGCGCTGACCGAAACCGGTTTGCTCCTTGAGGCGTTTCAGCAGCATCACACTGGATTCTGGTGTAGCTCTCGGGAAGGTATGCGGTCTCCGAGATTGGTCGAGCAAGCATTGCGAGTCACTATTCGATGCCTTGTAGCGTTTGAGCCACTTGTAAAATGTTTTTCGGCTAATGCCGAATTTTCTGCAGACCTCCTGTGCGCTGCCGGTCTCGTTATAGCAGAGCATCCATGCGAGCCGTGGCGTCAAGGATGCATGTTGAGCCATGTCTCCCGTTTCCTGCGGGACGACAACCGTGGAGTCGTTTTCCTTCAGCATATATTAATGCTCCCCTTGTTTGTTATTGGTTCCAAGAAGATGTTGTTTGTTTGTCATAGTCTGTCGACTCGAAAGCACGATTATGTCATGAGAATCTTCACTGGATACGTGTCAGACTACATGCCAGTTGTAGTACACTTCATGGGGCACAGCAGAGGGCGAGAAATCCATCGGAAACGAGATGGTTTTTCAGAACGTGATTGTCAGCAGGAGAATCGTGGGGATGTTTCTGTTCTTTCTACAGTAGGATTTCTACATTTTACAGTGGATATGAAATTGATTTTCAATGGTGTTTTCGATAGATTCAATCGCATTTCACGTACCACTAAGTGTAGTACAATCCCCAAACGGAGAGGTGGCCGAGTGGCTGAAGGCGCTAGTCTCGAAAACTAGTATACTCGCAAGGGTATCGAGGGTTCGAATCCCTCCCTCTCCGCCAAACTACGCCCACGAGACGGTGTGTGATTCTCATAGTGTGTAGTGGGCTTCGTTTGGCAGGCCCAAACTACGCGCACGAGACGGTGTGTGATTCTCATAGTGTGTAGTGGGCTTCGTTTGGCAGGCCCAAACTACGCCCACGAGACGGTGTGTGATTCTCATAGTGTGTAGTGGGCTTCGTTTGGCAGGCCCAAACTACGCGCACGAGACGGTGTGTGATTCTCATAGTGTGTAGTGGGCTTCGTTTGGCAGACCCAAACTACGCGCACGAGACGGTGTGTGATTCTCATAGTGTGTAGTGGGCTTCGTTTGGCAGGCCCAAACTACGCCCACGAGACGGTGTGTGATCTCATAGTGTGTAGTGGGCTTCGTTTGGCAGGCCCAAACTACGCGCACGAGACGGTGTGTGATTCTCATAGTGTGTATTGGGCTTCGTTTGGCAGGCTGACCGAGGAGGCTCCTTATGAGCGTGCAGTCAAGCATTCGACGACAAAAAGAGGGGAATGATGCCCAGGTGGTTCGTCTACGTCTTGGAAAGCCTCGTGAAAACCTGGTTTTACATCGGTTCCACCGATGACTTGAACAAAAGGCTGTCAGACCATAATCTTGGTCATGTGCAGTCAACCAAGGCTTACCGACCGTTTGAAGTTGCTGCGTTTGTCGCGGTGAAGACTGAAGCAAAGGCGAGAGAATTAGAGAAGTGTTTCAAGACTGGATCCGGGAAAGCAATTCTTCGAAAAAGAATATTAACCGACGAAGTCCGCCGACAGCGGACGTAGTCGGTCCCTCCCTCTCCGCGTATGCGCGTATTTGGCGGAGAAATCCCTTCCTCTCCGCAGGGAACTTCTACTATTGACATCAAAGTTTTCTGATCGTATATTGGAACGAAATCTATGGACTTCGCACGCAAATATGTCCCTGACAGCACGGTGGACTGGTATTGGTGGTATGGGTATTCTCCTTCACATCCCCGCGCCTCAGTGAAGCGCTAGCGATCGTTTGAGTATGTTGTCGCAACCCTTCCTGGTTCTCGGGAAGGGTTTTTTATTATCGATCCTAATCAGTACTGAGAATCATGCTCTCATTTGAAGATTTTGAAGGCTTTTCTGAAACCTACAATGTCATCCCCCTGACCCAATCATTCATGGCGGATTTGCACACACCTGTATCTGTGTATGTGAGTCTCAGAGGATTTGGATCGCATTCATTCCTCTTTGAGAGTGTTGACCCAAATGAAAAAATTGGGAGGTTCTCATTTGTCGGTATCGACCCGTCGGTTATCGTGAAATCGAGAGGAAAACTCATTGAAGTTTGGAAGAATGGGCAGAAAACTGAGCGCACGGGGAGCATTTTTGACACACTTGCTGCACTTGCTTCGAAATACCGAGAGGCGAACATTCCACAGATCACCAGATTCTCGGGGGGCTTTGTCGGCTACTTGGGCTACGATTGTGTGCAGCACCTTGAACAGATTCCCGTTCACGGTGCAAAATCGACTGATGAGAAAGACGCCATCTTTGGATTGTTCAACAGTATCGTTCAATTCGACCATCGCCGACAACTTGTGACGATTCTTCACAATGTCATCCTGGATCCTACGCGTTCGCTGCGCGATCAATACGAGGATGGGCGAAAACGAGTGGCAATGCTTGAATTGCGCCTGAGAAGCGGCACCGTCTCAATTCCCGCCTTTTCGTGCGACCCCAGCCGGAGCGGTGTTGGGACTGACAAGGAGACGTTCTGTGAGGCTGTTGCTCGCGCGAAGCGCTATATACGTGAAGGGGATATTTTCCAGGTGGTTCTCTCACGAAAGATAACGCTTCCCTTC
>Ga0247727_10009449_pt1 | contig 17669 bp, 17 predicted proteins | sample WisWelCaveWW1625_FD_202498 | JGI IMG/M metagenome (GOLD analysis project Ga0247727, IMG submission 202498) | Biofilm microbial communities from Wishing Well Cave, Virginia, United States - WW16-25 | ecosystem: Environmental > Aquatic > Deep subsurface > Groundwater > Cave microbial mat | place...
CCGTTCATCACCTGCCGGCCACCAACCCACAGCACGAGGCCCGACCCGAGCGCGGTGCAGAAGGCCATCGCCGGCGAATAGAGCGCCCACGCGCGCATGACCACGAGCATGCCGTGGCGCACGTCGCCCGCCTTCTCGGCGAAGCGCGTGTCCTCGTGGCCCTCGCGGGCGAAGGCCTTGATGGCGCGGATGCCCTGGAGGTTGTCCATGAGCAGCGCGTTCATCGCGCTGGCGGCGCGGCGCTGGATGCGGTAGCGGTGGTGCGCGGTCAGCGTGTACCAGAGCGCGCCGGCCGCGAGCAGGGGGAGGGGAATCAACGCCACCCATGCCAGCGTGGAGTTCACCAGGAACAGGGCCGCCAGGACACCGACGACGCTGAGCACGGCGACGACGCCCTGTTCGGTGCCGTCGATGAGAAGGCGTTCGACGGCGTTGACGTCTTCGATGATGCGGGTCATCAGGTCGCCGGAAGCGCGCTGGTCGAAGTAGCCGACCGGGAGCCGTTGCAGGCGCCCATAGACGTCGCGGCGCATGTCGTAGATGACCGCCTGCTCGAAGGTGTTGTTAAGCCGGATGCGGATCGAGTTGAAGAGGTTTTGGAGCAGGAACGCGCCGATGATTGCGCCGATGACGGGGCCGAGGAGTTCCGGCTGGTGCTTGGCGATGACCTCGTCGATGAGATACTGGGTGGCCTTGGGGAAGACGAACGAGAAGGCCAGCGAGAGCAGCGCGCAGCCGATCGTGCCCGCGGCCATCAGCTTGTAGGGCTTGAGGTAAACGGCGACGCGGCGGACGATCTCCGACGCGGAACGCTTGCGGGCGTTGAGCGTCTCGTCGCTGGAATTTGAGCCGTGACGAAGCATCAGGGCGGCGCGATGCCGCGGGGGGATATTCCACCACCGGGACGCGGCGTCAATCCGACCACGAGGCGTGCCAGAGGTGGTCGGCTTCGAGCTTGGACTTGCGCCGCGAGGGGAAATGGCGGTTCTGGTGGGTGGTTTCGGTGAGTTTGCCGAAATAATTGTAGATCACGAGGCTGGATTCTTCCTGGGTGTGCCAGTTTTCACCGTCGAACAGTTCGATGATCCAATGACAGGGCTGGCCGGCCTTGGACTGAACGCGAAGGCGCGCATCGGGAGAGAGCAGGGTGCGGACGAAACCGAGGCAGTTCTCGCACGTCTGCTGGAGGTTGCCCTCGGCGTAAGGCGTGGTCGCGTCCCAGGACGCCCCGTGCCAGTTGCCCGCCCAGGGATAGATGCCGTGCGTTTCGCAGACCACGCCCACGTCGAAACCCTGGTCCTCCTGTTGGTGGATGATCAGGTCCACCCGCGGGCGCTTTTCGTTGATGCGGATGGCGTGGGAAAGCTCCCCGTGCCGGGCAAGGACCGGTTTGACCACGTCCAGGAAGATGTCGGTCAGTTTTATCTCGGCGGGCATTTCGGAAAGGGCGAAAGCGCCGGGGCTTCGCGCTCGTGTCGGGAGCCAGTGAGCCAGCCGGGGATGGTCAGCGCAAGTTTTTTGCTGATGGACCTCCCACTGGGCTGGATCAACATTGTTCTCCTGCTGGCGCCCCGTTTTTGGTTTCCTTGGCCCATCATGCGCATCATCGGTGGCACCGCCGGCGGGCTGCACCTCAAGGCGCCCAAAGGCTTTGAGGTCCGGCCCACACCCGACCTCGTCCGGCAGGCCGTCTTCAACAGCCTGGGCGGGCGGGTCATGGGCGCGCGGGTGCTGGAACTCTTCGGCGGCACGGGGGCGTTCAGCCTCGAATGCCTCAGCCGCGGCGCCGCCAGCGCGGTGTGCGTCGAGCGGTCGCGCAAACACGCCCGGTTCATCGAGGAGAATCTCACCGCCGCGCGGCTGCCGCCGGAGCGCTTTCACGTGCGCGTGCAGGATGTGTTCACCGCGCTGCCGCAACTGGCGCAGGCGGGAGCGCGATTCGACCTGGTGCTGGCCGATCCGCCCTACGGAAAAAAAAACATCGGGCGCCGCTCCGATTCGTTGGCGCAACGGCTCCTGGATGATCCTGTGTTGCCGGGGCTGCTGGCGGCCGGCGGATTGTTCGTGCTCGGCCATGCCCGGCGCGACACGCTGGCGGTGCCCGCCGTGTGGCAGGAGCGAAAGCTGATGAAACACGGCGACTCCATGATGCGGTTCCTCGAAGTCCGCGCCCGGCCGCCCGGCGCAGCGGTTTCCGACTGAAGCGGTCGGACCTCCACGCCGGCCGGTCAAAGTTCCCTCAACTCCATCCACAGGGCCGCGCGGAAGGTCGCGCTCGCTTCCAGCACAATGACCTCGCCCGGTTGGCCGCGCGTAAACGAGTTGGGCAGCGCCGTCCACGGCTCCAGACAGTAGAAGGGCGCATCCGTCGAACGCGACCAGAGCGCGCAAAACCGATGTTGTGGCGCGTCGTCCCAATTGAGGATCACTTCCAGCCCGCTTCGCGGATCGACCAGGGCCAGCTCGCGCTTCTTGAACCCGCCGAGAAACACCGTGCCCGCGACGTCGCGTCCCACGCTCCAGTTTTGCGCTGGCATCGGTTCACGGTTGAACTGCTCGAAGCGCGCGTCTGGCTTCAGCAATTCGCAGTCGGGGATCTCCACAAGGCAGGCGTCGCGCTGGCCGTCCGGCGAAAGCGGCACGGCAAAATAGGGATGAATCCCCGTGCTGAACGGCATGGGCACGTCGCCGCGGTTTTCGATCACTTGCTCGAAATGCAACCGCCCGTCGCGCAGCCGGTAGGTCACACGGTGCCGGAACGCGAACGGATAACTTGCCCGCGTTGCCTCCCCGTCGGTCAACTCCATGGTCACCGCAGACTCGCCGCGTTCCGCCACGGCCCACTGCGACCGGCGCGCGAATCCGTGCTGCGGCAACGGGTAGGTCCGGCCGCCCCATTCGTAATGGTGCTCCTTTCCGGGCAGATGGTTGAAACTCACCATCGGAAACAGCAGCGGGTTTCCCGCCCACATGTCCTTGGGATGGCGGTCCACCACCGCCTGTGAAAAATGGAGTGCCTCGACCAGCCCGTGCCGCCCCATCGGCCGGGCGTAGCGCAGCAGCCAGCCGCCCAGTTCCGGCGCGACCACGGCCAGCGCGCCGCTGGCGTCCGTGAGGGTGACGAATTGCGTCGGGGTTCGCCCGCTCGACCTGGCATTCCATGCCGCGACCGTATCAGAACGCCACCCAGCCCTCAACGAGATGCGTTCCGCGCGGCCAAGGAACATATATTTAGAATTATTCTAAATGTTGACGGGAGATGTCCACAGGCTAAACTTTCCCTGTTATGAGTGCCGTGAAAGAATCCAAACTCGATGAACAGGTCGCCGAGCGGCTCGACCAGAGCGGCTTCCGTGCGACGCCACAGCGGACGCACGTTTACAAGACGCTGCTCGCCAAACGCGACCACCCCACCGCCGAGGAAGTGTTCATCCGCGCCAAGCAGGGGATGCCGGAGATTTCCATGGCGACGGTCTATAACTGCCTCGATGCGCTGGTGCAGTCGAACCTCGTGAAGCTGGTGAACCACGAGCGGGGCGCGACGCGCTATTGCTCGAACATGATGGAGCACCACCATTTTTACTGCGATGAATGCGGCTCGGCCTTCGACATTGACGCCGCCGGCGCGCGCGAGCCGCTCGTGAAAATGCCCGCCGGCTTCAAGCCCGACCGTTACGAGATTGCCTTCCGCGGACTTTGCCCCGATTGCGCGGCGAAGAAGAAAGGCAAGTGAGCGCGGCTGATCACGAATTACTCCTTACTCTTTACTCCCAAAAACCCATGTCCACTTCCACCGAAACCATCGAGCGCCTGGTCAAACAGGACTACAAATACGGCTTCGTCACCGACATCGAGGCCGATGCCGCGCCGCCGGGATTGAGCGAGGACATCGTCCGCTTCATCTCGAAGAAGAAGAACGAGCCGGAGTGGTTGACCGAGTGGCGCCTCAAGGCCTACCGGCATTGGCTCACGATGAAGGAGCCGACGTGGCAGTTCGTGAAGCATCCGCCGATTGATTTTCAGGACATCACTTACTACTCCGCGCCGAAGCAGAAGAACGATGCGCCCAAGAGCCTCGACGAAGTGGACCCGAAGCTCCTCGAGACTTACGAGAAGCTTGGCATTCCCCTGCACGAACGCAGCCGCCTCGCGGGCGTGGCGATGGACGCGGTGTTCGACAGCGTGTCCGTCGGCACCACGTTCAAGAAGCAGCTCGGCGAAAAGGGCATCATCTTCTGCTCGTTCAGCGACGCGGTGCAGGAACATCCCGAGCTGGTGAAGAAATATCTCGGCTCGGTCGTGCCCTACACGGACAACTACTATGCCACATTGAACTCCGCCGTGTTCAGCGACGGCTCGTTCGTTTACATCCCCAAGGGCGTGCGTTGCCCGATGGAGTTGAGCACCTACTTCCGCATCAACGCCGCCAAGACCGGCCAGTTCGAGCGCACGCTCATCATCGCCGACGAGGGCGCCTACGTGAGCTACCTCGAAGGTTGCACCGCGCCGATGCGCGACGAAAACCAGCTCCACGCCGCCGTCGTCGAACTCATCACGCTCGAAGGCGCGGAAATCAAATACAGCACCGTGCAGAACTGGTATCCAGGCGACGAAAACGGCAAGGGCGGCATTTACAACTTTGTCACCAAGCGCGGCTTGTGCAAAGGGCGCAACTCCAAGATTTCCTGGACGCAGGTCGAGACCGGCTCGGCCATCACGTGGAAATATCCAAGCTGCATTTTGCAGGGTGACAACTCCGTCGGCGAATTTTACTCCGTGGCGCTGGTGAACAATTTCCAGCAGGCCGACACGGGCACGAAGATGATTCACATCGGCAAGAACACCCGCAGCACCATCGTTTCGAAGGGCATCTCCGCCGGGCGCGGCCAGAACAGCTACCGCGGCCAGGTGAAGGTCATGAAGAACGCGACCAACGCGCGGAACTTCTCGCAGTGCGACTCGCTCCTCATCGGCGACAAGTGCGGCGCGCACACGTTCCCCTACATTGAGGTGCAGAACACCACGGGGCAGGTCGAGCACGAGGCGAGCACGTCGAAGATTGGCGAGGACCAGATTTTTTACTGCAACCAGCGCGGCATCGCCACGCAGGACGCGGTAAACATGATTGTGAACGGCTACTGCAAGGAGGTCTTCAAGCAGTTGCCGATGGAATTCGCCGTCGAAGCACAAAAGCTGCTCGGTGTGAGCCTCGAAGGCAGCGTCGGCTGAAGTCCGAACTGATTACTGAAAACTGATCACTGAACACTTTTCCCCATGCCCCAACCCATTATTGAAATCAACAATCTCCACGCTGGCGTGGAGGGCAAACAAATCCTCAAAGGCCTGACGCTGACCATCAACCCCGGCGAAGTTCACGCCATCATGGGGCCGAACGGCAGCGGCAAGAGCACGCTCGCCGCCGTGCTCGCCGGCAAGGACGGCTACGACGTCACCGAGGGTTCCGTGCTTTTTCACGGCAAGGACCTGCTCGACCTCGATCCCGAGGAGCGCGCGCGCGAAGGCGTCTTCCTCGCGTTCCAGTATCCGATCGAGATTCCGGGCGTGAACAGCACCTACTTCCTCAAGGCCGCGCTCAACGAAATCCGCAAGCACAAGGGCCAGCCCGAGCTCGACGCGATGGAGTTCCTCAGCTTCATCAAGGACAAGATCAAGCTGCTCGATCTGCCCGAGAGTTTCCTCAAGCGCCCCGTCAACGAAGGCTTCTCCGGCGGTGAGAAGAAGCGCAACGAAATCTTCCAGATGGCCGTGCTCGAACCGACGCTCGCCATTCTCGACGAAACCGATTCCGGCCTCGACATTGACGCGCTCCGCGTCGTGGCCAACGGCGTGAACAAGCTCAAGCGCCCCGACCACGCGCAACTCGTCATCACGCACTACCAGCGGCTGCTGAATTTCATCGTGCCCGATTTCGTGCACGTGCTGACCGACGGCCACATCGCCAAGTCCGGCGGCAAGGAACTCGCGCTCGAACTCGAAGCCAAGGGTTACGATTGGATCACCAAGGGCGAGCGGCAACCCGCCTGATTCGGAGGACGCACCATGTCAGCCACGCAAACCAAACCCGTCACGAAGGACGCCGAGCCGATCATCGCCCTCTTCGAGCGGCTCGAAAAGGAAGGCGCGCTGCGGAATCCCTCGTGGGTGTTCCCGCTGCGCCAGGCTGGCCTCGCAAAGTTTGCCGAACTCGGCTTCCCCACGCTCAAGGACGAGGACTGGCGTTTCACCAACGTCGCCGCGCTCACCAAGCTTCCGTTCAAGCCCGTGCTGCAACTTCACCATCACGGCCTCGATGCCGGTGCGGTGGAAAGGTTCGCGTTCCCGAATCTCGGCGGCAGCCGGCTCGTGTTCGTGGACGGACATTTCGCACTGGAACTTTCCACGCTCACGCCCGAGTCCGGCGTGAAGCTCACCAACCTCGCCACCGCGTTGAACAGCGATTTCGGCCTCTTGGAAAAGCACCTTGGCCGCTATGCGAACGGCGAGCGCAACCCGTTCACCGCGCTCAACACCGCGTTCTTCCACGACGGCGCATTCATCCACATCGCCGCCAATGCCAGCCCGTCGCCGATTCATTTGCTGTTCATCTCGACCAGCCGCGAAAACGGCCTTGCCGCGCACCCGCGCAACCTGGTCATCGCCGAACGCGGCGCGCAGGCCGTCATCGTGGAGAGCTACGTGAGCCTCGACGGCAAGGCGACCGTGACCAACACCGTCACCGAGGCCGTCATTGGCGAAAACGCGCACGTCGAGCACATCAAGTTTCAGGACGAAAGCGCGGAGACGTTTCACCTCGGCTCGCTCCACGCGGAGATTTCCCGGAGCGCGAATTATCTTTACCACTCCATCGCCACCGGCGCGCGCCTCGCGCGCACGAACCTCCACACCGTCTTCAACGGCGAGGGCATCGAGTGCGTGCTCAACGGCCTCTACCTCGTGAACGGCGACCGCCTCGCCGACCATTTTATGGTGGTGGACCACGCGAAGCCGCGTTGCAAGAGCCACGAATATTTCAACGGCATCCTCGACGGCAAAGCGAAGGGGGTCTTCGCCGGCCGCATCCTTGTGCGTCCCGACGCGCAGAAGACCGACGCCAAGCAGACGAACAAAAACCTGCTGCTCTCCGACACCGCAACCGCCGACACCAAGCCGCAGCTGGAGATTTACGCCGACGACGTGAAGTGCACGCACGGTGCGACCATCGGCCAGTTGAACGACGACTCGATTTTCTACCTGCGCACCCGCGGCATCGGGCTGGACAACGCGCGGCGGATGTTGATTCACGCGTTCGCCGCCGAAATCATGGACCGCATCAAGTGCGAACCCGCGCGGAAGCACCTCGACGAAATCGTCTGGGACCGCCTTGAGCAACATTCCGCAGTGGCGGTGAGCAAATGAGGAAACTGCGATGGACGACTACTTAAGCGATCTCTACCAGCAGGTCATCCTCGACCACAGCAAAAGCCCGCGGAACTTCCGCGTGCTGCCGCCGCCTTTTGCCACCGCGCAGGGCCGCAACCCGATCTGTGGCGACAACTACGTGGTGTTCCTGAAACTAAGCGGCGACGTCATTGAGGATATCGGCTTTCAAGGCTCCGGTTGCGCCATCTCCAAGTCCTCCGCTTCGGTGATGACCGACGCGGTGAAGGGCCGGACGAAGGCCGAAGCAAAGAAGCTCTTCGACAAGTTTCACGAGGTCATCATGACCGGCAAAATGGACCTCGAAGGCGCGGGCAAGCTCGCGGCGTTTGCCGGCGTGCATAAATTCCCCGCGCGCGTGAAGTGCGCCATCCTGTCGTGGCACGCTTTGAAGGCCGCGCTCGAAGGCGCGAATCAACCAGTGACAACTGAGGAGGAAAAAACATGAATGTCGGCGATTCCATTCCACTGACCCGCGACGTCGAGGCGTCCATCGTCCCGGCGGGCGATAAGGTCACGTTGCTCAAGGGAGAGGAGGCCACGCTCACGCAGGATCTCGGCGGCTACACCGTCGTCGTTCGCGGCAATATGTTCCGTCTCGCCGACAAGGACGCCGACGCGCTCGGCATCGCGGTGGCGCAGAAACAGTCCACCGGCGGCGGAACCCCGCGCTCGAAGGAAGACCTGGAAAAGGAAATCTGGGCGCAGCTCAAGAATTGCTACGACCCGGAAATCCCGGTGAACATCGTGGACCTCGGGCTGGTTTACGGCTGCGCGCTCGAACCGATCGGCGCCGGTCAGACCTACAAGGCCGATGTAAAGATGACACTCACCGCGCCCGGTTGCGGCATGGGCCCCGTGCTTGCGCAGGACGTGCAAAACCGCCTGCTCAACCTCGAGGAGATCGAGGAAGCCAACGTGGAAATCGTCTGGGATCCGCCGTGGAATCAGGGCCTGATGACTGACGCGGCGAAGTTGCAACTGGGGCTGATGTGAAGACGAACATCGAACACTGAACATCCAACAGCGAACGTCGAAATTCCGACCGACCTTCACCGCGCTTCGTTCGATGTTCGATGTTTTGAAACTTAACTGCTGAAAGAAAACCTATGGCTGACAAAGCAAACAAGTATCCGGAAAACGTGGGCGGCAAGTTCTACGTGGACAACCAGTGCATTGACTGCGACCTGTGCCGCGAGACCGCGCCGGCCAATTACAAGCGCAGCGACGACGGCGGCTACTCCTTCGTCTATAAACAGCCGGAGAACCCCGACGAGGAGAAGCAGTGCGAGGAGGCTAAGACCGGCTGCCCCGTCGAAGCCATCGGCAGCGATGGCGAGTAGCCGCCGTCGTGAGGAAGGCGGACCGAGGTGCACGATTGGGCGCACCGTTTTCCCTCACCCCGGCCCTCTCCCATCCGATGGGAGAGGGGGAAGCATCGTCAGTCCTGCGGCAGGCGTGGCGCTTGAATGCTTCGAACGACTGCCAGCAATTCTCCCTCTCCCATCGGATGGGAGAGGGTCGGGGTGAGGGCAGGGCGGTTGGAAATGGTATTGAGCCGCGTTTGCGAGAGCGCATGAGAAAACCGAGATGAACAAAGCGAAGTCAATTGACTGGTCGAAGCTGCGCGAGGATTTCCCCATCCTCGACCAGCAGGTGCATGGTTTTCCGCTGGTCTATCTCGACAACGCCGCCACCAGCCAGAAGCCGCGCCAGGTGATTGACGCGCTCGTCCACTATTACGAACGCGACAACGCCAATGTCCACCGCGGCATCCACGAGTTGAGCAACCGGTCCACCGCGGCCTTCGAGGCGGCGCGCGAACGCACCGCGAAGTTCATCAACGCCCGCAGCGCCGAGGAGATCATCTTCACCCGCGGCACCACCGAGGGCATCAACCTCGTCGCCAACGCGTGGGGCAACGCGAACCTCAAGCCCGGCGATGTGATCCTGCTCACCGAGATGGAGCACCACAGCAACCTCGTGCCGTGGCAACTCCTCGCCGGATGCACGGGCGCCAAACTGCGCTACCTCCCGATCACTGGCGGCGACGAAGGCCTGTTGGACTTGAGCAAGCTCGACTCCGTTCTCACGCGCGACGTGAAGCTTTTCGCGATGGTTCACATCTCGAACTCGCTCGGCACCGTGAACCCGGTGGCCGAACTCTGCGAGCGCGCGCGCAAGCTCGGCATCACCACGCTCGTGGATGCCGCGCAAAGCGCCGGGCACATGACCGTGGACGTTCAGGCCATCGGCTGCGATTTCCTCGCGTTCAGCGGCCACAAGATTTGCGGGCCGACCGGCATCGGGGTGCTTCACGGGCGCGGCGAGGCGCTCGAAGCGATGCCCCCGTGGCACGGCGGCGGCGAGATGATTCTCGAAGTGGATTATTTCAAGACCGCCTACAAACACGCGCCCCACCGGTTCGAGGCCGGCACGCCCGACATCTCCGGCCCCATCGGCCTGCACGCGGCGATGGATTACCTCGACGCCCTCGGCCGCGAAAACATCTGGCGCCACGACCAGGAACTCGCCAACTACACCTACGAGCAGCTCGCGCGCCTCGGCGGCATCCGCCTCTTCGGCCCGCGCACCGGCCGCGCGGGGCTGGTGAGCTTTCTGTTGGAGGGCGTGCATGCGCACGACGTGGTAACCGTGGCCGACACCAAGGGCGTGGCGTTGCGCGGCGGCCACCACTGCACGCAACCGCTGATGCGCAAACTGGGCGTCGAGAGCACCGCCCGCGCGAGCTTCTACTTCTACAACACGCGCGCCGAAGTGGACCACCTGGTCGAGGTGCTCAAGGAGATCCAGAAGTTCTTTGGGGCGTAAATGCAGTGATTACTGAGTTCTCTGTAGGAGTTTCCCGTTAGGTCTTGAAGATCGTATCGGGCAGAAACTTCTGATGCAGCCCGTCTCTGTATCCCGGCGCGCGACGGGCATTGTTCAAGCAGCGTTCCCTCGGCCGGTGCACCCGCTGCAGGCTTTCAACTCGGCTGAACGGGTTGAAGGCTTGAACAGGGTGTCCTGCGGGTCACCGTTGTGACCCGGCTGCGCGGAGGAGTTTCCAGCCTTTTTCGGTGGCCTCAAGGCCGCTGTGGCCGGCGTATTGGTCGTAAACCCGCTCCATCTCCTCGATCGAGTCGAAGTAGCCGACGATGAACGCCGCGCTGAAGGACCCGCCCGCCTTGATGGGGCGCCCGCCGAACTCCTCGATGAAGCAGACGTAGTTGCGCTGGTGGCACCACGCCTCATAGACATCCGCCGGGTTGAGCGTCATGCCCGCGAGCCACGGGCCGTCCTTGCCGGTCTTGGGATCGCGGATGTGGTAGGCGCGGATGAATCGCTTCGGCACCTTGTTCGTGTCGCGGCGGTAGTTGAACTTTTGGTCCGGCGCGAAGTTTTGCGCGAATTCACCGGGCGCAATCTTTCCGTGGTAGCTCAGGAAGATTTCGCTGAACGTGTCGCCGTCCTTGTGCTTGAGGTGCCCCGGCATGTCGATGCGCAGAAACATTGCGTCGCTGGCATTGCGGCTGATGACCTTGTCGCTGGAGATGAAGTAGCGCTTGCCCGCGGGGAACACGATCGTCTGCTGCCACTCGGAGTTGGTCTGCCTTCCCGGCGCGGCGACGCGGTAGTGCCAGTTCATCGTCACCGCGACGAAGTCCTTGCCGTGAATCACGCGCGGCGAAAGCTCCCTCGCCTTCGTGCAAATCTGCGGCCCTTCGATGGAGCGCTTGGGCGTCTTGCCGTGGTAGGGAGTTTTGAACAGGTAAGGCAGGTCGCCCGGCAATTGGTCGCGATACGCCTCGTCGCTGCCCGGCTCCATGATCCAGTCCACGATGTCGAGACCGAAGCCGAGATCGCGGAAGCCGGTCTTTTTGTCGAGGAAACTCCCTGCCGCCACGCCGCTCACGTAACCCTTCTTGCGAACGGCGGCATCGACCGCCGTGCCCGTGATGGTGATTTTGTCGGCGTCCTCGGTGACTGCAAAACCGTGCGTCGCGGCAGCGGCGGCGAATCGCGGCACTGCCTGAAGGCAGAGGAAGGCAAACGCAGCGATGAGGAATCTTCGCATGAGCAACGCGGAGGACTCTAGCGGTCGCCCTTGGGAAGAAAACGCCCAATTTTCGAAGGAGTGTGGATTACCCCGCAATCTTCCGATCGGCCACGCCCTCGTTGAGCGTGGAGTTTTCGGGGCGGCCCTTGTAGTTGTAAGTGACCTTGAGGCTGCCCATGCTCATCAACCACATGATCGTCGCGAGGAGGCCGGGCTTCATGCCGCCTTGTCGCTGGGCGGGTTGAACTCGATGGCGGTCACAAGTGTAAGGTCCAGAATTCTGAAATGCTCACCCCCTGTGGCAACAACGGCCGTGCGGCCACCTTGAGTCAAGAAAATGTAGTCGGGATGCGGAACCGGCACGAGCGTGCCATCGGTCAGCCGCAAGGAGAAGGCCTTGAACGGCGTGGCAGCGACCGAATCCTTAATGGCATCTTTGGTCATGGATTCACCGTAGCAGAACCGCCTTGGCGTTCAAGTTCGCGTGATTCGCGGGCACTCCTCTACCCCGCAATCTTCCGGTAAGCCACGCCTTCGTTGAGGGTCGGGTTTTCGGGGCGGCCCTTGTAGTTGTAGGTGACCTTGAGGCTGTCCATGCCCATCAACCACATGATCGTCGCGTGCAGGTCGTGGACGTGCAGGCGATCTTCAACGGCGTAGAGGCCGAACTCGTCGGTGGCGCCGATGGTCTGGCCGCCTTTCACGCCGCCGCCGGCCATCCACATGGTGAAGCCGGTCGGGTTGTGGTCGCGGCCGTCGCCCTTTTCGCTCATCGGCGTGCGGCCGAATTCTCCGCCCCACACCACGAGCGTCTCCTCGAGCAGGCCGCGCGCTTTGAGGTCGCGCAACAGGCCGGCGATGGGCTTGTCCATCGCGGCGCAAAGGTTCGAGTGGTTCGATTCGATCTTGCTGTGCGCGTCCCATTTGCTGCCCGCGCCGTGATAGACCTGCACAAAGCGCGTGCCGCGTTCGACCAATCGCCGCGCAAGCAGGCACAGACGGCCCATCGGGGCGGTTTCCTTCTGGTCCATACCGTAGAGTTTTTGCGTTGCCTCGGTCTCATCGGCGATGTCCACGGCGCCCGGCGCCTCGGCCTGCATGCGGAAGGCGAGTTCGTAGCTGGCGATGCGCGCCTCGAGTTCGCTCTGCTCGGGATGCGCGTTGGCGAACTGGCGGTTCATCGTGTTGAGGAAATCGAGCTTGCCGCGCTGTTGCGCCGCGGTGACGCCCTCGGGGGTGTTGAGGTTGGGGATCGGTTCGTTGCCGCCCTGGATGCGGATGCCCTGGTAGAGCGCGGGCATGAAGCCGGCGCTCCAATTCCGCGGGCCGTTGACGACACTCGACTGGTTGTCCTGCATGACGACGAACGCGGGCAGGTCGGTGTTTTCGGTGCCGAGTCCGTAGCTGACCCACGCGCCGAGCGACGGCCGGCCGCCGAGGATGGAGCCGGTGTTCATCTGGCAGACGCCGGCGGAATGGTTGATTCCGTCGGCGACGCACGAGCGGATGACCGCCAGCTCGTCGGCCAGTTCGGCGGTGTGCGGCAGCCAGTCGGAAACCCACAGGCCGCTTTGGCCATGCTGCTTCCACTGGCGCTGGTCGGCGAGGATCGGCGAATTGACCTCGCCCATCGCGGTGATGAGGCCCTTGGTGAAACTTTTCGGCAACGGCTCCCCAGCGAACTTCCTCAGGGCGGGCTTCGGATCGAACAAATCCATCTGGCTCGGCCCGCCTTCCATGAAGAGGAAGATCACCGACTTCGCGCGCTGAATGAACTGCGGGCGCTTCGGATTGAGCGGCGAATTGACGGGCGTCTTGCTGGCGAACGCGTTCTGCTGGCCGAGCAAGTGCGCAAGCGCGAGCGAGCCGAAGCCCGCGCCGCTCTTGGCGAGGAACTCGCGGCGGTTGTGAGCGCGGTCGAACTTGAAGCAGCGTGGATCGCCCGACTGCGGAGTGCGGAGTGCGGAGTGTGGAAGGAATGCAATCATTGCTGGAAAATCTTCGCCACTGGAATTGTGAGTTTGGGAAAAAGTGGTGAGGTGAATTTCTGCCGCAGGCCGAAAACACCCCGCGGTTCGTCGGAAGATTCCTGAAGACGATAGACACTGACCTGCTTCTCGGCAGGGTCAACGAGCCACAATTCCTTCACACCCGTGCGCGCATACACCTGACGTTTTGCGCCCTTGTCATACTTCGCCGTGCCCGGCGAAAGGACTTCGACCACCAAGTCGGGTGCGCCCGACGCGCCTTGCGTGGTGAATATGTGCTTCCGCGCGTTCGAGACGTAGTAAACATCCGGCATATACACATTGAGGTCGGAAAGTTCCACGTCCGACGGCGACACGACAACTTTCCCGATCGGATTCTTCTCCAGAAAGTTTTGGAGGAACACCGCAATATTCAAAACGATGCTTTGGTGAAAAAAGTTCGGCGTTGGTGACATATACAAATCCCCCTCGATGAGCTGGTAGTAGGGCGGCCCCATCGGCAGCTCCCGAAATTCATTCACCGTCAGCGGTCTTGGCGCGGTCGTCTGCATGGCGTCAGCTTAGTGGGCGTGTCGGGCAGCGTCAACGGACACGGTCATTCGACGTAAAGGAATTCGTTCGAGTTGAGCAGCACGTGGCAGAAGTCCTGGAGCGCGGCTTTGCGCGTGTCCACTTTGGTTTTCGACACCAGCCCGGTCGGCGTGATGTCGAGGCCGTGCCCGGTGGCGTCGCGGAAGACGTCGGGCTTCGACTCGAACTGCCAGTAGCCGACGGTGTGCTTGTTGATGCCTTCGTTCGTAAAGAGCAACTGGTCCACGCCCAGCGCGGAATCCGAGAGGCGCACATCGTCCACCAGGCCGTCGAAGTTCCCGCCCTTCCTGGCCGCGCGGCCGCCGATGGTGAACGGCTGCTTGTTGTCGAAACCGCCCGTCGCCTTGTGGGGCAGCTTGGCAATCAACAGCGGCTCGTCGTCGTTGGAGAGATCCTTTACGTAGAAGGTCACCTCACCCGGCTTGCCGTCCCGCGCGAGCTTCACGGACGCCGCGAGGTAATAGGGCTTGTTCAACTGGATGTTCTGGTCGGAAAACAACGCCTCCTCGCCGAACGAACCGTCGAGTTTCTGGCCGTAGATTTGCAGCACGAGCGTCTGTGGTTTGCGGCGCGATTTCTTGCCCGTGACGCCGAAGCCCCAGCCGGCATCTTTGGAAGAACCAGTCCACTTCGAGGCGACGGTGCGTACGCCGGCGCTTTCGTCCACCGAGCGGAGCAGCACGTAGGATTCGATGGTGAAGTCGCCGTTGGGCAACGCCTCATGGTTTGGGACTTCGAAGCGGTTTTGCGCGCCTTCGAGCGACATGATGGCGGCCTGGCCGTCGCGGTAGGGAATCTTGTCGAAGAGGAACGCGGCTTTGGCGGAGCCGGCGCGCTCGGGATCAATCCGCTCGGGTTGTTCTCCGAGAAATTTCATCGCGGCTTCGGTCTCGCCGGGTTTGGGCGCGCGGCTGAAAGCGAGTTGATATGCGCGCTCGACAAGCTTCGCGTCGTCCATCGAAGCGTCCTTCTCCAATCGTTCCGCCAGCGCCTTGGCGCGCTGGAGCATGAACTGGCTGTTGATAAGCAGCAGCGACTGCACGGGGGTCGTGGTGGTGTCGCGCGACGAGGCGCTCGTGAACCAGAACGGCGCGTCGAACACGTCAATGAGCGGGTCGCGCGTGTTGCGGAGGAACTTGCAATAGATGCTGCGGCGCGGCTCGCTGAAGTTTGCACCCGGACCGCCGGCCTCAAGGTCAAGTTCGCCGGTGACCGCATAGACGGCGTCACGAATCTGCTCGGCTTCAAGCCGGCGCGTGTTCGCTCGCCAGAGGAGACGGTTCTCGGGGTCCTTGGTAGCAGCCGAGGTAACGAGGCTCTGACTTTTCTCCTCGTTGCGGGCACCGGAATCCGATTTTGAAGTGAGCCTCCTTACGTCGGCTGCTACGGAAGATTGGCGATAGGTCGCGGACATTACGATGAGCTTGTGGAGCCTCTTCAAACTCCAACCGTCGGCGACGAAACGCGTCGCGAGCCAGTCGAGCAGTTCGGGATGCGAGGGTTTTTCGCCGAGTTTGCCGAAGTCGCTCGCGTTCGCAGCGAGGCCGCGGCCGAAGTGTTGCTGCCAGACGCGGTTCACCAGCACGCGGGCAGTGGACGGATTATCCGGCTGCGTGAGCCATTCGGCGAGCGCGGTGCGGCGGCCGGTGGAATTGGGCAGCGGCTTGATGTCCGGCTTCACGTCGCCGAGCACGGTGAGGAACGCTGGCTCAACCGGCTCCCTGCCCTTTTTCGGAATCAAGACGGGCGCGGCTTTCGGGCCAAGGTCGGTGGCGGCGAGCGCGACGGGCAGCGGCTCGGGTTTGAGCTTCTCGAACTCCGTGAGCTGTTTTTTTGAGCGCGAGATATTTTTCCTTCTCCTCGCCCTTCAAACGCGTGTCGAGACGGGCGTATTCATAGGTGACCTGGCGGTAGGCCAGTTCGGCAATCTGGTGCTCATAAGGCATGCGTTCGGCGACGGGCTTGCGAATCATCGCCTGCACTTCCTCGGGAAATTTTTCGATGGCCGACTCGGCGGCCTTGCCCATGTGCTTCGCCTCGATGGCCTCGATCTGTTTGCAGATGCCCGCGGTTTTTTCCTCCCACGCCTTCGAGCGCCTTGCGTGCTCCGCACGTTGCGCCTTCGACGCGGCGGTCACTTGCTCGTGCGGCAGCAGCGCGGCGAAGAACGCCTGCAACGCGAAATAGTCCTTCTGCAAAATCGGGTCGAACTTGTGGTCGTGGCAGCGCGCGCATTGCAGGCCCGCGCCCAGGAACACGTCGCCGGTCGTGTCCGTGAGGTCGGTGAGAATCGTGCGCCACTGACCCTCGGCGTCGCGGTTGTTGTATTCGTAAATCCAGTGGCAGAGGTAGCCCGTCGCGATGGTCGCTTCGGGGTCGCCGGGGAACAATTCGTCGCCGGCGAGCTGCTCCTTGATGAAACGGTCGTAGGGTTTGTCGGTGTTGAGCGCGTTGATGACGTAATCGCGATAACGCCACGCGTGCGGCCGGTGGGAATCGAGCCGGTAGCCGTCCGAGTCCGCATACCGCACGAGGTCGAGCCAGTGGCGCGCCCAACGCTCGCCGTAGTGACGGGAGGCGAGCAGCTTGTCCACGAGCTTCTCGTAGGCGGTGGCGGACTTGTCGTTCACGAACGCTTCCACGTCCTCCGGCGCCGGCGACAAGCCCCACAGATCGAAGTAAAGCCGGCGTGCGAGCACCGCGCGTGGCGCCTCGGCGGCGGGCGTGAGGCCTTCCGCTTCGAGTCGCGCGAGGATGAAACGATCCGCGTCATTGCGCGCCCACTTGGAATTCTTCACCGCCGGCGGCGAGACCGGTTTCAACGGCTGATACGCCCACCACTTGCGATCCTCGTCGGTAATCCTGCCTCCGCGTTTGCCCGGTCCGTGGGCGATGTTTGCGGACGACGCGGGCGCGGGCGCGCCGGTCTTGATCCAATCTTCCAGCGTGGCGATCTCGGCGGCGGAAAGTTTGTCGCCCTTCGCCGGCATCTTCAGTTCCCCGGTGTGATTCACGGCGGAGAGCAACAGGCTCTCGGCGGGTTTGCCCGGCACGATCGCCGGCCCGGTGTCTCCGCCGGCGAGCATCGCGGCGACGGAATCGAGCACGAGGCCGCCTTTGATCTTCTCCGCGCTGTGGCTGTGGCATTTGAAGCAATGCTCGCGGAGGATGGGCTGGACTTTCTGCTCGAAGAGGCCCGCCGGTTCGGCCGCGCTGGCTCGCCAGGCGCCGGCCATACACAGGGCGACGGCGAGGTGCGGAAGACTGCGGCGTACGTTGTGGAGCATCGACTTCACGCTGATTTGAACGGGCGAGACTATGTCGCCAATCAGCGTGCCTGTCATTAGCTCTTTCGAGCCAAGCCGCGGCCGATTGGCTCCCAATCACGAGAATAAATCCATCTGCGGAGGCGGCGCGAGGTCCTTGAGGCGGTCGCGCTCGGCGCGGTGGCGGGCGGGCTGACGGACGTTGCCCTCGGGCGTGAGTTCGCTCTCCTCGAGGTTGGCGAGGATCACCTTGGCGCGTTCGAGCACGGGCTTGGGCACGCCCGCCAGGCGCGCGACGTGGATGCCGTAGCTCTTGTCGGTGCCACC
>Ga0247727_10009450_pt1 | contig 17667 bp, 16 predicted proteins | sample WisWelCaveWW1625_FD_202498 | JGI IMG/M metagenome (GOLD analysis project Ga0247727, IMG submission 202498) | Biofilm microbial communities from Wishing Well Cave, Virginia, United States - WW16-25 | ecosystem: Environmental > Aquatic > Deep subsurface > Groundwater > Cave microbial mat | place...
TCGCACCAATTCCCAACCGGCGCGGTCCTGTCTCTGCCGAGGCGATTGGAATTGCTGGGCTGGGCGGCAAAATCAGGCGCGGTGATCATCGAAGACGATTACGACAGCGAGTTCCGCTACTGCGGCCGCCCGATCCCCGCGCTGCAAGGGTTGGCTGAAAGCGAGAATGTGATCTACGTCGGGACTTTCTCGAAAGTATTGTTCCCCGCTTTGCGCGCCGGCTACCTGGTCGCGCCCGAAGCGCTCGCTCGAATTTTTGCCCGGGCGCGATGGCTGGCCGACCGGCATACGCCAACGCTCGAACAGCGCGTGTTGACCGACTTCATCAACGAAGGCCAGCTCGAACGGCACTTGCGCCGGATGCGAACGCTTTACGACCAACGGCGGCAGGCGCTCGAGCGGGCGCTCGAAACGCACTTTGAAGACCGCGTGACGATCCTCGGCGAAAACGCCGGGATGCACCTGATGATCCGGCTGCGCAGCAGATTCGGCGACGAACAGATGGTTGAGCGCGCGCGCCAGGCCGGAGTCGGAATTGTGAGCGCGCGTTTGTATTACATCGGTGAAAGCCGCAGAGGCGAATTCGTGCTGGGTTACGCGGCCTTGAGCGAGCGCCGGATTCAGGAGGGCGTGCGGCGGCTGGCCAGGATTTTGAAATAGCGCACAAAAGCCTTGCCTGAAAAACCAAAATGAGTAGTATTTACGCGGTTGGTAACGGTGATTGCCCCGACTTTCAATTCAACCGGTTGGCAGAATCAATCCAGTCCCAGGCTCTCATGGACAATTCCGAAACAACTTCAGTGAGCAGACGAAGGCAGTTTGCTCCGGCATCCGAAACACATCCGCATGATCATCATCCCGGCCATTGATTTGCGCGGCGGTCGCTGTGTCAGACTTTCTCAGGGACAGGCTTCCGCTGAAACGGTCTATTCCGAAAATCCCGTCAAGATCGCCAAACGGTGGTACGACGAAGGCGCAGAGATGCTGCACATCGTCAACCTGGATGCGGCGCTCAACCAGGACGACACCGAAAACCTGAAAGCGCTCGAAGACATCCTCTACGAAGTGAACATCCCGGTGCAGTTCGGCGGCGGCGTGCGCAAAATAGACGATGTGCGCCGGCTCGACGATCTGGGGGCGACGCGCATCGTCATCGGCACGACCGCGATTGAAAATCCGGCGCTCCTGGAGCACATCATTGACGAATTCGGCTCGACCATCGTCGTCGGCATTGACGCCCGCGAAGGCAAAGTCGCGCTGCGCGGGTGGGAGAAGCTGTCGGACATCAACCCGGTTGATTTTGCGCAGAAGGTCGCAGAGATGGGCGTCGAGCGGATTGTTTACACGGACATTGCGCGCGACGGAATGCTTTCAGGCATCAACCTCGAAGCCACGCGCGAAATAGCCGAGCTGAGCGGATTGAAGGTCACGGCGTCGGGCGGCGTCGCCTCGCTCGATGACATCTCTGCGCTGAAGGAGCTTGAAGCCTCCGGCGTGGACAGCGTGATCATCGGCAAGGCGCTCTACGAAGGCGTCTTCACGCTCGGCGAGGCTCTGGACGCGGCGGAAGGTTACGACGAAGATGAAGGAGAAGAATAGGCCAAAGCCGCCAAAGCCGGAAGCCATCGAACTGGCAGACCGCTGTGCTATAATCCGCCCTGCTTTCCGGCGCGAGCCTGAGAGAGTCGTTGCTCCCAGACTCTCGGGCGACGAGCGCCATCAGAGCCATGAGTAAGAACAGACAACGGTCGTGGATGTCGCGCCTCAAGAGATTGCCGCAGTCAGCGGAGCGGCGAATTACCACGCAATTCCGGCGCATCCCTCAAAAGCTCCGCTTCTTCGCCGTCACCTCGCTCTTCGTCGTCCTGACTGCGCTCTTCGCCTCCCGCTATCCGATCTCGGTGCTGCCGCAATATCGCGCCGGCGACGTGGCCGAGTATGATGTCGTTGTGCCGGCCGAGATGGTCGTGAAAGAGGAAGCGCGCGGCGGCGGCGGCGCTTGGCAGTTCAGGCGCAATCCGGTGCTGTTGCACGCCGGCGAGACGGTGACCGGCGAAAAGCTCCCCTGGATCGAGGCGGTGCGGGGTTATCAGCTTGCGCAGCGGCAGCCGCAGCGTTTGATCGGATTGCTGGCGCTCGTCGGAGTGATCTTCTTCGCGCTCTACAAATCGGCGCTCACCAGCCAGTCGTCGCGCCTGGGGCCGCGAACCGCTTTCTGGGTGGCCGGCTCGGCGTTGATGTTTCAAACCCTGCTGGTGCGCGCCGGGATGTTCGGCGCGGCGGTCTTGAGCACGCGGCCTGAGGCAACGGGCTTCGGCGGCTTCTTCGAGCTTCAATTCGCGATTCCGTTTGCCGCCTGCGCGCTGGTGCTGTCGCTGTTGATCGGCAGCCAGGTGGCGCTGGTTGCCGCACTGATGAGCGCGCTGCTGACTGCCTTCATCTCGCCGCACGGATTGGCGATGGCGACGTTCGCGCTGGCGGGTTCGATAGTCGCGATTTACAGCGTGCAGCGTTATCGCACGCGCAACGCCGTGACGGTGGCCAGTTCGGCCGTTGCCGGGATCAATGCGCTGATGGGCGTTGCGGCGTTGTTGATCGCCAACAACCAATGGAGCTGGACGCGGATCGCCGGCGGGGCTGCGCTGGGATTGATCGGAGCCGCATTGACGGCGGCGGCGGCCGGACTGGCGATCCCGATTTACGAATCGGCCTTCGACATTCTGACCGATATCAAGTTGCTCGAGCTGTCGAATTCCGACAATCCATTGCTCCGGCAACTGGCGATTCGCACGCCGGGCACAAACCATCATTCGTTTATGGTCGGATTGCTGGCCGAGGAAGCGGCGAAAGCGATTGGCGCGAACGCGCTGTTGGCGCGCACGGGCTGTCTCTATCACGACATAGGCAAACTGGCCGCGCCGAGTATGTACATCGAGAATCAGAAAGGCGGGCCTAACCCGCACGACCAGGTCTCGCCGGCAGACAGCGTGCGCATCATCACCGGTCACGTCAGTCGCGGCATCCAGATGGCGCAGGAGGCCGACCTGCCGCCGCAGATCATTGATTTCATCCCGCAACATCACGGCACGCGCGTGCTGGCTTACTTCTATCACAAGGCCAAAGCTTTGGCCGAAGCGCGCGGCGAGGCCGTCAACCTTGACGATTTTCGCTATCCCGGGCCGAAGCCGCAGACCAGGGAAGCCGTCATTCTGATGCTCGCCGACGGGGCCGAAGCTTCGGTGCGCTCGCTCGACGAGCAGACGCCCGAAAACATTCGCGCGATTGTCAAAAAGATCGTGGACAGCGTGGTCGCCGACGGCCAGCTCGACGAGAGCAGCGTCACGATGCGCGAGCTGATGACGATCCGTGAAAGCCTGGTCAACACGCTCGTCAACGTTTATCACCAGCGCATCAGCTATCCCGGATTCAACCCTCCGGCTCCGACGCCAGGCGAAGTTGAAACAGAGATGACGGCGGCGGAGTTGAAAGCCGCCGAAGCGAGCAGCGCCGCCGCGAGCCAATGAAAGCTGCGAAGGCGGCAGTGCCGCGAGCGGCAGCGAGCGAGGCTTCCGTCTTGTTACGACTTGAAATCCCCGACCCATCGCTGGTGCTTTTGATCGGCCCGTCAGGCGCGGGCAAATCAACTTTTGCGGCGCGCCATTTCCGCCCGGCCGAGATCGTCTCTTCCGACCGTTGCCGCGCTCTGGTGTGCGACGACGAGCGCGATCAGAGCGTCAACCGGGCGGCCTTCGGCTTGCTGCATCACATCGCGCGGGCCAGACTGTCGCTGCGCCGATTGACGGTGATTGACGCGACCAATCTGGAGACCCGCGCGCGGCGCCGTCTGCTGCGCATCGCGGCTGACTGCCGGATTCCCGCCGTCGCCATTGCCTTCAACCTCCCGCTCGAAAAATGCCTGGAGCAGAATCTCGCCCGGTCGCCGCGCGTCGTCGAAGAAGAAGTGGTCAGCTACCACGCGCGGCTGCTCGCACCAGCGATTGAGAGATTGAACCGTGAAGGCTACGAGCGGATTTACCTGTTGGACGAAACGAACGTCAATGACGCAGTGATCGAGCGAGTCAGGCGTTGATCCGATCCGGTCTGCCGGAAAATTAAAATCGGCGCGCGATTGGAATAACCGGGCGATTGAAACTTTTATATAAGCGCCTAGCAAAGATTAGCTAGGGGCCAGGGCGGGCCATCGGGGCTACGGCACCAGGCCTGTTGATGGCCCGCTCCTACCACTTAAATCACCCTGTTTGCCTGGCGATCTTAATCCGGCTCCCGGTTTTACCCCTCGTTCCGCTGCCCTTGAAATTCTGGCCGTTCCCAAACCGCTTCAAGACTGCGTCGAATATGATGGGAAGGCGTTTTTGAATTCAGCCGAAGCCTTCCTGATCTCCAACCATTGTTCAAACAGGCCGGGCGTTTGCAGCCAGACGCTGAACCATTGCGCAATCTCGATCTGCTCCTCCCGTTGCGAGGATGAAAGCTCAGGCGATTGCGACCGCTCCGTAGCCGACTGTTTGGCTGCGCGCGCGGCCTCGAATGCGAAGCGGACGCCGGTGCGGTCAGCGGCCTTCAGGAATCTCCGATACAACTCATCAATCCGTCGAATCGAACCTTCGGCTTCCGCCAGATTCCGGTTCTCCACGAAGCCGGCGAAGAGGTTCTCGTACTTTTCGGTCGAGGTCATCATCCTGAAAACCTGATCGAAGCGCACAGGCAGGTCTTCGTCGTGCAGGATGCGGGCGATCTGCGCCGGAGTCATCGCGCCGCCTTCACCGAACTCTTCGATCAGGGCCTGGTTGATGACGGCGATCTCACGGGCCGTGACTTCGCCCATCGCTTCACGGTCGTAAATGTCCAGCACCATCTCGCGTTTGGATTTGCGTTTCATATCGCCGGCTGACGCTCATTGGCTCGCTTCACACTCTCGATGAAAATCTCGTTGAGCGAAGGCGCGACCAGCTCGAAGCGGGTGAGGCGCGCGCCATTGTTGATCAATTGCTGGAGCAGCACCTGCGGGTCGGCGCCGGTTTGCAGCGTGACCTCGGTGTGGTCGCGGTTCGGCGAGACCTGTTTGACCAAAGGATTGTTTTCCAGCGCCGCTTCGAAATCCTCTCCGTCAATCGCGATGTATCGCCAGCCGAAGCTCCGCTTGATCTCGCGCACCCGTCCGCCGAGCACCTGCTGCCCGTGATTGATCAGGCAGATTTCGTCGCACAGCTCTTCAGCCTGCTCCATCAGGTGGGTCGAGAAGATGATCGTTTTGTTGTTCTGTTTCAACTCCTGGACGATCTCTTTGAACAGACCGGCGCTGATCGGATCGAGGCCCGAAAACGGCTCGTCGAGGATGACCAGGTCGGGCGAATGCAGGATGGTCAGGACGAATTGAATCTTCTGCTGCATTCCTTTCGACAGCTCTTCCCATTTCTTCTGCTTCCACTCGGTCATCTCAATGCGTTCGAGCCAGGCGTCAATCCGTTTCCCGGCTTCATTGTGCGAGAGGCCTTTCAATTCGGCGAAGAAGGCAAGCTGTTCGCCGACCTTCATCTTCTTGTAGAGGCCGCGGTCTTCCGGCAGGTAGCCAATGCGCTCCTGCAGCTTCGCGCTGATAGGCTGGTCGAACAATCGGATTTCGCCCGAATCGGGCATGGTGATGTTGACGATCATTCGGATGGTCGTTGATTTCCCCGCGCCGTTCGGCCCGAGCAGTCCGAAGATGCACCCCCTTTTGACTTCGAGTGAAAGGTCGTTGACCGCGACGAAATCGCCGTAGCTCTTGCTGACTTGATTGACTGAAATAGCGTTGGGCATAAGTGCTCTCAGGAAATGTTGTGGTGAAGGCGCGTATCGTACTTCAGCGCGGCGTTGCGCTCAAGAAGCCGGGTCTATTTTCGACCGCGATGAACGCGCGCGCGCGTTGCTTTGTTCAAGTCCTTCGAGTCTTTCTGCTCGACGCTCGCGCGGCGCGTCGGATATAATCCCCCTTCCGAACCGACTGACCCCGCAGACCGCCTCACTGGCGCAGACGACCCGACAAAGATCGAGACCCGGAGAAACACCCGATGGCCAGTTTCAGAGTCAGAACGCCCGCCGAATATTTGAAGCTCTTGTGGCGGCGGCGTTATTTCATCCTCGCGCCGGCGGTGATTGCCGGCGCCGCGCTCTGCTGGGCGGTCAGCAGCCTGCCGGACGTTTACGAATCCACGACGCTGATCATCGTCGTGCCTCCGAAGGTCTCGCCCAGTTACGTCCAGCCGGTCAATCAGCTCGACGTCAATTCGCGCCTGAGCACGATCCACAAACAGGTCACCAGCCGCACCGAATTGCAACGCATCATCAGCCGCTTCGGGCTGTACCGCGAGATGATCGAGCGCAACACGCCGATCGAGCTGGTGATTGACGAGATGCAGCGCCACATCTTCGTCCGCCCGCAGGGCACGTCAACCGGCACGAACGCTTTCACCACCTCGTTCCAGGGCACCGACCCACGCACGGTGCGGGACGTGACGGCAGAGCTGGCCGCGCGCTTCATTGACGCCAACTCCGACGAGACGCGCCGCGAGGCATACACGACGATTGACCAGTTGGAAGAACAGATCGAAACCGTCAAATCGCAGTTGGAGCAGATCGAAAAGGCCCGCGCCGGTTACCTGGTCAGGAACCCCGACGCCATTCCCGGTCAGGAGCAGAGCATGCTCGGCCAGATGAACTCCTTGAGCCTGATCCGCCAATCGCAGCAGTCTTCGATTGACACGCTGCGCACTCAGATTTCGGCCAACGAGCAATTGCTGGCGGCGATGAGGTCGCAGGACACGGTCGAACCCGAGCCGCCGCTGGCCGTCGGGCAGACCGAAGGCCAGCTTCGCGCGCGCCGCGCCGAGATCGAAGCTCAACTGAAACAGTTGCTGATCAAATACACCGAGAAAGCGCCCGAAGTGATCGCCGCTCGCGTGCAGATCGAAACGATCAACCGTGAGCTGGACGACCTGAAGAACAGAACCGAGCAGGACAAAGCCGCGCGCCGCGCCGCCCGCAGCGTCAACCCCCAGGTTCAGGCGCTCGAAATCAAGCTCGCCACCGACCGGAAAGAGCTGGAGCGCAAGCAGGCCGAGCTTGAGCGCACCAACGCGCAGATCGCCGAATTGCAGCATCGCTTGCGCTCAACGCCGCTGCTGGCTACGGAAGCGACCAAGATCGAGCGCGATTACGACGTGCTGCGCAAACGTTACGACGATCTGGTCGCCAAGCGCGACAACGCCAGGTTCGGCGCGAAAGTGATCAACGATTTCAGCGGCGAGACGTTCAGAATGCAGGACCCGGCCAATCTGCCCGAAGTGCCGGTCTCGCCCAAACGCCGGTTGCTCTATCCGCTGTCGCTGATCATCGGCTTGTTCACGGGCTTGATTGCAGCGATTGCGATTGAAGCCCGCGCGATGACGACGATCCGCGATGCGAAAGACGTGACTCATTACGCGCGGCTGCCGCTGCTGGTGACCGTGCCGAAGATCGTCGCCGAGCAGGATCGTCGCTGGCTGCCGCTCATCAACGCGGCCAAAGTCTTCGGCGTTCTGCTGCTCATCGCCGCCGCGATTCCGCTGCTCTATCAGGCGATCAAGCTCTCGCGCGTATTGAATGTTTTGACCGGAAGTTAGTGGTTCGGAGTACCGCCTTCAGGCGGAGAGGCAAACGTTACTGATATGTATCTGCAATTTTACGGACTACGCGACATCCCATTCAGCCTCACGCCCGACCCGCGATTTTTGTATTTCACCGCCAGCCATCGTGAGGTGATGGCCAATCTGCATTACGGCATTCAGCACGGCAAGGGCCTGATCGTCGCCACCGGAGAAGTGGGGACGGGCAAAACGACTTTGCTGCGGGCGATGCTCGCGCGGCTCGACCGCAGCGTGCTCACTTCCTACATCTTCAATCCGGGATTGACCGTGCCGGGGCTTTATCAGCATCTGGCGGCGGATTTCAATCTGGGCCAGCACACGTCGAATTCGGATTTGCTGATGAAGCTCGGGCGTCTGCTGATGACGCGCCATTCGCGCGGTTTGCGCACGGTGCTGATCATTGACGAAGCGCAAGGTCTGTCGCGCGAGTTGCTCGAAGAGGTGCGGCTGCTGCTCAACTTCGAGACTTACACCGAGAAGCAGTTGCAGATCGTTCTGGCCGGACAGCCCGAGCTGCGGCAGTTGCTCAACAGCGCCGAACTGCGGCAGCTCAAACAGCGCGTCAGTCTGCGCTGCGAGATCAAGCCGCTCAAGGCCGATGAAGTCTCCGGTTACATTCGCGCGCGATTGGAAGTGGCGGGCGCGAAGCGATTGGATCTGTTCGCCGCCAGCGCCGTCGCGATGATCTATCGCGCATCCGAAGGCATTCCGCGTTTGGTGAACAACATCTGCGACAACGCGCTGCTGACTGGGTATGCGACGAACGCCAGAACGATCACGGCGGAGATCGTCGCCGAAGTGGCCGAAGCGCTGGACCTCTTGCAGCCGATGATCGAGGCCGATCCGCGCGAGGTGATGGCCGCCTCGTTGCCGCCACTGCCTGTGATGAGCGAAGCAACGGAAGAGGAACTGATTGAAGCGACGACTCGCGGTCGCCGCCGCTCTCAGCGGGATTCGCGCCGGAGAGCCGCTCGCCGGCGCGATCTGGTTCCGCTGCATCACGAACCAGGCGAGGCCGCGCAGCTCAAGCTCGTCACTTCGCCGGGCGACGACGAAGGCGAGGTCGAAGAGAATATCAAGATAGGATGAGCTTCCCGTTATGACGCGAGTTTTCGAAGCGCTCCGGCGCGAACAGGAGAACAAGAAGGGAACGGCAGGCCGCGACCCGTTGGTGGTTGAAACGGGCGCGCCGGATGACGTGTCGAATGCGGAGTCTGAGATCGTTGCGACGGAGCTTGAGATTTCTTCAGTGATCGGCTCGCCCGCCGCTCCCCGCTCGAACGAAGGGATGGTCTTTCCTTCGATCAGCGGCGGCAATGGCGATCACCAGGTGGTTCTGACCCATCACTCATCCTCTATGCATGGTGTGCATGGTGTGCATGGTGTGCATGGTGTGCATGGCGCGCCTGAGCAGACTCAGGCTCAGACAGCGGTTGCTGCAAAACCTGAGACTGCCAACAGAGCAACCGAAACCAATCGCAGCCCGCAGCCCGAAACCGCGCGGCAGACGGCTGCGCCGCGCGAGATTCCGGTCGAGCGGCTCAACCCGTCCCGGTTGCATCCGCGCTTGATTCTGCTGACCGAGCCTGAGCTGCCCGAATGCGAGCAATACCGCACGCTGCGCACGCAGCTCTTCCACGCAGCGGAAAAGCGGCAGACACAGGTCGTGGTTATCACCAGCGCGGTGGCCGGCGAAGGCAAGACGGCCACGGCGCTCAACCTGGCGCTGGCCATCGCGCAATCGAAAGAGAACCGCGTGCTGGTGCTTGACGGAGATTTGCGGCGTCCGAACATCGCTTCGTATCTGGGGCTGCGTCCGGGCGCCGGATTCGGCGAGGTTCTTTCGGGCGACCTCGACGCGCTCGGCTCAATCGTTTGCCTGGATGACCCGGAGCTTTACCTGCTGCCGGTCAGCCGCGAAGTGGTGAATCCGACCGAGCTGTTGTCGAGCGAGCGGTTCGCCGAAACGATCGGCGAGCTGCGCGAGTATTTCGATTTCATCCTGGTTGATTCGCCGCCCGTCATGCCGTTCGCCGACGCGCGCCTGCTGGCGAACCATTCAGATGCGGTGATGCTGGTCGTGCGCGCGGGAATGACTCCTTATGAAACGGTCGAGAAGGCCGTTGACGTGCTGCCAGCGGGCCGCATGCTCGGCGTGGTGCTCAACGGCGCGGAACACCTTCAGGAGACGGATTACTACGATTACTACTACAGCTACACACAGCGGCAGCAGCGTCGCCGGACGTTGTTGGGCAAATTTTCGAGCCGCATTCGTGCTAGCTGGGTGGGAAGAAAGATGAAGCTGTAGGCGCCCCAGCTTGACACTGATAAATGCCCCTGACATTGACAATGATGCCTTGTGCGAATGGTTTTGTTTGCGCAGCGCGTCATCCTCACACACACAAAACTTATGTTCAGACGCGGATTATGGCTTAAGACGTTTACGCTGGTTGCGGTGGAAGCGGGAATCATCCTCACTGTCGTTCTGCTCAGTCTCTACCTGCGATTCCCTCAACGTTACGGCTCGGTGCTGTTCGACCAGCGCGGCATTTACAAAGTCGCATTGACGACTTTCATCTGCCAGTTCATCTTCTATCTCTTCGATCTTTACGATGTCTCGAAGCCGCGCTTGCGGCGCGAGCTGCTGACCGATCTGTTCCAGGCGGTCGGCGCGACGATGCTGGCGCTCGGCGCGATATTTCTGCTCAGGCCGACGCTCGTTTTGGGTTATCTGCAGGAGATCGAAGGCGAAGGCGCGGTGCGTTACGGCAGCGGCGTGCCGGTGATTGCGATGGTGCTGGCGCTGGCGCTGATGATCTGCTGGCGATTGACCATCCACTGGCTGATGCGCAACCCGCGATTGGGTGAGAGGCTGCTGATCGTGGGCACTGACGGCCTGGCCATCGAGGTGGCGCGCGAAGCGATGGAGCGCCGCGATCTGGGTTACAAAATCGTGGGCTTTATCGCCGAAGACCCCAGGCTGGTCGGGCAAACGGTGCTCAACCCACGGGTGCTCGGCGTGGCCGGAGATTTGAGCCGGATCGTCGAGGAAGAAGGCGTTGACCGCGTGGTCGTCGCGTTGCAGGATCGGCGCGGCCACATGCCGGTTGATCAACTGCTGAAGATTCGCTTGCAGGGGGGCGCCGCGATTGAAGAGGGGACTTCGCTTTACGAGCGGCTGACGGGCAAGATCAGCATAGAGATGCTCCGTCCGAGCTGGCTGATATTCTCCGGCGGCGGCAAACGCAGCCTGGTCTGGAACGCCGTGCGCCGCGTCTTCAATTTCACGCTGGCGCTCATCGCCGTCCTGGTTTCGCTGCCGGTTGCGATCCTTGCGGCGATGGCGATCAAGCTCGAATCGCCCGGCCCCGTCTTTTACACGCAGGAGCGCGTGGGCAAGAACGGACGCACCTTCAAGATCATCAAGTTCCGCTCGATGCGGCAGGATGCGGAGAAAGACGGCGCGCCGCAATGGGCCGCTGAGCGCGACCCGCGCATCACCCGAGCCGGCCACCTGATCCGCAAGACGCGGATTGACGAAATCCCGCAGTTCATCAACATCCTGCGCGGCGAGATGAGCTTCGTCGGCCCGCGCGCCGAGCGCCCGTTCTTCGTCGAACAGTTGACCGAGAAGATCCCGTTCTATTCGCAGCGCCACCTGGTCGAGCCGGGGCTGACCGGATGGGCGCAGGTCATGTACGGCTACGGCTCTTCGGTCGAAGATGCGATTGAAAAATTGCAGTTCGATCTCTACTACATCAAGAACGTCTCGCTGCTGTTCGACATCTGGATTATCTTCAAGACCATCAAGATCGTGCTGTTCGGATACGGCAGATAAACGAATCGGTACCGCGAGCGGGAGCGAGCGTGCTCCCATCAATGGATCAGATCAGGAGGCGCCGCTTGCTACCGCTCGCGGTACCGATTTGATCGGAGGTAGGAATGAGATCAATGAAGAGTAGAGAGCGGCGCTGCAAAGGGTTGGCGGCATTGCTGGCCGTCACCTTCTATGTGGTTCCCATCTTCGCGCAGGAGACGCAATCCGATCTGGACAAAGCTCCGCGACCGGCGGATCAGAAATCAACCCGCGAGCGTCAGGTCGGCGATAAAAAGTCAGCCAGCGAGAAGGCCAAGCCGATCAGCGATGCCGAGCGCCAGGCGCTGCGCCGCGAAGATCAATCCGAAGCCGAGGCGGCCATCGTGCCATACATCAACAGCTTCTTTGCGACGACGCGGCTTGGCCCTGAAGACGTGATCACGGTTGACGTCTTCGATCAGCCGAACTATTCGCGCTCGAACATCACCGTCCCACCGAACGGTCGCGTCAACTATCCGGTCATCGGCCAGGTGATGGTCGCCGGGCGCACCATCGAAGAGATCGAAAAAGATATGACCGAGCGGCTGTCCGAATACATCCGCGAGCCGAAGGTCTCGGTCCAACTGGTTCAGGTTCACAGCATGAAGTTCCTGGTCGTCGGCGACGTGGCCAGCCCGGGGATTTACGAGATGACGCGGCGGATGACGGTGAACGAGGCTCTGGCGAAAGCGGGCGATGCGACCCGTTACGGCGACCTGAAAAACATCAGCGTGCTCAGGATGCAGCCCAGCGGGCAGGCCGCGCCGCTTCCGGTCAACCTCCGCGATGTCAGGCGCGGCAAAGCGCAGGACATTTACCTGGTCCCGGGCGACACCGTCTTCGTTCCGGGAAATAAATTCAAGACGGTTGATAAAGTGATGAGCGTCGCCACGCTGGGCTATTGGATGCGCGTGATTGTGCGCTGAGTCAAACCATAGAGAACGAGAGGTTGTAACTAAAAGTAATGCTGAGACCGTTTATGATCTTCGTCCTGTTTTCACTTCTTCTGCTGAATTCATCCTCAAGCGCCGGTCAGGAACTGGGCTGGAGCGCGCAATCGAGCGGCGTGCTGGCGCGACTCTCCGGCGTCTTTTTCATTGATCGTGACCACGGCTGCGTCATCGGCAGTAACGGAACGCTGCTCGTCACTGAAAATGGCGGCGCGAAATGGAGTCGCCAGACTTTGCCTGAACGTCAGAAATCCGAAGCCTTGAACGATCTCTGGTTCTTCAAGGCCGAGCGCGGTCTGCTGCTGGGCGAATACGGCCTGTTCAATCGCAAAGGCGGCATTGATTGGAGCGAGAGAATATTTTTGTTGATGAGCTATGATGGCGGCGCGAATTGGACGGCGGGCGAAATGGCCAAGCCGCCGATCAGGCAACCGGAAATCGTCATGAGCAGAAAACCTGGCGAAGGCGTGGAGGTGTTGAAGCCCGGCCAGCGCTCGCCCGATCCGGTCCTGACGCGAATGGCTTTTGCGAACGGTCGGGAAGGTTGGGCCTGCGGCGAGGCAGGGACGATTCAATGGACGAGAGACGGCGGCGTGACGTGGCAGATGGGGCAGACGCCCGTCCGCAAGCTGCTTTACGACGTTGCCGCGATTGACGGCAAACAGGCCTGTGTCATCGGAGCGGGCGGAACCGTTTTGCGAACCAATGACGGCGGGCAGAACTGGATCGAACAGGCGTCGGGCGTCGCAGCGACTTTGCGCGCAGTTCATTTCGTTGATGCGAGACAGGGCTGGGCTGTAGGATCGCAGGGGACGATCATTGCGACGGCGAACGGCGGCGCTCGCTGGCAGACGCAAACGTCGAACACAACGCAGCATCTCAACGACGTGTTCTTCGTCAACGCGAAAGAGGGGTGGGTGGCCGGTGATCGTGGCTTGCTGCTCCACACGACCGACGGCGGCGCGACGTGGGAGAGCGTCGAATTTGCGACGCACGCGAATCTGGCGAGGCTGTTTTTCATCGCGCCTGACTGCGGCTGGGTCGTTGGGACGAGCGGTGCGATTCTCAAGTATGGGCCAAGCAGTTGATTATCAACGCTATTTGCTCGATCAGTGGGAGGCAATTCATGGCGACGATTAAAGCAGGCAAGTGGACCTACACCGATGAAGAATTTGATCGGATGTACGATGAAGCAAAGCGGAGGAGCGAAAAGGAGGAGATGATCGAAGTCCGCGCAAGGTCAGCCCGCTACGATAAAGCTTCGAACCGCGTCGTTCTCGATCTCTCCAATGGCGCGACCTTCATTTTCCCCTGTGATCGGGTTGAAGGATTGAGCGTCGCTGCGCCGAAAGACCTGGCCGAAGTCGAATTGTGGGGGGATGGGACGGCTCTGCATTGGGAGAAGCTGGATGTTGATTTCAGCGTCAGCGGGATTGTCGCTGGCATCTTCGGAACAAAAGCTTGGATGAGGGAATTGGCTAACGCCAGAGAACGCTCGGGATTGAAAGCCAAACGCCGGCCTGCGCTCGCTGATGGGAAACCCGGCTTTAAACACACCAAATCACAAATAAACAAAACCGTCAGCCGCAAACGTCAGAATCGCGCTGCTTGAGGCGGATGGGCTGTCGGAACGAGCGGCGCCATCTTCAAATACGGACAGGTTCCGGGATCTCAGAACTGAAATCATGAATTCTCAATCTCCGATTACGTCTGCCGCTGAACAACTGACCTACAGCGCATACCTGCGCGTGCCTGAACTGGTCGGTCTCCAGCATCCGCAATCGCAGCCCGAGCATCACGACGAGCTGCTCTTCATCATCATTCACCAGACCTACGAGCTTTGGTTCAAGCAGTTGCTGCACGAGCTTGACGCGGTGATCGTGAATTTGCGCGAGGCCGCGTCGAACCCCGAGTCGCGCGATGAGATTTACGAAGCTGCACGGTTGTTGCGCCGCTGCACCGAGATCGCGCGTGTTCTGGTCGAACAGTTCACGATTCTGGAGACGATGCTGCCGACGCATTTCATGGCTTTTCGCGGAAGGTTGCGACCCGCGAGTGGATTTCAATCCGAACAGTTTCGAGAGATCGAGTTCCTGTGCGGGCTGAAGGACGAGAAGATGCTACGTTATCACGAGCCGACGCCTGAAATGCACGCGAAGCTTGAACGGCGGTTGCGCGAGCCTTCGCTGCGCGACGTGTTCTTCGAGGCTCTGTTGTCGCTCGGCGTGATGCCGGAATTGAAAGCCGGCGCGACGGATGAGGAGAGATTCGAGGCTCGCGCGGAGGCGATCCTGGCCGTTTACCGCGACGAACGCGGCCACCGCGACTGGATTGACGTGTGCGAGCGGCTGACCGAATTCGACGAGTTGATCGTCAGTTGGCGGTTGCGCCACATCCAGATGGTGGAGCGGACGATCGGCGTGAGGATGGGCACGGGCGGATCGAGCGGCGCATCGTACCTGAAAGTCACGCTCGACAAAAAATTCTTTCCTGAGCTGTGGGCGGCCAGGTCGTTGTTGACTGAAGCCTGATCCGATGAAACTGGTAATCTTCGACATTGACGGGACGCTGACGCAGACCAGCCGCGTGGACGAAATCTGTTTCGTCCGGGCGTTCACCGACGCGCATGGCATCAGCGTCATCAGCGACCACTGGATCAATTGCCCACACGTCAGCGATTCGGGCGTCACCGCGCATCTGTTCCAACACCGCTTCGGGCGCGACCCGCACGAGGACGAATCGCACGCGATCAAGCAGCGGCTGGTTGATCTGCTCGAAGAGCATCATCGGATTGATCAGTCGTATTTCGCCGAGATTTCGGGCGCAGCAGAGACGTTTAATCGGCGCGTGCAGAGCCGCGGCTGGGTGAGAGCGATTGCGACGGGGTGCTGGCAGCCGTCGGCTGAGATGAAGCTGCGAGCCGCGAACATCAACTACGACGGCGTTCCGGGCGGGTTCGCCGAAGACGGCGTGGCGCGCGAAGCGATTGTCAATGCGGCCATCTCGCGTTCACGCGCTCGTTATCAGCGCGAAAACTTCGACCGCGTCGTTTCGGTGGGCGACGGCGTCTGGGATGTCAGGACGGCGGCCAGGTTGGGATTGGCTTTCGTAGGCGTTGCGAGCGGCGCGCGCGCCGAGATGTTGCGCGAAGCCGGAGCAAAACATATTATCCCTGACTTCGAAGACGTTGATCGCTTCTTCGATTGTCTGGAAGAGGCCGAAGCGCCGCGACCGTGAGGTGGCGGCGTTGGAGGAATTATGGACGAACTGCTTTCATACCGCTCGCAATTCCCGATTCTCGAAAAGACGCTCTACCTGATCAACCATTCGCTCGGCGCGATGCCGCAAGGCGTTTACGACCGTCTGCGCGATTACGCCGATGCGTGGGCGATGCGCGGCATCCGCGCCTGGGAAGAAGGCTGGTGGGAGGCGCCGGTCGCCGTCGGCGACAAGATCGCGCGCATCATCGGCGCTGAGCCAGGCTCGGTGGCGATGCACCAGAACGTCTCGGTCTGCCAATCCATCATCATCTCGTGCTTCGATCTGACCGGGAAACGGAACAAGATCGTTTACGAGGCGATGAATTTTCCGTCGGTGATGTACGTTTACGAAGCCCACGCTCGCGCGGCGGGCGCGCGCGTCGTTGAGGTTCCGAGCGACGACGGGATCACGATTGACACCCAGCGGATGGTTGACGCGATTGACGAAGAGACGCTGCTCGCGCCGATCTCGCACGTGCTCTTCAAGAGCGGCTACATTCAGGACGTGAAGGCCATCGTCGAAAAAGCCCACCGCGTCGGCGCGCTGGTTGTGCTCGATGCTTATCAGTCGGCGGGGACCGTTCCGTTCAGCGTCAAGGACCTCGACGTGGACTTCGCCACGGGCGGGTCGGTGAAGTGGTTGTGCGGCGGGCCAGGCGCGGGTTACCTGTACGTGCGGCCTGAGTTGCGCGACAAGCTGAAGCCGAAGGTCACGGGCTGGATGGCGCATCGCGCGCCGTTCGCGTTCGAGCCGGGCGAGATTGATTACGCCGATGGCATCCACCGCTTCCTGCACGGCTCGCCGGCGATTCCGGCTCTCTACGCCGCCGAGAGCGGTTACGACCTCATCAACGAGATCGGCGTCGAGCGGATTCGCGCGAAATCAATCCGGCTGACTTCGCGGTTGATCGAGTTGGCGGATGAACAAGGCTGGCGCGTGAATTCACCGCGCGATTCATCCAGACGCGGTGGCTCGGTGATCATTGACGTGCCGCACGCGGGCGAGGTCGTGCGCGAGCTGGCTGCCCGCGACGTGTTGGTTGATCATCGTCCGGGCGCGGGCATCCGCATCGGCCCGCATTTCTTCAACACCGACGAGGAGATCGAAGCGATCGTCGGCGAGATCGAGAATATTCTCGACACGAAAGCTTACGAGAGACATCTGGCCGCGAGCGGCGCGAAAATTTAGACACGAGGAGCGCAAATGAAAAAGAGAACTGTCGTTCTGATCGCTTGTTTGTTGTTTGGCGCGTATTGCCTTGCCCAAACATCGAAACAGTCACCGAAAACGAAAGGGAAGGCCGAGACTAAGATGGAATCGAAACAGATCGAAAAAGTCGTGAAGACCGAAGAAGAATGGGAGAAGATTCTGACGCCGACGCAATTTTACGTGACGCGCCAGAAGGGAACTGAGCGCGCTTTCACGGGCGAATTCTGGGATCATCACGAGAAAGGCGTCTACGTTTGCGTCGCTTGCGGGCAGGAGCTGTTCAGCTCGAAAACCAAGTTTGATTCGGGCACGGGCTGGCCCAGTTTCTGGACGCCGATTGCCAAAGAGAACGTCTCGAGCGAAGACGACAGCAGCTTCGGCATGCGCCGCACTGAAGTGGTGTGCAGCCGCTGCGACGCGCATCTGGGCCACGTTTTCGATGACGGGCCGCAGCCGACGGGATTGCGCTACTGCATCAATTCGGCCTCGCTGAAGTTTGTGAAGCAATAGTTTTGAGAGTGGGAGAGTGGGAGAGTGGGAGAGTGGGAGAACAAGAGAGATTATCCAGCCATAGGAGTCTTTCATGCCGCTTTGCGACGCCCTGAAACAATGAAGCGAGGAACAGTTTACCAGTGCGATAAAGTAAAGACGGACGAGTGGCGGAGGCAGGTCGTGTTTTCACTGAGCCACCAAAGCTCGGATAGGA
>Ga0247727_10009451_pt1 | contig 17667 bp, 12 predicted proteins | sample WisWelCaveWW1625_FD_202498 | JGI IMG/M metagenome (GOLD analysis project Ga0247727, IMG submission 202498) | Biofilm microbial communities from Wishing Well Cave, Virginia, United States - WW16-25 | ecosystem: Environmental > Aquatic > Deep subsurface > Groundwater > Cave microbial mat | place...
TGAATGCCGCCAGTCGCGTCGCCGCGGGTGTCAGTTCCAGTCCCACGTCGCGCAGGCCACGTGTGAGTGTGGCCGACACGTCCGCCGCGCGATCCGCAGGCGCGTCCACGAGGAAGAACCGGTAGCCCGCCTCGCCGGGGAAGCGCTTCACGAACTCCGCCTCGTCGATGATCAGGTTGCCTTGCAGGATCGAGTTCGCCACCGCGCCGACGAGCCGCAGCTTGAACGGCCGCCCGCGCTCGTCGGTGTAATCGATCGTGTCGCCAACCTTCTTGCCGAGCGCCCACTGGATCGAGGCGGCGTCGCCGATGGCGCGCACTTCATCCGGGTAGGGCGCGCTGTCCCCAGCGCGCCGCGGTTGGGGATTGGCCGCCAGCATCCGCCAGCCGTCCGCGGGGTTCGCGCCTTTTCCCACGGTGGCCAACGTGAACGCGCCGCGCTCCGCGAGCAGCTTCGGATTCACTCCCAGCAGCCGCGGCTTCTGCGCGCGGTTCAGGTTCAGGCAGCTCGCCTCGTCGCCATCGCGCACGCGGAACGGCACGAACGACACGCCGGTCAGCCGCTTCTCCTCCAGGCCGAAGAAATCACGCCCGGCCGGCGCGTTGAGATCGTGCACGACCGGGAGAGCCGACTCGCCGATGAACGCAAATCCACCTGTGCCCGCGCTGCGTTTGGTGGCGTCGCGGCCCGACTCGATGCGATTGATGCCGACGGCCGCGACGAGGAAACTGCCGCACGCGAGCATCGCCGCGATGGCGAGGCTGCGCCGCCGCCGCCGCGTGGCGTTGCGCACGCCCAGCCCGCTGACGGTGATCCGCGCCCGCGCCTCGCGCCGCTCCAGCGCGCCGAGAAACATCCACACCGCCGACAGTGCTGCGACCAGCAGCAGTGCCCCCGCTCCGAAGAACGCCGGCGCCGCCAGTTCGCCCTTTGCGACCGACACGGCGATGATCCCTGCCGCCGCCAGCGCCGCCGCGACGGCGACCCACCTGACCCGGGAGCGCCTGCTGAACGCTGAATCCTGACCACTCAACACTTCCTCTCCCGCTCCCGCCAACAACACCCGCGCCGGTTGCCGCGCCTGCTTCCGCAACGCCAGCCAGATCGTCCCCCACGCCACGAGCGACGACGCGGTCACACCGATGACGAGCGTCAGCGGCGTGGCGTGGTAACTCAACTCGGCCGCCGCGATGGCGTCGCGCCACACGGTCGAGAGGCCCCAGAGCATTGCCTTCGCGTAGCCGATGCCGCCGGCGGCGCCGAGCAACCCGCCGAGCAGCGCGAGCGCGCCGCCCTCGATCAGCAGCATCCGCCGCACGGCGCACGGCGTGAACCCCAGCGCCAGCAGCGTGCCCACCTCGGTGGCCCGTTGCTCGATGCCGAACGCAAACAGCAGCGCCATCAGCACCAGCGCCGCCGCGATCAGGAAAAAGCTGAAGCCGAGGAACAGTTGCCCGAAGTCGAGCGATTCGTTCACCGCATTGAGCGCCTGCTCGCGCACGGGCTGGAAGCTCAGGCCGACCGAAGCAGGGTGAAGTCGTTCGAGAAGCTTGGTCTCCACAGTCTTTTTGAAGCCGTCGAGATCTAACTTGGGCAATGCAACTCCGTTTGTAGGAAGTCCTTCCTTGAGCCTCCACTGGTACCAGTTCCAAAGCTGCGAGAACCGGATGGCTGTAACCTTGCCGAACCGGTTCGCCCACATCTTTTGCCCGGAAGCGAGCGTGATGAATGCCTTCGGCGTGCCCTTGAAATCGTCCCAATACTTCTCGTCCTGATCACGAATGGCATCCAGTTTGATCGGGAACCCGGTATCCCAATCACGGCAGTTGTCAGCTTGGGTCATGCCGGGAAAACTAGGCATCAAGTCGCGGTCACCTGTGGTCGTGGGGACAACTCCGCGAACAACGAATTCATCCGTCCGCTCCTCCAGCTTGCGACCTGTCCCGACGACGTAATAACTCAGTCGAACTCGTTCGCCTGGCTTCGCGCGCAGATTTTCGGCTAGCCATTGGTTGATGATGATCTCGTCGTCGCGGGCGTCGGTAGCCAACGGCACAGACATCGAATCGGGTTGTCCTGCTGTCACCATCGAATACGGCACAGCATTGGTGCCTAGGCGAATTTCATTCACGAAGTAGGTAAGGATAAGGGCTGCGTCGGGCACGGCGTTCATCGCTGCTTCGATCACCGGATCATCGAGAAAGACTCGTGGAGAACGCAGTTCGATAACCTGTGAATTAGTCAGGATACGCAATTCAAGTTGTGCGTCTGACAGTTGCCTCGCGCGAGACAGCGCTCCAAAGAGTGCAGATTCTGTGTCTGTTCCAGATCGTCCTAGTCTGCTGTATGAGCCTCCAATGCCGGCCAAGATCAAATTTGCCTGTCCACCGGTGTTCGCTTTTTGCTGCAACACCTCAAGCGATACGAAGGCGTTGAACGACGCAACTTGGTTGGCTTGGAGGCTGAACCGGCCCAATTCTGCGTCACTGATTACAGCATGAACATTCAGCCGTAACGCTACGGACGAATCCTCCTCCGGAGACAGTGGAGCGTCACGGGAAAGTTGCGCTGGTTTCGGCACCCGAACCAGAACCGTGTCGCCAGTCTTGGCATTGAGTTGAGCCGCCAGTGACCGATTCAGGATGACCCCGTCTGCCGGAATCCCTTTCAACGCGGGAAGTTGAAGGGCGAGCTGCCAGAAGCGTTGGTCTACGCCGAGCACTTGGACACGATTGGCACGTGTGGAACCATCCGCTGCTGTCACGGTGCCGGGGAGTTGCAAGGCGGGGGCAATGATTGGAAATGTTTGGTTCAAGCTGTGTCCGAGTTCATTCCGTGGATTGTGAACCCATCCATATTCACGCGCTTGCGCCATCTGCAATTGAAGGTCATCAGCAAGTTTTGCGCGAAACAGCCTGTCACCCGACGCAATTGCGAAGTCCACCTTGCCCAACCGCGCCAGCGCCACGTCGCGCAGGCTGCCGCGCACGGAGTCACCGACCACCAGTGCGCCGATGAGCACCGCGCTGCCCACCGCCGCGCCGAGCAGCACGCCCAGATGCGAGCGCGCGTGGAAGCGCAGCGAGCGCAGGATGAGCGTCCAGAGAGTCATTGGCAGGTCCGAGGGCCGAAGGCCGAAGGCCGAACCAAATCCGAATCCCGAATACCGAAGCAACGGGCGGACGCGACTTCGGATCTCAAACTTCGCATTTGGTTTGGATTTCGGATTTCGGTTTTCGTCATTTGCCCTCCACCAACGCTCCATCCCTCAACTCCACCACGCGGCCCATCCGCCGCGCCAGGTCCAGCGCGTGGGTCACCACGATGAGCGTGACATTCTCCTCGCGGTTCAGTTCGAGGAGCAATTGCGCGAGGTTGTCCGCGGCGGCGCGGTCGAGCGCGCCGGTTGGTTCGTCTGCGAGGAGCAGCTTGGGCTGGTTGATCAGCGCGCGCACCACGGCGACGCGTTGGCGCTCGCCGCCAGAGAGCTGGCCGGGGCGGTGGTGGATGCGCGGTTCGAGGCCGACGCGTTTGAGCAGCCGTTCGGCGCGGGCGGGCGCTTCGTCGCGGAGCGCGCGGTCGCCGTTGGCGAGCGTGGGCACGAGGACGTTCTCCAGCACCGTGCATTGCGGGAGCAGATGGTGGGACTGGAAAATGAAGCCAACCTGACGGTTGCGCACCGTGGCGAGCGCGAGTTCATCGAGCGCGCCAAGGTCCTGGCCGTCGAGCACGACCTCGCCGCCAGTGGCGCGGTCGAGCGTGCCGATGATGTTGAGCAGTGTGCTCTTGCCCGAGCCGGACGGGCCGATGATGGCGAGCGATTCGCCGCGCGCCACGTCCAGTGAAACGTTGCGGAGCACCGGCAGCGCATCCTCGCCCGCCGTGGCGGCGTAGGATTTGGAAACCCCGGTCAGCTTGAGCAACGGCCCGGATGACATGGCGCAGAAGCTAATGGGAAATCCGGCCTGCGCGAGTACGGATTTGCCGCCGTTGCCGGTGGCGGCGCATCTTTTCATTGTAGGTGAGCGGAAAGCCGGCAGACCCACCCCTGGCCCCTCCCAGGAGGGGAATGGCGTCCTGACGGGTAGAACGGTTGGACGTGGCTGAACGTTCTCCGCAGGCAGAAGCCCGCTCCCCTCCTGGGAGGGGCCAGGGGTGGGTTTCGGAGATCAGGAATACCCACGTTGAGAAGATGCGCCCCGCCGGTCGCGGATTCGTGTTCCTCAGCGCGGGCTGGTCCCGGTTTGGCGGAGAGCACGGCCGCCGGAAGTGCGGATCGCCCATCGCGGTTGATGTGAAGGCTCGCCGGTGATTTGCGGCCGGTCACGTCCGCTTTCCGTCACTGATCGACGGGCCGCCGGCCGCTGCCCGAGTTTCCGCGCGGCGAGTCGCGCTGCACCTCGCGATTCTGCGTGGCTTGTTGCTTTCCGTTGCCGCGCTCATTGTTCGAGGGCTGTTGAACGGTCGTTTGCGGCGGAGAGGCCGGCCGTTGCTGGGCGGGCTGCTGTGCCGGCGGGGCCGCGGGCGGCTGCGGCTGCGCCGACCGGACTTGGAATTGCGGGCCGCGCACGACCGCGGCGCCGGACTGCGCAGGCGGCTCGTTGCGTCGCACGGTCTGTCCGGGCGCAGCAGGTTGCGCCTTGTAGATCGCCTGCGGCTGCGGCGTCACCGGGGTGGCCACTCTGGGTGAGACGTCCACCTTCGGCGTGGCGCGGGTGACGGTCCGCCGCGAATCCAGCGCTGGAGCGGCAGGCGTGGAAACTGGCGGGGCGGCGGGCTTCGCCACGACCGGGTTGGGTTGCGGTCGCGCCACGGTCACGTGTCCGGCCTGGGCGTTCTTTTCCCGTTCACGCGCCTTGGCCCGCGCCTCATCCACCAATTGATTGACCCGCTCGCGACTGAGCCGCTGGTCGGTGATGACCGGCTTCGGGGTGTTCACCGGAGCGGCCGGAGTGACCGCTGCGGGCGACGGTATTTGAATCACGGTGGGCGACGGCGTCACCACGGGCGGAGGAGTGGTGCGCGATGATTGGTTTTCGCGGGATTTGGTTCGGGCCTGTTCGATCAGGCCTGAGAGGCGTTCGTTGGAAACCCGCCCGGTAGCGGCACCGGGTTGCGTTGAGACTTGAACGCTCGAAGCCTTCGTGGGTGTGGACGGAGCGGCTGCCGGCGCGACGGCCGGGGCCGCGGTGGCCCCGAGGTTGTTCACCAACGGCTGCCCGGTGGCCGGCATGACGCGTTGGTGGCGGCGCAGTTCCTCGCTCACACGTTGAACATTTCCCCGTGCCAGGACCGGCCGGTGGATCACATCGCGGTCGCGGTCGCGCGTGATGCGGTCGGGATTCATCCCCGGCGTGTTGTGCACGAGGGCCTCTTTGACGGTGACCTCCCGGATGGGCGTCTTGGTGACCTTTGCGATCGTGTCGCGGGCGATGCCCTGGTTGATGACGGTGTTGTTGTCGCCGCTGATGTAGTTGTTGATGACCGTGGTGTTGTTGTGGACGGTCCTGGCGTGGTGGGCCGGGACGACGTAATGCTTCGGCGTGCGGGCGCAGAAGGAGGAGGCCGGCACGTAGGAGTAGTGGGCGTAGCTCAGGCCGAAATCGAATCCCACGCTGACGCTCCCGCCGTTGTACGTGAAGCCGAAGCCCGACCGGTAGTGCGCCGCCGGCGGCAACGGCGCCCAGCCGCAGTAAGCGTTGTTGTAACGCCACGAAACCCAGCTCGGTCCCCAGACGGTCCCGGGCACCCACATCCAGCCGTAACTCCCATGGCGATGCCAGCGACCGTAATGGAACGCCGCCCAGCCCCACGAGTAATCCGAATTCCAGTACCACCCGTGATTTGAATACACCCAGCGGCCACGGTCGCAGTAGGGCTGCCAGCCCACGTTCACCACGGCCACCGTCGGCTGCCAGCACCAGCCGTAGCCGCTCAGGTTCACCCAGTTGCCGTAGGGCGCGAGTGAGTCGTAAAAATAGCTCACCGTCTGCACCTGCCCGGGCTGCGTGACCACCACCACGGAGGTTTCGGGCGCGGGCGCAGCGTCGGGGGCGGGTTGGGCGACGACACCGTTGATCGCGGGAGCGGGAGGCGGCGCGGCCGCTGCCGGTTCAGCAGGAGCGGGCTTCGCGCTTTCGGCAACCTGCGGCTTGGCCACAGGCGCGGCGCCCTTGCTGTAGATGAGCGCCTTGATCACGTCCTCGGAAACGCCAAGGTCGTTGAGGAAGATGATGTCCTCGGGTGTCGGGCTGAACGCCTTCCGGGCGTTGTTGACGTAGGTGAGCAGCACCTCCTCGCTCACGCCGGCCTGGGCCATCTTGATGATCTCGTTGAGCGATTCGGAAGGTTTGTAGTTCGCGGGCAGCGTGCCGACGGCGGGTTTCACCGCGAGCACAGCCTCGGCGTCGCTGGATTGGGCCTCCGTCGCAGCGGGTGGCGGAGGAGCCGGACTGGCGGCGGCGGATTTGTTTTCAGCCGTGCGGGCGGAACGGTCGGCAGCCAAAAGGACGATGAGCGTGGCTGCCGTGAGGGTGAGCCGGACGGTCCAGGAGGAAAGAGGTTTCATGACGGTTGGTCCCAGCCGGGAAACAGCTTGAAATGCTCGTCCGTGAGTGGCGTTGGTCAATCAAACTGTTGGCCGGCATAAGCGCAAATTCACCCGGTTTGACTAACCCGTCCACCCCCTATTCAAACACCACCTAAGCACCTGAAAATGAAGGCCAAGGACCGCTCGCGCCGGTGATTCTTCCACGGCCCCCCTCGGCGAGGCGAGGGTGGCGCGCCCCGCCGGCGTGACCGTCGCTGAACTAGCTCAGGACGGTCCGCTGCAAGAACCACCACGCGCCGAGGACGATCACGAATGCCGAGCACGCAGGCACCCAGCGGCGGACGAAGACCGGCTGCTGGCGCAAGGCGAGGATGACTGGCAACACGACGGCCGCGATGGCGATCTGGCCCAGCTCCACGCCGAGGTTGAAAGAGAACAGTGGCATCGCGATGCCCGTCGTGCCCGAACTCACCCCGAGTTCGCGCAGCACGCTCGCGAACCCGAAGCCGTGGATCAACCCGAAGGCAAAGGTGAGCATCCACCGCCCGCGCGGGCCGTCGCGGCGCGCCAGATTCTCGACGCCGACATAGACGATGGTCGCCGCAATGAGCGGCTCGACGTATCGGCTCTCCAGGTTCAACCAGTTGAGCGTCGCGACGCCCAGCGTGATCGAGTGCGCGATCGTGAAACAGGTGATGATCACCGCCGCGCTTCGGAAGCTGGGCACGACGATCAGCAGCGCGAAGAGAAACAGTAGATGATCGTAGCCCGTGACGATGTGCTCGACGCCGAGCCAGAGGAAGTCACGAAACGTCGAGGGCGGGAACAGTTGCTCCATGTCCACGTCGATCACGTCCTGCTCCGCGCTCAACAGCACCTCGGCGAGCACGCCGTTCGTGGCGTCCTGCAAAGTCACAAACTGCCGGTGCCCCCGCGGCATCCGGTCGATCAAGGTCGAGGTGATGACCAGTTGCTTCGGCTTGTGGACGGGAAACACGGCGGTGAGGTGAAAGTTGTTCGTCTCGTCGAGCCGGAACGCGGGCGTTGCGGGCGGCACCGGTTTGTCGTCCGCGCGCACCAGCAACATTTCCCGAGCGAGCTTCATCGATTCAATCTCGACTGCGGTGAGTTCGAACACGCTCACCTTGCCGTCGCCATCGGCGTCGAGCTTGAGAAGGGTCTCGATGTCCGCGCGCGCGAAAACCAACTCGGCCTCGATGCGCTCGGGCAGCACTTTGAAATGCCCCGTGCTCAGGCCGGGATCGTGGGCGTGAACGCCGATGACGGCGGCCAGCCAAACCAGCGCGAACGCAATCCGATGGAGGAATCCTTGGGTCGAGCAGTTCATTTGCGCCCCTTGCCGAAGACCCACGTCAACCCGGCGGTTGCGATCACGTCGGGCGCCGCGCCGCGCACGCCGGCACCGACGGCCGCATCGAACACGAGCGCGTCGCCAGCCTTCCAGCGGACACCACCGTTGAGGAAGAGCGTGGTGTCGCTCGCGGTGTGAACCGGTGTGTTCGCGTAAATCTCGGCCACCAGTTGCAGACGCTTGGTGAGGTGGCGGTCTAGCGCGGCGCCATAGTGAAGGACATCATCGAAGTTTTCGCCCGCCGGATCGCCGAGCCACGTGTAGCCGACGTTGAAGTGGACGCTCATTTTTTCGCCGAGCGGCTTGGTGGCGATCCACGTGAGGTCAAAATCGGTTTCGCCGCTGCCGAGGCCGCGGCTCCGGCTGGCCGTGGGAAGTTTCACGCTGAACGCGAGTGCGTGGTCGGCCCAGAACCGATCCTTGTCCAACGGCTGCCATTTGGTGCCGAGGATTGCGTCGCCCACGCTAGTCACCAGATTGTCGCCGGAGGCAAGTTCGCCGCGCTCCTCCAGTTGCCCGCCTGTGCCCGCGCCGAGTTCGAGCCGCGGCGCGACGCCATAGGCCAGGGCAAAGGGAAAATCCCAATGCCGGAGCGGGCCATCGCCCACGTAGCCGATTCCCGCCTCGAGTTCGAACAGGCCCGGCGGCACCGGCGCCGCGTCATCGACGGTCAAGGGCCGGCCCGCGCTCGCTGAAAGGGCGGGCAGCAGCAGGAACACGCCAAACCACGTCTGGAGTTGCCGAAGCATGGCGCGCATTTCAACCCAGTCGTTGCCGGGGAAGCAACAGCGGCCTTGCAGCCATCGGAGAAGAAATCCGGGGCAGCCTCCGTATCCGTTAATCATGCGCGGCGGGGGCCGGGTTGGATGCAGACAGGCGTGCGCCCGGCGATTATTCTAGCCTCGCATCGGGCGATTCCTCAACATGCGAATCAATCGGCGGGCGTAATCCGCGGTTTAGAACTGAATGAAGGCAAAGATCATCATCACTCCGAAAAAAGCCGTCCTCGATCCGCAGGGCAAGACTGTCCAGACCGCCCTTGAACACATGGGTTACTTGGGCGTCACGGGTGTCCACGTGGGCAAGTATCTCGAAATCGACCTCGCTCCCGGCACCGACAAAGGCGCCGCCCAGAAGGCGCTCGATGACGCCGCGCACAAATTTCTCAGCAACCCGGTGATCGAGGATTACCGGTTGGAGATTGTGGACTGACCATGCATTTCGCCGTCCTTCAATTTCCCGCCTCGAACTGCGACCAGGACTGCGTTCACGCCGTCCGCGCGCTCGGCCACACCAGCGATCTGGTGTGGCACAAGAACACTTCGCTGGGTGCCGCCGATGCCGTGATCATTCCCGGTGGGTTCAGTTACGGCGATTACCTCCGGTGCGGCGCAATCGCGCGGTTCAGCCCGGTGATGCAAACCGTGAAACAATTCGCCGACAATGGCGGCCTTGTGCTCGGCATCTGCAACGGCTTTCAAGTCCTCTGCGAGGCGCATCTGCTGCCCGGCGCGCTCATCCGCAACCGTGACCTCCAGTTCCACTGCGAGCAGGTGTTCCTCAAGACCGCCAACTTCGACACGCCCTTTACCAGCAAGACGCCGCGCGGCAAGCCGTTGATGATTCCCATCGCGCACGGCGAGGGCTGCTATTTCGCCGATGCCGAAACGCTCGCGAAGCTTCAGGCCAACCGGCAAATCCTCTGGCAGTATTGCGACGCGAAGGGAAACCTCACCGAGTCGGCCAACCCGAACGGCTCCGTACTGAACATCGCCGGCATCGCCAACGAACGGTTCAACGTCGCCGGCCTGATGCCTCATCCCGACCGCGCGAGCGAAGCCATCCTCGGCAGCGATGATGGCAAATACATTTTCGAAAGCATGGTTGCGGCGCTGGAGCAGCGCCGGGTGGGAAAGGCGGCTTGATGATGTGCGCTGGCGTCTCGCCGGCAGATCACTTCTCTTCGCTTGGTATTGCAGATGGAACTTCCGGCGGGACGCCGGAAGCACATTGAACGGCACCGTCATCGCGCCGCAACCACTCCCAACCGCTCCCTCTCCACCCAACCGGCCGCATCGCCGTTGATCCGGACGAAGACGTAGTTGCCCCGCTCCCGCTCGACGCGGGCGCTTTCGCCGGCGCGCAGGGTGACGGTGGATTGCGCCTCGCGGGTGGGCGTGAGCCTCAACGCCGTCTTGTCGGCAAGCACCACGCCGAGTTTGGAACGGGTGTGGACGCCGAGCAACGCCGGCAACGTGGCGAGGAACACCGCGAAGCTCGCCGCTGCGAACGCCTGGTGCCAGTCGCGCTTGCGCCACCGGAAGACCGTCGGGATTACCAGCGCGCTGACCGCCAACCACAGGCTCGCACTCGCGATCCAGGGCCACGCGTGAACGGGCAGCCAGGTTGAAGCCACCTCGAACCATTTGAGCCGCGGCGCCTCGATCTGCGCGGTGAAGCGCCCGAAGCGGAGATTGGCCTGCGCGTTGGTGCTGGCAGGGTCAAGCCACTGTGCGCGTTCCCACGCAAGGATTGCCGGCCCGGTGCGTCCCGCGTTCCACTCCGCGTTGCCGAGATTGTGAAACACGCCTGTCGAGGGCGAATGGCTGGCTCGCTCGCGAAATTGCATCGCCGCGTACGCGTAATCGCCGGCCGCGTACGCTTCCGCTGCGCCGCGGATTTGCTCCGCCGCTACGGCCTGAGCTATTGGCATCACGAACGCCAGAGCAACCACGACGCGCTTCAAGTCCACAACCGTTCCTCCAGCTTCCCGGCCACGCGCTCGAAGTCTGCCTTCAACTCAAGCACAGACAAACCTTCGGAGCGTTGCGTGATTCGCTCGGCATCGGCAGCGGCAAACAGCCGGCGCACGCAGGCCGCATCCGTGCCGTTCGTGCCCGCCGGCAGCTCGCGCATCACGTCCCGCGCCACGAGCGCGTCAGGGTTCGCCGCCGTGTGCGGCGCAGCGGCGGCGCGCAGCGCGCGAACCGCGTGCGTCACGAAGCGATTGGCGTCGCTGGCCCGCAACGCGTGGCGGACACGGCGGCGCTCGCGCACGAGAGCGCGCCGGCCGCGTCGTTTGCGCACGAGGTCTGGATGCGCGGCGAGAAAACGCCGCCGCAGATCCCACAACCACAGGCCCGCGAGCATCGCAGCGGGCGCGAGTTGCAGCGCGAGAAACCAACCCCGCTGCTGGAGCGGCACGAGGCTGCCGAAACTCGCGCCACTCTCTTTCATCAGCCCGGCCATGACTGGAGCCTTCTCGTCGGACCCGGGGTCGTCCGGATTCATGTGGGGAGCTTCGGCCACTCGCCGCGCCACCACGCCGGACGCGGGCGTCACGGTCAGGTTCACGGGCGGGATGGTATGGCGCTTGTGCGCCTTGCGTTCGGGATCGAAGACGCTGAACGGAATCAGCGGCGTCGACGTCACTCGTTCTGACAGCGGGATCAGTGTGTAGGTGAACGCCGCGAATCCTTGGCCGGGAGCCTGGCTGCCGGGGCTCGCCTCCGCGGTCGGCGGGAACACTTGCCAGTCGGGATCCGGCGCGGGCATCGGCGGCGTGAAGCGGCCGAAATTTCCCTCGCCGCGAATGATGACCTGGAGTTTCACCGGGTCGCCGGCCTGCACGGTGTTCGCGGAAAGTTGCAGCGGTTCGAGGACAAAGCTGCCAATTGCGCCGGTGTAGCCGGGCAATTCACCCTCCTTCGGCACGCGCCGCACGGTGACGGTCAGTGGGTCGGTGTCGATCAACGGATAATAGCCCGGCATCGCCGCGTAACGATTCGGGTCGAGCGTGCGCAGGACGACGTTCGCCTGGCCGACGACGACGAGCGGTCCCTCGCGCATCGGCGTGACGAGCACCTCGGTGCTGATCGGCATCATCGGCCGGCCGTCGCGCGTCATGACCGGCCGGCTCATGCGCGAAATGCCGCGCTCGGTGAGCAGGCCCTTGCCCTCGACATGCGCCTGCGTGAGCGCGAGCACCGCGTTGTCACCCGTGTCGTTCATGACGAGCCGCGCGGGGACAGATTGGCCGATGTAGATGTCGTTGGTTGGCATTTCCAACGTGAGCCGTGGCACGGGCGGCAGCGGCGATCCGGCGGGCAACACCGTGAGGCGCGCTTCGGGGATGGTGACCGCCCGCCCATTCACGTTTGCCTTGAACGCCGGCATCACGAGCGTGCCCGGCGCGGCAGGCTGCGCGCGAAAGTTGAACGTGGACCGCGCCTGGATGATCCCGCCGAGATTCTGCAACCCCTGTCCTTTGCCGCCGGCCTCGAGTTTCAACCCCGCGGGGGCCGGCAGCTTTTCCGGCAACTCGATCATGTCCTCCAGCGCCGTGATGACGATGCGATACGTTGTGCGCGTGCCGGCTGCAACCGTCGGCGGATCGAACTCCGCGATGGCGACCGCCTGATTGGTGTCGATGGGCGGCTGCGACATCATCAACAGCAACTGCGGATCCACGGTGCCGCTGATGACCTGCCCGCCCTGGATCACTATGCCGCCTTGAATGATGAGCCGGCCACCGCCCTGATTGATAATGATGCTGCCGGACGGGCTGGACGTGATGACGATCTGGCCGGCGGCCGGCAGTCCAACGATTAAGAAAGCGATGAGCAACCAGGCGGCGGAAGCCCCAAGTTCAAAGCTCAAATTCCCAAGGAAGCTCCAACCCTGCGTGCGCGGCTGCGCGTTTTGAGCTTGGGGTTTGGAACTTCCTTTGAACTTTGAACTTTGAACTTTGAACTTCATCCCACTCACCACGTCTTGCCGGTCTTCTTCTTCGGTTCGCCCGCCTGCTGGTCGCCAATGGGCAGCTTGCGGTTCGAATCGAGCTTGAGCGTTTCGAGCAGGCGCATTGCGTCCTCGGGAGTGATCTGTTGCTCTTGTCCATCGCGCGACGGGGCCTGCTTCTCGGCGATGTTTTGCTCGGGCTTCTTGCCGTCCTCCTCCTCGTCCTCCTCGCCCTCGCCGGGGCCGGGCATCTCGCCCTCGGGAAGTTTGCCGCGAAGCTTTTTCATTTTCTCCAGCAACTCGGCGCGCTGCCCCGCCATCGCCTGCATCTGTTGCAGGAGTTGGTTCACCTCGTCCACCAACTCCGCGATGTGCCGGTCCACCACGTCGCCATTGGATTTTGCATCGGCATTCGCCGGCTGGAGTTCATGCGTGCTCTTGAAATCGCCCGAGGAACGCCGCCAGCGCGTGAGTGTGCCGCCGAAAATGTCCATCGCCTTCTTCACGGCTTCGAGCGCGCCTTTCAGTTCGCGCCGCGCGCCCCGGCCCTGGAGATACGCCGAGAGCATCGCCTCCACCTCGGTGCTGTTCTGCGCCGCATCCAACGCGCCCAACGCCTGGCTGCCGTAAGCCAGTGCCTTGGCGTCGCGTTCGCGAAGCGCGCCGGGCTTGGCCGCCTCCTTCAACGCCTCTGTGCCTTGCTTGAAGCGCACGTGGCCAAGGTTATAGAGCGCGGGCGGCTGAATCGGCTCGCGCTGGCTGGTTACCGCAGCCTGCAAGGCCGCTTCCGCCTCGCGCAACTTGCCCTGGTTCAACAACGCCGTTCCGCCGTTAAAAAGTTCGCGCGGCGAATGCTCCACCGCACAGGCCGGTACAGCGGCTGCTGCCGATAACAGCGCGGTAGCAGCCGACGTGAGGAGGCTCACTCTGATGGTTCGGGGAATTGGAGCCTCCTTACGTCGGCTGCTACCCTGGATGGACGATGGCGTGATCACGGCTTTGGTCAGGTCGATGACGGAGTTTCGACCACCTTCCGTCGTGTGCCAATCAAACTTTCCGCCACCAGCAACGCCACCACGAGCGCGATGAACACGTGAAAACGGTCCACGCCGAACTTCCGCGCCAACGACGCGCCGGGCGCATCGGTCGCCGTGGCCAGGGCGCGTCGCACCTCGTTCATGCCCTCGCCCAAAGGCCCGAGCGGTTGATACTCGCCACCCGTGGCCGCGGCGATGGCGCGGAGCGTGGGTTCATCCAGCCGGCTTTCGACCACGTTGCCGCGGTCATCGCGCAACGGCTGCGCGCCGCCGCGACCGTCGGGCACCTGGATCACACTGCCCGCTGTCGTGCCCACGCCAATGCTGAAAATCCGCACGCCTTTTTCCGCAAGCGACTTCGCCTTCCCCACGCCGGCCTTCTCCAAATCCTCGCCGTCGGTGACCAGCACCATGAACTTGCGGCGCCGATCCTTCTCCATCGACAGCGTCGCCTCGTCGAGCGCGCGACCGATGTCGGAGCCGGGCACGGGAATGGTGTTTTCATCCACCGCCAGCAGCGCCTCCCGGAACGCGTCGTAATCGAACGTGAGCGGGCAGCTCAAAAATGCCTGCCCCGCGAACGTCACCAACCCGACCCGCCCGCGGCTGTGACGCTGGACGAAATCGAGGATCGCCAGCTTCGCGCGTTCGAGGCGGCTGGGCCGGATGTCCCCGGCCAACATGCTCTTTGAGGCATCGAGGATGAAAATCACATCCTCGCCCAGCGCCTTGGTCACTTCGGATTGCTCGCCCCATTGCGGCCGCGCCAGCGCAAGCCCGACGAGCGCGACGGCGAGCACGAGCATCCCATTTTTCACCGCACGCCTCATCGGGCTGTGTGAACTGAGCAGGCCCGCGAGCAATTCCGGCAGGGCGAACTTGGCCAACTGCTGCTTTCGCGCGGCCTGCGCGTAGCGATGCAACAACACCAACAGCACCGGCCCCAGCAGCGCGAGCCAGAGCCACGCTGGTTCCGCAAAGTGAGGGTTGGTGAAATTCATGGGGCGAAGCTCAAAGGACAAAGCTCAAAGTTCAAAACAAGTTCAAAGCGCCAATGGCAAAATCCCAAACTCCCGGCTCGCGGCTCAAGTTTCTGGAGCTTGAAAACTGGAGCTTCCCTTGAGCTTTGAACTTTAAGCTTTGAACTTTTCTTCACGGCGCCCTCCGGTATCGCGTGTTGACCAGCACCATTTCCACCGCCAGCAGCGCGAAGGCCGTCACCAGCGGCCATTGGAACAGCGGCGTGTAGGTCGTGTAACGGCGCAGCTTCACCTCGGTCTTTTCCAGCCGATCTATCTCGTCGTAGATGCCGGCGAGCTCGCGGCGGCTGGCGGCGCGGTAGCTCTTGCCGCGGGTGAGCGCGCTCATCTGGTCGAGCACGCGGTAGTTCGCGGGCTGGAGTGTCGTCGTCGGAATGATGCTGCCGTCGGGATTCAGCCGCAGCTTGCCAGTCCCCGGATCGAACGCGGGCAGCGGACACGGCTCCTCCTTGCCGATGCCGATGGTGTAGAGCTTGGCCTTGAGCGCGGCGGCAAGCTCGGCGGCGGGAATCGGGTCAATGTCACCGCGGTTGTTGTCGCCGTCGGTGAGCAGGATGATGAGGCGGCTCTTGCTGTCCTTGAGATTGCGCAGGCGCTTCACGGCGGTCGCGGTCGCGTCGCCAATGGCCGTGCCGAGCTCGCGGATGATGCCGATGTGCAGGCGCGAAATGTTCTGCTGAAGCCACTCGTGATTGAGCGTCAGCGGGCTGGCGAGATACGGCACACCGGAAAAAACGACCAGCCCGAGCCGGTCGCTCGTGCGGCGCTTGACGAAATCGTTGATGACCTCCTGTGCGATGTCGAAACGTGTCACGCGTTCGCCGGGCGTGCTCATGTCGAGCGCCATCATGGACCAAGAGAGGTCGAACACGAGCATGATGTCCACGCCACTCGCCTGCGTCTCGGTGCGGTCGTGCGCGAACCGAGGTCCCGCCAGCGCGACGATGGCGAAGGCGAGTGTGAGCAGACGCAGAAAAATGAGGAGCCGCCCTGCCGCCGAGCGCGCCACCGCGCCGGCAGCCCGCGCCAGATCGGCGCTCGGGAAACGCAGCGCCGAAAAGCGTCCTGCGCGCCCGCATAGGAACGCGTACACTGGCAGCAGCGCCAGCAACGCGAGCACCCACGGGTATTGGAACTCGAAGTGGGAGTTCATGCGGTCAGCGTATCCGGCAATGCGCCCCAGCGGGGCGTCACGAAGGTAGCCACGGGTGAGCTAAGCGAACCCGTGGAACCGATGGTCAAACAACCTCCCGCGCCCCGGAGGGGCGCACGGAAATCATCCGACCGCACAATGGGGATGGATTCCGTCCGCCCCTCCGGGGCGGCATGAATCTCTTGGCGACGTGTCCACGGGTTCGGCTTCGCCTCACCCGTGGCTACCCTCGTCGGCCCCTTCGGGGCCAGGGCCGCGGGCGCGCTTACAACATGGAAAACTCGATTCATGCGGAGAGCGGCAGCGGAACTTCGCGTTCGGAGTTTTCGACGAGCGCGAACGCCCGCGTCACCAAGTCAGGTTGCGGCGCGCTGGCGGGGGCGAACTTCTGCACATCGCAGTCGCGGAGGAAGGCGGCGAGCGATTGCACGTTCGCCGGACTGAACCGGGCGTCGGTTGAAAGGCTCCGCACCAGTTCCTCAGTCGTAGGCTCCTCGCCGACGCGCCCGAGCTTCGCCAGTAAGTAGTGGCGGATGATCTGCGAGACTTCAGTGGCGAGCGCGAGCGTCTCCTTGCGGCCACGCAATGCTTCGACCGCGTAACGCGCGGTGACGGCGGGCGGAATGACCACGGGCGGTTTCTTCCGCAGCAGCCAGAGCACGAGTGCGACGATTACCACTGCACCGAGCGCGGAGCCGATGAGGATCTCCGTGCTGTGCTGCTCCCAGAAGCTCGGCGGGATTTCCCCGAGCGGCGGGCGCAGGCCGGGGATTTTTTCAGCGGCTCGCGCGGCGACGGCGGCGGGCATCGCTATGATCGGTAGCAGCCGACGTAAGGAGGCTCCATCTTTCCGCCCGCGAAGAGTGAGCCTCCTCACGTCGGCTGCTACCCGCTGTGATTGGTGCTTCCCCTTCATCACCGACGGCGGCGCAGTTCGAAGAAGCGCTGGAGCGTTTGCGCGAACGCCTCGTCGGTGCGCAGGCGCAAGGTGTCCACGTGCGCCTGTTGCAGCGAGCGGTCGAGCGCGGCGATGCGCCCGGCATTCGTCTCGGCATACGCAGCGCGCACGGATGCGCGGCCTGAATCCACTTCCAGCAACTCGCCAGTTTCGGCGTCCTCGATGGTCAGCAGGCCGGCGTTGGGGAGTTCGCCCTCGCGCGGGTCGTGCAGGTGGAGGCAGACAAGGTCGTGGCGCGCGTTGGTGAGGCCGATTTCCTGGACGAGGTCGCGCGCGGTGGATGGACGAATGTTCGCGGGGCTGCTCCCTCTCCTCCCCTCAAGGGAGGAGAGGGCCGGGGAGAGGAGGCTCGTTTCTTTTTCAGCCGCCCCTCTCCCCAGCCCTCTCCCCGCTCCTTCCTCGCGGGGCGAGGGGGAAGAATTGCCAGCGAAGCTGTGCAGAAAATCCGTGAGCAGAAAGACGACGCTGCGGCGGCGCACGGCGTGGTTGAGAAAGGTGAGTGCGGCGGCGACATCGGTGGCGCGCGAACGCGGCTCGAAGAAAAGCATCTCGCGGATGACGCGGAGAATGTGCCGGCGTCCCTTGCGCGGCGGAAGGAACAGCTCGACGCGGTCGGTGAAGAGCGCGAGGCCGACCTTGTCGCTGCTGCGCGCGGCGGAGAAGGCGAGCGTGGCGGCGACCTCGGCGGCGAACTCGCGTTTGCTCCTGCGCACCGAACCGAACGCGCCGGAGGCCGAGACATCCACGGCGAGCACGATGCCCAGTTCACGCTCCTCGCGGTGGCGCTTCACGAACGGCCGGCCCATGCGGTTGGTGA
>Ga0247727_10009452_pt1 | contig 17665 bp, 20 predicted proteins | sample WisWelCaveWW1625_FD_202498 | JGI IMG/M metagenome (GOLD analysis project Ga0247727, IMG submission 202498) | Biofilm microbial communities from Wishing Well Cave, Virginia, United States - WW16-25 | ecosystem: Environmental > Aquatic > Deep subsurface > Groundwater > Cave microbial mat | place...
AAAGGCAATCCGCGAGAATCCGTGTAATCTGTGGCTAAAGGCTTTGTTCCTTTCGCCTGGAACGGCGCGCTTCTTTGCGCTGTGGAGATACTCAGAATGACATATTTCAATTACCTTGTTCTTCCTCTTCCACAATCCTCTCCAAACTGCTCATCAACTCTCGATACTTCTTTTGCGCCTTCGCCGCCGTCGTCTTTCGGAAATGGATTTTACTCTTATTTGGAACACATTGCGCCAGCAAAGGTAAATCCGCGCGGATGACTGTTCCAATCTTGGGATAGCCGCCCGTTGTGGGAGAGTCCACCATCATCACGATGGGCTGTCCGTTTGAAGGGACTTGTATCGCGCCCATGGTCATTCCTTCTGAAATTAACTCTGTCTTGCCGCGATGCTTGAGCGTTGCGCCCTCAAGGCGATAACCCATTCGGTCGGAAGTTGTGCTGACAGTATATTCTTGCGACATGAATGTCGCGGTACTTTCTGGGGTGAAATATTTTTCCTGCGGACCCATGATCACATCAACTACTGGGTTATTGGTATAAACGGGACGCGCTTCTTCGGGCAATGTCCGCGCGGCGAGTTCGGTCAATGGATGGGATGGAGTTCCTGATTTCAATACGTCGCCAGCCTGTAATTGCCGGCCGTTGAATCCTCCAATGCGACCGCGCAGATAAGTTGAACGTGAATCAAGAACCTGCGGAATCTGAATCCCGCCTGCGATGGCAAGATATGCGCACATCCCGGAGTCAAGTTTATTGAGTCGAACCGTCCAGCCCGCGCGCATATAGTATGAACTCCACAGCGGGAAATCCCAAATGTAAATTGACAAGTCATAGCCAACGCCTGTAACTGCAACTACGCAATCGTGCAAGGCGCGAAAAGTTATGTCGCCCAATCCAATTTCAATGGCGGCTTGATTTGACGAGTTGTCCGCCAATGAATTCGCGGCATGAAACGCAAGAATATCCATTGCGCCCGAAACTGGAACGCCGAAACGTCTCCAGCCTCTGCGGCCAGAGTCCTGTATGGTTGCAAGCCCATTGGCTTCAATGACTTCAAGCGACATGATTTTGATTCTCAACCGCAGACTGCGCCAGCGCGCTGAGTCCTTTGAATTTTTTCTCGGAGTCTCTGTGATCTCTGTGGCTATTTTTCAACAATAAATTTAACTTCATCGCCCGGCGCGAACAGAAACGGCGAATCGGATTCGGGGTTGAAGAGTTGTAATGAAGTCCAGCCGATCAAATTCCAACCGCCGGGAGATTCGATGGAATAGATTCCGGTTTGCGAACCCGCGATGGCGACCGTCCCGGCCGGGACGCGCGTACGCGGCGTTTCAAGCCGCGGCATGACCAGCGCGTCGTCGAGTTTGCCCATGTAGGGAAAGCCCGGCGTGAAACCCATCATGTAAATTGTGTAAATTTTTTCGCTGTGGATGCGAACGACTTCTTCAACGCTTAGACGAAGATGGGACGCGACAGATTCCAAGTCAACCCCGTGTTCCCCGCCATATCTTGTCGGGACTTCAATCCGCCTCGGCTCTCGATTTGATATTTCCTCCGCCTGATCCATTTTCACGCGCAGGTGATTTTTTATTTGAGAGAAGGAAAGAATGAGCGGATCGTAATGCACAAGCAGAGTCGCATACGCGGGGACAGTTTCGATGATCCCGTGAATGGACGACGCTTCGATCAGGTTTGCCAGCGCATGGACGCGTTGATTGACGGTAAAGTCTACTTCATCCCCCAATTGAATCAGCGCAGCCGAATCGCCAAGCGGAACGATTTTACGCATTAAGCATCAGGCAACATCGCGAAGATTTATCTTACTCCGCCCTCATCCCATGCAACCCTCCATAATCCGACGCTTGCGGCGAACTCCAGCCTTTCAACAATTCCGGGTCAACGCTGTACGCCTCGACTCCAATTGGTCTGCAAATCGAGATCGGGTCGGCGGCGTTGGGTCCCCAGATGGGGATGGACATGTCGCCGTGCGGACAGGTCGAGACGGCGCACAGCAGATCGATCTCGGCAAAGAACTCGAAGTAATCGCCCTTTTTGGCCGGGCAGGGTTTGACAAAGTATTGATGGGCTTCGGTCAGCCCCGTGACTTGAAAAATATTGAGGACATCGTGCACGTCCAACTCGTTCAAACGATACGGGGCGACGGCGCGCACCAGATTGGAATGACAACACACATCCAGCTCCTCGCCCGTCAACATTTTATGCACGTAGGGATCGCAACGCGTGCCGAGCAGGTCATGGCATCCCGCGCCGTCTTCGTCAATGCCGTAGTTGATGCTGTCGCCCGTAATCGTGGCGATCGGGCGCAGATAGGGCAGGCACGACCAGAAGCGGTCGAATACTTTCATGTGGGCGCTGTGCAATTGTTTCGTGCGGGCGGCCCAGAATCGTTCGCGCGGGTTGCGCAGGTTCCAGGCGTTGAAGTCCACCACCTGCGGTCCTTCGACGGCGACGATTCGGCAAACCTGTCCGGCGCGCACGTGCCAGGCTTTGCCGGATCGAATTGGCACAATGAATTTTTCGACGAGCGCGCGGCGTTCGACTTCGCGAGCGACGCGGCCGTAAAATTCGCGATCCGCCAGCAACGGCGAACCGGAGGCGGCCTGGTAGAGAGGGGTGGGCATGGGATGATGTCTCCTTTACGGAATCCGTTCAAGCGACTCCGCGATCTTGATCGTTTCTTCCAAATCGAAATCTGTTTCCAGCCGGTAGGTGATATCGCCCTTCTCCCAAATCAACACGTGACCTTCAATCAAACGGGTGAATTGCAGATCGCCGTTGGAGAGTCGCAGTGGATAAGGTCCCACCGCCCAGATGGCGCGTTCTCCGTTGACATTGGTTTCCTCGACGATTACTGGTCCAGCCTTTTCAATCGCCCAACTCCCCCGCGGAATGAAGTGCAGACTCATCAATACCTTGTCTGGTCGTTGCGGGTCGAGCCAGACGAGAATCGTCATTGTGCCTTCGGCATCCTGTACAAAGACGCGATCAGGCTCGCCCAAATCGGATGGATAGGTCGGCAACAGAATTGGATATGTAACCCGCTTCTGCGCGTCAGTGAGAGTGGTCTCGCCGGCCATGTTTTCAAGCAAAGGGATTAGAGGCGGCAGGGTTGGTCCGGGCGTGGCGGTCAATGGGATCATTGCAGATGGAGTTTCTTCCGTCGGTAATAGCGTGGGGGTCGGTTCGGGCGGGAAGATGCGGACGATTCCGATTTGGATGAATTCAATGATCGCGGCGCGCGCGGGCGGGATGAGCATAAGGCTTGAGAATAGGATCAGGATGAGGGCCAGCGACCAGGCTAAACGTCGAGAAAGGACGCGGGGGCGAGTCGAGGCGCGGAGGCGCGCGGTTACGGATCCGGCAACGTCGGGCGTGCGCGGATACTCCAATCCGATCGCGATGGAAGTCAATTGCTTTTCAAAGAGTTCGCGTTCCAACTCGTTCATGCGTCGCGTCCTTCAACGAGAACAGGGAAATCCTGTTTGATAATTCCGCGTAATTTTTCGAGCGCGCGGCTCAACCTCGATTTGACCGTGCCTTCCGCCGCCTGCAAGACCTCGGCCGTTTCAGCGACGGTGAGATCGAGGAAGTAACGCAGGTATACAATTTGTTGATCCTGCATGTTCAACTTTTGAACAGCCTGCCACAAGTCTTTGGCTTCGACATGTTTTGCGCTTTGTTCTTCGACGGCGGCGGGCTTCGGTTCATTGCGAAACGCGCGCGTCAACGCCGCCAGATATCGCCCGGCGGAACGTCGGCGATTGCTGGCGAGGTTCGAGGCGATGCTCAACAACCACGGGCGCAAGGGGCGCGTAGAGTCAAAGCGCCTCAGATGTTTCCAGGCGCGCAAAAAGGTTTCCTGGGCGATGTCTTCCGCGTCGTCGGGATCGCCGAGGAGCAAATAGGACAGCCGAAAGACGGCTTCCTGGTGGGCGCGCACAAGCGATTCCCAAGCCAAAGCGTCGCCATCTGCCGCGTGGCGGACTAAAGTGGATTCGTCCAATAGCCTCTCCGGAGAGGGTGTACTTCATCAGTTATACACCGTTAATGAGTTTGAGGTTCCATGATTTGTCGCCAGAAGCGTTATAAATCCTTGCCACAGAGACCACAGAGAAATCAGGGATTTTTTCTCAATGAACTCTGCGCGCTCTGTGGCTGACTCAGGGCATTCGCCAAAAGGGACATTGACCCGTCCTATGTTTGCTCTTACAATACCATCTATGATAATCAATTTCGCAGGGTTTTTCAGACCCGATCACGACCCTCCACTGAATGCGATTCTGACGTTTCAGTTTTAGAGTTGACCCATTCTTATTTATATTTCGGAGGATAATCTCATGGCTATGCCTTTTGTTTCCAAACGCGCGCCCATCTACGCGGACGTTCCCGATGAAAAGTGGAACGACTGGCGCTGGCAGTTAAGCCGGCGCTTGAACACGGCGGATGAAATCGAAAAAGTTTTACCGTTGACCGAGTCTGAACGCAAGGCGCTGAACACCAGCGGCTTGTTCCGCGTGGATATCACGCCTTATTTCATTTCACTGATCGATCCAAACGATCCCGACGACCCGATCCGCAAGCAGGTCATTCCGCTGGCGGAGGAAATGCAATCCTTTACCGCGATGATGGAAGACTCGCTGGCGGAGGATCGCCACTCGCCGGTGCCGGGGCTGGTTCACCGCTATCCTGACAGAGTCCTCATGCTCGTCACGACTCAATGCGCGTCGTATTGCCGTTACTGCACGCGCTCGCGCATCGTGGGCGATCCGGGTCAGACCTTCAACCGCCAGGAATTCGAGATGCAGATCGAATATCTCAAGCGCACGCCTCAGGTGCGCGACGTTCTGCTCTCCGGCGGCGATCCGCTCGTGCTGGCGCCAAAGATTCTCGAAGAATTACTCACACGACTGCGCGAAATTCCGCACATCGAGATCGTCCGCCTCGGCACGCGCGTGCCGGTCTTTATGCCGATGCGCGTGACGCCGGAACTGTGCGACATGCTCGCCAGGTTCCACCCGTTGTGGATCAACATCCACGTCAATCACTCCAGCGAAATTTCACTGGAACTGGAACAAGCCTGCGACCGCCTTACAAGAGCGGGCATTCCGCTCGGCAACCAGTCCGTTCTGCTGGCGGGCGTCAACGACAACGTTCACATCCAGCGCCAACTCGTGCAGGATTTGGTCCGCATCCGCGTGCGCCCATATTATCTCTATCAGTGCGACCTGGTCGAAGGCGCGGGACACTTCCGCACGCCGGTCGCGAAAGGCATTGAGATCATGGAAGGTCTGCGCGGTCACACCTCCGGTTACGCGGTGCCGCAATACATCGTGGACGCGCCCGGCGGCGGCGGAAAAATCCCCGTCATGCCGAACTATTTGTTGAGCATGTCCGATCATAAGATCATTCTCCGCAATTACGAAGGTTTCGTCGCCACCTACGAGGAGCCCACCGATTACCTGCCCAGTCACGCCGCGCAATACAAAGGCGAGAAACGCCCCGAACCCGGCCAGGCTGGCGTGCATGGATTGCTCGAAGGCGATCAGATGTTTATCAAACCCGAAGGTTTCGATGAGCTTCACGATCGTCAAGGCATTCAGCACCGCCTCAAAGACGATAAGAAATGGCAGCCGCTCGGCATTGGGGATGGAAGTTCAAAACAGGAATAGCAATACAAAACCGAAGGAGAAAGAATGATTCCAACGACGAAACACATCCTGTTCTTAATGATGGCGCTGGTCTTGCTGCTTACCGCCTGCGCGCCTGCGCCCGCCGCTACGCAAGACCCGGCGCTTATTCAGCAATTGGTCGATCAAGCCTTGACCGCTGCCGCGCAAAATGCGCCAACTGCCCAACCGCAGGTTATAGAACCTTCGCCGGCTCCCACACAGGCGGCTGGACCTGTGGATACACTGCCAGACGTGCCGGACTCAACAACCCCAGCGCCTGAAACCGAACCGGCTGCTCCTGATGCAACGGAAACGGCAACCTCGGAAATATGCGCCTCATCCGGAGACACCCCCACCCCAGAATTGCCAACTCAACTGAAGGTGGGAGACACAGCAACCATCCAGCGCCCCGTGAACCTCCGTACACAGCCAAGTCTTCGGAACCGTATCATATTAACTCTTAAGCCCGGCGCTCAAGTGGAAATCCTCGCCGGTCCTTTTCAACAAACATTTGCCGCAGGCGGCGAATACTTGTGGTGGCAGGTCAAACTCCCCGGCGGATTAATCGGCTGGTCAGCGGAAATTTCTGTATGTCGCCGGTATTACTTCATGGAGCCGGTCAAATAAGCGTACCGGATCCCAGATGGCTCCTCAAAACCAACTGAGTAATAAGAAACGAAGGATACAATGATGAACCAATCAACCAAGCGCGCCTTATTCTCCATCCTGACGGTTATTTTTCTGCTCGCCGGTTGCGCGCCTGCGCCAGCCCCTGCGACGCAAGACCCGAGGGAACTTCAACAACTGATCGAACAATCTGTCGCCAAGGCCCTCAACACGCAAAATGCACAGGCGACCGAGCCGCAAGCTCAAATTGCCGCGCAGGCGACTCTCACGCCAACGGCGTCTCCGTTTGTCCTGACCCCGCAACCTACTGAATCGATTCTGACCGCGACGGCTCCGTTTGATCCGAATGCCCCCACGGTCCAATCCATTTCCCCGAACACCGGCTTCACGACTGTTAGAACCACCGTCACCATCACGGGTACGAACTTTATCGTCGGCAAGGGAACCATCCGTTTCTACTTTGGCGATAAAGAAGCAAAAGAGGTGATCTGCAAATCAACGACAGAATGCACTGCAATAACCCCGTCGGGCGTGGAAGGCGATGTAACTGTCAAAGCCGTCCTCGCTGGGGATGGGCCCGCTGAAGACAGCATGAGCGACACCTTCACTTTTACTGTGCTTGATCCGGACGCCCCCGTTATTAATAGTATTGCCCCGCCCGAGGGGCCGACTCGAGGTGGAATCGTCGTAACCATCAACGGTATGAACTTTATTCGCGGCAGGGGTGAGGGAGCTACAAAATTCTTCTTTGGCGAGTATCAAGCGACCGATGTGATATGCGAGATTGACATAGAGTGCAAAGTAAGAGTCCCGCAGGGTCAGGAGGGTATTGTTCTTGTCACGGCGCAGAATGGAGATATCAAGAGTCAACACATTCCTGGTAACGAACTCGACGGGTTCAAGTACAACGGAATACCCAAATACGGCTGCGGCGTTCTCACTACAACCCCAAAAAATTTGAGTGTTTTCAGGGGCAAAGAAACTTTTGTTATAAAGTGGATCTTCAAGAATACAGGTGAAAATACCTGGCCCGCCGGGCTGGATGTAAAATTCTCCAGCGGCGTGAATATGAGCGGCAGGACTGCGATTGAGATCCCGGTTATGATGAAACCCAATGACACTTATGCGATCAAAATTGACGCAGTCGCGCCAAGCAACCCAGGCACGTACTACATGTCCTGGATTGTAGAGGGAATGGGTTGCGACGCCTATGTAGCGATCACTGTCGAATAGCCCATGTGGTCCTGATTACTGGAGATCGGCAAATGTGCGATTTGCGGTTAACCGTTGGAATCACCAAAAAAGGAGACATAACATGCCATTTTTATTCGAAGCGCCGGTCGGACCCGAGGACGAGCGAAATGCAGGCATAATTTGGCCTACTGATTGGTGGGATGCAAATCCTTATAATTTGGAAAAAAAATACGAGGTAGGCAAAGGCTCAGGCAGGTGGGCATACCACACTGGAGCGGACCTAAATTTAAAAAAAGGGATTGACAATAATGAACGGGTGTATGCGATGGGCACTGGCACAGTTACCTATGCCGGACATTATTCGGACACAGCCTGGGGAGGCCTCATTGTTATTTACCATGGCCTTGTCGATTTTATCGACAAGGGCGTCCCCGTCCAAAAAATGGTGTACAGCCGCTATGGACACGTCCAGGGAATTGAGCCTTCGATCCTCAACAAGAAGGATGTAAAAGTTACCAAAGGTCAAATGATTGCCCGGATAGGGAATGGCGGCCCTAAATTAAACTTTGACCCCCATCTTCATTTTGATATTTCCACAACAAGTAAATTAGAGAGGGAGCCCGGGTTTTGGCCGGGCGGCAATGCGGAACTGGTAAGGGAGCATTTTGTTAACCCCCTGGTATGGTTATACAATCAAATACACAATAAACCTGCCAGCCAACCCGCCGCGACAGATAACATTAATACCGAATTGCGGTATGCTATCCATCCTGATGGGGTAAAGGTGTATAAAGACCATAAAATCTCAGAAGGACTGGTTCAGGAGCTCAAGCAAGGCACGCAACTGTCCATCATGAAATCGGGGGGATGGACTGAGGATGGTTATTATTGGGCACAGATCAGCGGCGGCGATCTTGATGGGAATTGGGCGCCAGTTTGTACGGCAGACCAAAGCGTGTTTTATTTATCCAAGAAACCGCCAGCCTAGCGGACATCCTCCGATGCTTATATATCTATTCTCGCCATGACGCGCTTAAACCTTATATTGAAATAACTCGATTCGGGTATTCATAAAATCGGGCTGTCAAAAACAGCCCGATTTTATTTTGTTCAATTCGATTTCCCTGCCACAACCCGGAATATCCGTGTAAAATATTCTCGTTCGCGCATATAAACGACTAATTTTCGTTGGAACTGGAACAAGCGGGCGCTCGTCTTACTAGAGCAGGAATTTCGCGTGGCAACCAGTCGGCGCTTCAACTATATTGAACGCCCAGTGATTAAGGAGACAAATTATGAACCCATCAACAAAGCGCGTCCTAGTTTCAGCGATGGCAATCAGCTCCCTGCTTGCCGCCTGCGCGCCGGCGCCCGCCCCAACGCCAGACCTGGCGCTCATTCAGCAATTGATCCAGCAAGCCGTGGAATTGACGGTCGTCGCGCAAAATGCGCGGGCGACTGAACAACAAGCCTTGATCGTCCCATCCAACACGCCGCTTCCGACCCAGACTGAGGCCGGCGCGCCCACCCCGACCCCGCTCCTGCCGACAGCGACTCCGTTTGTGATTATCCCGCCGGCCAATACAGTCGTTGTGAGCGGAAACCCGGTCCCGTTCGTCAAGCCGGATTACGCCTGCGATTCCATGAACCGAAGACCGTACGACAATACCTCCTTCAAACCGAAAGCGCGCTTCGACATTAAATGGACCATTGTCAACACCGGCAAAAAATCCATCCGAGCCGGGGCGGACCTCAAATATTTCAGCGGTCCGCACATGGCGACAATTGATCGCATCGAACTGCCTGAATTAAAACCGGGCGATAAGTATGAGTTGGAGATGGACGCGATCGCGCCGGAGAAAGTTGGTTTCCATGTGATGACCTGGACTGTGGAAGGTCAACTTTGCTTCCCGTATGTGGCCATCCAGGTCGAGAGATAGGCGCCGGGTTCGGGCACAGTAGTATGGAACGACAGAACCAAGAGGAAAAATGACAATGAAAACAAGGCGCTTGATCTGGATCACAGCGCTTGCCTTGGTCATGGCGTGCGTCCCGACCGTTACGACGAACCAGTCCGCGCCGACGATTGATCCCAACGTTATCGGCACATACATCGCGCAGACCATCGCCGCCGCCGCAACGCGGACCTCCGCGTCGATCCCCACCCTGACGCCGACCGCCACCTTCACGCCCACGCCGCGTTTTACAGATACGCCCGAACCAACCGCCACTGCGACTGTGATCCTTATCTTCCATACCTCCACGCCCATCGTCCTGCCCACCCTCACGGTCGTTTCAAGCGATAGACCCTATGCCTGCCAGATCCTCGGCGTCCGCCCGGCCAATGGGGCGGCCATGAACAGCCGTGATGATTTCGACGCGAGGTGGCAGGTCAAGAACATCGGCAGAAAGGAATGGGACCGTAACAGCGTGGATTACATATACCTGGGCGGCGACAAATTCCACAAAGTGGAAGGCTACGATTTGGGCAAGTCGGTCAAAGCCGGGGAAACCTCGGAAATCATCGTGGACATGATCGCGCCGAAAAACTCCGGCTCATACTCCACCAACTGGACGCTGCGCGTCGGCTCGGAACGTTTTTGCACGTTGAGTCTCACCATCGTTGTTAGATGATAATTATTTGCGAACCAAGATCAGGCTGTCCATTATCCGACAGCCTGATCTTTTTGTATTGCATTTTTAGAAAATACGTTCTATAATCAGCGCTGTCGTTACCTGATTTACACAAAGGAGATATTCCCATGATCAGTTCTCTCGAAATGGCTGTTCAAACCCAACTGGTCAACGTTCAAAAGAAAACCGGCATGTCGCTCAAGGAAATTTCCAGTCTCGTCAAAAAAAGCGGACTGGCAAAACACGGCGAGATCCGCGACATGCTGAAGGAAAAACTTGATCTGGGTCACGGCGACGCGAACGCCCTCGTCCACGCGATCCTCAAATCGGATGGGACGCGCGCCGCGCAAGGCAAAGGCGAAGACGCGGTATTGGATGAAATCTATTCCGGCGCGAAGGCGGGCCAACGTCCCATTCACGAGGCGTTGATGAATCGCATCAACGCATTTGGCGAATTTGAAATTGTCCCAAAGAAGGGTTATGTCAGCCTGCGGCGCAAGAAACAGTTCGCGATGATCGGGCCCAAGACCAACACGCGCTTTGAGGTGGGCGTCAACGCCAAAGACTTCAAGAAAAACGCGCGGCTGTCGGAACAGCCCAAAGGGAGCATGTGCAACTACATCGTGAGTCTGACCGACGCGAAGGAAGTGGATGCTGAGTTGATCGCTTGGATCAAGTCCGCTTATGAACAGGCAGGTTGATATGCCAGGCGTCGAAGATTTCACCGGCAATTTGTTTGCGTTGATGGAAGAGACGTTCGAATCAAAACATCACGGCATTTACCTGGATAAAGGCACGTCGCTGTTTGAGACGCTCGAAACTGTTTCCTCGGAAGAAGCTTCGATCCCCGTCGGGGGCAAATGCGCTTCGCTCGCCGCGCAAGTGGCGCACGTGACGTTCTACATCGAATCGTTTGAACGCTATGCCCTTCAAGGCGATAACAGCCCGCGCGATTGGAATTACATCTGGCGCACGGTGGAGAAGGTCACGCCGGATGAATGGGAGGAGTACAAACGCAAATTGAAAGAGGCGTACCTGCGGATGGATAAACTCTTCCGCGAAAATCCCACGTGGAATGAAGACGCCATCGGCGGCTCGCTATCCATTGTTGTACATACCGCGTATCATCTCGGCGAGATCCGCCAGGCGCTTTGCACGTTGAAATAATTTCGCCGACATGGATTTATGAAAACCAAGAACTGGACAATCTGGCTTTCCTTGGGACTCATGGCCGCGACCGCCGGGTGGATGATATTCGACGGCGCACGCGCGCTGATTGTCGGCGATTACGTCACGCCACAGACCGGTGAGTTCGCAGGCCAATTGGGGCCGTGGTCAAATCTTGCGCGGGCGCTTGGCATTGAGCCGCGCTCCGTATGGATGAAATTGATCTTCATCACGCAAGGCCTGGCTACGCTGACAATCGTCGTATATTATCTGCTCGACAAGCCCTGGGCGCGCGCCGGAATACTCGTTGTCATGCTGCTGGGGCTATGGTATTTGCCGATCGGGACGCTCGCGAATGTAACCGCGTTAATCCTGCTGTTGTTCACAAGGAGAAAGACCCATGCCGCCGCGCCCTCGCTATGAAATGCCGGATTTTATTCGTGACTGCACTGCAAAAAGGTCTGTTTACCGCGAAGTGTCGCCATGGCGCCACGGCGACGCACGCAAAGAACGCTAAGAATTTTAAAGACGATTGCGTGGAAGTTCAACATTTTCGAGAAGACTCTCAAGATTTCCTTTGTGTACTTTGTGTCCCTTCGACAGGCTCAGGGCAAGCCTTTGTGGTTGAAAGAGTTTTTTCAGTGGACTCATTCGTAATACCTTGACGGCGCGCGGCTTGATGGACGCGTATCTCGCGCGCCCGCCGTATCAACGCAGCGCAACAAGTTCATGTAACCGTAGAGGATGCCTGCGCGCGTTCCGTGTTGCGGAAAAATAACCACGTGATGGCAATCGCCATTAAATACAAAACAGTTGTTGTCAAAAACAGCGGCGCAAAACCGTAGCGCACCTGCACCACGCCCGAAATATACGGTCCCACCGACCAGCCGATCTGCCAGGCGATATTCAGCACACTGCTCACAAATCCCTGCCGCTGTTCGGGAGTCTGTTCCATGCAAAACGCGGAATACAACGGGGCGGACATGTTCATCAACGCGCCGCGCATCAGGAATGAGAACCCCGCGATCCAAAGCGACGGCGCGAATCCGATCAGCAGCATGAAGATCACGCTGGCAAACTGGGTGAACGCCACCGTGCGGATCTTTCCGCCGAGCCGCGTCGCCAGGCGCGGACCGACGATGCTCCCGATGCCGACGAACAACGAGGAGAGGCTGAATAGAAGACCCAACAGCGAGTCTGAAATTTCAAACCTATCCTTGAAAAAGACGTTCATGTATGGGATGAGGATCGCCGCGCCGTTGCCGATAAGAAAGTTTGGGATCGCGAGTTTGAAGATCAATCGTCCCAGGCTGGACTCTTCACGTTCGCCCAGCGCCTCGGGTTGGGTCCGGGTTTGAGGCGTCTCCGGCTCCTTCATCATCCGTAATGGGATTAATGCGGTCGTCCCCAGGAATATCGTCGCGATCAGCGCCGCCTGATATGCCGTCGCGCTGGCAGGACCAACATTCAACAGCGCGCCAAACCCGGCGGGCAACTGCCCCGCGAACAAATTGCCCACCGCGCCCGCGATGGTTTGCAACCCAAAATTGAGGCTGAACAGGAGCGTGCGGTTGCCCGCGTCCGATAGTTTCATCATGATCGGCGACAGGCTCACGATCACAAGCATGGTGAATACGCCTGAAAGCCCGGCCATGACGGCGATGACCACGGGTTGTTTGAACGTCACCTGTCCCAAAAACGCGAGGCTCGAAAGCGCGATGCCAATGATCAAGGAACGCTTGCGTCCGATACGGTCGGAGAGTCTGCCCAGGGGAATGCCAAGCGCCAGGCCTGCGAGCGACGGCAGGGAGTTGACAATGCCAAGAAATTCGCGCGAGAACCCGCTTGCGAGTATGTAAATATTGAAGAACAATTGCCAGCCGCTGAAGATGACGCCGCTGATAACGGTCATCCACAGAAACAGGCGCGCGTCGCGGTGGAAGGCGCGGATGGGTTGAATATAATGAGCGTTGATGTTTTGAAACATGGGTTGATTATAAGACGATAAAAGCGACGGTCACCTTGAACGTGACCGTCGCTTATGGTTAATCGGCAGGTTCTGCCGCTGGAAGATTTGTCTCTTGCGTACTTTGAACGTTGACCCTGCGTATAAAGAACAGCGCGGGCGAAAGCAACAGACCGGATATGGCGATTGCCAGTCTTACCGAAAGCGCATTGGCTATCAACCCAATGGTCGGTCCGCTCGTGATTTGACCGATGGCATCCACCTGCCCAAACATGGAGTGGATGGTGGCGCGCACGCGCGAGTCGAGTTTCTGGTTGATCCATGTGGATTGCAACGGTCCGCTAACGCCGCGTAGGATGTTGACAGCCAGCATTGAGATGACAGCCAGGGAAAGAATGGGCGAGAACGCAAAGCCGATCATGGCGATTGTGATCAAGCTCGTTACGAGGAACATGGCGCGCCCAATGGCGGAGGAACTGCCGGTATCGAGTCTTTTCTCCACGAAGCGGATTGTGAAAAAGTATATGATCGTCCCGATAGCCTCCAGCGCCACAAAGAAAGCCACCTGGTTGCTTCCAAACAGGATCGGCAACTGGAAGTTATCCAGCAGGAGTTTCACTCCCAGGCGGTCGAAGCCCTCGCTGTACAATCCATAGAACAGGCCGATGAACACAATGTTGACCAGGCGCGGCTGTGAACGAACCGCTCCCAGGCCCATTTTGAACACATGCCACATGTGTTGCCAGGTGTCGCGATCCTCTTTCGGTGTGGGGTGAAAGCCGGTCTCCGGCATGATGACCGCGAGAATGAGCCCGGTCAACACCATTCCGATCGCTCCGGCCCGGATCGAGAACGCGACATTGTTGGATCCAATCAGCGCGGTCGCTCCCAGACCAATCAGATAAGCAAATGAACCAAAGCGCCCGGCTCGCAGGAACAACTTGTTGGCATTGTCTTCGCCGATCTCATCCGTGATCCAGGCTTGCTTGGCGCCGCTGGTAAAAGTGTAACCCAGGCCCCAGATCGCCTGCGCCAAAACAATCGGCAGGAAAGCCGGGAAGAAGCCCTCGACCAGGAAGCCCAATCCCGTCAGCACATAGCCGACGATGATCGAGAGTCGCCGCGAATAGACATCCGCCACGATGCCCGTTGGCACTTCAAATAGAAATGTGGAAACCTCCAGCGTTGTTCCAATCAGCACGAGTTGTAAAGCGGTCAGCCCGGCGACGGTAACTTCATACAGCGAGTTCGTCACAAAAACCATACACGTGAACGCCGCGGCCGCCGTCTCCATAAAGAGATAGACTCGCGCGGCGTCCAATTTTAAATTGTGAAACATATTTACCTTTGTAGAGTTTGCGCGGAACAAGGTCCGCTATGCGGCGCCGCAATCTTCTACAAGGATTGTCAAGACAGGGTTGCGGCAACGTCAGGCGGGGATGTTTTCTCCCGGTTGCCAAGGGGCTGGGTTGAAATTCAGGACTGACATTCTTACCTCCGTGAGAGTTGGTTTATTTTGAAACCCATCCAGTTACCGGCTGCCGGTACTGGAACAAATTTTTACGCGATTGGATGGATACTCGAAGTCTTTTTGGGAAACAGCGCGTTCATCAGGACGCGGCGATTGCCTGCCATAAGCTTTTCATGGAGCGGGGCCTGCGCCATCCGCCCTATGAGTTGGAGATGAGGGCGGCGCGCGTTATTACACAATACCATATACATTCGAATATTTTTTCGGGAACAGCGCGTTGACCACGATGCGCGTTCCATCGTCGTCCCACCAGCAATCGGGGAAGGCGTATTTCAGTTCCTCGAAACTGCGATAGCCAAACAGGATTTGCAAAAAGGTGAGCGCAGGGAAACCGGCGTTGCCGTGATCCGCATGATCGGGCTTCCAGGGTTCGAACTCGATCCGTCCGCGTTCGAGGATCAATTTAATTCCCTTCGGATACATGCCGATCAGATATTCGCCGCTGTGACCGCAGGCAATTGATTCAGCCAGTCGTTTTTCAAGCGCGGGCTTGATATGATTCAGGAAACCGATCAGATCCGGGACGCGCAGGTACCAGGCATAAGGTTCGAGGAAGCCGGGCAAAACAATTCCCAACGCGTCGTAAGCAGGATGTCGCGCGCCAAACGCAAAACTGAATATTTCGCACGGTTTGTTTTCGACCTGCGCGTATTCCTGTCCCGCGTTCCACAAGTAACGCGCGACGACGGGCGAGACTTCCAGCCACGAGACGCCGGGTACAAGTTCGAAATGTGTCGCGAACGCGCCGGACATGACAAGGCGATGCGCGTGGGCAAGATATCCAACCGGCTCACGACTCTCCGCGCGTTCGATCACGCGGAACTCGAGGCGCTGGATATTATCTCCGCTCATCTCATAAAGATTGTTATGCCAATGCTCTTGAGTCCATTTCGCGCTGATCATACTGCGCTTGCATCCATACTCATACAGCGACATGATGAACGGAATATCTTTTTCCTCCGCTGGTCGCAAGACGAATTTTTCCGTTTCGCCTTCCTTCAATTTCGGAGGGACGGAACCATAACGACGCCAGCCCAGGTTGAGCGCGAACTCATAACCGAACTGGCGATAGAAATATGGAATGCCCGTGATACCTTGAACCATGAGTCCGCGTTCGACGCACCACTGATGAACCACGTCGAATTGCGCGCGGATGAGTCCGCGTTTGCGAAAGTCGGGATGCGTCGCCACGTATTCGGGACGCCCCATGCCAAACTCGATTCCCTCATAAGTCCACGTTTGCGGGATCAGGCACATCGCGGAGACGATGCGTCCGCTTGACGTTTCCTCGACGATGGTGAAATCGTGCGGCGTGAGAGTCACATGCGGGCGCGAGAACAAATCGCGGGTCATCGCCGCGAGTCCCTGACCGTCCAAACTCGCCAGCCCGCCGTCGCCCAGTTGCTCGCCGTTGAACAACGCCAGCGCCTCCCCATCCTCCGGCGACCCGTGACGCAGGATCAGGCCCTCGCCCAGGTCGCGAATGATTTTTTTCGTTTGAATTAACATTTTCATCCCATCAGTGACCGCCCATAAAGGACAGTCAACTAGAGTAAAGCCTTCACCTGTTTGATGGCGGATTCAGGATCCTTGAAATGGATTCCGATCATGCCGACTTTTTCACAGGCTTCGATGTTTTCGATGAAGTCGTCCACGAACACCGCCTCTTTTGCCTTGACTTTGAGTTGCTCCAGCGCAATCTGAAAAATCTTCGCCGACGGTTTTGCCGCGCCCACCTCCGCCGAGATGATCATGCAGTCGAAGGCGTCGTCGAACTTTTCGCGCAGGATGTACGCGCGCAGTCCGCTCCAAGCGTTGGAGATCAGTCCCGTTTTGTATTTCGGTTTCAGCGAACGGAGGAAGTCCGGCAGGCTGCGGTCCAGCACGTCGCCGCCGAAAAATTCATCGCGGATTTTTTCAGAGTCGCCGGCGGGGCGCTTGAGGACTTTCATCACGTTGAGCCAGTGTTGCTCTTCGGTGATCTCGCCAATCGAGGCGCGCGCGGCGGAACCGTTCGCCCCGCCGCCGAAGACGATCCTTTCGATGTCTTCGTAATCCATGCCAAGCCGTTCGGCAAGGCGCTGGCGCGGGGCCTGATATTCCGTGCGGACGATGACCCCGCCGAGATCAAAGAAAACAGCGCGAACGCTCATTTGCTTTTCGCGGTCGCCTTCCTCTTTGGGGAGGATGTTTTGGTCCCAGTTTTCGCGGGATCGGCTTTCGCTTCCGCTTTGGGTCTGGGCGCGGGCTCTTCCTTGACAGGTTCAGGCTCGGGTTTTGATTCCGGTTTGGACGCGGGAGCAGGAGCAGGTTCATCCTGAGCGGAAACGAGGGAAGGCTGGGATTCGGCCTGGGGAGCAAGATCGGGCTTGCCCTGAGTTTGATCGAAGGGCTGAGGTTTGGGAAGAGGCGCCTCCTGTTGCGGATGCGCGATCATCTCCGCTTCCAACCTTTCGAGTTCCTCGCGCCAGTTGGGCATCGTCATCTCCAGTTTCTGTCTTAATACCGGCGTGGCGCGTCTGCAACGCGGACAGTGCGCGTCGTAGTGATTGAGATTCTTCGCGTACAGGTGCTGCAACGCGTCGAGCGTTTCAACGCGCCCGATGGTGTAGGGGGTCTGGCAGAAAGAACAGCGGATGTTCATGGTTGCTCCTTGTAATTTAGGTTCCCTGGCGCTGGTGAGGCAAGCCACAGAGATCACAGAGAAGATGAGTTTTAAGAGTTTTTCTCAAAGGTCTCTGCGCGCTCTGCGGCGATGAGGCCGCTTAATCCGAAAGAACCGTTATGGATGGCGATCATGCTAAAGCGATTGTACACTGATTTCTTTGCCGGGTCTGATTTCCTTTTCGAA
>Ga0247727_10009453_pt1 | contig 17664 bp, 15 predicted proteins | sample WisWelCaveWW1625_FD_202498 | JGI IMG/M metagenome (GOLD analysis project Ga0247727, IMG submission 202498) | Biofilm microbial communities from Wishing Well Cave, Virginia, United States - WW16-25 | ecosystem: Environmental > Aquatic > Deep subsurface > Groundwater > Cave microbial mat | place...
GACGGGCATGCTCGTCCAGATGCGGCCACATGCCCGCAAAGTACTGGATGAGTTGGGCCTCCGCGTCCATACTCAACCTCATACCACATCAGGCCGTGGATGTAAAGGTTATTTATTTACGATCCCTTAGCATACGAAACAAGGCGCGAATCCGTGCGGTTCTCATCGGGGTAGAATCCTTCAGCGAGGAGGGGCTGCAAGCGGCCAACAAACAATGGAACCCGGTGGGAGAAAAGATGGTCGAGACCATCCGAACCATTCAGAACCACGGCATCCTGGTTCTCAGCTCGATCATTACGGGTCTGGAAACCGACACCCCGCGGACGATTGAGACCATGGGCCGCTTCGCGCGGGAATCGGGGACGCTGCTGGCGCAGTTCACCTATTTCAGCGCGTACCCGGGGACGAAAGATTTTTATGAAATGATGACGGACTTCGGCAATCGCGAGAAACCCGGGTACAAGCCGAAGCACCGCATCCGGATTCTCCAGGACAAGCACTGGCTGAATCCCAGGAACGCCGTGGATAATGTCCGTCATCCGGTCATGAGCCGGCAGGAGTGGTTCGACGCGAACCGGAGGTGCTGGGAGGATTTCTACTCCGTGCGCGAGTCGATTCGACGCCTTCGTCAGGGATGTGCACGAACCTGGCCGCTGGCTGGCAAGATCACCTACGTGCTGGCGTGCCTGGCCTTTAAACGGGTCTACGGCGGCTACGGAATCGCGGCCGACGGGGTGAACCGTAACAAGGTGAGTTTTCTCACCAGTCTCCTGGTGCGGACTGGGGTGGCTATATACGGGCACTTCTTCCGGAACAAGAAAGTCGGGGTACGCGCAACCTGGAAACCGGCGCCCGCGATCTCCACCGGGAAGAATGACGGGACTGCCTTTTTTATGGACCCGACATAATGCAGGGCTTCGGGAGCGGCCAGAGGGTCTCGAACTTGGCGTTTGGATGGGTAATTAGCACGTAGGACCGGACGGCATCGACATGGTCCTTGACGGTCTCGCGCAGGAAGTTGGCGTCGACGTCTTTCAGGACGCACGAATATAACAATCATTTCAGTGCTGGGCGCGTTGGGTGATTTTGGTTGCGGCTAAAGGCGCTCTGTGATATTATTTTCTCCACCCCTAGCAAGGCGTTCATCTCGAAGGGGGTGCTTGCGCAATGCCACTTGTTTTTAGAAAATCTGAATGCACCGGGAGGCAGTTCCATGGCGGACTGGAGAAGTCTTGAGCGTCGTTTGACCGACCAGCTTCGGGTCAGCCGCAGACCGGTTGCCGTAGCTTTCCTCGATCGTGAACCCACGGGTCTCATGAAGTTTAACGGCAGTGAGCCTTCTGGATGCAGTTTTTGGAGATTGGCATCTGCCGGCGCAACCTTTTACACGGTTCCTTCCGATCACAATAATTGCGCCGTTGGAGCCTACACCCACAGGATTGCTTTGGCCCCGGAACGCGCCAACGAGTTAGAGCAAACTCTGGGGTTGATGCTGAAAGTCGGTTACATTCGAGCCGAGGAGGTTGCCGGAATTCACCAGCTCCCCAGTACGCCTCGCGCCATTGTCTACTCGCCCCTGGCGGAGGCCCCAGTCGATCCCAGTGTAGTGCTGTTTGCCTGTCAACCCGCCGCCGCCATGTTGTTGAATGAAGCTGCCATGAGCGTGGGGGTCGGCTCGGGTGCGTATTTGCTGGGACGCCCCACCTGCATGGCACTGCCGGCGGCCATGGCAAACGGCGCCGTAACCAGTCTTGGCTGCATCGGCAACCGGGTCTACACGGATCTTGCAGACGACGAGTTATACACTGTTGTTTCCGGAGCCCATCTCGTCCGAGTGGCCGAAGCTGTAGAGGCCATTGTCGCTGCCAACTCCCAATTGGCCGAATACGCGCAGCAGCGGCGCCAGCAGCTTTCCCAGCCGCCACCTCCTCAGCTTTAGGCCGAAACCCAAAGCTCCGGCACCCCCCCCCCGGGCGGCGAGGTCTTTTCATCCTACAGGTAAAGAGAAGCGAACTGCTCCTCGGTTGGCTCCGCTCAACAGAACCACGGCTCGGTGAGATAGGGCACGAACCTCGAATTGGCCGAAAGGTTCGCCAAGGGAGGCGCCTGCGGAATGTCAGCCGCCTCTTGGTAAGCCCGTTGCCAGATTCTCTGGAACGTCTCTCGCCGCGACAGGCACCGGGCTCCGCTCTCCTGAACCAGGCGCTCGAGATCCCTCTGGAGACGGTCGACTCGCGGATCCGGATTCCGCCAACGGTAGGACAACTTGGCCTCTTCCAATTCCTCCACCAGGCTCCATACGCCCGTAAGCTCCAACAGCCTGGACCCAGGGGGAATCAGCAGGCGGATGGCGTACTGGATGGGAGCGACCTGATCCACAAGCTCCAGACGGACGATTTCGGACAGAAAGGAAAGATATCCATCCAACGTGGTCCACGGCGTAAACGCCACAAAAGTGGGAACCAGCAACAGATCGAGTTTCCGGCAGAGACGCAAGACCGTTTCGAAGTCTTCGCGGGTATGATTTTTTTCGAATGTGGCCAGGATGGAGTTATCGAACGACTCGACCGCAGAAGTGACGAACACGGCGCCCGTTTTCCCAAGGGTTTCCAAATGTTGCCGGTGTTGGAGGAGGTGTTCTACCTTGATGGTTACGTCGTAGGTCAACTCAGGATGTTCGGCGCGAAGAGCGGTTACTAGCGGGATGGCATGACCGATCGCGTTGAAGAAGTCGGGGTCGCCAAAGGTGATATGCTGGGCGCCCGCGGCCACCTGTCGGCGGATGTCCTCCAAGACCACGTCTGGCTGCACGATGCGGAAGCGCCCCCCATAAACGGGAACGATAGGGCAGTGACGGCAAAGGTGCTTGCATCCTCGGCTGGCCTCAACGTATCCGACAGTTCGACGCTGTCCATTGCCCATGACGAGATGGGCGTATTTGCTCAAGTCGGGCAAGCCGCTGCGGTCCGGCACTAAGAATTTCAGCCGATCCAATGATACGAAGGGCTCGGGTTGGGTGCGCTCCCTGGCATGACCATCCGTGGGGTCCGACAGCCGTTTGGCGAGGCTGACCAGGCACGCCTCGAACTCTCCACCGAGCACCGTATCGACACCCAGACTACGCAGATAATGGGCGTTTTGCGAGGCGTACAAACCGAAGAAGCACAAGTGCGCCGATGAGTTGATGCGGCGGAGCCGCTCCAGGGCGCCCAGCGCCATCCGGGTGGCCATATGCATGGGAACATAAAAGGCCACCAACTGTGCGGATCGAACCGCCTCTTCCGAGAAGGCCTCAACGGATAGGTCCAGGCAGCGAACCTGGGCGCCAGCCTGGCGCAACCAAGCGGCGGGAGAGGCCAGCCCAAACGGCTGCCGCCCCATTTCGTAGGTGGATATCAAGAGGACGTTCAGCGCCATGCTGGCAACTCGATTCGCCTGTCGACCACCGCGAGCCGAGCCGGAGCTTGAGCGGCTCCGGTTTCACGTGCAGCAGGCGCCGGCACGGCTAAGGGCGGCACAATTCGCGCACATGCAACCGCCTGTTGAGGTGTAGCAGGCACACATTTTCACGTCATAGGCCCGACTACAACAGGCGCAGGTGAACATCGGCTGTTGAGGGGGTTGAACGTCCGGTTCTGTGAAACCACTCTCTTCTGGCATATCGCCTCTCCTGCAAGGCTCTTCCCCCGCGTCTCCACCAGGCTTTCTGCGAAACCTGTTCGCTGAAGTGACCGACTTGCCGGAAGAACAGATCTTGCCCAACTCCCGTCAGCGCATTGCCTTTGAGCCGAATCCTCAGGCGCCGCTACAAACCCTGATGGAAAATCGGAGACTGCTTCTCAGCAACCGACGATCCTGGCGCAATTCGCGCACATGCAATTACCGGCCGATGTGTAGCAGGCGCATGCGTCGACGTTAACGGGACGCGCGCAACAGGCACAAGCAAAGCAGCTCATCGTTTTCTCCTTCCGGCGGATAATAAAATACGGTTTCATGATAACAGAAAGCAAGGGAGGGTGCAAAATTTTCTGTCAGAGTCAAATTGCGAAACCGCTGCTGCCCGCCTGGCCAGCGCTTTAGCGGAACTGGTTTGTGAACAGAGTAAGGGTGGCAGGGCCACAGCCGGATCCCCGGCCACTGGTAAGTGTTTGATTTTATGGGGATTCCGTTTCGGCTGACGAAAAGTTCAGCAGCCGTCTACTAGGGTCGTAGCGTGACCTGGGAAAACGGAGTTTCGCACGGAAATCCTGGTGCTACATGCAAGCTTCGACCCCGAGGGTCCACGACAACACCGCAGACCGTTCCCCAGCCCTGCCAGGGTCCGCATCCCGCATGGGCGCAGATCGGACCACGCTGGCACTGGTGATCCCCCAGCGCTTTCTTCAGGTTCTCAATTCCGACCGGTCGTGGGGATTGGGAAAGGATCTGCCCGGCTCGTCGTGCTCGCTCTCCTGAGCCGGGGATCTGCCGCGTAGCGCTGGAGGCGCCGTTCATCCCGGCTGAAACGTAATGATTGGCGTGTTTCAATACTCCCCGGCAGGGGAGCAACACTCCCACCCCACAAGGCGAGATCTCCAGATCCAACAGATGACCGGCGGCGTCGGCCAGCATTACGTTGATTCCGGCAGAAGCGCGCGTCCGCATCACAGCCGCGCGCGCCAGCGCGATGGTCGGACTTTCCAGGATGCGCCGCAGGTAGACGTGAGAAGCCGTCCCCTCCAGGCTGGCCTGCCTGGGATGGAGGAAATTGACGCAGAGTCCGATGCCATCCGCATTGATACCCAGCTTTCCTATCAGACCAGCCTCGGTGAGCATCAAAAACGGCCTGGCGCCTGCTTTGCGCACCTCCTGGAGAATCAGGGTCTGTCGGCAGGCGAGCATCCAGTCCCAGGTTTGAGCCATCAGGGCGCCGCCTGTAGAGCTTGCCTCACCACTGACTCCGAAACTCGTGCAGCCGGCCCCCGCCGACACTGACCTCCTGGCCCCACAACAGCTGAGCGACATCAGCTCGCTCCGCACGTTAATCAGCGCGACTTGGTGGAGGGCGAGCCGGGCGCCGTCCGCGATGCCCTGCATTTCTTTCAGCAAGGCGGGATCTTCGCGCCGCACGCGGTCCAGGAAGCCCAGGCACGCAGCAGCCAGAGGCGTCCTGGCCGGCGAAGGACCGCCTGTCCCCCTCAACAGGCGAAGATAGATCTCGTAGCTGAGGTGCACCCGGTCCCGGCACTGTTCGCCGAGGGATCTTCCGCACTCGTAGGAACTGCCCTCGACCAGGACGCCAGGAAACAGCAAAGCCATGGTCAGCGGATTCTCCCGACTGACACGGCTACCGTCGCTGAGGAGAGTTCAGCAGTGCGGGCGGCCGCCTCGCCGGGCGGTACTATGGGCGCCTCAAGAGGAGCGCCCTCATCCAGAAGGGGCTTCTCCAGGATGCCCGCCGCCCGCTCTGCCTTGAAGTCTTCTCGGATCCGGTATGGATCCAGCATCTGGATGGATAGATCGCTCCGGCTGTTTCGCTCATAGACCCGATAGAAGTGTTGAGCGGCGCCCGTCGCCTTCGTGGTGTCTCCCCGAAACGCGACCAGGGCCAGCGCCTGGACCATCGCCCGGGTCTCCTCGACGTCGCGCACATGGAAATCATTGTAGCCGTGCTGAAGGATCTCGAACTCTTCCCGGGAAAGCGATGCTCCTGCGGCTGCCGCTGCTTCGTAACGATCGACGAACACACCGGTATCCAGGTCGACGATCTCCCCCATGAGAGACAAGTTGGTCTCCTGAAGCGACTGCCCGTTTCTGGCGATGCACCGGGCCGCACGATAATCATGAAGAAACCTCACTTTCCTCATCAGCGCAAGCTGTTCCCCCATGCGCTCGGCAAACCACAGCACATATTCCCCCATGGTGAAAAGCTCTGTCTCGTGATCTCTACCCAGTTCCCGCGACACCCTCATCTGGGCAATCTTCAGCAGATTCGCTGAGTAGGGATAAAGATCCCTCAATCTCGTCATCCGGAGATCCCTGTCCCCATCCGACTCAGGCAGCCGTTCCGCTCCCCCTTCCAGTTTGTCCCAAACGATATGGCGGACGCATACCGACAGCCTGATCGCGGATCCGTCGGAAAGGCCCGCCTGAGGCGACCTGTTTGGCTGCTGATTGGCGCCGAGCCGCTGTGGGCCAAGCAGATAGTCGACGACGATAGGTCGATGTCGATCGCTCATCAGGAACCCGGCGTGTGGATCCAACTGTTGCAACCGAAGGATGGTCCGGAAGCCCCGCACCAGGATCGCTGCCGGCGTAACGGTCCCATCGGCCATTCTCTTCTCCAGCCCTGGCAGTGAAATGATGGCAGCGGTCGTGGGGACGCGGCAGCCGATCTCCTCCAACCGCTGTTCGTTTCGTATTCGATAGACCGCCTTGCGCAGCGAACACAGACCGTCAACCGGGCCGGTCATGGCGAACCCTTCTTCGCTGTAGGGCGTCAAACCAAGGCCAAGGACAGAGAAATCCTGGAGATCCGGCTTTCCGTGAAGGCGTACAAAATCAACCAGAGCGCTCCGCCCCACACCCGGCTCGACGTACCTTTTCCCCAGTGGATCGCGGATGGCTTCGGTGGTGATGACTCTGCCAAGGTAATTCAGCAAAAAGTTTTCCCCGTGGAGCGGCTGGCCTTTCACTATCGGTCCCACTAGATTCGGGTTGAGGTGCTCGAATCGTGCCCCCAGCCACGGCTTTGTCTCCACAGTGACATGGTTGTCTCCCAGGACCGGGAACAGGACGCAGAGAGGATGCCTAAGAGAGCGAAACTCTGCATTGGCCTCGAACACAAAATCAACCACTGCAGCGCCGTTGTCCCTGTGAATCTGGAGTTCCACCCCACTGAGTCCGTCATCGGTCAGGCGAACGGTCGCCACACCTCCCTCCGGCAGGGAGTTTCCGACGATCTCGGCCAGTCGCCGCCGACCTTCGCTCAAATTCAGTACCGCGCCCGCTTCCCTAAGGAGGAACTCTCGCTCCTGCCGCTGAGTGATCCCGCCAAGGGCGTCCGCCGCCTGAGAGAAGGCGCTTCGTAGCCCCTCTTCGGGAAAGCGAATCTGTGGGCCAAGTCGTTCCGGGGCTCCACGCCACGTTTCCCCCCAGTCTCGCTGAGATCGAGTGATCTTACCAGGCCCCCCAGCTTCAAGGTCCTCGGGAGGAACCGCCGCCAGCTTTCTTGGATTGGACCGAGCGCCGTCCAGGTCGCAGGATAGCCGCCTTGCCGGGTCGGTGCACATCCGGAACAGTTCTTCCAACCAGAGCAGGTTGGCAATGCGCAGACCCTCGTCGACTGCCGGAGGACCAAAGTTGTGCAACATCGGAGTGTAGTTGGTCTCAAGCAGTACCGGCTGGATACCCTCCGTAGTCTTGCGGAGCATCACATCCATGCCGGTCACCAGGAACAGGCGATCCAAGTTAGGGCTTTCCACAAGGGGCTTCCAGCTTGCAAAACACTCGAACACCCGCCCGGCCAGGTCATGGATGCGTTCCCAGAAGTTCCCGACATTCTCTCCTTGAGCGCGCAGCGCGTTCAGCAGTTGGGGAATCGTCAGGTTCTCCACCTGCGCCGCGTGAAGCTGCCGGTAGGAACAATTCGTCAGGGTGCTAAGAGGATCCAGGGGAAGGCTCAATTCCTTGCCCTGGGCCGCGAGCCGAGCCATGCCGTCCCGATAGACGTCGTAACGCAAGGGTCGAAAGCTGTGGACCAGGGCGTAGAAACGCAAATCAAACTTCCTTCCGTCTAGCCGAATCGAATCGGTCACCAGCTTCTGCGCCACGAACCTCGGCGCAGCCGACGCCATCACCTCCTCCAGGGCAGCTTCAAAACGGTCTGGATCAGACAGAATGATCCCGCGCCCTTGGGATTCTTCGCCCGGCTTGAAAATCAAAGGATGCTGTATGCCGATCTCCCTCAGCTTCGAACTCATCTCATGCTTTGGGATCAGGAACGTCTCTGGCCGCGCGACATGGATTCCCAATTCCCGACCCGCTCGAAAGCACAGTTCCGCACCCCATTTTGTTCCGATCACCTTCAACTGAGGGTGAAACGACAGTAACGCGCCGGGATGAGTCGTGGCCAGCTTGTCGTAGAGATACTCCAGCACCGGCTCCATCCGCAGCCGATGGAAGATGATCTTGGGGTTGATCCGTTCCCCTCTCGTGCAGATCGGTCTTCTTCCACCGCCAGCCAGCGCCTCGAAGCCCCCACAGACTCTGGTTTGAAGCTGGCGGGAGCCGCATATTGGCCTCTGAAGGTCGTCCGGTTCCAACTCATCCCAGGCCACGACAAACGCGTGGAACCCAGCCTCGCGGGCCAGCCAGAACAGCGGGGCGTTATTCGCATTCAGGTTCTGAGTTTGTTGGGTGATGAACAGCGCCACCGGGCCGGAGGTACACGCGGTTGCGCCCGAGGTTTGTGAACAGATCATAACTCCTCCAAGTCTCGCATCCCGCGGCCGCCCGTCGCGTCCTGTGGTCGCTGGCTCGGCTCAAATCGTTTGCTCGGCTACCACGATTCCCAATTGCGTCTGGACCTCGTCGATGTAATTAAAAATCGTGTGGCTCCCGGAACCGGCGAATAGCAAGCCCAAGGCGTTGCCGTTCATATCCAGGCCCACCGAACCGGAGTCCCCTCCGGCGCTCATGTTCGAGGTGATGATTTGTCTGTGGAACTGGGCCGCACGGCCCCGGCTGTAGTTGACCGTAACCGTCCCTTCCAGCCCGATGATTCTGCCCTGCGTATACCCGGTCGTGCGGCCGGTTTTTTGCACCAGTTCACCTAGTTGCAGGCCAGCGTGTCCCCGAACCGCGCGCGGGTAGCCGATCCCGTACACGCGCCTTTCCGTATCCCCGAAGGCCACACAGGCTATGGCCGCGTCCACCAGGTTCGAGGAGCCGGCCTCGAAGTTGATGGCGACGCAGCGGCACAGATAGGCGATGGTGTCCGAGGCGCATCGGCCTCCGTCGGCTGGTCCGGGCTGCAGGATGGGATCGGCAAACTCGGCGTCATTGGACTGCGCCAACACGTGGTTGTTGCTGAGGATGTAGAACACGCTCGGGGAGTGGCTGTCTCGCACCGCCAGGGCAATCGTACCCGCGGTGCTCAGGTAGTGTCCAACGCTATAGCCTCCCATGGCGGGGCGGACCCGGTAAGGCATCTGTGCCCGCGAAGACCCCTGCAAAGCGCAGACAGGACCGCCGCCGGCCCACAGCGGCGCCATCTCCTCCAGATCGACCGGCACGAACCTCCCGTCTGGCAGCGTGATGTGAGATGGCAGCGCCTCCTGGTCGGACAACTGGGCTCGGTCTTGCTTCTTTCGCACGTACACCTTGACGCACAGCTCTCCGGTTTCCTTCCCATTGACTGTTCGCACTCCCACCGCAAGCCCCTGCACCCCCTTGCGCCCCAGGAAGTCCGCTTCAACCTGCGAAAGCGCTTGAACACAATCAGGGAACGCTATCGGTTTGGTTTTTGCCATGGTTGCCTCTCCCGACTGTCCCGACCAGCACCTGGCCCCACTCCAGCGCCAGGGTCCAGGTCGATGTGGTAGTAAACGGAGCCGCCTGGCTCCACCCCGCTGCCATAGCCGTTGTCGAAATACTGCACCTGGTAGGCGCCGAAAGCTGCGGTAATGCGCATCATTGCGCTGGCTAGAGCGACGCGGTTTCGCCCCGCCACGAAGCGGTAACCCAGGGCGCGAGCCTGCTCAGTTTGGCGCTTCTTGAGCTGGAAGCCGATCCCTTGGCCGCGATACGGAGCGGCCACGGTCACATCCGCCGAATATAGGGTCGAAAATTTCCCCCACTCCGGATCTGTCTGCGCACCCTGCACCTCAGGGAACAACTCCAGCGGGCCAGCGAAAGCAAACCCGACGACTTGCTCACCCCGCAAGCTGACTAAGGATACTCCTCGCGGCGCCCGAATGGTCCTGGCAAAAAATTGCCTGCTATCCCGTCGGGCCGGTTCATAACTCTCCTCTTCGATCCGCATGATCTCGCGGGCGTATTTCTCCCATTTTATGCGGTCCAGGAGCTCGATCGCCGCTCTGGCTCCGCCCTGGCCCTCTGAGCATTCCCACAGAGTTGTTGTAGGCGTGGTCTTCATGATTTGGTGGGATCGAGCGATGAAGGCAAGGGAACCAACTCTTCGGCTGGCTCCAAATACGTGTACGTCTGGTGCTTGTAGTTCCGCAGGATTGTACGGCCGTCCTGGCGCGCCACAACGTATTGGGGCAGCAGAGGAATTTTCCCTCCCCCGCCTGGGATGTCGATGACGAAGTGGGGTATGGCCATTCCCGACGTGTGCCCCCAAAGGTGCTCCAGGATGTTGAGCCCCACATCCACCTTGGTCCGAAAATGAGAAATGCCCTCCGCGAGGTCGCACTGGTAGATGTAATAGGGCGCCACCCGCATCAACAGCAGCAGATGATTCAGCTTCAGGACCGTGGCCGGATCATCGTTGATGCCTCGAAGAAGCACCATCTGGTTGCGCACCACGCAGCCCGCCTCAACCAATTTCTGACAAGCCCGGAAAGCTTCCAGCGTACATTCCTTGGGATGATTGAAGTGTGTGTTCAAGTAAACCGGCTGATACTTCCGCAGCATTTCGACGAATTCATCCGTAATCCGGAAAGGCAAAGTCACCGGATTTCGGCTTCCCAACCGGAGGACTTGAAGGTGAGGAATATCCCGTAACCGGCTCAACAGCCAGTCCAACTGGCCGTCGGAGAACGATAGCGGGTCCCCTCCGGAAATGACCACATCTCTGATCTCTTCATGTTGCGCAATATACTGGATCGCATTCTCAAAGTAGGCGTGGTCAATCCGGGCGGATTCAGGATCGGAGACCTTACGTTTGCGTGTGCAGAAGCGGCAATAAACCGGGCAATTGTGAGTGGTATAAAAAAGGACCCGGTCGGGGTAACGATGGGTGATCCCCGGAACGGGCATATCCCGTTCCTCGCCCAGAGGGTCTTCGAGTTCCTCCTCGAGGATGTGCAACTCCTCCTTCGCCGGAATCGCTTGCAGACGGATGGGACAAGAGGCATCCTCCACATCCATCAAAGCTGCGTAATAGGGGGTGATGGACATCCGGAATTTCTGATCAGCTTGGATGGCATAGCGCTCGGATTCGGTCAGGCGAACCACCTGCTCAAGCTGCTCTAAGCAACGAAGGCGATTCTGCTGTTGCCAATGCCAGCTCTGCCATTTTTCGTCCGGCACGTCCTCCCAGACACCTCGGCGGCCTGCATTAAAGTGCTGAAGGACGTTGGGATGCATTTTAGTCAGCCCCTCTCCGGCTTTTTGCTGCGGACCACACACTAAGGAAGCACCGGTCATCCGCCTATCACGTGCTTTACCACAACAATGCACTTCAACGAAAGCATTTTACCACACGCTGCCCCTGGGCAAAGCGCGCGGTTTTGTCGGGTGACTTCGCTCACCCGGTCTGGCCCCTTTTGATCACCACATTTGGCCCCACCTGGGTACCGAAAGTTTACCCCATCCGACCGGGGAATGGTTTTTGCCGCCCCCCGCACCGGCCCCCTCAACGCTTCTTCCTCCTTTCCATCGTCCGCCGGAAGCGAAACGATTCAGTCCCGGTTTCGATAATATGTGCCCGGTCGGTGATCCGGTCCGGCAGCGCCTTGCACAGCCTCGGGTTCGGAAACACTGTCGTCCACTCCGAAAACGGAAGATTCGTCGTCACGATCAGCGCCGCCCGCTCGGCCCGGTCCGAGATCACCTGGAAGAGAAACTCCGCACGAATCTCAGCCAACGGCACGTAGCCTACTTCATCCAAGGCAATCAGATCGTACTTCATCCACCGCGCCATGGCTCTCTTCACCTGGCCGTTCTGCTTGGCCTCCACCAGTTCGTTCACCAGCGCCGCCGCTGTCGTGAATCGTACCCGGCTCTTTTGACGGCAAGCCGCCAGGCACAGCCCCGTCGCCAGATGACTCTTCCCCGTACCGCATTCCCCGATTAGCACCACCGGCTCGCTCCGCTCGATGTAGCCGCCTTCAGCCAGCTCCCGAATCCGTGCCGCCGCGATCTGCGGCGCCTGTGCGAAGTCGAACTCCTCGGGCCTCGCCGGCGCCGACGAAGCCCCTAAGAGGCGCGCCTACCTCTACGAGCCTTCCGAGCGGCAGACGGGGCGGCGGCGCCAGCCTTCAGATCGCGGAGCAGGCGTACTAAGGCGGGCGCGTAGCGGTCGTGGTTCCAGCCTGTGAAGTCGCCGATGTGGCGCGTGCGACGGATGTCGGCCGCCCAGGCCTGGCAGTCGGCGAAGGGTTTTGTCGGGTCCATAAAAAAAGGGCCAAGCCGACGATTATGCCATGGGGCTCCCTCGATTCTCGCAGACGGCCTAATGGTTTTGGCCATCAGTAGTTGATAAATGAGGTGCGGCGCCTGTTGGTACCCTATCCGGCCAGGTTCAGTGTCTGCAGATACCGGCGCGGTTATCGAATACTGGCCGAGCTGGACCAGTTCAGCAGCCGCAAGCGCCGCAAGACCACCCCGCCCGGTTTTCAGGTGACCCTCAATGGCCGGTTTTGGGTGTCCCCCGAGGCTTCGACTGCCGGTGAATCTCGAATCGGTGCCGCGGCCGTGTTGAATCTCGGTGCTGACATGAAGCTGGCCTGGGCGACGGCCGAGTGGTTCGAGATGTTCCTGGTTTTCAACTACAGTCCCGGTGCCCCAAGTCGTTCTTGGATCGAGCGACACGAAGCGGTTGACTGGGAGCGGTTCGCCCGCGAGCGCGGGCCTTCACGATGAAACCGCGGACAGTCGCAACCGGGCGCCGGCGTGCGAAGCAGAAAAAGCCCGTGATAAAATGACTCAGGCCGTCTAGCCAGACGTGGCGAAGGCTGGGAACCCTGCCCAGGGGCGGCCCACCACTTCAGGGAATCGCTGAGGGCGCGATGAGACACTCTAAAGTACTCGCCAATCTACCACCAGACCTCCGCCAAACGATACAACTACGGCTGGGCAGGCTACAAATCGCGGCAAGCTCGCCTAGCTGGCCTCGAGGGCCGGGCCGGCCCTGTACGGGCTATGCCCCAATATGAAAGCCATCGTCATCCATCAAACCGGCGGACCCGAACAGCTCCGTTATGAGGAAACCGCCACGCCCGTGCCCGGCCCTGGCCAGGCGCTGGTGAAGATCGCCGTGACCGGCGTGAATTTCATCGACATCTACTTCCGGACCGGCCTGTACAAAGCCGACCCGCCGTTCACTCCCGGAATGGAAGCGGCCGGCGTGGTGGAAGCCGTCGGCGACGGAGTTTCCGAGGTAGCTCCCGGCGACCGGGTAGCTTATGCGATGAACCGGGGCTCCTACGCCGGCTATGCGCTGGCGACGGCGTGGCAACTGGTGAAGCTGCCGGTGGGGATCGACTTCGACTCCGCAGCCGCTGCCATGCTCCAGGGCATGACCGCCCATTACCTGGCCCACTCGACCTATTCGCTCAAGACGGGCGATGCCTGCCTGATACATGCCGCCGCCGGCGGCGTAGGCTTGCTGCTGGTCCAGATCGCCAAAATGTGCGGCGCGCGCGTCCTCGGCACGACTTCCACGGCCGCCAAGGCCGACAATGCCCGCCAGGCCGGCGCCGATGAAATGATCCTGTACACCGAAAAGGACTTCGTGGCCGAGGTACGCCGCCTGACCGGCGGGCGCGGCGTCGACGTGGTATATGACTCGGTCGGCGCCAGCACCTTCCAGGGCAGCCTCGAGTGTCTTCGGCCCCGCGGCATGATGGTCACCTATGGGAATGCCAGTGGCGCCGTGCCCCCCATCGAGCCGCTCCTACTCAGCGGGAAAGGTTCGCTGTTCCTCACCCGGCCGACCTTGGCCCACTACTCCGCCAACCCCGATGAACTGCGGTGGCGCGCCGGGAATGTTCTCGGATGGGTTTCCACCGGAAAATTGAAGTTGCACATCCATCGCGTCTACCCCCTCGCCGAGGCGGCCCAGGCGCACATCGACCTCGCCTCTCGAAACACGCAAGGAAAGCTGTTGCTGCGACCCTGAGCGATGGACTCCCAGCGCCTGGACAGCCTCCGGTCGGAATTTCCCCCTCGGGACCTCGACGCGCTTCTGGTGTCGGCGCTGCCCAATATTCGCTACTTGACCGGGTTCACCGGCAGCAACGGCTTGCTGCTGATCTGGCCGGAATCGGCGATCCTGCTGACCGATCCCCGCTACGCCATCCAGGCGCGGGCCGAGACACGGGTGCGGGTTAGGGTGGTGCGCGGGCCGTTAATTAAAGTCGCGCTTTCGATAATCAAACGTAATAAATTGAAAACAATAGGATTCGAGTCAAGCCGTATTGTTCATGACACATTCGCCGCCCTTTCTCGGGAGTTGCCGCTTGGGGCAACGCTTGAGCCAACGCAGGGACTGGTCGAGGGTCTCCGTATGGTCAAGTCTCCCGTCGAGGTGGACCGGATCCGGCAGGCGGTCGAAACCAACTCGGCGGCATTTGCCGCAACGATCGGCCATCTCAGCCCGGGGGTGCGGGAGTACGAGCTGGCGGCCGAGCTGGAACACCAGATGCGGCGTTTAGGGGCGGAATCCGCGGCGTTTGAAACCATCGCCTTAAGCGGGTCCAATACCGCGCTGCCGCACGGCCATCCGTCCGCCAAACCCCTCCAGGACAATGAGCTAGTATTGATAGATATGGGTGCGCGTCGATCCGGCTACACCAGCGACATGACCCGTATGGTCTTCCTGGGCCGCCCCTCGGATCGTGTCCGCCGGCTGTATGGAGCCGTCCTGGAAGCTCAGCTCGCCGCTCTATCGGTTGTCCGCGACGGGGTCCGGGCCGAGGCCGTCGACCGCGCGGCCCGCCAGGTCCTGGGAAAGCACGGTCTCGAGAAGCAGTTTGTGCATTCGACCGGACACGGTCTCGGACTGGAGATCCACGAGCCCCCCCGCCTGGGCCGTCGGGAAAAGGCGAAGCTGAAGGCCGGGATGGTGGTGACCGTCGAGCCTGGTGTATATTTGGAAGGATTCTGTGGCATCCGCATCGAGGACACCGTGCTGGTCACCAGGACCGGCTGTGAGGTACTGACTCCAACGACCAAGGAGTTGGTGACTGTTTGATGACCCTGGATGAGATCAAGGAATTGATTCAGGTTGTTTTGGACAGCGGCGTCGCCGAGCTGGAGGTCGAGCGAGGCGGGAGCCGGGTGCGGATCCGCCGGGCGACCGAGAACACGCATCAGGAAGTGGTGATTGGGTCCCAGACGGGGCTGGCGTCCCCGGCGGGGGGGCCGCCGGCGCGTGGATCGGCCCCGACAGCGGTCGAGCGGGCCCAGCCGTCGGCATCGGACCTGGTGCTGGTTCGGTCGCCCATTGTCGGCACGTTTTACGAGTCCTCGTCGCCGGGCTCTGCCCCGTTCGTCAAGGAGGGCGACAAGTTCCAGCCGGGCCAGGTCTTGTGCATTATTGAATCCATGAAACTGATGAACGAGATCGAAGCCGAGATGGCCGGGGAGATCGTGGCCAGGCTGGTCGAGAACGGGCGGCCGGTCGAGTACGGGGAGGCGCTGTTCTCGGTCCGTCCCTCGTGAGGTCATGTTCCGAAAAATCCTCATCGCCAACCGTGGAGAAATTGCCCTGCGGGTCATCTGCGCCTGCAAGGAGCTGGGAATCCGAACGGTCGCGGTGTACTCGGAGGCGGATCGTCACAGCCTTCACGTGCGGTTCGCCGACGAGGCGGTTTGCATCGGTCCGGCCAAGAGCTCGCGCAGCTATCTGGACATTCCGTCGGTGATCAGCGCCGCCGAGATCACCAACGTCGAGGCCATTCACCCTGGCTACGGATTTCTGAGCGAGAACGCGGGCTTCGCGGAGGTCTGCGAAGCCTCCGGCATTCGTTTCATCGGGCCGCCGCCGGCGGTGACCCGGTTGATGGGTCTCAAACAAGAGGCTCGCGCGGCCATGAAAGCGGTCGGCGTGCCGATCCTGCCGGGCTCTGACGGCGTGGTGGCCGGCGAGGAGGAGGCCCTCCGGATCGCCTCCCGGATCGGCTACCCGGTGATGGTTAAAGCTTCCGCCGGCGGAGGCGGGCGCGGCATGCGGCTGGCTCGGACCTCCGGGGAGCTTCCCCGGCTTTTTGGCCAGGCCCGCCACGAGGCGGCCGCCAGTTTCGGCTGCGGCGACGTCTACCTCGAGAAGTTCCTCGAGGCGCCCCGTCACATCGAGTTCCAGGTGCTCGCCGACTGCCACGGCCAGATCGAGATTCTTGGCGAGCGCGAGTGCTCGATCCAGCGCCGCCATCAGAAACTGATCGAGGAGGCGCCCTCGCCGGCCGTCTCGGCCGCGCTTCGCGAGAAGATGACCGAGACGCTCCGGGCCGCCATGCTCGAGGTCGGCTATGTGAACGCGGGCACGGTGGAGTTTCTCATGGACTCCGACGGGACTCTCTATTTCATCGAGGTCAACGCGCGCATACAGGTCGAGCACCCGGTGACCGAGATGGTGACCGGAGTGGACCTGATCAAGAGCCAGATCCTCATCGCCTCGGGTTCGCCGCTGTCGGACTTCATTCCCGCGACCAACATGAAGCCGCGGGGGCACGCCATCGAATGCCGGATCAACGCCGAGCACCCGGAGACGTTCGTCCCCAGCCCCGGGCGCATCACGGCGCTGAACCTGCCGGGCGGCATCGGCATCCGGGTCGACACGGCCGCCTACACCGACAGCATCATCCCGCCATACTATGATTCGTTGGTCGCCAAGCTGATCGCCTATGGCCGCGATCGCGCCGAGGCGATTTCCCGCATGAACCGCGCGCTCGAAATGTTTGTCATCGAAGGCATCCACACCTCGATCCCGCTGCACCAGCAAATCCTCGCCCATCCGGACTTCCTGGCCGGCGATCTGGACACGGACTTTCTCAGGCGCTTGAACGCGCCCGCGGAGCAAGCCATTCCGGCGAACTCTTAGCCCCCAGCAGGGCGCCGGCGGCGATCCACAGTTTTTCGGCGCGGCTGAGCCCGATGCGCCGGTGCAACACCTCGCCCGGCGCGCCCTCGATGCGGCTGAGCAGCGTTGCGTAGATGGAGATCAGCACGCGCAAGGCGCGGCGTCCGGAGGGGTCGACCAGGCCGATCAGCGGCCAGGACTGCTGGTAGAGGGAGCGCGCGCGAGCGACTTCGAACTCCATCAGCCGTCGAAAATTCCCGGCAGGCCGGCCGGCGGCCAGGTCGGCGGGGCTGACGCCGAACCGCTCGAGGTCTTCGCGGGGCAGGTAGATCCGGTCCTGCCGGCAATCCTCGCCGACATCCCGAAGAATGTTGGTCAACTGAAACGCGAATCCGCACGTCTCGGCGAGCTCCGGCGCGCGCGGGTCCTCGAAGCCGAGAATATGGATCAACGCCAGCCCGGCGACCGAGGCCACCTGGTGACAATACCGGCGGAGCTCGTCGAGGGTGCCGATCGAGTGGCGCTCGAGGTCGGAGCCGACGCCGTCGATCATCTCGTGGAAATATCGCTCCGGGATCCGGTATGTCCGGACGGCGTCGGCGAAGGCCGGCCAGAGCGGATCGGGGGCCGGCCGGCCGGCCAGGACGTCGGCGAGGTCGTTGCGCCACGCCTCGAGCCGGCCCCGGCGTTGGGCG
>Ga0247727_10009454_pt1 | contig 17663 bp, 13 predicted proteins | sample WisWelCaveWW1625_FD_202498 | JGI IMG/M metagenome (GOLD analysis project Ga0247727, IMG submission 202498) | Biofilm microbial communities from Wishing Well Cave, Virginia, United States - WW16-25 | ecosystem: Environmental > Aquatic > Deep subsurface > Groundwater > Cave microbial mat | place...
TCGCAGGTTACGACTCCTGCGTCGGCTGCCACGACCCGCACACCCTCAAGGTGAAGGTTGACGAGTGCGCCGCGTGCCACGAAGGCGTTGCCTCGGTTGAAGACCTGAAGAACGTCCGCATGGTCAGCTCCAACCCGGACTACGACGGCGATGGCGACGTGGAAGAAGGCATGTACTACGAGATCCAGGGCCTGCAAGATACCCTGCTGGCCGAGATCCAGAAGTACGCCACGGGCACGGCTGGCGCTGACATCACCTACGATGCGGCCACCTACCCGTACTTCTTGGGCGCTGACGGCAAGGCTTACCCGAACTGGACGCCGCGCCTGCTCAAGGCCGCCTACAACTACCAGGTGTCGCTCAAGGATCCGGGCGCGTTCGCGCACGGCAACAAGTACATCGTCCAACTGCTCTACGACTCGATTGCCGACCTGGGCGGTGATGTGAGCGGCCTGGCCCGCACCGATGCCGGCCACTTCGCTGGCGACACTTTGCCGTTCCGCGATTGGGATGATACCGGTACCGTGCCGTATAGTTGCGCCAAGTGCCACAGCGCCACCGGCATGCCCGAGTTCATCGCCAGCGGCGGCACGGTGGTTGTGAGCGGCACCGGCTCCACCTTGACCACCGGCGTTGGACCTCAGCCGTCCGCCAACGGCTTCATGTGCGTGACCTGCCACGACGGCGCCAACTTCCCGAACCGTTACGCCATCGCTTCGGTCACCTTCCCGAGCGGCAAGAGCCTGTCGTTCGCCAAAGACGCCGACGGCAAGAATGTCGCCGACGACTCCAACCTGTGCATCCTGTGCCACCAGGGCCGCGAGTCCTCCACCAGCGTCAACAACGCCCTGCGGGGCAAGGAAGACGACACGCCGGACAAGGCCATCGGCTTCAAGAACATCCACTACCTGGCCGCCGGGGCGACGCTGTTCGGCAGTGATGCGGCGGGCGCCTATCAGTATCCTGACAAGAAATACGTCGGCCAGAACGTCACGCATCCGGTCAACAAATGCGCCGACTGCCACGACGTGCACGCTCTCCAACCCAAGGTGGAACTCTGTGAAAGCTGTCACCCCGGCGTAGAGGTCAAGGCCATTCGCTCGCCGGGCGATAGCACCGACTACGACGGCGACGGGAATGCTACCGAAGGCACTCACGATGAGATTGAAACCCTGGCCGAGACTCTCTACGCTGAGGTCCAGGCCTACGCCGAAACCACGGCCGGCACACCGATCGTGTACAACAGTAGCGCCTATCCATACTTCTTCGTGGATGCAGACAAGGACGGCAAGGTTGACAAGGACGACAAGGGCGCGAACATTCGCTACAACGCCTGGACACCTCGCCTGCTCAGGGCCGCCTTCAACTATCAGTACTCCCAGAAGGATCCGGGCGTGTTCGTTCACAATCCGAAGTATGCCATCCAGTTCCTGGTCGACTCGATTGAGGATCTGGGCGGCGATGTGAGCAAGTACACTCGACCGTAACCCTGAGGATAGTTACCCTCCAAGTAGCCGGGCGCAGAAATGCGCCCGGTTTTTTTATGCACGCAACTTGTGAGTTTTGTCACAACGCAATTTGTGACACATTACACTAATAATCCAGCAAAGAATGGGAGATGATACACATCAAGCATGGGTTATATAACCCATGACCGAGTGGGTTACAAACACCATTACAAACATCTTTTGTCCAAGGAGGACTGTCGTGAAAAAGAAGCTGTATTCCCTTCTGAGCCTGCTCATCGTCGTGAGCGTGCTCGTTGCCGCCTGCGGAATGGCGGCCACACCTACCGCGGCCCCGGCTCCCACCGAGCCGCCGCCGACTGCAATACCCACCGAACCACCCCCAACTGAAGTGCCTCCAACCGAAGCTCCCACCGAAGTGCCGTGGACGGCTCCCGAGAGCGCTCTCGTATCGGTGAAGGCCGACACTGCGCCGGCCCTGGATGGGGTAGCCGATGAGGCCGCCTGGGCCGATGCGCCAGCCACCGAGATCGAAGTGAGCGGCGGCATGAATTTCGACGGCAAGGGCGGCACAACGGCTACCCTCAAGTCCGTCTACGTGGGCGATATGGTGTACTTCCTGGTGAGCTACGAAGACCCGACCGAATCCTTCTTCCGCTCGCCCTGGCAGAAACTGGAAGATGGCACCTGGAAGAAGATCAAAGACCCGAACGATAAGGGCGGCGACAACAACTCTGTCTACGAAGACAAGTTCGCCCTCATCTGGCCGATCAATAACAGCATCGAGAAGTTCGATGCGCAAGGCTGTTTTGCCGCCTGTCATGCGGGCGAAAACCCCGACCTCAAGCCGTACGGCAACAAGTATACCGGCGGCGAAGGGCAGATGGGCGACATCTGGCACTGGAAGTCGATCCGCAACCTGAATCAGATAGATGACCAATATCTTGACTGGACCAAGGTAGACACCTCCTCGCCCGAGGCGCAGGCCAAGACCATCGAAGCTGGCCGCCACAGCGACCCGAAGGACTCCGGCGGCTACGCCGACAACGTCAACGAAGCCAAGGATGGCCCGGCTTTCATCTTCCCGGGTATTGACTTCGTCACCGGCGCTCCGGGCTTCATCATTGACGGCGAAAAAGTCGCGATTGACCCCGCCGCGATCAAGCCCAACGAGTACGTCCCCGGCATCATCAAGAGTGAAATCGTCGGCGACCGCGGCGACATTGCCGCCGGCTGGAAGTACGCGGACGGCAAGTGGACGATCGAGTTCGGCCGCAAGCTGGTGACAGCCTCCGAGAAGTACGACGTGCAGTTCGACGATCTGACGGCGACCTACTACTTCGGTCTCGCCATCTTTGAAAATGCGCAGGTGCGCCACGCCTATGAAAACGGCTCGTCGCCCTTCGTGTTCAAACCATAAAACTGCTCCTCTCCTTCCTTTGCAAGCCGGGCGAAAGCCCGGCTTGCATTATTTCCGATGACGTTTATCATATTACCTGGTGACGGTTGGCCCGTGAACGGCTCTGCCAGTTGAGTTACTCTTTGCAGAACTCAGCTGGACTTACGCAACTGCCCAACATGTCATTCCGAGTAACCCATTGCGGCAGACCTGTGAGGTCTTGAAGACCTCACAGGTCTTAACGCGACCCGCAAGGGAGATGACATAACCACATGTCATGAGTAGCGGTGGTTTTCCGCGAGGAATCTCTACGGCAGACCTAGAGATTCCTCGCTTCGCTCGGAATGACACTCGTAACAGCGTACGTCCAGCTTAGGAAGGGGATACCTATGACGAAAACCTTGATTCGTATTGGCGGGCTGGGGGTATTGGGGGTGTTGCTCCTGTTTGGCCTGGCTCTGACTCATGTCCAGGCCGCGCCCGCCACCCAACAGGAAGCCACGCCCGAACCCATCGCCATCACGTCCCAGCAACAATGCCTTGATTGCCATACCGCGCCCGATCAAATCATGGCCCTGCCCAGTGGCGAGTCGCTGTATCTCACCATTGACGGCGAAGCGTTCGCCGGATCGCGGCACGGGCAAGAGGCCATTGGCTGTGCCAACTGCCACAGCGACATCACTGCTTTTCCGCACGAGCCGCTGGCCGCGCAGAACTTGCGGCAAGTGGCGGCCAGCTTCTCCGAGTCGTGCGTGGATTGTCACGAAGAGCAGGCAACTAAACAACTTGACAGCATCCATCAGCAAATGCGCGACGAGGGCAACGAGGACGCCGCGGTGTGCTCGGACTGCCACAACCCGCACTATACTCAGTTGCCCTCCGAGCCGCGCTCGAAGATTATCACCACCTGCGCCCGTTGCCACAGCCGCATCGCCGACGAATATCGCGACAGCATCCATGGCGCGGCGCTTCTCAGCACCGAAAACCCCGATGTGCCGACCTGTATAGACTGCCACGGTGTCCACAATATCCCCGACCCGCGCACAGCCCAGTTTCTGCTCAAGTCGCCGCAGATATGCGCCGACTGCCACTCCGACGGGACGCGAATGGCGAAGTATGGCGTCAACACCGACGTGATCGACACCTACGTTGCCGACTTCCACGGCACGACCGTGACCCTCTTCGAACAGCAATCGCCCGATCAACTGCCCAACAAGCCGTTGTGCATTGACTGTCACGGTGTCCACAACATCAAGCTGATCACCGACACTGAGTCGACGGTGATTAAACAGAACCTGCTGGCCACCTGTCAGAAATGTCACCCTGAGGCGACGGCTAACTTCCCTGACGCCTGGCTGAGCCACTATACGCCCTCGCCACAACACAACGCCCTGGTTTATTACGTCGAACTGTTCTACCGGTTTTTCATCCCCACGGTGATTGGCGGCATGGTGGTGATGGTTGCGGTAGACATGGGGCGACAACTAGCCAACCGGCTCAAGGGAGGCAAGAAATGAGCGCGAACGCCTATCAGCGATTCACCCTGCCCCAGCGCGCTGAGCATATTGTGATGCTCGCTTCTTTCACCATCCTGGCCGTCACTGGCCTGCCGCAGAAATTCATTACCGCCGGTTGGGCGCAAACCATGATCGGTTGGATGGGCGGCATCGAAACCACGCGGGATATCCACCATTTTGCCGCCATCGTTCTCATGCTCGGCTCGGTCTATCACCTCGCCGCCGTTGGCTACCGGATGCTCGTGCGCCACGTCCGCCTCACCATGTTGCCCGGATTGCGCGATGTCAACGATGCTATCGGCACATTCCTGTTCAACCTCGGCTTGAGAAAGCAAGCGCCGCAGAGCGGGCGCTACACCTATGCCGAAAAGGCAGAATACTGGGCCTTCGTGTGGGGGACGGTGGTGATGATCATCACCGGCTTCATGATGTGGAATCCGATTGCTACGTCGGCCATCTTCCCCGGCCAGTTCATCCCGGCGGCGAAGGCGGCGCACGGCGGCGAAGCCATCCTGGCGGTGCTAGCCATCATCGTCTGGCATTTCTACCACGTGCATCTGCGCCGCTTCAACAAGAGCATGTTCACCGGCCACATGACCGAACACGAGATGATTGAGGAACATCCGCTCGAACTGGCCGACCTCAAAGCCGGCCTGGCCGCCACGCCGGTTGATCCGGCTGTGGCCAAAAAACGCCAACAAATCTACTATCCGGTGGCCGGCATCCTGGCCGCCGCGCTTCTCTTCGGCGTGTACCGGTTTGTGACCTTTGAGCAGACGGCGATTGAAACTATTCCCCAGCGTCGTGAGCAAGTAGCGGCCTTTGCGCCACTCACGCCTACGCCTCTGCCGACGCCGCGGCCCACGCCTACCTCGGCGGCCATGGCCGCCGTTTGGGAAGGGAATATCGCCAACGTCCTGCTCGATAAATGTGGCGACTGTCATGGCCGCATCGCCGGTCTGGACATTTCCACTTATCAGTCGGCCATGAAAGGCGGAAATAGCGGCCCCTTAGTCGTGGCGGGCGATCCAGACAACAGCCTGATCATCGTCAAGCAGAGCAAGAAGCACCCCGGACAGTTGAGTGAAGAGGAGTTAAAAGTGTTGAAAGAATGGATCGCCGCGGGCGCACCGGAAAATTAGAATACCGGCGACGAATTGAGAGGAGGAAAACATGGAGCCATCGAACACAGAGATCACGCGACGTCACTTCATGAGCGTGGCCATTGCGGCTATCAGCAGTTTCATTGGAGCCGCGGTCGGCCTGCCGGGGATCGCTTACATTATCGGCCCGGCCCTGAAGAAGGAGACCGAGGACTGGGTTAGTTTGGGCGCGATCAGCAAAGTTGAGCCGGGCAGTCCGACCCTCTTCAAAACAACCATCGAACGCCAGACGGGCTGGATCACTGACCAGGAAGAGGTCTCAGCCTATGTGCTGACCGAAGACGGGCAGAACTATGTGGCGATGTCCAACATCTGCACCCATCTCGGTTGCCGGGTGCGTTGGATCGCAGAGCAAGAGCGATTCTTCTGCCCCTGCCACAACGGCGTCTTTGGCAAAGATGGAAGCGTTATTTCCGGGCCGCCGCCGCGTCCGCTCGACCGCTTTGAGACGAAAGTTGACAACGGCGTGCTGTTCATTCGGAGAGGTTAAGATGACTACGAGACTTGGCGACTGGCTGGATGAACGGTTTGATTGGCGCAAGGTGTGGGCGGCCATCTTTTTGCGTAAGATACCGCACGTGAATTGGCTGTACACGCTGGGCAGCGCCACTCTATTTGTTGCCGGTCTGCAAATTGTCACAGGCATTCTGCTCACACTCTATTACGTCCCCACCCCTGACCACGCTTACGACAGCGTGGTCTACATTACGACCCAGGTGACGGCGGGTTGGTTCATTCGAGGCCTGCATCATTGGGGCGCCAGCGCCATGGTCATCCTCACCGTGCTTCACCTGTTGCGCACCTTCTTCTACGGAGCTTACAAGTTTCCTCGCGAAGTGACCTGGCTGTCCGGCGTGTTTCTTTTGCTGGTTGTCGTCGGCTTTGGTTTTACCGGTTACCTTCTGCCCTGGGATCAAAAAGCCTATTGGGCCACGACGGTAGGCACCCGCATTGCCGGGGTAGCGCCGGGCATAGGCGACGCGATACTGCGTATCGCGCGCGGCGGCGAAGAGCTTTCGGCGGTGACGTTAGCGCGATTTTTCGGCGCTCATGTTTGGGTATTGCCAGCCGCGCTCTTGACACTGTTAGTGATTCACTTGTACCTAATTATTCGGATCGGCATCACCGCTGTGCCGGGAAGGGACGAGTGAGCCATGAACGAGCAAGAGAAAAAATCCTACCTGGAACGTTATCACGAGGCCAAGGAAAAAGGTCTCCCGTTTTTCCCGGACATCATCTTCAAGGATGTCTTGGCCTCGCTGTTAGTCTTTGTGGTCCTCGTCGCCCTGGCATATTTTGTAGGAGTGCCGACCGAGGCCCGCGCCAACCCGGCTGACACCAACTATACCCCCAAGCCGGAATGGTACTTCTTGTTCCTGTTCCAACTCCTCAAGTATTTCCCCGGCAACCTGGAAGTCGTCGGGGTGATGGTCATTCCCACGTTAGTGATTGTGCTTCTGTTGGCTCTGCCCTTCATAGACAGAAGTCCTAAGCGCCATTTCCTTAATCGCCCCATCGCCAGTTTTATGGCGACAGGCATCGTCGCCGGGATCGTGGGGTTGACGGTGCTGGCAGTGCGCGAGGCTCCGCCGCCACAGGCAATCACCGCAGTGGACAAAGCGGCTGTGCTGTATTCAACGAACTGCTCTAATTGTCACGGCCCCAGCATTGATGTGCCATCGGGAACCGACCTGCATGAACTAATCGCCCGTGGCAAACACGAAGGGATGCCGGCCTGGGGCGGTGACCTGAGCGCGGACGAGATTGACGCGCTGGCCGGGTTCGTCGTTTCCCCCAACGGGAGCGCGCTCTATACCCGGCAATGCGGAGACTGCCATGAATTGACGGTGCTGGCCGCCGGCAACCCCGTAGAACTCCAACGCGTTCTGGACGAAGGCCCCCAATATCCGGCCCACCAGAACGTAAACGTTCCAAACTGGAGTGAGACACTGTCCACCAGTGAGCGCAACCCGCTCCTCAACTTCCTGGCGGCGCCGGATGGCCAGCGCCTGTTCGCTATCAACTGCGCCGGTTGCCATGGACAGGGGGTCGCCTTTGCCGGCGATGAAAACGAATTGCGCACATTGATCAGCCAGGGCGGACAGCACCTGGCGATGCCCGCCTGGCGCAGAACGTTGACTGAAGTAGACCTTGACACCTTGGCGGCTTACGTGACCGATCCGGCAACCACACTCGCCGGAAAGACTCTCTTCGAGCAACACTGCAGTACGTGTCATGGCGAAAAGGTTCCAGCCGCCCCCGACAAGGAGAGCGCGCGCAAGATCATTGCCAGCGGCGGCGGGCATATTACGATGCCGGTGTGGGGAAACATCCTTACTCCCGAGCAACTTAACGCTCTGGTCGCCTACACCCTGTCGGCCAGTAAAGGCACTGGCGCGGCGGCCGGCGCCCAACTCTTCACCGATAACTGCTCCGGGTGTCACGGCCCGTTCGGCGAAGGCGGCCCAAACCCCAGCCGGGCCGACGACACCATCGCCCCGATTAGTTCGGCCGAGTTCTTGAAGACTCGTGACGACATCACCCTGCGCAATATCATTGCTCAGGGCCAGCCAAATTTTGGTATGTCACCTTTTGGCTCCGCCTATGGCGGCCCACTGAGTAATGATCAGGTAGATGCCGTGGTCGCCTTCATGCGTGCTTGGGAAGCCAACCCGCCAGTGGAACTGCCTCCCGAGGTCTCTCCCGGCCAGGCGGCGCTGAGCGGCGCCCAAATCTTCGCCAACGTCTGCTCTAGCTGCCACGGCGTGAACGGCGAGGGTGGAATTGGCCCGGCGCTCCGTAACCCGGCGGTTCAGGATCGCTACGACGATCAGGCTCTATTCGACGCGATTGACAAAGGACACGAAGCGACCTCGATGATCGCCTGGGGCGAGATCCTCACGCCCGATCAAATCCAGCAATTGGTCCGCTTCATCCGAAGCCTGAGAGCCTCCAGCGAAGAACCTGGCGGCACTCCCGCCGCTCCGCCCAGTTTCTCTGAGCAGATCCTGCCGCTCTTTGAAACAAAGTGTTCTCTCTGCCATAACCAGCAAACCAAACTGGGAGGGTGGGACGCTTCCAGTTACGAAGCCGTGATGACCACAGGTGATCATGCGCCAACTGTAACAGCTGGGGACCCGGCAGGCAGTTTACTGGCTCAGAAGGTCAACGGCACACAAACCGAGGGTGATATTATGCCGCCAGCGGGCCTCTTGCCGGAGGACGAGATTCAACTGATCGTGGACTGGATCGCCGCTGGCGCTCCAGAGAAATGAGGCAAATAAGCATGAATCGGTTCCGTTCATCTCTGCGTAACTTCTTCTTCCCTCCGGCGGGTGCGCCGCGCTGGGTGCGCGCGTTGCCCTACACCGTGTTGGGAGGGGTAACGCTGTTTTTGCTTGTTTCCGGCGCATATGCCTGGGACTATACGAACTCGCCCTCTTTCTGTGGCACCGCCTGCCACACCATGCCGCCAGAATATGCGGCCTATCAGATTTCGCCTCACGCCCGCATCGCCTGTGTGGAGTGCCACATCGGGCGCGAGTTCGTCGGCAACCAGATCGTCCGCAAAGCGGGTGACATCAAACACATCGTCGCCCTGGCCTTCACCACCTACGAGTTTCCGATCACCGCCGATGACATGCGTCCGGCCCGCGAGACTTGTGAGCGTTGCCATTCCCCGGAAAAATTCTCCGACGACAGCCTGCGCGAGATCAAGCACTTTGCCGACGACGCCGACAACACCCCCACCAGCGTCTTTCTCACCCTCAAGACCGGAGGCGGCACAAAGCGTCAGGGATTGGGCCGGGGAATCCACTGGCATATCGAGAATCGTATCCTCTATTACCCGTACCCGACAGACAAAATGGAACAGAGCATCCCTTACGTCAGGGTATACAACGACGACGGCGGCGTAGACGAATACACAGACCTGACCGCCGGCGTCGATCCGGCCGCCATCTCCGAAGACCAGCTCAAGGAGATGGACTGTATCACCTGCCACAACAGAATCACTCACCTGATCCGCGCTCCCGAAGCCGCTATAGATGAGGCCATGTCGTTTGGGATCATAGACCCCTCCATCCCGGAGATCCACCTCAAAGGCGTGGAGGTTCTAAGCAACTCCTACGACTCTCAGCAAAAAGCGCTGGATACGATTGCCGGCCTGGACGCCTACTACCAACTCACTTACCCGGATTACTACGCTTCCAACCAGGATGCGTTGCAGACCGCCATTGCCGCCATTCAAGAGATTTATACCCAGTCTGTCTTCCCGGAGCAAAAAGCCGATTGGAACTCCCATCCTGACAACGTCGGGCATAAAGAATCGGCCGGTTGTTTCCGTTGCCACGACGGCAAACATCTCAACACCGAGCAGGAAGCCATCCGGCTGGAGTGCAACTTGTGCCACTCCATTCCGGTGGTAGCCGGCGCGCAGGATTTTGTGGTGAATATCGAGATCAGCCGCGGCCCGGAGCCGGAGAGCCACAAGAACTCGAACTGGATCGCCATCCATCGCCAGGCTCTCGACCAGACCTGCTCGGCTTGCCATACCACAGACAACGCTGGAGGAACAGATAACACCTCATTCTGCTCGAACGCGGCCTGCCACGGCTCGGTGTGGACCTATGCCGGGCTGGATGCGCCGAAGCTGGCCGAAGCCCTGGCCGCCCAAATGCCCACCCCTCCGCCCACGTCAATTCCTGCCGAAGAACCGGAAGAACCAGTACCATCCACACCTGAACCCGGGCCGGCCGCCACCTCTGCCGCTCCTGGCGGCCCTCCGACCTACGCCACAGCCATCCGGCCAATCTTCGAGAAGACGTGCGGCGAGTGCCATGGCGACGCCGCGCTGGGCGGGTTAAACCTGCTGACTTATGAGAATGCAATGAAGGGGAGCGAGAAGAGTGGAGCCGTGATCCTGCCCGGCGATTCGGCGGGCAGTAAGCTGGCGCAGGTGCAGAGCGCCGAGCATTTTGGGAAACTCACCGCCCAAGAGTTGACGCTGGTCAAAGAATGGATTGATGACGGCGCGCCGGAAAAGTAGGGCTTGCCATTTTCAGCAGACGCCTTCGGCGAAACATGGAGAAGCGGATGTTGGCGCGCCAACATCCGCTTCTCCGTTTCAAGTCTGCTGAACTTTTTTCCCCGGCGGGCGCTTTACGCGCGGCGGTAGTAAATGACCAGCGCCGCGCCAATCAACACAACGATGATGGCCAGAATAGCCATCCCGGCGCCGAAGCCGATCGGGCCGGTGGCGGCGGCTGGCGTGCTCACCGGCGTGCCTGCCGGCTGCGCCTGGCCCAGGCTCACAATAAAGGCCGATACATTCTCAATGTCAGCCGCCGTGAGCGGGCCGCCGTTGGCGTCGAGCCAGGCCGGCATGAGTGAGCCGTCAATGCCGTTCTCCACGGTTGCCCGGACGTAGGCCGAGGGGTTGATGCTGGGCCAATTCTTCGTCAGGTTAGCGCCGATGCGGCCCCGGCCTTGTTCGCCATGACACACCACGCAGTTTTGGGCAAAGACGATTGCGCCTGCATACACATCGCCGGTGATACCGGGGGCGGGGGTGATGGGTTGGGGCACAAACGTCGGTGCAGGGGCCACCGGCTGATCGCCGCCGGCCAGCCCGGCCACGTAGGCGGCCAGGTCGGCAATGTCCTGCTCGCTCAACGGGCCGCCATTCGCCTGGCTCCAGGCCGGCATGCGCGAACCGCTGACCCCGTTGGAGATCGTTTCCTTAAGAAAGGCGTCCACATTGATGCTGGGGAAGTCTTGCGAAAGGTTGACGCCGATGCGGCCTTTGGCATCCGCGCCATGGCATACGGCGCAGTTCTCGGCGTAAAGTTGAGCCCCGCGTTCCGGGTCGCCCTCCTGAGCCAGCGCCAGGCCCACTCCAATAGACGCTAAACTGAGTATTACCACCGCTAACAACTGTACTTTTTTGAGCATGAAGGTCTCCAGACAGCGTCAATCAAGCGCGGCGATTCTCACTTGAGCGTCATCAGATAGGCAATGATGTCTGCCAGTTCCTGCTTGGTCATTTGTGCGCCGAAGTTGGCCGGCATGATACTTGGGTTGGCAAAGCCTTCGACGATGTAGGTGTTCGGCAGGACAATCGACTCGTGCAAATACTGTTCCGCCGAGAGACCGTCTTTGCGGGTGGCGGCAGTGGTGGCAATGCCAGCCAGCGACGGGCCAACCAGCGTTTGGCCTGCTTGCAGGGAGTGGCAGACCGAACACGGGTATTTGCCGCTCACCTGGCCGGTGAAGAGCAACTCGCCATTGGCGGCATCGCCCTGGGGTAGTTCGACGTTGAGGTCGGTGCCGACGGCATCCACCGGGGCGGCGGGCGCCGCCGCGGCGGCGGCCAGCGCCGTCGTTTCCCAGTTCATGATGAAATCCACGATGTTTTCAACTTGATCGGGGCGCATAGGGCCGCCAAATTCCTGGCTCCAGGCAGGCATGCGCTGGGGATAATTGGCGAATACGGCCGAGGCGCGGGGGCGGCCTCCGGCGATGGCGGAGCGGATGTAGTCTTTGAGGGTTCCGCTCCAGCCAATTTCCTTCAGGCGGACGCCGTCGAATAAGTCTGCGGCGTTGAGGGCCGGGGCAATGCCATCAATGCCTTGCCCCTGAACGCCGTGACAGCCGGTGCAACTGGACTGGAAGAGAGCCGCGCCGGCTTCGATGGAACGCCCTTTGTAACCGGCCTCAAAATCGGCCATGCGGGCCGGTTCGTTCACCATCACAAAGGCAAGGATCATCATCGTGAAGGCGACGAGAACCGTGCCGATGATTACACGTATGCTCATGGGTCAGTCTCCGTAATTCGAGTCTTGATGCAGATACACGTCTTGCGAGAACGTTCCGGCGGTTCCATCGTCGTTCGTCCAGTTGATGCGCAAGGTGATCTTCTTCAGATTCTCCTGCCAGTCTTCGACGATCATAATGCCTTCGGCGTTCTTCAACCGGTCGGAGGCCAGTTCCAGTTCGTGCTTGTAGAGTGTCAACAGAGATTTCAGCCCTTCAGTCGGCGCCTGCGGATCGGCCTGGTCGTCAGGCTTGACCGTATACTCGCCGGCGACAAACTCTTCATAAGGCGTTTCGCGCAAGGGGCCAGGGTGCGTCTGAGGCACGAGAACGGCCACCACTTCCTGATCGGCTGAGGAGGAGACGGCGTACCAGGGCGTGCCCATGAAGGTTGTCACCGAGAGGGCAATCAACGCCACCATGCACACCGACAGGCCGACGCGGCGATCGGCGTAGCGGCGGCTGGGGCCGACTTCAATGTAGCCAAGAACAAACAGGACGCCGAAGATGATGCCCGGCGCAATCAGGCCCCAGAAGACTTTGTCGCCCAGTTTCAACATGCCCTGAATCCAGAGGAAGTACCAGGGAGCGGTAGTGTGGAGCGGCGTCACCAGCGGGTCGGCGTGCGGCTCGAGCGGGGCGTGGAAGTTGCCCAGAGTGACGGCGAAAACGGAGATGAACGTCACCAGCGCCACGTAGAACAGTTCACGGGTAATGATGTCCGGCATGAAGTAAGTGCGCTGGTCCATTGGCACGCGCTTGGCGGTATCTTCGCCCACCTTCTCAGCTTCGGGCGGCAGGGAGTGGCCGTGAATGACCACTTTGTAGTAGTGCACGCCGATGAAGACAAAGCCGATCAGAGGCAGGGCCAGAATGTGCAGTAAGTACCAGCGAAGCAAGCCGTCGGCGTTGAATATCGGGCCGCCGCGCGCGATGTTGTTCACCCAGGTGCCAACAAACGACGGATCGCCAAAGAATCGGTCGCCCAACAGGTTGAGCGGCCACGGCGTGGGGGTGGCTTCCACCATCGAAGCGCCAATGGTCACCGCCCACAGCGAGAGCTGGTCCCACGGCAAGAGGTAGCCGGAGAACGAGAGGATCAGAGTGACCAGCAGGAGCACCACGCCGGTGAACCAGGTGAACTGGCGCGGCTTCTTGTAGTTGCCGGTGAGGAACGTCCGCAACATGTGCAGGGCGACAATGGCCACCATCGCTTCCGCGCCAAACCGGTGCAGGTCGCGCATGAACAAGCCGAGTGGCACGCGGCTCAGGATGTTGAGCATGTTCTCGAAGGCCACCAACGGCGACGGGGTGTAGAAGACCATAAGGAAGATGCCGGTGATGGTTTCGAAGACCATGAAGTACAGCGACAGCCAGCCGAGGCGGAACTCGGGGTAAAGCGGCGTCACCAGGTTGTGGTAGTAAGTGGGCCGCATGTGGAACCAGAAGCCGTCGGCGTGGGGTTTGAGCCGGGGGTTGGGGCGGGGAGCCGGGTCGCCCCGGAGTACCCCGCGGAGGTCGCCAATGCTCAACCCGGCGGTGAAGCGGGTGACGGCGTCATCCACTTTTGCCAACAGCGCCGGCTTCAAGCCTTTAGCTTTGATGTCATCTAAAATCGGAACGTGAAGTTTGAAAATAGCCATAGACTTTTCCTCGGCTGTAAGGGCGAGGCATTTGTCCTCACAGCCCCATGTTTTCTAATGAGCTAAGGCGAATGCTTCGCCCCTACTTGCCGCCGCCCGGCTTGGTATTGACGGCGCCCTGGATACGCTTGCCGGTATCCACCTCAATTTGAACGGTGCCGGCCGGCAGGACGAAGGGCGCGCCGGCGCTGTCATCTTTAGCAGGGTCGCCCGCTTTGGTTTTAGCCAGTTCGTTGCCGTTGGCGTCGAGCGCTCGCATCACAAACGCGTCGAGGTTTCGGCGGGCCGGGCCATCCACCCGCACGCCGTTAGCCAGAAATTTCGAACCGTGGCAGGGGCACTCGAAGCGATCGTTCGTCGGCACCCACTTGTAGAGGCAACCCAGATGAACGCATACTTTGTAAATTGCCAGCACACCTTGTTGCGGCGGATAGTCGGCCGGCTGGCGCTCGTCGCTCACCGATTTCGGCCCGAGGTTGACTAACCAGAAACGGCCTTCGGGAAAGTCCTTCGGGCCGGTGTCAACACCCGGTATCGCGGAAACGTCCACAGGGAGCTTGCCGCCGAATTCGCCTTCTTTGAAGCGCGGCAAAGCAAACCAAACAAGAGCGCCGCTAAATTCGGCCATGAAGAGCGCCATCGAAGCGCCCCACACGTAATACAAAAACTCGCGCCGGGTCATCGGCGTGGTAGTTGGGGCCTGAGGGGCCGCAGAAGACATAGAAATTTAACCTCCTCTAAAAGGGAACTTCGTGTACGCTGAAAAACAGAGAGTGTTACGGCTTAAAAAAAGAAACCAAGTCGGGTGGAACTCGCCTGATTAGTGTGATAAATCTATCACAATCACCGGAGGGTGTCAATGAAAATTAAACGCCCATAAGAGGTTATAATCCGTCGCATGATCGATGCTGAACTTCCGCCGCCAGTTTGGGTGGACACGCCCGCCAGACTCGCCGCCCTCGCCGCCGACTTGAGCCATCAGCCTCTGATCGCCGTTGACACCGAATCCAATTCCCTCCACGCTTACCGCGAACGCGTCTGCTTGATCCAATTTTCCACCGCCGACACCGATTACATCGTCGATCCTCTGGCCCTCCCCGATCTCTCGCCGCTGTCTGCGCCGCTCGCCAAGCCGGTTATCGAAAAAATTTTTCACGCCGCCGAATACGACCTGATCTGTTTGCGCCGCGACTTCGGCTGGCAAATCAATTCACTCTTTGACACGATGATTGCGGCCCGCACCCTGGGCTGGCAACAGATGGGTCTGGCCGCTTTGCTCGAAGCGTACTTCGGCGTCAAAGTCAACAAGCGCCATCAACGCGCCGACTGGGGCGCCCGGCCTCTCACCGCCGACCAGCTAGCCTACGCCCGCCTCGACACTCACTACTTGATTCCTCTGCGCGAAAAACTGACCCGTGATCTTAGAGCCAAAGGTTGTTGGCCTGAAGCCAGAGAGGCGTTCGAGCGGCTGTCTCGCCTCAATGGCAATGCCATCCCGGCTCCGGCCGCCTTCGACCCGGAAAGTTTTTGGCGCATTTCAGGCGCGCGCGACCTCACGCCTCGCCAGGCCGCCGCCCTGCGCGAGCTTTTCATCTATCGCGAAGATATAGCCCGCCGTCACGACCGCCCGCCCTTCAAAGTGATGAGTGAAGCGACTCTGCTGGCCCTGGCCCAGGCCGCCCCGGCTACCCTCGACGAACTCAAGCCCATTCCCGGCATGACCGATGGGCAAATCCGGCGGCATGGCGCCCAATTGTTGCAAGCCATTTCCCGAGGGCGCAAGGCCCACGCCCCGCGCCCGCCCGCGCAAGAACGCCACGACAACGACGTGCTTGAACGCTACGAAACCCTCCGCCGCTGGCGCAAGCAGAGAGCGCAGGAGCGCGGCGTTGAGTCCGACGTCATCGTCCCCCGTGAGGTATTGTGGGAGATCGCCCTCAACCCGCCACAGGCCCCCGCCGATCTTGCAGCAGTGGCCGGGTTCGGCCCGGTGCGGCGGGCCAAGTATGGCGAAGAAATTATCAGGGCCTTGAGAGAGATGAAGTGAGATAGGAGACAGACTATGGAAATCACCTTTCACGGCGCGGCCCAAACCGTCACCGGTAGTCAGCATCTCGTTCAAGTCAACGGCGCCAAGTTTCTGCTTGACTGCGGCTTGTTTCAAGGCTCCCGGCAGGAGACCTACTACCGCAACCAGCACTTTGTTTACGACCCGCGCTCGGTGCAGACGTTGGTGCTTTCCCACGCTCATACCGACCATGCTGGCAACATTCCCAACCTGGTTAAAAAAGGATTCGCCGGGCCGGTGCTTGCTACACAGGCCTCCCGTGATCTCTCGAACTTCATGATCCTCGACTCGGGCCGGATACAAGAAAACGACGCCGAGTTCGTCAACAAAAAACGGGCCAAGCGGGGCGAGCCGCCCATCGAACCGCTTTATGACTCGGCGGACGCCGAAGCCGCGCTCAAGTATTTCACCTCGGTTCCATACAGCACGCCGTTTGAAGTCGCGCCTGGCGTCACCGCCGAATACTTCGACGCCGGCCATATTCTGGGTTCGGCCATCACCGTTTTCAACGTCGAGGAAAAGGGGCGAAAAATTCGTCTGGCATTTTCCGGCGACCTGGGCCGCAAGCAAACGCCTATCCTTCGCGATCCCACTTCCATCTCCGACATTGATTATCTAATCATGGAGAGCACCTACGGCGATCGTCTGCACAAATCGCGGGACGAAGCGCAAGATCAACTGCGACGGATTGTAGAAGAAGCAGTAAACCGCGGCGGCAAAATCATCATCCCCTCGTTCGCCGTGGGCCGCGCTCAGGAGTTGGTGTTCAGCCTGCACTTCATGATGGAAAGCGGCGCCCTGCCACGCTTCCCGGTCTATGTTGATAGCCCGCTGGCGGTCAACATCAGCAAAGTCTTCCGCGCCCACGACGAGCTTCACGATCAGGCGGCGCAGGACTTTGCCGACGACATCCCCCATCACGACGTCTTTGATTTCCCCGAGCTCACCTATGTCGGCAGTGTGGACGAGTCCAAAGCCCTCAACGACAAACCGGGGCCGATGGTGATCATCAGCGCTTCCGGCATGTGCGAAACCGGCCGCATCTTGCATCACCTGCGCAACAATATCGGGAACCCGCGCACCACGGTCCTCATCGTCTCGTGGCAGGCTCCCAACACCCTGGGCCGCCGTCTGGTGGAAAAAGAGCGGCGCGTCAAAATCTTCGGCGAGGCTTACAATGTGAAAGCAAAGGTCGAGGTCATCAACGGCTACTCGGCCCATGCCGATCAGGCCGGACTGCTGGAGTGGGCGCTGGCCCTCAAAGGCCGCCTCAAGAAAGTCTTCCTCGTCCACGGCGAGCCGGAACCGGCCAACGCCCTGGCCGAAAAACTGCGCCAGGGCGGAATCCGCGAAGTATATTATCCGGGCTTGCACGAGTCGGTGACTCTGTAGCAGATAGCGAATGGCGGATAGCGAATAGCAGATAGCTTATGGCAAATCGCGTATCGCGATGCGGCAAAAGCCATATGGTGTGCACGCAAAGGTTGTCAGGGGAAAAAGATGAGCCTGGGGTAGGATTAGGGTGAAATGAAAACAAAACCCTACCACGAGGCTCATCATGGACTATAACACGGAAACTCTAAACGACATTGCC
>Ga0247727_10009455_pt1 | contig 17662 bp, 17 predicted proteins | sample WisWelCaveWW1625_FD_202498 | JGI IMG/M metagenome (GOLD analysis project Ga0247727, IMG submission 202498) | Biofilm microbial communities from Wishing Well Cave, Virginia, United States - WW16-25 | ecosystem: Environmental > Aquatic > Deep subsurface > Groundwater > Cave microbial mat | place...
TCTCGTCGGCTTCATCGACAACATGCTGGTTGGTGATAATCTTTCCATCGGCGCTGATCAGAAAGCCGGAGCCGAGACTCTTCACCGGCGTTGTATAGGGTGACATGTCGAAGAACCGCCGAAAAAAGGGGTCATCTGAAAAAGGACTGTTCCGATAGACCCGTCGCTGTTGCGTTACGTTGATGCCGACGACTGCCGGGCTGATTTGATGCACGGCACGGGTGATCGCGTTCCTTCGCGAATTTGAAACTTCGTCATTTGCGGCGCCAAGATCTTGAACCGTGCTCTCGGCGGCAACGACCTGAGCAGGAATGGCCGCGGCGATTTTGTCATCCGAATTCTTCCTGCACCCCGCCAACGCGATGAACGCAAGAAAAATTAAAAAAGCCTTTTTCATTATCCTCTCTTACGGATTGCGCATTACAAATTAACTTTCATAACTGCTCGAAGCTCGTCGTCACTCGTAAAACGTAATGCGTAAACCGACCAGCATCAAGCAACGAGCATCCAGCATCAAATCGTTTGCTTCACCTTCGCCCAGTCTGCAAGGAAGCGCTCCAGACCGCTGTCGGTTAACGGATGATTGAACATCTGGTCAAAAACTTTTGCCGGAATTGTGGAAATATCCGCGCCGGCGAGCGCCGCTTCGATGACGTGCACGGGATGGCGCAGGCTTGCCGCTAAGACTTCAGTTTCAAAATCATAATTGTCAAAAATCGCGATGATCTGCCGCACCAAATCCATGCCGATGTGGCTGATGTCATCGAGACGGCCAAGAAACGGGCTGACATAAGAAGCACCCGCTTTGGCTGCGAGCAAAGCTTGATTTGGCGAAAAAATCAGCGTCACGTTGGTGCGAATTTTCTCGTTCGCCAGCTTGCGCACGGCAACGAGACCTTCGCGCGTCATCGGAATTTTCACGATGATATTCTTGTGAATCTTCACCAGCTCATGGCCTTCCCGAAGCATACCCTCGGCGTTGGTCGAGACGACTTCGGCGTTTACCGGGCCGGGAACGACTTCACAGATGTTGCGCAGAATTTCTTTGAACTCGCCCTTCTCTTTTGAAATCAGCGTCGGGTTCGTGGTCACGCCATCGAGCAGACCCATGGCCGCGACTTTTTTGATTTCGTCGAGATTGGCGGTGTCGAGATATATTTTCATGTTGCCTCCAAGCGGATTTTTCGTGTCACTTTAGTTTTGTAAAGGAATGGAAAAGCCCAAAGCTTGCTAATTGAATTACGTCATTCATAAAACACCTTCTCCAAAAACAACCCCACCGGCGGAGCGGTAAATCCCGCATGCCGCCGTTCGCGGCCAGCAAGTATTTCAGCCATCGCTTCCGGCTCCATGCGGCCGCGGCCAATGTCGATCATCGTGCCGACGATGATGCGCACCATGCTGCGCAGAAAGCGATTGGCGCGAATGCGAAAAATCCACCTTTCGCCTTGATCTTCCCATAGCGCCAGATCAACGCGGCTGAGAAAATGCGGGTCTTCTGTTCCCGCCTCGCAAAAAGCGCGGAAGTCATGCTCGCCGATAAGCGGCGGACAAGCGCGTTGCATGCGCTCAAAGTCAAGCGGAAATTTACAAAAGAACGCATAATGCCGGCCGACGGCGACGGGAGTGCGACTCAACACATAAAAGTACTGTCGAGCAACTGCACTAAAGCGCGCATGAAAATCGTCGGGGACGATCTCGATGCGCTTGACCACCGCGTCGTGTTTCAGAATGCCGTTCAAAGAACGTTGTGTTAGTAAAAGATCAAGCTCCTGTTCGCAGCGAAAACTGGCGACCTGCCCGAGAGCATGGACGCCGGTGTCGGTTCGTCCTGCGGCATACAGTACAAGGTCTTGCTTTAAAAAAACTTTCAGCGCTTTTTGTAATTCGCCCTGCACGGTGCGGAGCTCGGGCTGGTACTGCCAACCGTGAAACCTCGTGCCATCATACTCGATGGTCAGTTTATAAGTTGGCATGTTTTGCCGGTGATCCGAAATACCAGCTTGTCCATGCACAGGCCGCACAAATGAAAATGGCCATCGCGTCGCGGCTTGAGTAACGAAATTCTCGAAAACTGGTTCGCGCTCCATGACCACGATAACCGCGCGCTTCCATCGCCAGCGCCAACTCGTCGGCGCGGTGAAATGTTGCAACAAAGAGCGGCACGATCATCGGCACCAGTTGTCGCACCTGTTGGATTAATGAGCCGCGTTCCGGAGCGCCGCGTGAAACTTGCGCGCGCTGAATCCGCACCGCCTCCTGCGCGATGGTTGGCACGAACCGCAGCGCCAGGGTCATCACAAACGCAAGCTCGTGAACGGGCACGCGCAAACGATTCAACGGCGCCAGCAGGCGTTCCAGGCTATCGGCAAAATCATTCGGCGGCGTGGTGAGCGTAAGGATGGCCGCTCCCAAAATAATGAGCACGAGACGCGCGGTGTAAAGCGCTCCATCGATGACACCATGCCACGAAATGGAAATGCCCCACAGTGAGACTTGGGGCCCTTCAGTAGCCGCAGTAAAAGTATGAAGCGATAATGTAATAGCAAACAGCCAGAGAAAACCTCGAATATTCCGCAGCAAGACGTTTATTCGAAGATCGGTATGCCATGCAGCGAGCGACAAAAAAACAATCCAGCCCAGCAGCGCCGGCCAGCTATACACCGTTAACAATCCACTAAAGACGAAAAAGCTGCAAATCAACTTGGCGCGAGGGTCGAGACGATGTATGAAAGAGTGGCCGGGAATGAATTGGCCGAGTGTAATATTCTGCCATAAACTCATAGCTGGACGAATTTTGTGCGGCCAATATACAAACATTTTAAACAAAAACAAATAAAAAACTCCAGGGCTTCCGGGGCAAAACGAAAGGGAAAATCGCCTTGACTCTTGTGCAATTTGTGTCTATTTTACGTCGCATTTATTGCAAAAAAAGCAGATTACGCAAAAACTTTGTATTCTGCGTCCCCGCCGATAGCGCGTATTTTAAAGAGCACGATCGCGCAACAGATTGATTCGCATTCTGATAACCGCTGGATTCTTGGCAAGCAAAAGCGCCACAGCAATGATAAACCGGATCGCCGATTTCTTTAGTTCGTTAGAAATCAAGTTCAAGCTCAGCATCGTCATCATCATCATCGTGGTCATCACCTTGGTCGCTTTCAGCATGTTGATTCTGCAAAGCGCCAAAGGGGTGATTACCGAGGCGACCAATAACACTTGCACCGTGCTCTTGCAGAACTTGAGCCGCACGGTTCAAGATCCTTTGCTGCTGAGTGTGAATGACCCGCTGCAATTCCCCGAAATCCAACGCCAGGTTTTGTTCTTAATGAGAAAAGAATACTCCGGTTTGGAATACGCATTTGTCATTGATAGAAACGGCTCGGTGATTGCTCATTCGATTCCGAATGAAACCGGCCGCACGGTTCCGCAGACGGAAATGAACGAGTTGCTGAATCTTGAAGATGTGATTTTGCGCGAAATCGACACTTCAATTCTATATTACTATCCGATTCGCGCGCTGAAAAAAGACGAGCAGAGGTTCATACCCTTAGGGGTCGCTGGGCTGGCGTTTTCGAAAAAAGAGCTGGCGAGGCCGATTTCAAAGACAAAAAACCTCATTCTCACGACGGCTGCGCTCATTATCATTATCTCGGTTTGGGGGATATACTTCTCCTCCCAAAAAATGGTAAATGAAATTCATCTGCTGTCGAGAGCGGCGCGCGCGGTGGGCAGCGGCAATTTGGACGTGAGTGTTACAGTCAATAGCAAAGACGAGCTTGGGCAACTGGCCAATGAGTTCAACAGCATGGTGATGCACTTGCGCGAAAAGCTGCAAATGCAAAAATTCGTGTCGAAGCTCACAGTGCAGATGATCCAGGCGCGCGGCGGCTCGCGGGTGGTGCCGCAGGAGGGTGAGCGCCGCAACGTGACGATCTTGTTTTCCGATTTTCGCAACTTCACGACGATTGCCGAGAGACTCGAGCCGGAACAGATCGTCGAGTTGATTAATATTTACTTCGACGTGCAAACCCAGATCATCGAAGCCAATCGCGGCGTTGTCGATAAATTCATGGGCGATCAGATCATGTCCATCTTTCAAGGGCCATCGATGATCGTCAATGCCACGCGGGCCGCGGTGGAAATTCAGCGAGCGGTAAGCGCATTGAACAAGCAGCGCGAAGCCATCGGCGCCGCCACGCTCGAGCTTGGCATCGGCATCAATCAAGGCTCGGCGGTCATGGGCAACATGGGTTCGAAGCAGCGGATGGACTATACGGTGATCGGCGACGTTGTGAACATTGCCGCGCGGTTATGCAGCGTCGCACGCGGCAGCCAAATCATCGCCGAGCTGAGCGCCGCGCGCCAACTGAACGGGAATTACTCGACGGTGCTGCTCGAGCCTATATTTGTAAAAGGAAGGACCAAGGCAGTTGAAATCTGCGAGGTCAACTACGAGCGTGATATTATTACCTAATGCCAGAGCATTTCCCGTCCGGATCTTGCACAAGACATTTCTTGTTTGTCTGATCGTTTTTTCACTCTCCAGCAACGCGCAATCACAGGTCGGCGCTGGATGGCAGGCGCGCGCCATGCAACTTGGCGGCATGCACAGCGCGTCGCTTGCAGATCCACTGGCGCTCTTGGGAAACCCCGCGAACCTTGCCGGCTTGCGCGATGTGCAAATCCTGTTCAACACCGATGATCCTTACGCGGTGAATTTTCTAGGGGTCTCGGCGCACGCGCCGCTTTGGGGCACTTTTGCCGGCGGCATTTCTCGTATGGGCGTGAGCGGCAATTCAAAAAAACGGGTCACCTTGGGCTGGGCAAGACATTTCGGACGGCGCCTATCGAGCGGGATATCGCTGCACGGCAGCCGTGTGAATGATGAAACTTTCTACAGCGGCGCATTCGGCGTGCAATTCCACAGCGCCGTGCCAGGCACGTTGAACGACTACTTCCCGCCAACCGCCAAACTCTTCAATCCTCCCGTTCTCCCATACCGCTATGCCGTGGGTTTTCACGTTCAAGAAATTCGATTGGGAGAGAGGTTATTCGAGCCAACCTACAATGTTGGCGCTGCTACCCGACTTTATAAAACCGGGCCGTCAATCTACGCCACTCTCATCCTTAAAAAAAATGATGCCAGCACGCCCATTTTGGGAGTAAGCATTCCCGTTCTATCCCGTGTTACAGTAAATGGCGGCATCTACGATTTTGACGGCAAGAAAACGGCGCTGGGGGCCACCCTGCTTGCCAGCAATTATAACCTCGATTTGGTTTATTCTTTTGCGCGTGAGCGATTACTCCTGAGTTTTGGCTTTCGGTTAAGCGCATCGCCGGCAACGATCGCGCGGTCATACTTGGAGCGCGGATCGGCGTTGGCAAAGAACGGCGAATACCGTAAGGCATTGACGGAAATGCGCCGCTACCTTGTTTTCGAACCGGATAACGCGCCGACCGCCCAAGTCGCCAATCTGCTATCGGAAAGATTGAAAAAAGAGGACAACCAAATTGTCTCGTTGCTCCGGCAGGCCGAACAGAATGAAAAGAAATCATGGTACATCAGCGCAGCAAAAAACTACCTCAAGGCTTTGGAACTGGACAAGAACAACTCGCGGGCGCGTAAACGGCTTTTGCTGATTCAGCCCAAAGTCGATATCTACATCAATCAAATGTTTAACGTCGGCGTGCAGCTCTTCGAGCAGGAAAATTTGCCGCCGGCGCGCCGCGCCTTCGAAAATATCTTGTTGGTTCGGAAAGATCACGCTGAAGCGCAGAGCTACCTGCAACGCATCGTCGAGATTCAAAACAAGGAAGCCGAAGAACATTTTCTTCGCGGACTGGGATATTACAGCCAAAAGAGCTATTTGAAATCCATCGAGGCTTTTGAACAGGCGCTCGCTTTGAACGCTGATTACGCCGAGGCCCAGCGATATCTCGATCTGGCGCAGAAGTCGATTGAATCGCAATTGTCGGAGGTCAAACGCCTGCTCGCCGAGGCAGAACGCCTCACGCGCCGCCAGGATTTTCCGGCGGCCATGCAAAGATATCAACAGGCCCTGTCGATCGATCCCAACAATCAAACGGCGCAGGAGCAGGCGAAACGGCTCGAAGATCGTGTGAAGGGATACATCGCCGAGAAATTGCAGGCCGGCGAGAAGGCGTATCAACGCGGCAGCTACGATCAGGCGGCGGAGTTTTTCCGCCAAGTGCTCGCCACCGCCCCCCGCGATGAAACCGCCAAGACTTTTCTCCAGCGCATCGATCAACAACAGCGCCAGCGTATCGAAGAAATCTTCCAACGCGGCCAGCAGCAATTTGACGCCAAGGACTTCAACCGGGCGCTGAATTCTTTCGAAGAAGTTTTGTCGCTCGATCCCAACCACGCGGCGGCCAAACAAAAAAAACAGGAGGCCATGGCGAAAATTTCTCTCGCGCAATTGATCGAGCGCGGCCGGGCCTTCTATCAGCAAAATCAATTCTTCAAGGCAATGGAAGTTTTCAGCCAGGTGCTCGAGCAGGATCCCGGCAACGCCGCATCGCAGCGATTTCTCGAAGATTGCCAAGAGCAGCTGGAACTGCAGGTGGAGAAATTTTTCAACCAGGGAATGGATTCCTACGCTGCGGAAGACTACCGCGAGGCGATCAAGATGTGGGATCGGGCGCTACAAATAAACCCCAACCATGCCCAGTCGCGATCCTTCAAAAACAGGGCGCTCGAACGCTTGCAAGCTTTAGAACAATTGAGGTGAGCCTGCTTACCGCTACATTTCGGAAAAAGGCCCCCGGGCCTGAAAACCGCAATGCCGGCCCGGGACTATGGCCTTTCCTGCGACACCTGCATTCGCTGATGACGACGGGAGATCGCGTTCTATTCTTTATCTTGCTTGGCATCGGTCTCTTGAGTATTTTAAGCCTGCGCCTGCTATTCGCGCCGGGTCGAATAGCCTCGGTGTTCATCAGCAACCGGCTTATAAAAAAGATTTCTCTGGGCGTAGCTGAAACACACCACCTCCTCGGCGTTGTCGGCGCAATCGAGTTGCGTGTCGCACAAAACGGTGTAAGAGTGATTCATAGCGAGTGCTCGGAAAAAATCTGCATGAAGCAAGGCGCCATTTCAAATAAAGGGCAGATCATCGTCTGCGTGCCAAATCAGATGATTATCACCATCGACGGTGAAGCCGGGCATTCGCTCGATGCGGTTACGCCATAAGAATTCTACATCGTGGCTCACGCGAGTCGCTCTCCTCACCGGCTTTGGCTTGGCGCTTTTCCTGTTCGAAAGTTTTATTCCAAGACCCTTGCCGTGGATCAAGCCGGGTCTGGCAAACATCGCCACTATCGTCGCACTGTATTCCCTTGGTTCCGTCGCGGCGTGGATCGTTGCTCTGCTACGATGTGTGTTGGGCAGCCTTATTGGCGGCACGATGATGAGTCCGTCTTTCTGGCTGTCGATCTGCGGCGCCGCCGCTTCGGTCGCCGCGATGATTATCATACGCCGTCTCGGCAAAAAAGTTTTCAGCATCATCGGCATTGGAATGATCGGCGCTTTTGCGCACATGCTGGCGCAGGTGGCTGTGGCCGGCGTTCTGGTGGTTGGCGATACGGCGATTCTGATTCTTCTGCCAAGCATGCTGCTGTCATCGCTGCTCACCGGACTCATCGTCGGCTATGCGAGCCATCTCATCGTTGCGCGAATTGCACCTCAGTCTGAAACGCCGCAGCCTGTTCATGAAAGTAATCGCGGCTCCGATAATGTTGTTTGACAAGAAAAGTTCATCTGGAACCGGCCATCGGCATGGGCGTTTCTAATCCGGCAACACGATACGAATATCTGAACCCTTTGAAATCTAAACGGAATTCTTTGACTGTATGAAAACGAGACTCTTGTTGATTGCGGCATTCACGGCGAGCATCATGCTGCAATCTTGCGCTTACTACAACACCTTCTACAACACAAAAAAGAATTTTCGAGAGGGGTTGATCGAGAACAAAAAACGCGTGGGTGAGAAACCCACGGCGCAGGAGATTCAAAAGTTCGATCTGGCGATCGAAAAAGCCTCCAAGGTTTTGCAGCTCTATCCAAACTCGAAATACGCCGACGATGCGGTAATGATTCTCGGGCAAAGCTTTTTTTACAAACAAGAATTCCTGAAGGCCCAGCGCAAATTCGACGAGCTGATCGCCAATTTTCCCAGAAGCAACCTTGTGCCTGCCTGCCGCTTGTGGCTCGCAAAAACCAACATCGAGCTGCGCGACTACGCCGGCGCCGAGCGCGTCTTGCGAGAAATACAGAAACAACCCCGCCGTGGCGGATTAAATGAAGAAGCGCAATCGTTGCTTGGCGAAATCTATTTTCGCCAGGGAATGTATTCGCTGGCGGCGCAAGAATTCGAAGTGGCCAGCAAAGAGCTTGACGATAAAACCTTGCGTGGCCGCAGCCTCATGCGTCTCGGCGAATGTTATCTAAAAACCGGCAACCTCAGCGGCGCCGTCGAAAGTTTTCGCCTTGCCACCAGCATCGGCGGCGATCAGGATTTCAAATTTCAATCGAGCTTCCAATTCGCCATTGCCTTGAAAGGCGAACAACGTTATGAAGAAGCATTGAAGATTTTTCACTCGCTAATCACCGAGTTTCCAACCTACAAAGACATCCCGCTCGTCAAGGTGCAAATTGCCGACGCCAACAACGGCATAGGGAACACCGAAGACGCAAGAAGACTATACGAGGACATTCTCGATACGCATCCTCGCACCGAAGCCGCGGCGGCCGCATACTTTTATCTCGGCGAAATCTATGAGCGCAAGGAAGAGGACTTTCCCAAGGCGCAAGATCACTACGACAAGGTTCGCAAAGAAAACGTCCGCTCGGACAAAATCGGCGAGGCGACGCGGCGGAGCAAGAATATTGCAGAATTTCTCAAACTCAAACAAACCATCGCCGATCTCGAAAAACAGCTCCAACAAGTGCAGGCGGGAGAAAAACCGGCGACGGTCGCTTCAGCAGACTCAAGCACATCCACGCGCAGCCGCAGACGCGGACAAAACAAAACAGCGGCGACGAATTCATCACAACCCACCGCTGAAAGCGTCACTGCCGGCCTTGCAAAAAATAAAATTCAAACCGCCCAACTTTACTACTTCCAATTCGGGCAGGTTGATGCAGCCATCCCGCTGTACGACGACGTTGCTCGAAATTTCCCAAACACCTCCTATGCGCCGCAGGCGCTTTATACGCTCGCTTACATTTTCGAAGAAAAAAACAGCAGCAGGCCGGCCGCGCGCGACAGCATTTTTGCAGTTTTGATGGAGAAGTATCCCGATACGCCGCAAGGAAGGGTAGCCCAAAAACGCCTAGGGAAAACGAACGAGGCCCGGACTGCAACCATCGAGCCGACAAGTTCCGAGAATGCCGATTTTTTGAAAGCTGAAAAAATACTCTTTGAAGAAAAAGAACCAAACCGCGCCATCGAGGCTTACCAAGAATTCATCACGAAATATCCACTGTCCAAAAACGCGCCGAAATCGATGTACGCGATCGGCTGGATTCATGAAAACCGGTTGGCGGAAAATCGCCAAGCCTTCGAGGTCTATCGAGAGCTTATCGAAAAATTTCCGGATTCGGATTATTCCAAAGATTTGCGCGCCAAAATCGCCGCGGCTGAAAAAGAATTCAAAATCGCTGATTCGGACAAGTCGGTGCTGGCAAACATTCCCATAGCCGATACGACGGCCGCTGATTCGCTCGGCGGCGCAAAACAAACTGAAAGTGTCGACGAAGATGAGGCGCGGCGAAAGCTCATTGAAAAAGATGATTTGCCCATCCGCAAACCGCCGAAGCGCGAAGACCAACCCTACGAACAACCGGAGCAATGAGTGGATACAATGGTTTCCATCGGCGTGAGACGCCCGACAAACCCTGGAGTCTATGAGTGCCCCGTTGTGCAGATTGATGAGGTTGCCCGGGGCATTTTCTTGATGCGCTTGGAAAATCAGGCAATCAGCCGCGCCGTTCATCCGGGACAATTCGTCAATCTACGAGTGCGCGATGAAGCCATCCCGCTATTGCGCCGGCCCTTCAGCGTCTGCCGCACCAATCGCGATGCCGGGACATTTGACCTGCTCTGGAAAATTTACGGAGCCGGCACAGAGTTGATGACAAGAGCGCGATCAGGGGATCGCTTCAACGTGCTCGGTCCGCTTGGAAACGGGTTCTCGATTTCTTCTATCACAAAAAATGCAATCGTCATTGCCGGAGGCTTGGGCATCGCGCCGATGCCGTTGTTGATCGAGAGCTTGCAAGAAAAGCGCATTCGTATAATAGCACAACTCGGCGCACGACGCAACGACGAATTGTGGGGGGAAGAAACTTTTCAATCGATGGGCGCACAAGTTTCTTGTGCAACCGACGACGGCAGCCGAGGATACAAAGGTTTCGTCACAACTCTTCTGCAAGAAGAGTTGAAGAACAATCGAGAGGTCGAAGTCTTTGCTTGCGGACCGATGCCGATGCTGGCGAAAGTATCGCAAATTTGTCTTGAAGCGCAAGTCAGCGCGCAGCTTTCGGTCGAAACCATGATGGGCTGCGGCTTCGGCATTTGCATGGGCTGCCCGATGATTCCCTCCGAAGGCGTCAAAGAGCATGGCCGGTATGTGCTGGCGTGTTTGGATGGGCCGGTTTTCCACGCCGGTGAGGTGGCGCTGCATGATTGACTTGCGCGTGAAAATCGGCGAAGTAGTTTTTCCGACACCGGTGTTTGTCGCATCGGGAACGTTTGGCTATGGAGAAGAAGCAAGCGCGATTGCCGACTTGAGTAAACTCGGCGCGATCATCACGAAGTCGATTTCTCCGGAAGCAAGAGTGGGCAATCCACCGCCGCGCTTGTTTGAAACGACAGCCGGTTTGCTAAATTCAATCGGCTTGCAAAATGTCGGCGTCGAAGCATTCATCAAAGAGAAACTTCCATTCCTGCGAAACACTGGTGTGCCGGTCATCGTCAATGTGGTCGGCAAAATCGGCGACGACTTTGTTCGTGTTGTTGAAAGGCTTGAAAATGAAAACGGCATCGCCGGCTATGAATTGAATCTCTCTTGTCCGAATGTTTCCGAAGGAGGGTTGGAATTCAGTCAAACGGCGAAAGCTGCGTTTGCGCTTACTTCCGAAATTCGCCGGCGCACGAAACGACTTCTGGTGCCGAAGCTCACGCCGAATGTTACCAACGTAGCGGAGATTGCCAAAGCCGTCGAATCCGCCGGCGCCGATGCAATTTCACTGATCAACACCATCACGGGCATGGCGATCGATATTGAGACGTGGAAGCCGCGCATCAATACGATCATCGGCGGCTACTCCGGCCCGGCGATCAAGCCTGTGGCGCTCGCCAAAGTTTATCAAGCGGCCGGCGCGGTGAAGATTCCCATCGTGGGCATCGGCGGCATCGCAAGCTGGCAGGATGCCGTGGAATTTTTTTTGGTCGGCGCACACGCTGTACAAATCGGTACGGCGAATTTTATCAATCCCAACACGGCGATTGAAATTGCGGATGGACTTGCAAATTACCTCATGAAACATAATCTCTCAAAGCCGAACGATCTAATTGGCAAAATGAAAAAGAGCTGAATCACCACCAATTCGATTAATCAATTGAAAATCTGCATACTATTTTATAAATGGATTAAATGAAAGAAAATGGCACTGCTTCTATTTTAAGAAAAGCGGCTGTTGAAATGAAAAGTGTGAGACAATAGCAAGACACAAGAGCATAATCCAATGTCGAGGAGGAAGGGATGGCTCTAAGCAATTTTGGCGTTCGAACGCTGGTCACGGCAGTGGGCGCTCCGCTCATTCTCTATCTGTCGTGGCGCGGCGGCGTGTTATTTCTCGTGTTCATCGAAATCATCACCTTGCTCGGGTTGCGCGAATTTTATGCGCTGGCGGAGCGAAAGCTGGCGCAGCCGAGTCTGCTGCTTGGCCGGATCGGCTGCATCGCGCTTGGCATCATTCTCTATTATACCGAGCGACAATACGCCGGCCTGTCGGTGGCGATTTTGATTGTGCTATTGGTTTCAGCTGAGTTGTTCCGCAACAATGGCAGCGCCTTGCTCAACACCGCCACCGCCCTGCTCGGCGTTGGTTATGTGGGCGGGCTGCTGAATTTCCTGTTGTTGATTCGAGAACTGCCGAAACACCGCGGGCTTGAGTACACAATCGGCGGGACGTGGGTGGTTATGCTGTTCGTCGTGATCTGGGTTTGCGATACCGCTGCATATTTGTTTGGCTCACGCTTCGGAAAGCACACGCTTTTTCAAAGAGTGAGTCCGAAGAAAACCGTCGAGGGCGCCGTCGCCGGGTTGATCTTCGCCATGGCCACAGCGTGGATATGTCACCTCACCTTTGTGCAGGGCTTGCGTCTGATGGATACGCTGATCATCGGACTCATTTGCGGCACCATCGGACAAATCAGCGACCTTGCGGAATCCCGCTTCAAGCGCGACGCCGGTGTGAAGGATTCTTCAAGCCTCATCCCCGGCCACGGCGGCGTGCTTGATCGCTTCGACAGTGAGTTGCTGGTCGCGCCGATCACTTATGTGTATTTGGTTTTGTTTCTGCCGTCGTAGAAGCTCTTCGAGTTTTAACAGAAAAGCCAATCTTGTGATTGGCTTTTTCATTTTCCTGAGATTCGAAAACAGAAGTATTCACGCAAACGAAAACTTCCCCAGATCCATAATCTTCTGTCCGTCAATAGTCAAGCACGGCGCGCTGATGATGCCGCGCGCAAACACTGCCGGAGATTTCGCCGGGCCACTCATATCGCCGAAGCCGAAGTGCGCGGTGCCGAGAACCTTTTCGTCTTCAAGAGCCGATTGCCCGAGCTTGGCCTTGTCGTTTAGGCCGAAACCAATCTCAACGAGCAGCCTCGTCGAGTCACCTCCGATACGCAAAAGCTGACGCAACGCCTGCGCCGCGCGACCACCCTTGATCTGCGCAATTTTCCCATCACGAATTTTGATATGGACGGGTTGCGAGCCGCTGCTTTTTTGTCCGGCGACAGCATGCAAAACAAGTATGCCTTGCGCTGAATTTACCACCGGCGAGACATACGCGCGACCGATCGGCAGGCTGCCACACGCCAGCGCGCCGTTCAATGGCGAACTCTCAGCAGTGCCCTTCATTTGCGTCACCGAGACTTTGAGATCGGTACCGTTCTCGCTGGTCAATTTCAAAGTGCGGCCAATCGTCAAAATGTCAGCCAGCTTGCGGCAATGTTCTGAAAGCCGCTTGTGATTCACCTCCAGGAAACGGCGCAGGCTGTCTTCATCAGCGCCGGAAACGAGCGCGACCCGTGTATGCGTTTGGCCTCGCAAATAACTCACCGTCGCGGGGTCGGTTTTTGTATGAATGACCAGCGCCTTCTCGACCGCCTGCATCATCTTGCGAAACACGTCGGACAACAACTCGGCCTTTTGAGGCGTTGACGGCAACTCGATGAAGATCGGATCAAGATGCTCGCTGGTCGCCACCTTGCGAAAGGCCTGGCTGATCGGCGCGCTGCGCGGCTCCGAGGCAACCAATAACGATTGGCCCGGTTTTGTTTCGAGCAATTCTAACAGCGCAAAGCGAGCGGCTTTTTCAAATGTATTCATCAGCATACATCCTCCCCCTCTTTCGTGTAATCATTCATCACGTGGAAGAACCACAAACTCAACAAAAAAGAGCTTCACGCAAAGACGCCGAGACGCAGAGACGCAAAGAACGCGCAAAGACTAACCCGAAAGATTTTCTTTGCGATGCCTTTGCGCCTTGGCGATTTTGCGTGAGATTTTCGTTTTTAGATCGTCAACTCAAACCAGCAACTTCCCCTTTTCCATGATCACGCGGCCATCGAGATAAACCGTCGGCTTTTTGATCAAGCCGTCGAGGTGGCTTTGCACGGAAATCGAGCCGCCCATCGAGATGTTGTCGCCGAGGGCGACGTGCACTGTGCCCATCACTTTTTCGTCTTCCAAAATCAGGCCAGTGATTTTTGCCTGATCATTGGTGCCGATGCCAAGCTCCCCGATGTTGCGCGCTGCCTGACCGTGTTTATCGACCAGGGCATTGAGCTTTTCAGCCTCCACCCCGCCTTTGATCTCAACGGCATAACCATCGCGCACGAATATTTCAACAGGCTTCTTCAATTTGCCAATACCCGCGACCGATCCATCAAAAACGATGACGCCCTGCGACGTGCCTTCCATCGGCGCGAAATAAGTTTCGCCGGAGGGCAAATTTCCCCAATCACCTGGATTCGGCAGCAAACCGGTCGAAGCATGCGCCCGGCGATTGCCACGATACAATGTAATATCCGTACCGCCTGGACTGGTGACGCGCAGCTCGTTGCCTTTCTCCAAAATCTCGACGAGCTTCTTGCTACGCTGGGCAATGGTTTGATAATCTGCGTTCATACAGCGCAGCATCATATCTTCGGTGATACCGGGCATCGTGCCAACGCGCGCGCCACGAGCGCAAGCTTCCCGCCGCGCCGCCGTATGAGTAAGAGATTTACTGGTGACGCAAATAACCACCGCGCATTCGCCCATGAGCTTGGCAACCGAGAGCGGCGGCTCTTCGCCATTGCTCTGCCGAGGAATGATCTCGGTGAGAATAGTCTCGTTGCCCATTTTTCTCGCAACCTCGAACAGCGCCATGCCAATTTTGCGCTCCGGCTTATCGGTGACGATCAACACCGTCTCGCGAGGTTTGACCGCCATGCAGGTTTCGAGGGCGATGCGGGCGCTGGCGGCGAGGAGTTTCTCGCTGGTGTCTTGCTTTGCAACTACCCGACGTACAGAAGGCTGTGCGCGTTTGCTTGCAGGCTTTGCACGACGCGGCGCGGCCTTACGTTTTGCTTTTTTACGGTCTTTGTTGTTTTTCATCCTGCCACCTTATCAGAGATGGTCCTATCAGCAACAGCCGATACTGTCAAGAAAGGTCGCATAGATAATGCGATTCAGCGACGGAATTTTTCCTATGAGATAAAGATTGGCTTCGTTATAAACTTTCCGGGTGTCGAGGGCTTGGTTGCTGAAAATTTGTTGGTTCATGGAAATTAGTCAACGGGCTTAATGAAAAAACTAGATGGACATTTGTCCTCCGGTTTGAACTACAATCATACTTTTCAAATGCCCTCTAAGAAAGAAAGGGGCGACTAATTGCGCGATTGCAAATAAAATCAGAAGCGAATTAAAAGCCAACCGCCCGGGGCCTAACATAGGAAAATAAACTTTGCTCATCATCTTGTCTTGTTCGTAAGCATCTTTCACACTAAGAATCGATTCTAGTTTGTCAGAAAATTTCTTTGATAGGTTTATACTAAGGCCTGCATTCATTAATGTACGTATCTTATTATCACCATATTCTTTTTCGATGCTATAAGCTGTAATTATCACGGGGGTCAATAATTTGCCGACAACTTTGATAAGATACATTATGCCAAAAGGGAAGATAGCGCCCAAAAATACTATCCCAGCAATTCGCGTATTAATTGCGTATCCGATAACGGTAACGTCTGCAATAATTAACAATGCTCCAATTCGTGATAGTGTGGTGAAACCTGCCCGGAAAGTAATAATCGCTTGTTCAAACTCAGCCAGAATAAGCTCAGTCCGCACTTTTTTTCTAACCCCCATACACTTTTCTCCAACGCAAATTCATTTCAAGTCCTCGAACCTATTTCTCTTACATTTCTTGAAGGGTTTTACAAAGTATATTCGTCCTAAAAAATCAGCAATCATGATTATCTTCATCGCTTAAAATGACTCATCAGACATCGTCACCGCGTATATTATATGCAAACGACTTTGCACAATTGAGCGGCGTTCATTCTGCTTCGCTTTCATGCTACAATTTTCTCAGAAACCCTATTCTTGTTTTTGAAATACCAATAATATATAAATGCTCCAGGGACTAATATTTGTGCAAAAACATTCAAAATTGTATAAGGGCTAATAAAGACTAAAATAATTGAAATAGCAATCGATGTAGCGACTAATGCTATAATAAATCCCATAGGTTGTTTGCCAGTATAACGGAGAATATAACCTGGAACTGAAACTAAAAGAACCGCGATCTGTAAAGTAATTGTAATGAAAGGTAAGGGGTCTTTAGGGTTCAGCTTTCTCTTAATGATTATCTTATCTCGTAATTCTAACAATCGTGTTCTATAGAATTCAACTTTGTTTATGCTTTTTATCCAGTCAAAAACTATATACTCTCTAACAAGGTGAGGTTCTGCGTATGCGCTTGATTTAGGTTCGAAGGTATATTTGTATTTAATGTCTGGGTTATTAATTAATCCGATGGTTTCTCGTTCAATGTCATAAAACTCTGACATGATAAGCTCTAATTGAGAAATATTTTTTATGCCCGAAATATCATCTAATTCTTTCTCAATAGCTTTCAGAAGATGGGTCAATTTCTCGCTTATCTCTCGTTCTATAATACTTCTTCCAACGCCATTGACCAGTTTTGTCAATCCGTTTAATTTTACTTCTGTTAACTCGTTGACAAATGTAAAGGGAAACGATACTCGAATTGCTTCATCATAACCACTCTTTTCGAGTAGACGTTTAACATCGTCTAACTCATTTGCTTTATCAATATAATCCTGCATAACTTTGCCATAATACCGATGCCATAGCTGGGCGTCTACAGAATCCAATTTTCCCGCCAAAAGCTTAAACTCATGGTCTACCCTAGATAAATATCCATCAGCGTCACGTATGTAACTTGAAGTATCATCAGCCTGTATGAAAGTCAACGATATGAAGAATGAAGCTCCCCGACGCAAGCGTCGGGGTATCAAGTGGTGTATTGTCTATTGTAAACGACGCAAGCGTCGGGGAATTGAACCCGAACAAGATTAAATGATTCATCAGCATAAATTAATCCCTCCGATCGGCACAATGACGCCTGTCAGCCATTGCGGGTTTGCATAAAAACATGCCCAAACACCTTCGCATCATCAAGGGTATTGCTAATCAAACAAATACTCATCCGGGCTGTGCGCCGTCTCATCCATCGTTGACCAGACGACTGCGGGAAAGCCAGCTTCGCGAAGGTATTTTGCCACAGTGTCGCCGCCGATGCCCATGGGGTGTATCAAATCATGCACGTGCTTGACCCGCCCTTTGCAAACGGCGCGTACTTGCGACTGATCTGTGTTTTTGCCCTGAAAGATTAACGAGATCAATTTGCAACCGCTTCCCCAAGGCCAACGCTGCGCGTTCCAAAGTCTGCAAGGTGACCGAGCCATTTTCCGGATCGAGCAATCTCTCAAGCGCGGCACGGCTTGTCTTCATGCGCTTTGCCATCGCCGTTTTGGAGATGTTGCGCGATTGCATCAATTGCGAAATTTGAAACGCAACAACACGTTTGAGGGCCACTGTTTCTACTTCTGCAAGCAAACCTTCTTCTTCAAGAAAGTCGTCAAAGCTGCTGCCTATATATTTCTTGTTCATAAGCTGCTCCTTACCGTCGATAATCTCTTTTTCGCGAGGTGTAAATCATTGGTTGGGATTTTTTCGGACTTTTTGATGAACCCGTGCAAAATCACCATCACGTTTCTCTGAGCGGTGAAAAGCAATCGTGCAATGCGATTGTCCAGCTTGGAGCGAATTT
>Ga0247727_10009456_pt1 | contig 17661 bp, 11 predicted proteins | sample WisWelCaveWW1625_FD_202498 | JGI IMG/M metagenome (GOLD analysis project Ga0247727, IMG submission 202498) | Biofilm microbial communities from Wishing Well Cave, Virginia, United States - WW16-25 | ecosystem: Environmental > Aquatic > Deep subsurface > Groundwater > Cave microbial mat | place...
ACGTCGCCTATGGGCCAAAGTTGATGATCCATGCGATCGCCAGCGGCAAGCAGGCCGCGCGCTCGGTCTATCGCCATCTCCGCAAGTGCGAGATCGCCCCGGAAGAAATCCAATTCCATTTCCCCATCGAGCGCTACCGCCGGGAAAAGAAGTACGAGCAGCGTCACCGGCTGCACATCCCCACTCGCACACCCGCCGAACGGCTGCTCGATGCGAAGGCGCTGGTCGAAAAGGGCTACACGGAGTCGCAGGCGCGCGCGGAGGCGGGCCGGTGCCTCGATTGCGGCGTGAACACGATTTTCGACGGAGAGCGATGCATCCTCTGCGGAGGATGTGTGGATGTTTGTCCGACGGTCTGCCTGAAGCTGGTTTCGCTCGACCGCATCGAGCGTACGCCCGAGATGGAGGAGGCCATCCGCTCGGTGCTGGGCGAAGAGGCCGCCGACGCCTCCGTCATCCTCAAGGACGAAGACCGCTGCATCCGCTGCGGACTCTGCGCCGAGCGCTGCCCGACTACGGCCATCACCATGGAACGATTTGAATTCGCCAAGGAGTGGACACCATGCCCGATCTAACCATGCCCGCCGGATCTCGATTGGATCCTCCCCGAGTGAACCGCCGCAGCTTTTTGAGCCTGGCGGCGATCGGCAGTTTCTTTGGCGCCATCGGAGTTGCTCTGGCCGGCGCCCTCCGCTTGCCCAACCCGGCCGTCCTGCCCGGTCCAGTGCGCCGCTTCAAGATTGGCTTCCCGGACCAGTTTGCCGTCGGCAGCGAAACGCGCTTCGAGCAGGAAAGCCTGTTCGTCTTCCGCGACGCCGAGGGCGTCTATGCCATCTCCGCCATCTGCACCCACCTGGGTTGTTCGGTGGCGCGCGCGCCCAACGGGCTTGCCTGCCCCTGCCACGGCTCGAAGTTCGACTTGCGCGGCGACGTGCAGGCCGGGCCCGCGCCACGCCCGCTGCCCTGGCTTGAAGTCGGCCGCGCGGCGGACGGACAACTCATCGTCTTCGCCGATAACGAGGTGCCGGAAGGGACGCGCTTCCGCGTCTAGGAGCCTGCCATGGCCACCACCGCAACCAGACCGGATCGCACGACAGCCACCCAGGAGTTTCTCCACAACCTGCGGCTGTTGCCGCGCACTCTGAAGGACGCGTGGTTCCGCATCGGCCACACGCCGGAATCTGAGCGCGAAGTGTCGCAGGCCACCTTCCACAACCTCTTCCTACACATCCACAGCGTGCGCGTGCACGTCCGCACGCTGGCCCCAGCGTTCACACTCGGGCTTGGGCTGATCTCCGCGGCCAGCTTCGTCGTGCTGTGCATCACCGGCGTTTTGCTGATGGTGTACTACAAGCCGTCCACGACGCTGGCCTACGACTCGATCAAGGACCTCCACTACGTGGTCTTCACCGGGCGGTTCATGCGCAACATCCACCGCTGGAGCGCGCACCTGATGGTGGTGGCCGTCTTCCTGCACATGGCTCGCGTCTTCTACACCGGCAGTTACAAGAAGCCACGCGAATTCAACTGGCTGGTGGGCCTGGCGCTGCTGGTTTTGACGCTGGCCCTCAGCTTCACCGGCTACCTGTTGCCCTACGACCAATTGGCCTATTGGGCCACCACCATCGGAGCCAACATTGCCAACTCCCCCCGCGAGCTCACCGATGCGATCGGCATCTCCACGTGGTTCGATCCGGGTGGCTTCCAGAAGCGACTGCTGCTGGGGGCCAACTTTGTCGGTGAAGACTCGCTGATCCGCTTTTACGTCCTGCACGTGTTTGTTCTGCCCGTACTGTTGATCATGCTGCTCGGCGTGCACTTCTGGCGCATCCGCAAGGATGGCGGCTTGGCGCGGCCGGAAGAGCCGATGGGCGGGCCGGCGGAATGGGGCGGCTCAATGAAGCGGGTCTTCGAGCCGCTGGCCACGAAGACCTACGGACTGATGGCACTCGTCAAGGGGCGCCGCCCGACGGTCAACCGCGGCCCGGAGAACACGGTGATGAGCTGGCCGCACCTGTTCTGGGCAGAGCTGGCCGTTTTCATGCTGACGGTAGCCATCTGTCTGATTCTTTCCTTTTATTCCGATGCGCCGCTCAAGGAGCTGGCCAATCCCGCCGTGCCTGAAAACCCTGCGAAAGCGCCCTGGTACTTCCTCGGCTTGCAGGAACTGGTTTCGTATTCCGCGTTCATGGGCGGGCTGCTGATCCCGCTGATTGCCTGGGTCGGACTGGCGCTGATTCCGTTCCTCGACCGCCGGCCGGGAGGGGAAGGCGTCTGGTTCGGCACGCCCGGCGAGCGGCGGGTGGCCTGGCAATCCTTGTTGTTCGGGCTGCTGACTTCTGTGGGCATGCTGGCCTTCACCGTGAACTTTGGCTGGCTGCGGAACTGGTTCCCGCGCATCCATCAGCTCTGGATCATCGGCATCAACCCCGGCTCGATCCTGGTGCTGCTCTATGCGGGCTGGTCGCTGCTGGTCTTGAAGCGGAAGGACTCGGTACGTCTGGCCGCCGTCGCCCTGTTCACGTGCTTCCTGATCGGGTTCACCGTGTTGACCTATTTCGCCACGATCCATCGCGGCCCAAACTGGCAGTTCTACTGGTGGCCATCTCAATGGCCGGTGCATTAGGGGTGCGGTCATGAACGATCCTTCCACACGGTTCCGTTGGGTGCTGCTGCTGGCGAGTCTGGTGACCATTGTCTATCTGGTGGCCGCCGCCCTGCGCGAGAACTTCCTCGCCGAGTGGTACACCGTACAGAAGGAGTACCGCCAACTGCTGCAGTCGAAGGCTACCGACGAGCAGGGCCGCGCACTGGCCCGCGATTTCCGCATCGAGCTCAAGCAGGTCAGTGTGCCGCGACTCAAGGCGGTGGACCGCTGTGTCTCCTGCCACAACGGCATTGACGATCCGCGCATGACCGACGTCCGCCAGCCCCACGCTGTCCACCCGGGCGACATCCTCAAGAACCATCCCGCCGATCGCTACGGCTGCACCGTTTGCCACCAAGGCCAGGGCGTGGCTACCAGTTTTCGCGACGCCAAGGCAGACGACGCCTACTGGGACTACCCACTGCTCCCGCGCGAGCTGACCCAGGCGTCGTGCCTGGCGTGTCACGACATTGAAAAGCTGCCACCGCAGCAGGTGGCGCTGGTCCTCGAGGGGAAAAAACTCTTCGATGAAAAAAGCTGCGCCTCCTGCCATAAGTTGGGCGGGCGGGGAGGAACGCTGGGCCTGGCGCTCGATAACGAAGGCGCGAAGACTCGCCACCAACTGATTATGGTCAACTTCACGCCGCCCTACACCACGTGGCGATGGCACCAGGCCCATTTCCGCGACCCCGGGGGCGTGGTGGCGGGCAGTCAGATGAAAAACCCCACGGTGACTGACCGCGAAGCACTGGCGTTGACAGCCTTCATGATCTCGCTGCGCCAGCGGGACGTTCCGGAGAGTTATCTCGCACCCGACAAGATCGAGCAGAAAGCCCGCGCGCTTCATCCCCAGCCGCTTTCGGGCGAGCGGCTCTACAGGAATTACTGCTTCGCCTGCCATGGCGATGGCACCTACGGCCGGTGGGACACGACCTTCCGGCGCTTCATCCCGGCCGTCCGCGGTCCATCTTTGCTGGCCACTGCCGACCCGGCGTATTTGGAAGCGCAGATTGCTCAGGGACGCCCGGGCACGCAGATGCCCGCCTGGGACGCCCGTGCAGGGGGGTTGCAGCCGGATGAAGTCAAGGCGTTGGTTGCCTACCTGGGCGGGGGCAGAGGAACGCTTCGCTCCGCAAAGGATGACAACGCACCCGTGCTGGCTCGCGGCGATGCCAACCGCGGCGCGGCGCTCTTCATCCAGAATTGCGCCGGATGCCACGGAGTGGCGGGCCACGGCGGCGTTGCGCCCGAGCTGGCCAACCCCACGTTTCAACAGGCCGCCAGCGACGCCTTCATTGTCACCACGATCCGCAACGGCCGCCGCGGCACGGCCATGCCTAGCTTCCAACCGCGTGTGCCCGGCGCGCGAAGCCTCAGCGATCCGGAGATCGCCGACCTACTGGCCTTCATCCGCGCCCTCGGACCCGCGGCTCGGAAACCCCAGACCGCGCTGGTCCCCAATGATCTTGTGAAGTCAGGAGGCTCCCGATGAGCCACACCCATGTTGAGAAGAGCGAAGGCACGCCCAAACGGAAGTCGCGGGTCTCGCGCCGCAATTTCCTCTACACCACTGCGGCCGGCGCCGCTGCGCTGGCACTGCCCGGCTGCCGCAAGAGCGAGCCGCCGGTGCTTTCGGCGCTGGCCGGCGACTTTGACCCTCTCCGCAGCTATCCTTATCGCGGCTGGGAAGATTTCTACCGCAAGATCTGGACCTGGGACAAAGTCGTCCGCTCCACCCATTCGGCCAATTGCACCGGCTCCTGCTCGTGGAAGGTGTACGTCCGCAACGGCGTGATGGTCCGCGAGGAGCAGGCATCCGACTACCCGCGCATCAGCAAGGACCTACCCGACTACAACCCGCGCGGCTGCCAGAAGGGTGGCTGCTTTGTCGAGTACGTGTACAGCCCGCAGCGCTTGCGCTACCCGCTGATCCGCACCGGCGCGCGCGGCGAAGGAAAATGGCGGCGGGCATCCTGGGACGAAGCGCTCACGCTGATCGCCGAAAAGCTGCTCGACAACGTCTACAACTACGGCCCGGACACCAACACTTTCTTCAGCGTCATCCCGGCGATGAGCCCGGTGAGCTTCTGCGGCGGTTCGCGGCTGGCGCACTACCTGGGCGGCGTGATGCTCTCGTTCTACGACTGGTACTGTGACCTGCCTCCCGGCGAGCCGCTCACCTGGGGCGTGCAGACCGAAGCGTGCGAGTGCGCCGACTGGTTCAACGCGAAGTACATCGTCCTGTGGGGCTCGAACATTTCGCAAACCCGCATCCCGGACGCGCACTTCGCATTTGAGGCTCGCTACAACGGCGCGAAGATCGTCGCGATTTCGCCTGACTTCAACTCCAGTTGCATGCACGCGGACCTCTATTGGCAAATCAACCCGGGCACGGACGCGGCGCTGGCCATGGGCGTTGCCAAGATCCTGATGGACGAGAACCTGATGGACGTCCCCTATGTGAAAGAGCAGACCGACCTGCCCCTGCTCGTGGTGACGGGCACGAGGCGTTTCCTGCGCGAATCGGACTTGAAGGCCGGTGGCAAGGATGACGTCTTCTTTGTGTGGGACACAAAGAAAAGCCAGCCCGCGGCTACGCCCGGCTCAATGGGCTCCGCGGAGAAGACCATCCGCTGGAACGGCGTGGATCCCGCACTGACCGGGTCTTTTCGCGTGATGCTTGCTGACGGCAACGCTGCGGAGGTCACGACCGTCTTCGAGCTCCTCCGCAGCAGCCTAGCAGCGTATCCGCTCGAAAAAGTGGCGCAGCTCACCGGCCTGCCCGCGCACGAAATCCAGACCTTTGCTCGCGAGATGGGCACGCGCAAGCCGGCGATGATCATCCACGGCGCGGGTACCAACCACTGGTTCCACAACGACCTCACCAACCGCGCCATGATTCTGCTCGTCGCGCTGACCGGCAACGTCGGCAAGAACGGCGGCGGCTTCAACCACTACGTCGGCCAGGAACGCATCTGGCCCGAGCACGGCTTTTTCGAGTTGGCATTCCCCGAGGGCCGCAAAAAGCAGCGGTTTCAAAACACCACGCTGTGGAGCTACGTCCACTCCGCCAGCAAAGACCCGCACCAGTACAACGGCAAGCCAATCGAGTGGTACATCCAGGAATCGGTGAAGAACGGCTGGATGCCGCTCTGGCCGGCGGGCGGACGCAAGCCGAGGGCGTTCATTGTCTGGCGCGCGAACTATCTCAACCAGGCCAAGGGCAGCGAAATCTTGGAGACGTCGCTCTGGCGCGATCTCGACCTGATCGTGGACATCAACTTCCGGATGGATACGACGGCGCTCTATTCGGACGTCGTCCTGCCGGCTTCGAGCTACTACGAAAAGGTGGATCTCAACTCCACCGATTGTCACAGCTACATCCACACCTTTGGCAAGGCCCTCGATCCGCTCTTTGAGAGCAAGACCGACTGGGACATCTTTCAGGCCCTGGCGCAGAAAATCTCGGAGGTCGCTCGGCGCAAGGGGCTGCAGCCTTTCCGCGATGAGAAGTTTGAATGGTCGCGCGACTTTACGCGCCTGGCCGACGACTGGACCGGCAAGGGAAGCATTGTCACTGACGAGCAGGCCGCCGACTTCATCCTTTCGCACTCGAAGGAAACGCAGGGGATGACCTATCGCAATCTCCAGGCGCAGCCGAAGCGCTTCGTGGCCACCGACGAGGAGGCCTGGAACAGCGACATTGAAGAGGGCATTGCCTATACCCCGTTCAAACACCAGGTGGATAAGAAACGCCCCTGGCGGACGCTTACCGGTCGGCAGCAGTTCTACATTGACCACCCGTGGTACCTCGAGCTCGATGAGGCGCTGCCGGCTTACAAGGAACCGATTCCGGAGAAGTTCCCGCTTTACTGGAACACGCCGCACGGACGCTGGTCGATCCACTCCACCTGGCGCGACCACCGCGCCATGCTCCGGCTTCAGCGCGGCATGCCCATCGTCTATATGCATCCCGACGACGCGCGCAAGCGCGGCCTGCGCGACAACGACTGGGTGCGCATCTTCAACGACATCGGCCAGTGCGTCTGCCGCCTGCAGATCCTGCCCGGTGAAAAGCCCGGCCGCGTGACCATGTACCACGGCTGGGAAAAGTTTCTCGGCTTCCAGCAGGGCGGCTGGCAGTCGCTCACCTACATCAAGATCAAGCCCACGCAGCTCATCGGCAAGTACGGTCACGTCAACTTCCGGCTCAACTATTGGGGCCCAACCGGCAACAACCGCGACATCAAGGTGGAAGTCGAAAAAGCGCGGGTGAAGGCCTAGGGAGGCAGCCATGTCGAAACACCAGTACGCGATGGTGATGGACCTCAACAAGTGTCTGGGCTGCCAGACCTGCACCATCGCCTGCAAAAAGCTCTGGTCCGACCGCGACGGAACCCAGCACATGTACTGGAACAACGTGGAGACGCGGCCGGGCATCGGCTACCCGCGGCAGTGGGACCGCATCGGCGGCGGTTGGAAGGACGGGCAGTTGCAGCCCAGCCCGTTGCCCACGCTCGATGATTACGGTGCGCCGTGGGAATACGACTATGACCAGCGCCTCTACGAGGGAAAAAAGAAGCCGGTGATGCCTACGCCCGACCCCGTCTCTGGTCCCAACTGGGACGAGGACGTCGGTGCGCTCAACGGCGACGAGAACTTTTACTTTTATCTGCTGCGCATTTGCAACCACTGCACCAACCCGGCCTGCCTGGCGGCCTGCCCGCGCCAAGCCATCTACAAGCGCGACGAAGACGGCATCGTGCTGTTGGACCAAGAACGCTGCCAGGGCTACCGCTACTGCATCGCCGCTTGCCCGTACAAGAAGATTTACTTCAATGAAATCACCGGCAAGTCCGAGAAATGCATTTTCTGCTACCCGCGGCTGGAAAAGGGCGAAGTGAACGCCTGCGCCGCGCAGTGCCCGGGCCGTCTGCGCTTTGTGGGACTGCTCGACGACCCCGGCTCTGCCGTCCACAGACTCGTGCACGTCTATAAAGTGGCGCTACCGCTGTTCCCCGAGAAGGGCACGCAGCCCAACGTCTTCTACGTGCCGCCGTTCAATCCGCCCAGGCGTACCAACTACGGCCAGAGCATCCTGGAGGACCCGCGGCTGCCGCTCGAATACCTCATTTACCTTTTCGGGGCCGAAGTGAGAGACGTCATTGTGCGGCTTGAAGCCGAATTGAACCGTGCCCAGAACGGCACACAAAGCGAAATGCTGCAACTGCTGATTGGCCGCGACGCCGAGACGCGCTACCAGATCCCGGAACCGTTGGTGCGAATCAAGATGTCCATCGGGTGACGCCATGCTGACCAGACGCGATCGAATCTTTCTTTCTGCTTGCACGCTCGCCGTGGCCGGGGTGCTCGCTGCGCCGCACCTTTGCGCGCAACGCCCGGCACCGGCTGCCGTTGCTTCCCCCGCCGGTCTGGTATTGCGCACTGCCGCGAGCCCTGCGACGCCCGAGATTCTTCTAGAACCGGACGCGCGTGCCTGGCAGGGTGTGCCGGCACAGCGCGTCGCCCTGAACCGCACGCCGCCGCTCTACGACACTGACCCACCAGCCGAACTGGAGATTCGGTATGTAGACGTTCGCCTGGCTCGCGCGAGTGAGAAACTCCTCCTGCACCTCACCTGGAAAGACCCAACCCAGAACGCCGAGGGGATTGCAGCTCTTCCGTCCACGCAGCCTGAAACGAGAGATCGCAAGGAGCACACCTCTGCGACCGAGCGTTTCTTCGATGCCGCGGCGGTGATGTTCCCGGAGCGTGCCGCACAGAACGGCGTCTGGCCTTCGCTGCAAATGGGCGATGCAGCAGGTCCGGTGCTGATTTACTACTGGAATGCGGCGCGCGGCGCGATGCGCATGCAGGCCGAAGGTCGCGGCACCACGCGGCGCACCGGCGAGACGTTCCCTGCCCGGGCACTCTATCGCGCCGGCGCCTGGCAGGTGACGATGGAGCTGCCCGACTTGCCTGCGGGGCTTCCATTGTCCCTAGCTGTCTGGAACGGCGCTCAGCAAGACCGCGACGGCCGCAAGTATTTCTCAGTTTGGCTCAGACTGGAGTGAGACGATGATTGCACGCGCCGAGCTTGAGTCGCAACGTGTTGTAGGCGAGCTGGAGGGGCTCGATCTCTATCGCGTCTTTGCGTTTGCATTTGGCTTGCCCACGCCGGAGCGCTACGACTGGCTTTGCCGCCCGGACCTGGCCGTGGCCCTCGAGTCCTTGTGGCAGTCGCTTGGTGTTCCCGGGGAGTTTCCCGCACCGGGACGCTTCGATGACTATGAAGACTACGAATCCACTTACATCGCTCTGTTTGACGTCGGCGTGCCCGAGCCTCCCGCGCCGCTGCTCGAATCCGCCCACAACAAGGCCGTGCCGCCGCAGCAGACCGCGCTCGAGAACGTGGATTTCTACGAGGTGCTGGGGCTCAAGCACAACCCTTCCCAGTTTGCGCCAGACCACCTGGTGACTCAGCTCGAGTTCCTCGCCGCTCTTTCCTTCGCGCGAGAAAACAGCACAGAAGCGGCGAACAAATCCAACCTGGATCGTCTTGAACGCGATTTTCTGGCGCGCCATCTTCTCAACTGGCTCCCGATTGAGCTGGAAGCACTGGCCCGGCACGAGCCCCCTGTCTACCCAGTGTTGTTGGCGCTGTTACTGGCCTATGCCAGGCAGCGTCACCACCAGTTCTCGGTCCAATAATCCTTCCGCGGATGCCGGCGGCACCAAATGCACCACGTCAAGTAGGCCCCAGGCCAGTTTTTGTGGGTCGGCTATCCCGGCGAGCAGGGGGAGGCGCACTGGGGCTTTTGGCACTGACCTTCAGGAAAGCACGCGCGATTTCCCGCTCAGTCCATCCGGCCAGCGCCTCTAATGTGATTGAAACCATTGGTATTGTGCTGCGGCTTGCTTTGGGCACTGAATCTGCTATGCTTCCAGGTGATGCTAAGGCGCATTCTGAGCCTATCTATCGTGCTGGGCCTCCTGATTCTGGCTCCGACCCCGCTCTCCATTTGCGCGATGCTGGCCGACCTGCCGGGGGAATGCACTCAACCTTCTGTGCAGCCCGATTGTGAGCAAATGGAAATGGTTCAGCCTTCGGTTGCTATGAAGGTAGGCGGCGACCTGTCGTGCTGCCAGATAAGCCAAGCACCCATTCCGGAAGCGCCGGGCAAGGTTGTTGTGCCCCAGGCCAGCGTCGAGACGTTGCGCCCAGACTATCTGGTTGCCCCTTCGCAGCCGGATCGACTCGCACATTCTGAACTATCTCCAGTCGTCTCTCCTCCTGATCGCCAGCAGCTTCTCTGCGTCTTCTTGATCTAACCCCTCGCTGAACCTGTGTCCGCGCGTACGTGCATCTACGCGTGCGCATCGGCGAAAACCCTCTTCAGCGAAAAGGGGAAGGTCATGAAAACGCAAAAGGTACTGATTTGGACGTTGGTAGTTTTGACCTGCACAGGCAGGGCCGCATGGGCGCAGCAGCCCACCACAACAGCAGACGTTGTAAAGCTGGCAGACTTGGTCGCGGAGGCTGAACGCAAGCATCCTGCAATCCAAGCCGCTGCCCGATTGGTCGAGGCCAAGCGCGCCCGTGTTCCTCAGGCGCGCGCGTGGCCCGATCCACAGCTTTCCATCGGCTACATGGGCGATCCCGCGCCCTTCAAAACGCAAGCCAACGACCCGTCCAGCTATCGGCAATTCGGCGTCATGCAGGAAATCCCCTATCCGGGCAAGCGCGAGCTGCGCGGCAAGATCGCTGAGAAGGAAGTTGACGCCGAAGGCTGGAACGTGGAAGCCGCGCGTCGCCGCGTGCGGGCCGAGGTCAAGCTCGCCTACTTCGAACTCTGGGGCGTGGATCGCGCGCTGGACACCACCCAGAAAAACAAAGATTTGCTGGAGAAACTCGCGCGCATTGCCGAGGAACGCTACAAAGTCGGCAAGGGCCTCCAGCAGGACGTCCTGCGGGCGCAGGTGGAGGTTACGCGAGTCCTGCAACGCCTCACCATCCTCCGCCAGCGCCGTCGCACACTCGAAGCTCGACTGAACAGCCTCCTGCTGCGCCCACTGGACAGCCCACTCGGGCCGCTCGAAGCAGTTGAGAAATCCTCCTTCGCCTATACACTCGATGAGCTGCTTGAAAAGGGCGTGGCCAACGCACCCGAAATCCGCCGGCAGGAACAACTCATCGAACAAAGCCAGGTCGCCATCAACCTGGCGAAGAGGGACTACTACCCGGACTTCAGCGTCGGCTGGGATTACCAGAACCGCGGCTCAGGACAGCCCGAAATGTACGGCCTGCGGTTCACCGTGAATCTGCCTGTCTTCTATAAGAGCAAGCAGAGACAAGCGCTGAGCGAAGCCTCGTTCACCCTGGCCGCTACCCGCGAAATGCGTGAGGCGGCAAAGACAACTCTATTGTTCCGGGTGAAGGAGCAGTACCTGACCGCTCGAGCCTCGGAGGAGTTGCTCACCCTCTATGCGAAGGGAATCGTGCCACAGTCAATGCTGGCTCTGGAATCGGCTCTCGCCGCTTATCAGGTCGGGTCGCTCGATTTCTTGAGTCTGATCACCAACTTCATCACCGTTCTGGACTACGAGATTAGCTACTACGAAGAGTTGGCCAACCATCAGAAAGCTCTCGCGCGAATCGAAGAAATCACCGGACTTGAGCTAGCCAAGTGAGGAAGCCATGAAAAAAAGAATCGTCATTTCCGTTGCCGCGTTCGTGGTCATCGCCGGGGCCGTCTATCTGTCTCGGTCGTACATCGCTGCGTGGTTTGCTCCGGGCCGCTCGGCTCCGGCAGCCAGCACCGGCGGTGATCATTCGAGTCGAGCGGCGACTGCGACCGCTTCCGGCGAACGGAAGATCCTCTATTGGGTTGACCCGATGCACCCGGCTTACAAGTCGGACAGGCCGGGCATCGCTCCGGACTGCGGGATGCAGTTGGTCCCCGTGTACGCCGACGAGGCTGCTCAGCTTGCTCAGATGCCGCCTGGCACAGTTCGCATCACGCCGGAACGCCAGCAACTGATCGGAGTAAAGCTCGGCCAAGTTGATATACAGCAAGTGAGCAAGACGATTCGCACTGTGGCGCGGATCACCTACGACGAAACCAAAATCGTCCACTACCACAACAAAGTCGAGGGATGGATCGAGGAGATCTTCGCCAACTTCACCGGCGCGCCGATCCATGTCGGCGATCCGCTCTTTTCTCTGTACAGCCCGGAACTCGTTTCCACACAACAGGAGTACCTCATTGCTCTCCGGGCAAAAAAGGAGTTGTCGGAGAGTCCCGTCCCGGAAATTGCCCGCAGCACGCAGTCGCTTCTCCAGGCTGCTCGACAGCGGCTGAAACTCTGGGATGTTTCTGACGATCAGATCCGCCGATTGGAAGAAACACGCGAACCACAACGCACCATCACCTTCTATTCGCCGCACCACGGTTTCATACTGGAGAAGAAAGCTTTCGAACACCTCCGAGTGACCCCGGACACCGATCTTTACTTAATTGCGGATCTCTCCACCGTGTGGGCGATTGTCGAGATCTATGAATATGAGGCGTCACTGGTGCAGGTGGGGCAGCGGGCCACGCTTTCCCTTCCCACTTACCCTGGTCAGACCTTCGCCGGGCGCATCAGCTACATCTACCCACAGTTCGACCCGCAGACTCGCACCCTGAAGGTACGGATGGACTTCCCGAACCCCGGCATGAAGCTGCGCCCGGACATGTTTGCCACCGCAGAGATCGGAGTGAATCTCGGCGCGCAGCTTGTGATTCCGGCGGACGCAGTCCTCGATTCCGGAACGCAGCGCTATGTTTTCCTGGCGAAAGGCGATGGCTACTTTGAACCCCGTGAGGTAACCCTCGGGCCGCGCAGCGATGGCTACTTTCTGGTTCTCAGCGGGCTAAAGGCCGGCGACACTGTCGTCACCTCCGCGAATTTCCTGATCGACTCCGAAAGCCGTCTCAAGCAGGCCACGGCGCAGATGGGAAGCCAGCCCCAGCACTAAGGGTGAGGTCAGCGAGGCACGCACATGATCAACCGCATCATCGAGTATTCAGCGCACAACCGCCTCGTGGTCTTCATCGTGGTGGCGGCCTTCGTCGTGGCCGGCTGGTGGTCCATGCAGAATGTGCCGCTCGACGCCATCCCCGACCTCTCCGAAACCCAGGTGATCATTTACTCCCGATGGGATCGCAGCCCCGACATCATGGAAGATCAGGTGACCTACCCCATTGTCACCGCGATGCTCGGCGCGCCGCGGGTGAAAGACATCCGGGGCTTTTCGGACTTCGGCTACTCCTACGTTTACGTCATTTTCGAAGAGGGGACAGACATCTACTGGGCGCGCTCACGCACCCTGGAGTATCTGAGCAAGATTACGCAGCGTCTCCCCGAGGGAGTGCGCACCGAGCTTGGTCCCGACGCCACTGGTGTCGGCTGGGTGTTCCAGTACGCGCTTGTGGATCGCACCGGCCAGCAAAGTCTCGCTGACCTGCGCAGCTTTCAGGATTGGACGCTCCGCTACTACCTGCAAGCGATTCCGGGCGTAGCGGAGGTGGCTCCCATCGGCGGCTTCGTCCGCCAGTACCAGGTGAACCTCGATCCCAACGCGCTGGCTGCCTATCGTGTGCCGATGGAAAAGGTCGTTGAAGCGATTCGCAAGAGCAACAGCGACGTGGGCGGCCGGCTGGTTGAATTCACGGGACGCGAATACATGGTACGCGGGCGCGGTTATGCGCGCACCGTCGAGGATCTCGAGAGTGTTGTGCTGGGCGTGAATCCGCAGACCGGCGTGCCCATCTTGGTGAAACACGTCGGGCGCGTCGTGCTTGGTCCCGACATTCGCCGTGGCATCGCCGAGCTGGACGGACAGGGAGAGGTGGTTGGCGGCGTGGTGATTATGCGCCAGGGTGAAAACGCTCTGCGGGTGATCGAGCGCGTGAAGGAGAAGCTCAAGGAGATCCAACCTTCGCTGCCGCCCGGAGTTCAAATCGTCACCACGTACGACCGTTCGGAACTCATCAACCGCTCCATCCAGACACTCAAGATCACGCTGACCGAGGAGTTGATCATCGTGAGCCTCGTGATCTTGATTTTCCTCTGGCACATTCCCAGCTCGCTGATCCCCATCGTGACCATCCCGGTGACCATCCTCATCGCCTTCATCCCCATGAAGCTGATGGGGATCACTTCAAACATCATGTCGCTGGGCGGCATCGCGGTGGCGATTGGTGCAATGGTGGACGCGGCCATCGTCGTGGTCGAGCAGACTCACAAGAAGCTCGAGCATTGGGAAGCCACCGGGCGAAAAGAGGACTACCGCAGCGTAGTCGTCGAAGCGGTGAAAGAAGTGGGCGGCCCCAGCTTCTTCGCTCTCCTTGTCATCGCGGTCGCCTTCATGCCCGTCTTTGCGCTGGAGGCCCAGGAAGGCCGGCTGTTCAAGCCACTGGCCTTCACCAAGAACTTCTCCATGATCATCGCCGCGGTGCTGGCCATCACGCTCGACCCGGCGTTGCGCCTTCTGTTCACCCACATGAAAAACTTCCAGTTTCGCCCGCGCTGGGTGGCCGCCGTAGTAAACGCAGTGCTGGTAGGGAAGATTCACAACGAGGAATCCCACCCGATCAGCCGGCCGCTGATGCGCCTGTACCACCCGGTCGTGCGCTTCGTCCTGCGGCACCCCTGGCCGGTGATGGCTGCGGCCGTGCTCATTGTTGTCGTCACCATTCCCGTTTACTTCCGGCTGGGCTCGGAGTTCATGCCGCCGCTAAATGAGGGCGTCATTCTCGATATGCCCATCACGATGCCAGGCATCTCCGTAACCGAGGCCACCCAGGTCCTCCAGGTGCGCGACAAAATTCTACGCAGTTTTCCAGAGGTCGAGCGGGTCTTCGGCAAGATTGGGCGGGCGGAGACTTCGACGGACCCCGCAGCCTTCTCGATGGTTGAAACCACTGTCGTGCTCAAGCCCGAGGCCGAGTGGCGCGCGAAGCCTCGGTGGTATTCCAGCCGGGCTCCCGAATGGCTGAAGCGAGTCCTGCGCCGCGCCTGGCCCGATCACATCAGCCAGGAAGAACTTGTGGCGGAAATGGATCGCGCCCTGCAAATCCCCGGCATGAGCAACATCTGGACCATGCCCATCAAGAACCGCATCGACATGCTGACCACCGGCATGCGCTCACCGGTAGGTATCAAAATCTACGGCTCAGACCTGAAGCAGATCGAGCAGCTCGGCGTTGAACTGGAGCACGTCCTGCAACAGGTTCCCGGCACGCGGAACGCTTTCGCCGAGCGCACCGCCGGCGGCTACTTCTTGGACTTCAAGTTGAATCGCGAGGCGCTGGCGCGTTACGGCCTCACCGTGGACGACGTGCAGGCTTATGTCATGTCGGCCGTCGGCGGTGAGAATGTCACCACCTCCATTCAGGGTCGGGAACGCTATCCGGTAAACGTGCGCTACTTCCGGGCTTTCCGAAATGATCTCGACAGCTTGAGCCGTGTGCTTGTCTCCGCCCCCACCGGCGCGCAAATTCCCATGGCACAGTTGGCCGAAATCCGACTGGTTACCGGCCCGGCCATGATCCGTAACGAAAACGGCCTGCTCAGTGGCTATGTGTATGCCGATGTAGCCTCGCGCGACATCGGCGGCTACGTCGAGCGGGCCAAGCGCGCAGTCAGCGAAAACGTGAAGCTCCCCACCGGCTACTCACTGGCGTGGAGCGGCCAGTACGAATCCATGCAGCGGGTGAAAGAGCGCCTCAAGGTGGTCGTGCCCTTCACACTTTTCCTGGTCGGCCTGTTGCTCTTCCTGAACACGCGCTCGCACATCAAGACCATCATCATCCTTCTTGCGGTTCCGTTTTCCGCTGTTGGCGCAATCTGGCTGCTCTATCTGCTCGACTACAACATCAGCATCGGCGTTTGGGTCGGGTTAATTGCACTACTCGGAGTCGATGCGGAAACGGCCGTCTTCATGCTGCTTTACCTCGATCTTGCCTACGACGAGCGCCGACGCCAGGGCACGATGAAGACCTATGCGCATCTCTCCGAGGCCATCGAGTACGGCGCGGTCAAGCGCCTGCGGCCAAAAGTGATGACCGTCGCCGTCATGTTCATGGGCCTTCTCCCGATCATGTGGTCCACCGGCACAGGCGCTGACGTGATGAAACGGATCGCGGCGCCCATGATCGGCGGTATTTTCACGTCGTTCCTGATGGAACTGATTGTGTACCCCGCTATCTATGCGGTCTGGAAATGGCACTTTGAGGTCAAGCGTTCTGCGCCAGCTTTGGTCGAGGAGGGCTGAGATGAGCCGAATCGTCCGGTTCATGTTGATAACGACGCTCGCCGTTCTGGCGGTGGCACCGTTGAACGCGCAAACACCTGCTCTATTCGACGCCTTGCGAAGCGATCTCAACCGAGTTGTAGATTCCCACCTTGAGCAGCTCCGAGAAGACGCGGCCCGTACGGCTGTGGCCCCGCCCCAGCCAATCCTAGCTCCACCACAGCGCTGGCCCGGAGTCCCTGAGCTCGCTCTGAGTGGCATTGCGCCGGAGAAGGTCGCCACTGCCCAGCGTCGCTTGTCAGCCCTGGGCGTGGATGCGGCGCAAATTTTTGCAGCCGAAGGCGTTCCACCTGCGATGATCGTGATGGCCGGTGTTGAAAGTAACTACGACCCGCTGGCACTTTCACCCAAAGGGGCGCGCGGCTTGTGGCAGTTAATGCCGGACACAGCCAGACGCCTGGGATTGAGGGTGAACGAACAGGAAGACGATAGAATCCATCCCACTCGTTCAACTCGGGCTGCGGCTCAATACTTGCGAGAGCTCTATTCTCGCTTTGACGACTGGCCTCTGGCCATAGCCGCATACAACGCTGGAGAGCCTCGGGTGACCGCCGCCGTCCAGCGGGCCAGTAGCCGTGACTTCTGGCAGTTATCTGAATGGGGACTGCTTCCTGAAGAGACTCGTAGGTATGTTCCGGCGGTTATCGCGTTCCGACGGAATCATTAACAGTCGGCATCTTATCCGCTGGGCCAACCGTGCCGACATACATGACTTGGCGCATTTCTTCCCACCTAAAGCGTTGCCGGTCGAACAATATGGATGCCAGCTCCTGTTGCCATCCCTCTGGCACCACAAGAGCCTACGAAGAGCACCCGACGGGGTATCCAGGGCTCTTGCAGACCAGCCTTCTGTCCTCATATCGGAGAGGCATCATTTCCAAATTTTTCTCTGGCATTGACTGCGCAGAATCCTCTCCCAAACAAAAGTCGATTTCGAGGTTACGGGAGGCGTTAAGCGAGAAAATTTATAGGGGAGTCGGCCAAGGCCGCTGAGCAATCGAATGAGGTGCACGAACTTGGGGCAGATCACGCTGATCATCTGGTTTGATAGCAGAAGGCCAAGGAAGCCATGAATCTCATTCTCGCGCCAGTTGCTGCGAATCGAAATGACGGCGGTAGAAAGAAAAGAAATGAGGATGTGTCTCTCTCCGGCCTGAAATGCTCTCTTGAAACCTGGTCCAAGCACATCCGAATTTGGATGTTGCGTCCAACATCGGACGATAAAGGCAGCCAGGTTCAAGGAAAGGACGACCAAACGTCAGCTCCCTTTGCGCGGGAGTTTGGTGGCCCGTGGCGTAGATTACCAACAGACACTCTGACCCCGCAAAGTCGGAACCGCGAATCATTAATCCGCACCGCGGGATAGACTAGCAATGGTGACTTTTAGCAGCTTGTTGAAAAACCCTCACGATGTCATTCCGACGAGCCGAAGGCGAGGAGGAATCTGCTATTTTCTTGGCTTTTTGCGAAAAACAGATTCCTCGCTGCGCTCGGAATGACTCTCAAGGACGCTTTTTCAACAAGCTGCTAGCCCGCTTTATTCATGAAGTTGATCTGCAGCGAGTTCTTGTGCCGGTTGGCGGTCGCGATGTATCCGGTGCAAGGCGATTTGTTCTACCCGCAGTGTGATTTTGGCGATGGGGGCGAGTTGCCA
>Ga0247727_10009457_pt1 | contig 17661 bp, 13 predicted proteins | sample WisWelCaveWW1625_FD_202498 | JGI IMG/M metagenome (GOLD analysis project Ga0247727, IMG submission 202498) | Biofilm microbial communities from Wishing Well Cave, Virginia, United States - WW16-25 | ecosystem: Environmental > Aquatic > Deep subsurface > Groundwater > Cave microbial mat | place...
ACCGACCCACCGGGCGTTTCGCGCTCGAAGCTGGCCGAGTCCATCGCCCAGCACGTGCCCGAGGAGGAAGAGCGCCGCTGGCTCGAACCGCGCCTGGCGTTCCTCCTAGGCCTAGGAGAGCGTCCGACCGGCGGTGGGGAGGAGCTGTTCGCGGCCTGGCGCGCCTTCTTCGAGCGGATCACCGACAAGGGCACGGTCGTGATGGTGTTCGAGGACCTGCAGTGGGCGGACACGGGACTCATGGACTTCATCGAGTCGGTCCTGGATTGGTCGCGCACCAAGCCGATCCTGGTGGTGACGCTCGCCCGGCCGGAACTGGTCGACCGCCGCCCGAACTGGGGCGCCGGCCAGCGGTCCTTCGTGGCTCTGCATCTGGAACGGCTCCCGGATGAGGCGATGGCGGACCTCGTGCGCGGGATGCTCCCGGGCGCCGGCGACGACGTGGTCGGCACGATCGCGGAGCGCGCGGAAGGCGTGCCGATGTACGCGGTCGAGACCATCCGCATGCTCGCCGACCGCGGCGTGCTCCGGGTGGGGGAGGACGCCTACGAGGTGGTCGGCGAGCTCGGCGAGTTGCAGATCCCTGAGACCCTGCACGCGCTGGTCGCCTCACGCTTGGACGGGCTCGGCCCCGAGGACCGCGGCCTGCTGCAGGACGCCGCCGTCCTGGGCAAGACCTTCACGCTGTCGGCGCTGGGGGCGGTGAGCGGCGGGGACCCGGCCGCGCTGGAGCACGCCTGCTCGACCTGGCGCGCAAGGAGTTCCTGACGCATGAGGCCGACCCGCGTTCGCCAGAGCGCGGCCAGTTCGGGTTCGTACAGAGCATCATCCGCGAGGTCGCCTATGGCATGCTCTCGAAGGCCGACCGCAGGACCCGGCACCTCACCGCGGCCCACCACTTCGAGGCTGCCGGCGAGGACGAGTTGGCCGGTCTTGTGGCGGCCCACTACGTGGAGGCCCTGGCCGCGACTCCAGCGGGACCCGACGCCGATGCGCTGGCGGCGCGCGCCCGCGACGCGCTGGGCCAGGCCGCCGAGCGCGCCACCGACCTCGGCTCGCCGATGCAGGCACTCGGGTTCGCCGAGCAGGCCCTGGCGATCACCCCGACCGGTCACGAGCGCGCCGACCTGCTCGGGCAGGCCGCCGACGCCGCGCGGGACGCGCTGCGACGTGAGGACACGCTCGCGTACCTCCGGGAAGCCGTCCAGGTCCTCGGTGCCCTCGACAACGTCGATGAGGAGGTGGCCACGATGGGCGTGCTCGCGAGCGCCCTCGGCGACCAGAACCAGCTCGACGAACTGCGGACGCTGGTCGAGCGCATGCACGAGCGACTGGGCGAGGGCGGCGACGACCTGGCGCGCGCCGAGCTCCATCACGCCGTCGCGATCGTGCGGTACTTCGACGGGGATTACGAGGCCTGCCTCGCCTCGATCGAGCTCGCGTTGCCCGGTTTCGAGGGGACCCGAGCCCGGGATCGGTTCCGCAAGACGATAGGCGAGAAGACGGCGGTGCTTGGGATGGTCGGGCGCGTCCGGGAGGCGCGGTTGCTGATCCGCGGCCGGCTCGCGCTCGCGACCGAGGAGAACGACCTGCGCGAGATGTCGGCCGCACTCGGCAGCGCGGCCCTGTGGAACCCCGAGATCGTCGAGGCGGTGGACGGGTTCATGGAGGCGGCGGCCGTCGCCCGGCGGGGAGGCTACGGGGAGTCGGAGATGGGAGCGCTGGCCAACGGGCTCGAGGCCGCGGTCGAGGCCGGCGCCTGGGAGGTGGCGGATCGGATCATCGAGGATCTGCGCGGCCGGTCCGACGTGCCCCAGGCGGTGCTGGACACGCTCGCGTTGGGCGCCGCTCTGCTGGCCGCCTATCGGGGAGACGCGGCGGGGGCAGCGGGAGCCCTCGCACGGGTCAGCTCGGAAACGTTGTCATCGCCCGACCCGCAGATCCGTGCGTGGGTCCGCCGCGCACGCGCCGTCCTGCTGCTGATGGGTGGGGATGTGGATGAAGCCTGCCGCGAGGCGAGGGGCGCGATCGAGGAGGACCCGAGCGGTCTGAACGTGCCGCTTGCCGTCTGGACCGCCGGGAGGGCTGCGCTCTGGTTGTGCGACCCCACCGAGGCGCGCGCGGTCGTGGATGCGGCGCGCGATCCGGAAGGGGGTTGGGCAGCGGCGTCGAAGCGGTCGTACGAGGCGGGGATCGCGGCACTCGAGGGCCGGGCGCGCGAGGCGGCTGCCACCTACGAGGTCCTCCTGCGCGGCAGGCTGGCGGCCGGCGACCGATTCGCGCATGCGCAGGTCGTGACCGACATGGTCGCGGTTCTGCCGCCGGAGCACATACCGGAGGAGGCGGTCGAGGCCGCGCGCAGCTACCTGCAGGAGATCGGCGCCGTGCCTCTGCTGGCTCGGCTGACCCGCAGCGACGTGCCGGCGGCCAGCGAGCGCTGACCCGCCACCATCACCGCGGCTAGGCTTCGCCCGTGACCTCGCCCGATCGCTTCGACCTCGTCGTCATCGGAGGCGGGGCCGCGGGCGAGAAGGGCGCCGCACAGGCCGCCTACTTCGGCAAACGCGTGGCTGTGATCGAGCGCCGCGAACGACCCGGTGGCGCGACGGTGCACACGGGCACGCTCCCTTCGAAGACCCTCCGGGAAGCCGCGCTCTTCCTGTCCGGCTACCGCCAGCGCGACCTGTACGGGGTCTCGGTGCAGGTGAGCCGTGACCTAGAGGTCGCCGCGTTGATCCAGCGCAAGAACACGGTTCGTGAGCTGGAGACGGACCGCATGCTCGAGAACCTCGCGCGTCACGACGTCGAGCTGATCCACGGGGAGGCGCGTCTCGTCGACGCAAACACCGTCGAGGTGACAGGCGGCGGCGCGCAGCGTCTCCTCGGCGCCGACGCGATCCTGATCGTGACGGGCTCGAGCCCGCTGCGGCCACCGGGCATCCCCTTCGACGATCCGGACGTGCACGACTCCGACTCGATCCTGGAGATCGATCGCCTCCCGGCATCGCTCGCGATCCTCGGCGGCGGGGTGATCGGTTGCGAGTACGCCTCGATGTTCGCCGCGCTCGGCACCCAGGTCCACCTGATCGAGCGGCGCGAACCCCTCCTGTCGTTCCTCGACGCCGAGATCGTGGCCCAGATGGCCGCGGGGATGACCGGCCTCGGTGTCACGTTCCACCTCGGCGAGCGCGCCGAGACCGTCTCGCGCAGCGGCGCGGGCCTGATCTGCCGGCTGCCATCGGGCGCCGAAATCGTGTCCGACAAGGTGCTGGTCACGGCCGGACGCGTGGGCAACATCGGCGGCCTCGGTCTGGGATCGCTCGGCGTCCAGACCGACGACCGAGGCAGGATCGTGGTCGACGAGAAGTTCCGGACGGCAGCCCCTAGCGTGTACGCGGCCGGAGACGTCATCGGGGCTCCGGCGCTCGCATCGTCCTCGATGGAGCAAGCACGGGTCGCGGTGTGCGATGCGTTCGGGTTCGTGTACAAGCAGGAGGTGTCGAGCCTGCTCCCCTACGGCGTGTACACGATCCCGGAAGTCAGCAGCGTCGGGCTCTCAGAGCAGGAGGCCGCCACGCGCGGTGTCGACGTCGTGGTGGGGCGCGCCCTGTTCCGCGACAACGCGCGCGGCGCGATCGTCGGCGATCGAGACGGCATGATGAAGCTGGTCTTCGATCGCGCGACGCGACGGCTGATCGGGACCCACTGCGTCGGCGAGCGCGCGACCGAGCTCGTCCACGTCGGCCACGCCGTGATGAGCCTCGCCGGTACGGTGGAAACGCTCATCGAGATGGTCTTCAACTACCCGACGCTCAGCGAGACCTACAAGTACGCCGCTTACGATGCCCTCGCACGCCTCGGCCCGGCGGCCGGTCAACCCCAGGAAGGCGGTTCGGCGCCGACCTGATCGAACGTGCACGAGGTGGGGGTTAGGTCGTCGCGCCAGCGGACGAACGTGGCGGCGTGACGGAACCTTCCCCCCTGGAGCCGGTCGAACGACACCTCGCACACCAGGATCGGGTCGAGCGAGACCCACGCCGTATCCCGCCCCGAGGACCAGCGGCTGGGCCCGCCGGGGGATCGCGCTTCCTCGCCGAACCCGGCGCCGCCCTCCAGCGGTGCGAGGGCTTCCCGGATCGCCCGCCGCTCGGCAGCTCGGAATGACGAGGTATGGCCCACGTAGTGCAGCCGGCCGTCCGGGTCGTACAAGCCGAGCAGGAGCGAGCCCACCCCGTCCCCGTCCTTGGCCACCCGATAACCCCCCACGACCACATCCGCGGTCGAGCGATGTTTGACCTTGACCCATCCACGAACGCCAGGTTGATAGGGCTGCTCCGCGCGCTTGGCCATGATGCCGTCCTGACCGAGCCCCTCTTCGTCTGCGAACCACCGCTCGGCGGTGGCGACGTCCGCGGTCCAAGGCGTGAGCCGCAGGTCCGGTCCGGGCGGCAACTCGGTGAGCCGCTCCGGCGCCCGTTCGACGCCGATCCGCGCGGCCATCGCCTCGAGCCGCACGCGTCGCTCCTGCAGCGGGCGCGGTCGCAGGTCCTCTCCCTCCTCCTCCAGCAGGTCGAACAGGATCAGCGTCGCGGGGATCTCGGCGGCGAGCTTGCGGACCCGCGACTCGGCGGGATGCAGTCGGAGCTGGAGCTCGTCGAACGAGAGCCGGCCTGGGCGCACCAGGACGAGCTCGCCGTCCGCCACCAGCGAGCCCGTGTCCCGGTCATCCAGCAGCTCCACGATCTCGGGGAAGAACCGCATCAGGGGCCGGTCGTCGCGGCTCACGAACGCGGCGCCGTCGCCGTCGATCGTGACGACGGTGCGGAACCCGTCCCACTTCGGTTCGTACGTCCAGCCCTCGCCGCGCGGGATCGCGGGCCCGAGCTTCGCCAGCATCGGACCTTCGCCCTTGCGCGACCTCCTGCCAGGGCGTGCGCTAGCCATCGCCGGTGAGCCCCGCCCACGGGTCGTAGTCGACCTCGAGGGCCTCTTGCGACGGCCGGTCCTGCTCGGGAACGTTGCGAAGGTTGACACGGATCCGTGTCCAGGTCGTGCTCCTGCCGCGCATCGAGTCCACCATCACATCGGCCGGCTCCAGGAACGGGACGACCTCCGGGTGCCTCGCCTTCCATCGCTCCAACCCGTCGGTGGCTTCGAGCTCGGATGCCGCACGGGCGATCTCGACCAGCGGCATCGAGGTGCGGCGGCGCCCCGTCGGGCCGCTCGTCTTGCCGGGCGCGGGGGGCGGCACCGCGCCCTCTTCCGTTCGAGCGGCGGCGCGCCGCTTCGACGGCTGGACGCGCGGCGGCTCGCCGTCCTGCTTCTCGTAGTGAGGCGGCCAGGCCGCGTCGGGAAGCCCGTCGGCTTCCTGCCGAGCCGCGAGCTCGAGCAAAGGTTCGAGCGATCCGGCCGCCACGTCGATCCCGGCCCAGGAATCGCCCGCCTCCTCGAACCGCACCGGGACCGTCAGGAGCGTGAACTCCCCGGGCTCGCATCCCGGCACCTCTTCCCACGCGAGCGGGGTCGAGACGCGGGCATCGGGCGTCGGACGAACCGAATAGGCCGAGGCGACGGTGCGGTCCTTAGCGTTCTGGTTGTAGTCGATGAAGACGCCGTGGCGTTCCTCCTTCCACCACTTGCTGGTCGCCAGATGCGGCTCGCGGCGCTCCACCTCGCGCGCGAGCGCCACCGCGGCGCGGCGAACCTCGTTGAACGTCCATCGGCGCTCGATCCTTGCGTACACGTGGAATCCACGCGAGCCCGACGTCTTCGCCCACGCCTTGAGGCCGAACTCGCCCAATACCTCACGCGACGCGATCGCGATCTCGACGATGTGGCTCCACGGCACCCCGGGCACCGGGTCGAGGTCCACGCGGAGCTCGTCGGGGTGATCCAGATCGTCCGCTCGAACCGGGTGCGGGTTCAGGTCGATGCAGCCGAGGTTCACGATCCACGCGAGCTGGGCGGCGTCGCGCACCACGATCTCATGTGCGGTCCTGCCCGACGGGAACCGGAGCTCGACCGTCTCGATCCAGTCGGGTCGCGCCGTCGGAGCCCGCTTCTGGAAGAAGAACTCGCCATCCGCACCGTTCACGTACCGCTTGAGCGCCATCGGACGGCCGCCGACGCCGCGCAGCGCGCCGTCGGCCACGGCGACGTAGTACCGGACGAGGTCGAGCTTCGTCAGGCCCAGGTGAGGGAAGAAGACCTTGTCGGGGTTCGAGACGGTGACCTCGCGGTCGCCGACCTCGAGGATCTCCTTCCGGGTCGTCATGCCGGAACGATAGGCCCGAACTCACCCGGATCGCTCGCCGGCCGACAGGGCAGCCGCCCACGCGACGACCTCGTTCGCGGGCCGGTAGTTGAGGATCCGCTCTCGTGAGATCCCGGACGACGCGGCCGTCGCCATCGCGATCGGAAGGTGCACCAGTTCGCTCGCGTCGTGCGCATCGCTCCCCATCGAGAACCACCGCACGCCCTCGGCCACCGCGATCCGAGCGAGTTCCACCGGGAGATCCTGCCGCCGGGGTGTCGCGTCCAGCTCGATCGCCTTCCCCAGCCGTGCCGCCTCGGCGAAGACGCGAGGCCAGTCGGCGATCAAGCCCCGCCGGCGTCCGAACATCCGTGTCGTCGGGTGGGCCAGCACGTGGACCCGGGGGTTGCGCAGGGCCGCGAGGTACCGCTCGGTCGCATCGTTCGGGTCGCGGAGCTTCGTGTGGAAGGCGCCGAGGACCATGTCGAGCCCGTCGGTGATATCAGGATCCATATCCCCGCGCCCATCCGCGAACACGTCCATCTCCATCGACCGCAGGAGCCAGTACGACGAACCGCTCGCCGCCTCGGCAGCGTTGAAGGCCTCGATCCGCCTGCCCTGTTCGGCGACCTCCGCCGGGCTCATGCCGTGGGCCACCTTGAGACTCTCGGAGTGATCGGTGCACGCGATGTAGGAGCGACCGGCCTTCCGAGCCGCCTCGGCCATCTCCTCGAGCGGAAGTGCGCCATCGCTGTCCGTGCTGTGGACCTGAAGGTCGCCGTGGGGGGCTGCCTCCCATGCGGGATCGCCGTCCAGCACTCGGCGGACCCTCGCTGTGGTGAGGAAGCCGCGACGCGTCTCGTCGGGCTCGGCACGGCCGGACGTTCGTCCAGCCATCGCGTGATCGCTTCGCCCACCCACGGCCCGACGGCGTTCAGCTCGGTCAGCAACCTCCCGGCGGCGGCTAGGTCCGAGGCCTCCACCTCCCACGTCCACGCGGCCTTCGCAGCGCGCTCGAGAGCACGCCTGCGGTGATCCGTCTGATCGCTGGCGGCCTGCAGCAGCAGCGCGCCGATCTGGTCGTTCCTGAGCGGTTCGTCTGTCACCTCCCGAGCATCGTAGGACGGAGTCGCGCTGACCTGTCGAGAGTTGCTGCCTCGCGTCCTCGTGATGCCGATGGCGACAGATGATCAGGCTGGGTATCCGCCTGCGGTGAGGCGGAGACCGAACTTGTCGCTCGACTCCGAACGGCCCAGGATCCCTGGGTGGTCCTGGCTCCACAGTTGGTTCCCCTTCGAGGCGAGCCCCGTTCCGGAGCCATAGAGCACGTTCACGACGCCGGCGGCGCCCTCGTCCCCGATGTCATCCCAGGCCGCGGAGACCGCGAGGTCGTCCTCGATACCCGTCCCGAACCGGTCGGCGACCATCGTCCAGCCGAAGCGGTCGTCTACCTCGGCGGCCCCCTTCACACCGGAGGAGTCTTGACTCCAGCGTCGATCCCCGGTCGACACCAAGCCGGCTGGAGACCCGTGGATCACCTGGACGAGCCCCTGATCGTGTTTCCTGGGATCGTCACCGGCCAGATCCTCGCCCGGCACCCCGATGACGAGCTCATCGAACCCGTCCCCGTCGAAGTCGCCCGCCCCGACCGACCAACCGAACAGGTCGCACCAACTCTCCTCAGACGAGACGCAGTCCGCAATATCGGCGATGCCGGGGCTGTCCTGGCTCCAGCGTTGATCCCCCTTCGCCGTGATGCCGGTCGATGACCCATAGAGCACGTTGACGGCACCGCCGCCGGGCAGGTCTGCGACGGCATCATGCGGTACGCCGGCCACCAGATCGGCGATCTGATCGCCGTCGAAGTCACCGCTCGAAAGTACGAGCGCGAAGTGCTCCCCCGGCTCGCCCTGCCCCTGGATGCCCGCGGAGTCCTGACTCCAGAGCTGGTTGCCTGCGGCCGTGATGCCTGCGGCGGAACCGTATAGCACGGCAGCGGCCCCCTCGGCACCGCCCGGCAGCTGCTCGAACGGAGCTCCCACCGCGAGGTCGGCGAACGCGTCGTCGTTGAATCGCTCGATGGCGAGCGCGATCCCGAACTCGTCCCACGCCTCGGCGGCGTCCGCGATCTGGTCGCTGTCCTGCGTCCAGCGCTGGTCGCCGTCGGCCGTCGGTCCGCCGCCCGAGCCGTAGAACACCTGGACGGCGCCCGCGTTCTCCCTGCCGCCGATGTCTTCGCCTGCCACCCCCATCGCCAGATCCGCGTAGCCGTCGGCATCCATGTCGCCGGTAGCCAGGACGTCTCCGAACAGATCCCCTTCCTCGGCCCGATCCGAGACACCCGGGGTGTCCTGGGTCCAGAGTTGGGTACCGTCGGCGGTGAGGCCCGTGGCCGATCCGAAGATGACGTGCAGGACTCCGGCGCGCCTGACAGCCCCCACAGCGTCGAGTGCCGCCCCCACGGCCAGATCGTCGTACCCGTCGCCGTCGAAGTCGCCCGCCGCCAGGCCTCGGCCGAACATGTCCTCGCCGTCGACCTCCTCCGGGATGCCGGCACTGTCTTGGGTCCAGAGCTGGTTGCCAGCCGGAAGGAGCCCCCGATCCGACCCGTAGATGACGTTGACCGCTCCGGCGCTGTACGTCCCGCCGATGCGCTCGTCGGGCACCCCGACCGCCAGATCGGCGTAGCCATCGCCGTTGAAGTCGGACCCCAGATCGCCGGTCACCTCGGCGTCGAGGCCGGCCGGCGAGGCCACCGCGATGGGCGCCAGACCGGCGAGCCACACGGCGAGGATCACGACGACAGGGAGCACCGAGACTCGCTGGAACGATCGCCGGAACACGTCCGCCTCCTTCCCGGATCCGACGTCTACGGCTCTCAGGCTCATCGTGCCGCACGGGATCGAGCGGCGAACGGCCACGCGGCCCTGATCTCACGGGACGTGGAGCGCCCGCTCGCTGCGATGGTGACCACCGTGTCGTCAGCCGGGACGGGAGGTCACGCGAGCAGCTGCTCCGCATACGGGTACGGCGCCAAGACCTCGGCTCCGCCCGCGGTGACCAGGATCTCGTCCCCCAGCTTCACGCCGACCGATCGGCCTATCTCCCCCACGTAGATCTCGACGACGAGCGCCATGCCCTCTTGGATCACGCGGTCACCGTTTGACTGCAAGTCCTGGGGATGACACACGCTCGGGCTCTCTTCCTCCAGCCCCGCGCCATGGATCATGACCTCGTAGCGCTGCGGCAGGAACCGGCCGGGGATCGCCGGGGCCGTCGCGGCCAGTTCGGCGCACGTGAGACCCGGGCGCAGCAGCGCGGTCATATCCCGCACCCAGTCGTGCGCTGCCCGGTAGTTCTCACGCTGCTCGGGGGTAGGGGCCACGTCGCCGCAGACGAAGGCTCGCGACACACAGAAGAAGCACCCCTCGATGCCGGCCACGTCCGTGTCGATGTAGACGAGGTCCCCCGCCTCGATCACGCGATCGGTCGCCTCGGCGCGCCAGGGGTTGGTGTTCGGTCCCGAGCAGACCGTGTTGGTCGCGAAGTATTCCGCGCCGCGCGACAGCATCCCGGCCGCGTACACCGCGAAGAGCTCACGCTCGCTGATGCCTGGGGTCAGCGCTTCCTCGAACTCGCCCAGCGCCTCGACGACCAAGCGTCCGTTGAGCCTGAACGCCGCGATCTCCTGCGAGGTCTTGACCTCCCGAGCCTCCTGGGTAGCCGGCGAGGAATCGGCCAACGTCAGCCCTTCGGCCTGCAGCGCGAGGAAGGCGGGCGTTCCGAGGCGGTCGACCCCGACGCGATCGCCACGGACCCCCAGCTCGCGCAGCGCATCGACCGCCTCGCGCGCGAAGGCGCGCGCCTGCTCGTCTGCGTCGTCGTAGAACTCCCACGCGTGCATCGGTCGGACGTCGACGGCACGCAACGCCGAGCGATGCACCGAGTTGCCATGCTCGAACAGGATCGGGTCGCCCTCGACGGGCACCACCGCGCACCGCGTGAACGTGCTCATGCTCCAGATAGGCATCGCCGTGGCGCCCGTGGCGTAACGGGCGTTGGGCTCGCTGAACAGCAAGCACGCCTCCAGCCCGTGGGCGACCATCGCGGCCTGGAGCCGGGCGAGGCGTTCGATACGCAACAGCTTCAGGTCGATCGTGGCGGCGCCGTCGGGCACGAGCGCCATCGTCTCAGCCTCGGGCATCCGATGCCTCCGATCCAGCCTCTCTGTGGGATCTCCCGCGAGCCGTCGCAGCCTACCGCGGACGTCCGAGCTGACCCGACGCCTGGCGAGCCCGGATGGTGGCACCGCGGGATAGGGTCCACGGGGCGCCGTCGATGCCACGGCTCCCTGTTCCTCGTATCGGCGAGCACCCGGGGTGCTGACGGAAGGGAGACCGACATGGCCGCACCGAGCAGCGTGGAGGGATACCTGGCCGCACTCCCGGAAGGGCCGCGTGCCGCCCTCGAGGATCTTCGGCAGACGATCAGGGCCGCCGCGCCCGAGGCGACCGAGCACATCAGCTACCAGATGCCGGCGTTCAAGGACCACGGCCGATTCCTCGTGTCCTACGCTGCGTTCAAGGACCACTGCAGTCTCTTCCCGGCGAGCGATGCGGTCAGAGAGGCACTGGGAGAAGCGCTGGAGCCCTACTTCACCGGGAAAGGAACGATCCGTTTCACGGTGGACGAGCCCCTCCCAACCGCGCTCGTCGAGAGGATCATCGAAGCACGGCTCGAGGAGATCGCAGCGCAGGGACGACGGTGAGCCCGGCAGCCCCTGAAGTCGGGTCAGATGGATGGGCTAACCATCCGGCGGATCGGTCGCCGAGACCACGAGTGTCGGCCGGGTGATGTGGAGGCTCATACAGCTTCCGGCCCGCGGAGCCGGCCCCGGCGAGAGAGGCCTACACCTCTTCGAGCCGCACCTTCCCCACTGTGAAGGGGCCTGCTCGCTGAGCGGGTGAGGTCTCTATCCGTTGAGCCGCCGGAACTCCAGCGCCCCGCTCGGACACAGCTGCACCGTGTCCTCGATCTCCTCGGGGCTCGCCGCATCGGGGCGGACCCAGGGGCGTGCGCCGGGGTCGAATACCTCGGGCGAGTTGCGGAAGCACTCGCCCGCGTGGATGCAAAGGCGCGGCGCCCAGGTGACCTCGATCAACTCGGTCCGGTAGGACCTAGCCACGCCGTCCTGCATGCGGGCGGGCACCGCACCGTCCATGCAGGCGACGGTAGCACGCCGCCATCAGGAGCACGGCGCGTGGAGGTACTCCGGCACTCCTCCGCGTGAGGGCCAATGGGGACGTGTCATCGGGAGACAGATCCTGGGGCGATCCTCAGACCAGGGCGGCTCATCCAGACATCAGCCGGTGTGGACCATCGCTGCGGGCGGGCCTCTTGTACCCAGGAGAGATGAGCAGTTCCGCCAACGAACTTGAGTACGACCGAGGATTCCCGTCGACCGAGGCAGCGCACATCCTTATGCCGTCAGCGAACCAGTGAGGTGGGGAGGCATGGAAGGTCTCAGGATCGGGCAGTTCGTCGCGGATGCTACTTGCAGGGCCGGATCGACGAGATGGAACTCGTCGTTGGCAGAACACTCTCGAACGAGGAGGTCGAGGGGGTCTTCGAGGCGGGTGCCTCGGGGAAGTGCAAGGACTAGGCGTGGCCCATTCGCCGCCAGCAACCCCGGCGTGGTTCGACCAGGACTCATCGGTCGGAGGCGGAGTCGTGTCGGCGGAGAGGGTCCACGCGCCAGCCTGAGACGCCCCTCGAGCCGATGCGCGTCAGTTGTCAGCCTCATCGCCGGCTTCATATTCATCGCACCAGACGTGCGCGCGTTGCCCGGGGACGTGGACGCCACGTACGCAGGTGATGGGAAAGTCGCGGTCTCGATCGGGTTCGCCGACGACCATGCTTGGGATGCGGCGATCCAGCCGAACGGGAAGGTCGTCGTCGCAGGAGATGCCTATGCGGGCGGAAGCGAGACCAACGTGGCGCTGGCCCGCCTCACGCGAGCCGGTGCACTCGATCCCTCGTTCAGCGGCGACGGGCGCTTCACGATCGATGTTGGAGCCGCAGCAGCACCCGGATTCGTCCAGGATGAGGCCGGTGCCGTGGCTGTTCATACAGACGGTTCGATCGTCGCGGCGAGCGCTGGATACGTATTCGACGGAACTGAGGACACCCTACTCCTGGTGATCCTGCGACTTGAGGCTGATGGAACCCTCGACCCGACGTTCGGCGGGGGCGATGGAATCGTTGTGACCGATGTCGGATCTATCGATGCTGTAGGGGACCTCGCCATCCAGTCCGACGGGAGGCTCGTGGTCGCTGGTTCGACGTACTCCTATAGCCTTCCGTACGCCGATGTCGCTCTCCTGCGATTCGAGGTCGACGGCGACCTTGATTCGACGTTCGGCGGAGGTGACGGCATCTCCACGCTCGACGCGGACGATAGCTTCGACAGCGCATACGGGATCGCGATCCAGGACGACGGCAAGCTCGTGGTCGCCGGCGGCAGCTCGCAGTACGGGGCCTATGGGGACTCGGCAGTGTTCCGATTCGAGGATGACGGCGACCCGGACGCGACGTTTGGCGGGGGCGACGGCGTTATCGTCGAGTCACTCGCCGGAGCGAACCTGGACTTCGCAGGCGCCGTTGCAGTCGTTGGTGGGAAGATGTTCGTCGCAGCCAATGACGGACAGCAACTTGTCGTGTTGAAACTCGATGCCGGTGGCGACCGAGATGCCGCGTTCGGAGACGATGGCGTCGCTACCGCCACCTTCGCGATAGGTACTGGGAACCCCAGAGCAGTGATCGTCCAGCCCGATGGCGCCATCCTGATCGTCGGCAGTACCCCCTACCTCTTCGATGGAGACTTCGCGGTGGCTCGCTTCGACGCCGATGGTGTTGTCGATGCAACGTTTGGCGATGGGGACGGCAATGTCGAGATCGACCTGGGATCGGACCGAGATGTCGCGAGTGCAGCCGTGCGCCAAGAGGACGGAAAGATCGTTGTTGTCGGCACGTCACACCTTCATCTGAGTGGCGACTCCTACACCAACGCGTATGACGCGTTCGTGCTCGCGCGGATCAAGACGAGCGTACCCCTGCATCAGCCTGACGGACTCATCAAGCGTTCGAGTGCGTCAACGTTCGTCGGCGATGACATATACGAATCCACCGCGAAGAGCCAGGTCGTGGAGTCGCGGACGAGCCGACGGAGCACCGCATCGTTCACGATCCGGATCACGAATGATGGATCAAGTAAAGACTCATTCATGGTCGACGGGTGCGGCTCGTCAGGAGGGTTCAGGGTCCGATACGCCAAGGGATCTGACTCCATCACACGAGCTGTGGTGAACGGCACCTACAAGATCGCGGGGGTCTTGCCGAACCGAGGAGTCTCCATCTCGCTCAAGATCACCGTTGGGCGGGATGTGCTTCCTGGGATGCGGAGGTCTTGTCCAGTCCTATCGGTGTCCGTACACGATCCCGCTGCGCGCGACGCCGTGAAGGCAAAGGTGACCGCCAAGAGCTAGGCCGATCCGAAGGAATGACGAAACGTCTCCCGAACCGCCCATGAGGTTTCTACCGCCGTGTGGACGTCCTTCGGGGGTCTGCTCCCGATGGAACATCGGCCACGGGCCCGCCGGCACGGCAGTGGCGGTCGCGCCCAGAACGAGACAGACCGCAGCCGGCGCGCGACTCGGCCGGGCTCATGCGGGCGTCCCCACGAGCACCCCGTTGCCGTTCGTGGCTACGAAGACGCGGCCGTCGGGCGCGACCCACAGATCGAAGGGGAACGCCGCTGCCGCCGCGTACGCGTCATCCGACATCAGGGACCACGTCGCACCGGTGTCGAGCGACCGGTACAGGCCAGCCGCGACGCCGGGACCAGCGCTGGTCGCCAGCCACAGCTCGCCCGACGGGCCGGGCTCGATCGGCCCTGAGGTCGGGAACGCACCGACCAGCACCGACGTGAGCGTCCCGGCGTCGACCGAGCCCGTCGTCGCACCGTCGATCCGCCACACCCCACTGCCGGCGATCGTCACGAAGAGCCTGTTCGGCGTGGCAGGATCGAGGGCGAGATAGCCGGTGCCCGGGACCGAGGACTCGACGCTCCAGATGCGCGTCCACGTCTTGCCCCGGTCACCCGATCGCCACAGGCCGCTCTCCCGATCGAGAAGGAAGACGGTGGCGGACCCGGGTGCCCAGGCGAACGACGCCCCGCGTGATAGCTGGGCAGCGCTCATCGCGACCGTGTTCACACGCGTCCAGGTCGTCCCGACCTTGCGATAGATGCCGGCCCGTTCGACGGCAGCCAGCAGGATCCGCTGAGCACCGTCCTTCTGCACCGCGATCGCGAGCGGCGCCCAGTCGCCGGCGACGGTGGACAAGCCCTCGTCGGTCCACCCTGCGCTCGGCGGGTTCGCGTTCGAGAACACCTCGCCGTTCGTAGACGGTTTGGCGGCCGCGACGTACACGCGCCCCGGCGAGGTGGACGGCTCGATCGCGATGTCGGCACCCCTCGCCACGCCGGACGGCCGCTTCTGGGTCACGGTTGCGAGCGAGTCGCCTGAGAAGTGGAACACCCAGTCCGCTGTGGCGACGTAAGTCCGGCCGGCGATGGTGGGATCGCCGGCCACATCTCGTGCGATCGACACGCCGAGGCCCTGCATCAACGGGTACCAATCACCGCCCGCGTTCGAGCTGCCCCAGATGCCCGACCGTCCCGCCACCCGCACGCCGGGGTCGACGCAGCCGGCCCCGTCGGGCGTGCCGGTGCCGGTCAGGAGCGATGCGGCCGCGTAGTTGCCACCCCCGGGGGGCATCCTCGCCTGCCCCCCGAGCCACCACGTCGCGCCGCCGGGCCCACCCATCGTGGTATGCACGAGCGTGGGGTCCGCCGTCATCGAGGCCCAGGTCGCGCCGTCGTTCGTGCTGCGGACGATCGCGTTCGCCCCGCCGCCCGTCGCGCCCGCGAAGACGACGTCGCGAGCACACGCCTGATACCCCGCGAGCGACATCCATGACGGCCCGGTAGTCGGGATCGCGGCGCCGCCGAGCGCCTGCCAGGTCGACCCACCGTCACGCGTGCGGAATACGCCGGCCTTGCCGCCGGCCACGTAGAGGGAGTCGCCGAGCATCAGGAGTTCCTCGGGTGTCGTCGGGGACCCCACGAGCTCCGTGAACGTCCCGGTCGACGAGGCGGTGGACGTCCGGTAGACGCCGTCGCTGTACGCACCGACGTAGAGCGTGTCGGGTCGCGCGGGATCGAGCGCGAGCCCGCGCAGATGCTTGCCCGCGAGCCCGAGCGTCGTCCAGGTCACGCCGCCATCGTCGGATCGCATCACGCCTTGATCGAACGTCGCGGCGTAGAGGAAGCCGCCATTCGTGTCCTCCGCGATCAGCGTGCCCGTCGACCGAGGATGCGCGCGCGGCAGGCCGCGCACGTCGTTGTCGGATCCGGAGAACTGCGGCACGCTCGAACGCAGGGACCAGCTGCGCCCGTCATCCTGCGACACGAGCAGTCCCCCGCCGGACCCCACCTTCCCCACCCCCGCGTACACGAGACCTGCCGTCGCCCGGGAGAACAGGATCGCAGCGACCGGCATCTGGGTCGTGGCGGTGAGCCCGGCGTTCGACGTGGTCCACGTCACACCGCCGTCTGTGCTGCGGTGGAAGCCGCTCACGTCGCCACCCGCGAGCACAACCGACGGGTCGGCCGGGTCGGCCACGATCACGTTCACGAACCCGCCGCCCACGAGGCCCGACTGCCGGAACGCGTACGGCGGCGGCTGGGATGCGGCCAAGGGGGTGGCGGACATCGCGAGCAGGGCGACGGCGAGCGCCGCAGCTGCCGCACGGGGTAAGGGGGTCGTGCGCATCATCGGGGGTATCGAGGGCGACCCTAGCAGCGCGCCGTTCAGAGGAGAAATCAGATCCCGCGGCACGGACGTGAGTAACGCCAGAGCCGCCGGGTCAGTCGGCGATCCTGGGCGACCGCGTCCGACGCGCGTGCCGGTGGAAGCGGAGCGCTTGGTGCCTAGGTCGTCTTCCACGCGCCGGTCGATCGGTCGCGCGCACCCGGAACGCGTACCTCCCGCTCTCCTCCGTCCAGACAGCGCTCTGGCGCTCGCCGTGGCGGGCGAGAGCGACACCGCCGAGAACGCGCCGCCGTTCAAGCTCCGTTCGAATACGTTCGCGTTGTTGGTCGATGCGCGGACTCGAGCCCGCCAGCGCGCTCGCGAGCCGCTGAAGGCTGCCGCGTAGCCCGTTCCAACATCTCCCGTTCTTCTATCAGGGCACGACGTCGTCGGTTGGCGTAGCGAAGCTCGACCTCGGCCGGTCGCGCGACACCTGCCCGCATGTTTGGGCGACCGCTGCCTCTATCGCCGCGATCTCCTTGCCCACCCCTCAGAGTCGGCCGGAGCGCGCGCGCTGCCACTGCTCATGTAACGGTCTATGGAATCTGATACCTCCGACCGCGTGCTCCGGCGCAGGCAAGTGTCGACGGCCGCGCATCGATCAGAGCGCGGTGATGACCTTCGTCACTTTGAACCTGGTTCCACTGCGGGCCGTGCCACCCTCGGTCGACACGGAGATCGCACCAGTTGTGGCAGCAGCCGGGACCGTGGCGCTTATCTGAGAGCTCGACACGATCGTGAAGGAGGCAGCGGCACCGTGGAACTTCACGGCTGTCGCCCCCGCGAACCCGGTCCCCATGATCGTGACCGTGGTGCCGACGGGCCCGCTCGCAGGCGTGAACCCGCTGATGGTCGGCTTGACCTTGAAACTCGTGCCGCTCGATCCGGTGCCGGATGGAGTGGTGACGGTGATCTTCCCGGCGATCGCATCCAGGGGCACGTTGGCGGTAATCTGCCCGTAGGAGACCACCGAGAACACCGACGTGTCCCGTTGAACTTCACGGCCGTTGCCCCGGTGAAGGCGCTCCCGTTGATCGTCACCACCGTCCCGACTGGGCCCCCCGTTGTGGTGAAGCTGCCGATCGACGGCTCTACCAGGAACGAGCTCGCGCTCGTGGCCGAGCCTTCGGGGGTCGTGACGGTGATCGGTCCGGTCGCTGCTCCGGTGGGGACGGTCACCATGATCGCCGCCGACGAGACGACCGTGAACGACGCGCTCGTCCCCGCGAACGCCACTCCAGAGGCTCCGGAGAACCCGCTGCCTGAGATCGTTACGGACGTGCCGACCACACCCCCGCCGGGCGAGAAGGAGCTGATCATGAGTGGAGCCACGACGGAGAGTTGGGCAGTTCCGCTCACGGTCCCGTCCGTACCCGTAACCGTGTAGGCGCCCGGTTGGGTGGCCCCACACGCGTTGCCGATGCAGCTTCCCTGGCCGCTGATCGTGAAGACCGTCTGTGCCGTTAGATCGCCGAG
>Ga0247727_10009458_pt1 | contig 17658 bp, 14 predicted proteins | sample WisWelCaveWW1625_FD_202498 | JGI IMG/M metagenome (GOLD analysis project Ga0247727, IMG submission 202498) | Biofilm microbial communities from Wishing Well Cave, Virginia, United States - WW16-25 | ecosystem: Environmental > Aquatic > Deep subsurface > Groundwater > Cave microbial mat | place...
CGGCGAAGTTCGGTTGCTCTTCCAGATGCTGGTCAATCAGGCGGCAGATGCTCTGCACCAGCTCGGCCTGCGGATCGCGGATGATCGTTTCGTCGGGGCGGCAGCGCAGGCAGGCGCGGAACCCCGCTTGCTGGGCGGCTGCGGGCAGCGCGAAGAAAACGACATTTTCCCGCTTCGGTTGCCGCGAGGCGCACGACGGGCGGCAATAGACGCCGGTCGTGCGCACGCCGTAATAGAACAACCCGTCGCAGCTCGCATCGCGCGTCTGCACAGCTTGCCAGCAGCTTTCTTCCGTGGTCGCCGTGGTCGAAGTTGCAATCCTGGCGATTTGTGAATTTGTCATATCTGACCTCCGAGCGCGATCTTAGCCGGACCGGCTACCCACAATCTATCCGAATTTTGCGGTGTAATTCCCAAAAGATTGCTTTTGCGGAAATGAAGCAGCGCGTGCTATGTTTCGGTAGCACAATCGAAGGCAAACATCTATGCCAGCCAAAACTGACAAGGCGCCAACGCGCCACTTATACCGATGGTTACAGCGCCAGTTCAGGTGGTTGAGGTGTCGCAGGAACTTTGATTTGCCACGGTGAGGTCAGAGAGCTATCGTGATTCTCAGCACAATCAACATCAATCCCCAACTCCATCACGCACACCAGCGTGTACTTTTGCGCTATTTGATTGATGATCTGGGACTCTCCCACAATGATTGGGTAACGTTGACAGAGGCAGTAGATGCTTTGAGTGTCAGCGTAATGATGGTTGACGGGCAGGAGCAAACGTTTCGGCGGTTCTACGAAGAGCAGATAGACCAGCAGTTTGCTGACCCTTTTCTTTCTCATCTCCTCACGCTGACTGACGTGGAGACTGAAGGACGCCGCGTGCAAGCTGCCACCGCGCAGGAGATTGGCCGGTTGCTGGATGGGTTGGCAGGGTTCAGCCGGGACGACCACAATTGCAGGTTATTGCTGGTCTACTGCCTCTACTGGTGGTCGGCATTTGCGCGAGGCTACATCTTCGAGGTGACGATCCATCGTGATTTGACGGCATCAGGCATTCAGTTTGTGGCTCACCACCTCACCAACCGCAGCGAACGACTAGCGCCCTATGATCTGCTGCTTCTTGATTTGCGCGGCGATATCAAATACACGACTTACTTCCTGACGGCGGAACGCCTGGCGCAACTCCGTAGCGACTTCTTCATCACGCGCTGGTATCTGCGCGAATCTCGTGGGTGGCTGCGCGCGGCGATTTTGCGCGAGAAAGCGTGGCGCGCCCTGAGCCTATCGCAAGATGGCAGCGACCGGCAGAGCACAACGTTGGATGATGTAGGACGTATTCTGCCGCAAGCCGCCGCTTTTGCAATTGACAGCATGACGCTGACGGCGTTAGGTTACGACCAATGGAAACAACACGTTTTGCTTAAGCAGTCGGCGGGAGAGGAGTAATCAACGATGACAAAAGAAACAATTGAAGACCTGACGACGGACGAATTCAATCAACTCGTAGACGGCTTTATCGCCCGTGAGGATGATCGCATTGAACCGTCCACCTTTCTTAAAGCTGTGGCGGAGTTAGAACAAAAGCGGGCTGTTAAGGAAGTGGAGCTAACCGGGGTTATGATCAATGGCCAGATCATCTTCGACACACCTGCCCCGCTGCCCGTCGGTGCTAATACCGTTTACGTCGGTGATCTGAAGATGACGCTGAAGTTGCGCGTGCACAACCCTGGTGACATCGAACCTGAAGAATTAACCAGCGCCGCATAGCAAGCAGCCTTCGACAGATAGAAGAGGGCAAAAGAAGCAGCACCTCTGCCAGGTGACTAATCACCTGGCAGAGGTGCTTTACTTTCAGCCGAAAGCTTGTAAGCAAGCACTGCGACTAATCAGCCCCTATCGGCTGCAACGGCTCCGGCGCCCCTTCCAGTTCAACTTCGCGCGCCGGCGCTTTCTCGCGCAGCCCGCGCTCTTCGATCATCGTGTAGATGGTCGGGATGAAGAGCAGCGTGATCAGGGTCGAAGTCGTCAACCCGCCGATCACCACACGGGCCATCGGCGCCTGCACCTCGGAGCCTTCACCGAACCCCAGGGCCATCGGCAACAGCCCCACGATAGCCGTCAGCGTAGTCATCAGGATCGGACGCAACCTTCTGCGTCCGGCCAACTCGACGGCGTGGCGGAGCAGCAATTTGTCGCGCCGGCGCAGCAGGTTGGTGTAATCAATCAGCACGATCGCGTTGTTGACCACGATGCCGGCCAGCATGATCACGCCGATGAAGGCTTGCTGGTTGAAGGTCGTCTCGGTCAGGAAGAGCGTCAAGAGCACGCCTATCGCCGCCAGCGGGATCGAGAAGAGGATGATCAGCGGGTCGCGCAGCGATTCGAATTGCGCGGCCATTACCATATAAACCAGCACGATGGCCAGGATCAGGGCGAAGAGCAGTTCGCGGAACGACTTCTGCTGCTCTTCGTATTCGCCGCCGTAAAAGAAAGAAAAGCCCGCCGGCAACGACATGCCGCTCAATTTCTGGTCAACGTCGCGCATGATCGAACCGAGGTCGCGTTTGGCGTAACCGGCTTGGACACGCACCATGCGTTCTTGATCCTGGCGTTCGATGGAGACGGGGCCTTCGCGCCGCTGCACGCTGACCAGGTTGCCGATGGGCACTGATTGGCCGGAGGGCGTGACGACGGTGACGTTTTGCAACTGGCCAATGTTGGCGCGCTGCTGTTCGTTGAGGCGGACCAGGATGTTGAACTCTTCGCCTTCCTGGCGAAACTCGCTGGCGCGGCGTCCGCCGATGACTGTTTCCAGCGTGTCGGCGATGTCCGCCGCGTTGAGGCCCAGGCTGGCGGCCTTGTCGCGGTCAACACGGATCAGCATCTCCGGCATGCCTTCGCGGCGGCTGATTTGGGAATCAGTGATGCCGGGGACGGTGTCAATCTGGTCTTTGACGCGTTTGGCAATGTCGCTGGCGACGGCCATGTCGAAGCCGCGAATCTCCACCGAAACGCGGTCGCCGCCGCCGCCGCCGCCAGGGCCACCGCCGCCACCCCGGCGGTTCATCATCATATTGTTGCTTTGCGAGCGGGCGCGCACGAGCAGGCCAGGTTGGAGGTTGAGCTTGGGTCTGATGTCGTTGACGATCTGCTGGCTGGTGCGGCGGCGCTGCGCTTTGTCAACCAACTGCACGCTGAGGTCAGCGGTGTGCGATGACGAAGACATCCAACCGCCGCCGCCGACTTCGCTCATGATGTGTCTGGTTTCAGGGACTTCTTTGCGGATGATCGCTTCGATGCGTTTCGAGAGTTCATCCGTGACTTCGATCTTGGTGCCCGGCGGCAACTCCAGGCTGATGCGGAGTTCGCTCTCGTCGGTTTCCGGCATCATCTCGACCCCGATGAAGGGGATGAGCAGGAGGCTGCCGCCGAGGACCAGCGTCGCGCCCAACAGCACGGTTTTGCGATGCGTAACTGCCCAACGGATGGCGCGTTGATAGCTCCCATCGAGCGCGTCGAGCATCCGTCCGCTGCGGCTGACGATCTTGTTCAGCCAGGGATGAGTTTGCGCGTCGGGCGCGCGCACGCGCAGATATTTGGCGCAGAGCACGGGCACGAGCGTCAAGCCGATCAGCAGCGAGAAGATTTGCGAGAAACCCACGATCCAGGCCAACTGTTTGAACATGATCCCGCTCTGTCCGCCCAGGAAGAGCAGCGGCACGAAGACCGCCACCGAAGTCAGCGTCGAAGCGATGAGCGCGCCCGCGACTTCGCTGGTGCCGGTGGTCGCCGCTTCGGCGTGCGTCTGCCCGCCTTCGCGATGGCGGAAGACGTTCTCGATGATGACGATGGCGTTGTCCACGATCATGCCGACGCTCAGCGCCAGCGCGCCGAAGGACATGGTGTTGAGCGTGAACTTATAGGTGTACATCAGGATGAAGGTGCCGATGACCGTGATCGGGATCGAGATGGCGACGATCAGCGTGCTGCGAATGTTGCGCAAGAAGAGCAGCAGCGCCAGGATCGCCAGGATGCCGCCCCACATGGCCGACTCTTTCAGGTTGTCAATTGACTGGGTGATGAACTTCGAAGAGTCGAACATCGGCATGATCGTGATGCCGGGGAAGGCCTTTTCCAGCCGCTGAAGTTCTTCGCGCACCTTTTCCGCGACCGTGACGGTGTTGGTGCCCGATTGTTTGCGGATCGAGAAACGCACGCTCGGTTTGTCGTCAATGCGCACCATCTGGCGAATCTCTTCGTGCGTGTCGGAGACCTGCGCGACGTCTTTCAAATAGATCGGCACGCCGCCGCGCGAGGCGGCGACGACGTTTTCGATCTCTTTGACATCCTGGAATTCACCCTGTGTGCGCAGCAGCACTTCGTACTTGCCTTCTTCCATCGGGCCGACCGGGCGGTTCCGGTTTTCATTGCGCAGCACGTTGACGATCTGGTTGACCGAGAGATTGTAGGAGCGCAGCTTTTCGGTCGAGAGCGTGACGTGAATCTCGCGCCGCAACCCGCCGCGAATATCCACCGCCGCTACGCCGGGCACGCGTTCCAGACGCGGCTGAATGTCTTTTTCGAGCAGCGTGCGCAAGGCGCGCGCATCCTGGCCTTGGGTGCCCGAAACCGCCAGCGACATGATCGGGAATTGCGTGGTGTCGAATTTGAAGACGGTCGGCGGTAGCACGCCTTCGGGCAGCACGCCGCGCGTGCGATCCAGGCGGGTGCGGATTTCGTTGGCCGCTTCGTCAATGTTTACGCCCCAGTCGAACTGGATGCGGAGGTTGGCCGAGCCTTCCGAAGAAGTCGAGTTGATGCGGTAGATGCCCGGGGCGGCGCTCAAACTGGCTTCGAGCGGGCGCGCGACCAGATTTTCCATCTCTTCGGGCGCGACGCCGGGATACTCGGCTCTGACCGAGAGCGTGGGGTTTTGCGTTTCCGGCATCAGGTCAACCGGCAATCTGACGAACGAGACTGCGCCGAGCAGGATCAACACGGTGGTGAACATGTAGATCATGATCGGGCGATTTACTGAATGCTCTGGTAACTTCATTTGTTCGACTCCGCTTTAGGGTTTACTTCAGATGAACAACTCCGGCGATACCTTGAAGAATTCTCCCAACGCCTTCGCCTGAACCTTGCTGATTCCGCGTTTGCCGTTGACTACTTCTGAAACACGTCCGCTCGATCCGAAAATCTTCACCAGGTCAACTTGCTGTAGATCGTTCTGCTCCATCAGGAATTGTAGAATGCGATGGGGAGGGGATGCAGGGAAGTCTTCGGTCTCGTCTTCGTAGCGCTCCACGAGGGCCGACAGCAGGTCCAGCAATCGGTCTTCCTCCGGCATCAGGTTGTCGCCTTTGCGCAACAGTTTTGCGATCTCTGCCTCGACTCGCTTGCATTCGGACTCGCTACGAAACATCTGAACAACCTGTTCTACTCCCTGCCGCGCCTTTGCCCTCGCGGTGACGCCTGAGGCGCTTGCTGTTGCTGCGGCGCTGCTTCTTGTTGCTGCGGCCCGGTCTGTGGTTGTGATGACGCTGCTTGTCGTTGCTGCGGGCCGCCCGGCCCGCCGCCTTGACCACCCGGTTGCCCGCCTTGCTGACGCTCCATAACTCTCACTCGGTCGCCGTCCTTGAGCAGGTTCGATCCGCGGGTGATGACCACGTCGCCGGCTTTCAATCCGTTGACCACTTCGACCTTGTCCTCCTGCGTCAATCCGGTGGCGACGGGCTGGAACTTGGCTTTTTCGGATTCGATGACGTAAACGCCGGGCTGTTCGCCGCGGTAGACCAGCGCGTCGCGCGGCAGCAGCGCGGTCTCTCGCTGGCTGCCTAAGTCAAGCTCGATGCGCGCGAACATCTCGCCTTTGAGCATGCCGTTGCGGTTGGGGATTTCGATCTCGACCAGCCCGTTGCGCGTCTGCGGGTCGAGCAGGGGAGAGATGCGCATCACCCGCCCGGCAAATATTTGTCCGGGCAGGCTGTCAACCGTGACGTTCACTGGCGAGCCGCGTCTGATTCGCGCAATGTCGCGCTCGGAAGCCTGCGCTTCGATGACCATCGGGCTGACGCTCACGACCGTGACGACGGGGGTGGCGGCGCTGGCCATCGCGCCGATATCAACGTGACGCTTGGCGACGATGCCGTTGATCGGCGAATAGACCCGAGTCTGGCTTTGGCGAATGTTCAACTCGCGCTGCTCGGCTTCGGATTGACGGCGTTGCGCGCGCGCCAGCTCGAGCTGAGACTGCGCGACGCGGTAGCGAGTTTCGAGCGAATCCAGCTCGATGCGCGAGAGCAATCCGGCTTCGACCAGTTGGCGTTTGCGATCCATCTCGGCTTTGGCGTTGTTGAGTTCCGCCTCGCGCTGCGCGATCGAAGCGTCAACCACGGCGATGGCGGCCTTCGAGCGTTCGACCTGCTGTTTGATCTCGTCGTCTTCGATCTCGGCAATGAGCGCGCCGCGCGCCACCGCCTGGCCAGTGTCAACGGTAATGCCGACGATGCGCCCCTGAATTTTGGGATTCACATCCACCCGCTCTTTAGCCCTGAGCGAGCCGGTGAGCGTGATTTTTTCGCTGATCTTGCCGCTCGTGACCGCGCCGGTCTGCACGGTTTGTGCGCGCCCGCCGCCGCCGGGACCTCCTCTGCCGCCGCCGGGTTGACCGGTCGCCGTCTGTTGTATTTCTGATTTTGCTTTGACGGCCTGGAAGACCTTGTAGCCGATAAATCCCGCCAAAGCGACGAGCGGGAGAATAATGAACAGATGCTTGATTCTCAGCTTAATAGACATGATTTCGTCAGTCCTTATCACTGTGATGTATTCCAATTAGCCCGGAATCCGGGTCAAAACCGGTTTGTCGTTCTAAGATTTGCTATTAGGTAGACGTTGAGGGCCGGGATTTAATTACAACTTTTTGCGCCCGAGGAGCGCAAAGACAATCGAAACTTTACTTGACTCTCGCGCCCGCTTTGGTAATTTCTCCCACGGAGTTACGCCGCTATGAAAAGAAAAATTCAGTTTGTTCTGTTTGGGGCCATTCTGCTCCTGACCAGCAGCTTCACCGAATGCTACAAACCCGCCGGTCGCGGCGACGGACTGCCGAAGCACATCAAGACGCTGGCCATCCCGCCGTTTCAAAATCCCAGTTTGCGGTTCAAAGTCGAGCAGCGGTTCACCGCCGCGATGGTTGACGAAGTGTTGCGGCGGGCGCGTTCGCTCAAGGTCGTCTCGACTGCCGAAGGCGCTGATGCGGTGATGCTCGGCGAGATCAAATCATTCAGTTTTCGCCCGGTGCTGCTGGATGATCTCGGACGCGCGCGACTGTTTGAGGTCACGATCGCCGCCGGATTGACCGTGCGCGACCAGACTCGCAACAAGATTATCTTCGACAACCGGAATTACATCTTTCGCGACGAGTACGAAATTTCGGGCGATCCGAAAATCTTCTTCAGCGAAGAAGGGCCGGCGGTTGACCGCCTCGCCAGGGATTTTGCGAAGAGCGTGATGACGACGATTCTGGAAGGATTCTAGCCGTTACTTACGATGAAACGACAAACCTCCGCTGACGCGCTCAAATCGCAATCCGATTTCCACCGCAGGCTTCAGTCCGGTCAGATTGCGCCGCTCTACCTGTTTGAAGGCGCGGAAAAATATCTGCGCGATCAGGCGTTGAAGAGACTGCTCGACGCGGCGGTGGATCAACCGGTGCGCGATTTCAACTTCGCCGCCGTGCCGGTTGCGCAGGGCAATCTCGACGACGCGCTGGCGCTGGCTCGGCAGTTTCCGATGATCTCCGCGCGGCGGATGGTCGTGGTCACGGGCTTCGAGGCGATCAACGATGAAAATCAGCTCGAAGCTTTGAAAGATTATCTGCGCGCGCCGGTTGACACGACCGTCCTGGTCTTCGTCAGCGACGGGCTCGATAACCGCCGCAACATTGCGGCGATGTTGCGAAAGACCTGCGAAACCGTGAGCTTCGGGCCGCTCGACGAGCGCGAAGCCGCTCCACAATGGGTGCGCGATTACGTCGCGCGCGCCGGCTCGTTCATCGAGCCTGCGGACGCGGCTTATCTGGTCGGGATGGCCGGAGTTGACCTGCTCAGACTCTCGACCGAATTGGACAAGCTGATCAACTACGCCAGCGGCAAAGGGCGAATCACCAGAAGTGAGATTGATGAGCTGACGCTCCACACGCGCGAGCATTCGAACTTTGAATTGACCGACGCGATTCTCGACGGCGACCGGCGGCGCGCATTGAACCTGCTTGATCGAATTTACGCCAACGCTTCCGAATCGCCGCAGACGCTGTCGCCGATGATCCTCGGCGCGATTGCCAGCGACTATCGCCGGGTGCTGGCGGCGAAGGAATTGATGCAGCAGAACGCGCCTAATTCGGAAGTCGCGAAAGCCGTTGGGATGTCGCCATACGCAGTGACTCGATTCAACGAACGCGCGCGGAAGATGGAAACGGAGCGGATTTTGAAGGGAATTGCGCGGATCGCTCAGACCGACGTCGCGCTCAAATCATCGCTGGCCACGCCGCGGTTGCAGCTCGAGCTGCTGATCTGCGAGCTTTGCCCGCGCGAGCCTGAACGGGGTTACGGATTCCACCGTTGAAGAGGAAGTCACAGCGGCTGGCGTCCGGCGAATCCCGCGTCCGTATCGTGCCACCATTCGATGCTCTCTTCGCCTCTCTGCCAGCACAGGTAAACAATCCGCCCGTCGCGCATGTGCGGGAAATCGTAGAGGCCGCGCTCGAAGTCTTTGATTTCCACGCCGAGGTTGGCGATCTCCTGCGCGCAGGCCAGCAGCGCCGTCAGCGAATCCACATACTGGAGCCCGTAAACGGTTCCGCCGCCGCCCGGCGTTTCGCTCGCGAGCCTGGCTTCGGGCGCCAGCCGTCGCAGCGTTTCGCTGGCGCGATCAATCTTTCCGAACAACCGCTTGATTTCGGGCAGCAGCGCGTTCGCCTCTTCGAGTGTAAAAAGTTTCATCGCGTTTCGATGGCGGAAAATCCGTTCGATTTGTGAGCCGCAGATCGAGTGACCAATTAGAGCAAGCGGCGGATCGAAATGCAAACCTGGCGCAAGCGAAAGAACGCGTTCTTGCTAGCGCGTTTGGCGAGGAGTACCATACCCCTGCCCTCTGACGTCAGCGTCGCCTGTGCTCAAGGTTACGCAAGCTTTTCAAGGGAGGTAACGAAATGTTGAAGAGGTTTTGCTTGTCGGTTTCTCTTTTCGCTCTGTGCGTCCCGGCCTTTCGTCCAATCGGTCACGCGCAATCGCAGGATAACAAGCTCGTGATCCCCGAAGGGACCGAGATTCAACTGACGTTGCGCGATCCCGTCAGCTCGAAATTGAGCGAACCCGGCGATGAAGTGATCGCCACCGTGCGCCGCGATGTCGTGGTTGACGGCTTCCGGCTGTTGAAAGAAGGGACTGAAGTGATCGGGCGTGTGACTTTGGCTCGGCCTGCGAAACGTCCGTTCAAGGGCGGGCGTCTGCACCTCACGTTCAATCGCATCCGCATTGACGGGCAGGAGCAGAAGATCGCAGCCGTCATCAAATCGGCTTCCGATTTCACCCGCGACGAGAAGGTGAAATCGGACAGCGAAGGCACGCTCAGTGGCGGCAAGGACGGCGGCAAGGTTTTGCAGAACGTCGGCACGGCGGCTGGCATCGGCATGATCGGCGTGACGATTGCGATCCTGGCCGGAGCGGCTTCCAATGACAACGGCGGCGGCGGTTATTACGGTTACGGCGGCATCAGTCGCGGCGGAGCGATTGCGGGCGCGTCGGTCTTGGGCGGGAGCGTTATCGCCGGAGTCTTTTTGACCAAAGGCAAAGAGGTGAGGCTGGACGAGCGCGCGATCATCCGGTTGAAGCTCGAAAGGCCGGTGTCGCTTGAATAGTTGGGGAGTGGGAGAGTGGGAGAGTGGGGAAGTAGGAGAAAAGAACTGCCTCCCGCTCTCCCACTCTCCCACTCCCCCACTCTCCCACTCTCTCGACAATGCGTTACGTCAACAACCCTCCAAATCCCTGGCTCAGCACACAGCACGAATGGATCGGCGAACCGCCCGAGGCCAAGCTCGAAGTCTTTGAAGAGACCGCCACGCGTTCGATCATCACCAGCAACAACAGTCCCGACATCCCCTTCGAGTATTCGGTCAATTGCTACCGCGGCTGCCCGCACGCCTGCACGTACTGTTTCTCGCGGCCCACGCACGAATATCTGGGCTTCGGCGCGGGCACGGATTTCGAGCGCAAGATCGTCGCCAAGGTTCGCGCGGCGGAGCTGTTGCGCGAAGAGTTTATGAAGAAGAAGTGGAAAGGCGACGTGCTGGTCTTTTCGTTCACCTCCGACCCGTACATTCCGCTCGAAGCCAACTACCAACTGACGCGCAAATGCTTGGAAGTCTGTCTGGAATTCCGCAACCCGGTCAGCCTGATCACGAAGTCGGCTCTGATTCGACGCGATCTGGAACTGATCAAACAGATTTCGGAAGTCGCCGACGTGATGATCCATTTCACGATCCCATTTTTGGATCACGACCTGAACCGTGCGCTCGAACCGTTTGCGCCTTTTCCCGAACATCGCTTCGCGGCGATGAAGGAGTTCGCCGACGCGGGGATCGAAGTCGGATTGGGCATCGCTCCGGTTATTCCGGGATTGAATGAACACGAGATTCCGCAATTGCTCGAACGCGCGCGCGCCGCGGGCGCGAAGTCGGCCTTCATAAACCTGCTGCGATTGCCGGGCAGCGTGAAGCCGTACTTCCTCGAACGTCTGGAACAAACCATGCCGCTGCGGGCGCAGAAGATCATCAACCGCATCAAGGAGGTCAAAGGCGGCGTGCTCAACAAGAGCGAATTCCACGAGCGGATGCGCGGCGAAGGGCCGTATTGGGAGATGGTCAGAAAGACATTTGAGATTCACACGCGCAGGCTGGGACTCAATCAGGCCAAGTATGAAATGAAAGACCGGCGGCAGACTTTCCGGCGTCCTTCAGCGCAGGGCAGTTTGTTCGACTTTTGATTTTCGTTTTGATCAATCGGAGCTATGATTCAACGTATGACGAGCGCATCTGCACAACTCCCACCGTCCGTACCGATTGATTCGCACCAGTTTCTGGACTGGGTGAATTTGATGTATCACCTGGAAATCGCCAAGCGTTTGTTGGCCAACCCTGAGTCTGTTTTGAAGCGCGCTCGAAGTAATATCGAACGGTGGAGGCCTGTTCACGCCGGAACCTTCTCGGCCCACGCGTTGGAAGAATGGCTGATATTGCTCAACACCAAGAGTGTCCCGGAACTCGTCGCCATCATCACTGAAGATTCGGATGAGGGGCAAAGATTGCGTCAATCAACGCCGTTCACCGGAATTCTTTCGATAGAAGAACGAGAAGAGCTTTGGAGGCGTTGTGAGGAAAGAGGATCTATTCGATCTGATTCGGCGAGTGACTGAGATCAGTGGCGTAGCATCGCCCATCATCGTCGGTTCTCAAAGTATCTACTCCATTACCGATCAAGTTCCGCAGATCGTTCGCGGCTCGTATGAAGCTGATTTCCTGCTCGCCGGAGATGATTCTGATGCGCGCATCATCGTCAACAAAGAGCTTGGAGTGACCAGCACGTTTTACGATACGCACGGTTATTTTGCTGACGGACTTGGTTTGGCTACTGTGACGCTCGCGCCCGGTTGGCAGGATCGCCTGCAGCCGCTCAAAGATGACAACGACCAGGTTGTGGCGAGATGCCTGGAAGTATACGATCTCGCCGTCAGCAAACTGATTGCCGGCAGAGAAAAAGATTTGATCTTCCTCTGCTACTTGCTCGATGGTCGAATGATCTCGATGAACCTGTTGATGGAGCGCGCAGAGACGATCAGAGAGACGGCTTTCGAAGGCGCGCTGCTGCCGAGACTGGAAAGACTTCACAATCACCTTCGCTCCGAGCGATCCGCTCACGAACTCGCGCCTCTCATCAATCTGATCAATCAATTGAAATCGCGATGAAACACTGCTCCTAAAATCAACCGATGACTCGCATTTGCGCGACCGCAGCCCATCGCTCCTGGTCGCACAAACCGAGAACAAAAATCGGCTGCCGGCGTAATTCGTGTTGACCCATCACAACAAGAGAGGCCCGAACCATGTATCAAACCTGTCAATATTGCGGTTATGAATCTCCTGCCGGCGCCAGGTTTTGCCGCCAGTGCGGCGCGCCGCATTTTGCCGAGACCGAAGGCTCCGCCGCCGCGACGCGCAACTATGACAGACAAGAGTCCGCCCCGCCGGTGGCCACAGCCGGCTCGGGCCACTTGCCGCCGAGCGTCGCCGACGTCGTCGCGGGGGAGACTGAACGTTACTACCAACCACCATACGTCCCAGCGCCGCCGGCCCCGATCACCGCCCCGATCAAATCAGGGATCAAACTCTGGCGCTGGATGATCGCGTTGCTGTTCGTGCTGCTCATCGGCGCGGCGATCGGCGCGTTAATCAGGGGGACGCGCCGCGATGAAAATCGGATGCCGCCTGAAGAATTCGCCCGCATCCAAAGAGAGAGGGATGCGAGAAGACGTCAGGAAGACTTGAGGCGCGATGCGCAGAATCGGGTGCGCCAAGCTGAGAACCGCGCCCGCGACGTCCAGAACCGCGCTCGCGAAGCTCTTAAGAGCGCCCGCGAAGCCGCCGAACGAGCCAGCGAGCTAGGCGCGGCTATTGCGCCAACCGATGAAAATCAGCTCGACCTCAGTCCATACGAATATCCCGGCGCGACGGTGGGCAGCTCGATCAGAATTCCCGGCCGCGAAATGACCACCATGCGCGTCTCCGACGGGCATTACGACGCCATCAATCAGTTCTACCAGAAAAAGCTCGGCAGGCCGATCATCGAAAACAACGAATCGGCGGAGGATAGGTTGTTGATCTTTCAATCCAACACTGCGCCCGCGGTTTCAGTCTCCATCGAAACCGACTCTGAGCGTCCCGGTCCGCTGCTGAAGATCGTGGTCTTGCGCTCACCCTTCCCGATTTTCAGGCCGGTCGAAGCTCAAACCAGGAAGTGACCGTCGTGAACGCGCAACCCCAATTCAAGATCATTCCCGACAACACAGAACTCGATCAGATCGAGCGCGACCTGCGCTTCCACCCGCTCGGCGTCGAAACCCCTTCGACACTCACGCGCGAGCAGATTGAGGCGTTCAACCGCGACGGCTTCCTCAAAGGCATCCGCATCTTCGACGAAGACGAGATCGCCCGGCATCGCCGTTATTTCGACCAACTGCTGGCGCGCGTGACTGCCGAAGGCGGCGACAGTTATTCGATCAGCACCGCGCATTTGAAATACGGAGAAGTCTACGATCTGCTCACGCATCCACGAATTGTGGCGGTCATGAAAGATTTGCTTGGCGAGAATGTGATCGGATGGGGGTCGCATTGCTTCTGCAAAATGCCGCGCGACGGCAAGCGAGTGAGTTGGCATCAGGATGCGAGTTACTGGCCGCTCACTCCGTCAAAGACTGTGACCGTGTGGCTGGCGATTGACGACGCTGATGTAGAGAACGCCTGCATGCGATTCATCCCCGGATCGCATCTTTACGGCCACTTGACCTGGCAGTTGAGCGAGGACGACGAAGGCAATGTGCTCAACCAGACCATCCCGGACATCGAGCGATTCGGCGAACCGGTTGATGATGTTTTGCGCGCCGGTGAGATTTCGATCCACAGCGATCTGACGCTGCACGGGTCTGAGGCGAACGATTCGGACCGAAGGCGGTGTGGGTTGACTTTGCGATATTGCGCGGCGGAGGTGCGGGCGTTTATGGGATGGAATGCGAAGGGAGTGGTGGTGAGCGGCGTTGATGCCGATGGGCATTGGGCGAATGCGCCGAGGCCATCCACGAGTTGAAGGAAAACCTGGCTGTCAATTGAACCTGGATATTTGTTCTTCGATAAAACCTAAGGCCGAATCGAGATCGTCAAACAGCCATTGAGTCTGGTTACCACTCAACCGATCCCTCTCGTACAAAACGCTTGCTGTCTCCAGCGCCGGTCTACACAGATCGGAGACGATCATGGCCGTCGGAAACTTGCTGCCCATCACTGACTTTCCCGCCAGGAGAACCTCACCGATGTTGTCGCCCCATTCATAAGAAAGTTGCCTGAGATCCAAAATCAATCCTTTGACATACCAGACTCGCAAAGCGGCACAAATCATCGCGTTCATAAACAGGCTGTCCTCGCGCCCTTCAGCGCCGATTTTGTAACGGCCCTTGAACTCCATTACCAGAATCTGCGGCTCGTTTAATAAGCTCCGCGTTTCCGACGGATCGTAGAGGAACATCCGGTATTCGATGCTGCTCAATTCATTGAATCTGACTTCGCTTATTTTCATAGGTTGCAACTTCTGCAAACGGTTTGTGAAGAATAGAAGGCTGAGCGATGTGGTATTCACCGCCCAGCCTTCCTCAACCACTTGACTGTTGTTTCAGAACGTCAGCTTCAACGCGAACTGGATCACGCGCGACGATTCGCCCGTCTGGATGATTGTCTGGGTCGAAGGCGGGGAGACCGCCGCGCAGCAGGTCTGGGCGAAGACCGCCGAGAGGATGCTGGGCGACCCCGACGAGGCATCGCGCGGGTTATCGAAGTTCGCGTGGTTGAAGGCGTTGAAGATTTCCGTGCGGAACTGCAGCCGGAAGCGCTCGCTCAAAGAGAAGACTTTGACTAGGCCGAAGTCGGCGTTCCAGAAGCCGGGCGCGGTGAAGACGTTGCGCGGGCCGCCGTTGCCGCCCGGTTCGGGCGCCGCGAAGGCGCTCGCGTTCGGGAAGAGCACGGGGCCGAAGACGCCGGGCTTCTCCTGCAACTCTGCTTTGAGGTTGGGATCAAGGATGACGGCGCGCGAGACGTGCGCGTTGTTGGAGGTGCGCGCGCCGCTGGTGACGCTGAAGGGCTCGCCGCTCGTCGCCGTGAAGATGCCGTTGACCGACCAGTTGCCGAGCGCGGCGTTGACGGCCGGATGCCAATCGCCGCCGAACTTCTCGCCTTTGCCGAAGGGCAGGTCCCAGACCGAGGCGACGTTGAAGACGTGCCGCCGGTCGAAGTCCGAACGCCCGCGTTCGAGGCTGAAGTCGCGGATGTCCACCGGCGCGCGCGAGGTCGTGGTCGAAAGCCCGCCGCCCGAAGCCGCGCCGACCGGGTCGAGCGAGCCGTTGTCAATGGATTTGGCGAACGTGTAGGCCAGGTTCGCGCCCAGGCCGCGACCGAAGCGGCGGCGCACGACGACCTGCAGGCCGTGATAGTACGAATCGCCGCCCGAATCGAGGTAGGTGATGCGGTTGAACTGCTGGTTCGGGCGCAAGCGCAGGGCGAGCGTGTTGTTCTCGATGCGTTCGGCGAACGCGCCCGCTTCGTTTTGCAGGATTTCGGTCCGCGCCGCCGCCGCGTTGACGACCCCAGCCGTCACCGCGCCGCTCGCCACAATGGGCACGGGCCGGCCAGCGCCGGGCGTGCAGGCCGTGGCCGGAGCAGTAGCCGGGCGCGTGCCGTCGGCGTTGCAACCGGCGCGCACGTTGTCGCGCATGATCAGGAACGACGGCAGGATCGGGTCAGAGTTGATTTGGTTGATGTCGTAGGAGCGCAGCAGGTGCGTGCCGCGTCGCCCGATGTAGGCGACCTGCCCGACCAGATCCCACGGCAGCTCGCGCTGCACGCTCAGGTTCCACTGATGCACGGTCGGCAGCCCGATCTGCGGGTCGAACATCGTCAGCGTGGGCGCGTTCGAGTAGAGCTGCAACGGCGCGTTGAGAAACTCCGATGGCCTGCGCGTGGGGGGGGCGACCTGAATGGGGAAGCCGTCGCCGAGCCGCGGCAGTTGCGTCGCGCCCGCGGCGACCGCCGGCGTGCAGCCCGGCGTCGTGTTGTGGAAGGGCGCGGCGTTGGTCAGCGTCGAAGAGCAAGTGATGACGTAGCCGGGCACGCGCCCCGCCACCGCCGTCACCTGGAACGACGAGAGCGGGTCGAAGGCGATGCCGTAGCCGGCGCGGATCACCGTGCGATTGCTGCTGCCGCCCAGCAGTTTGCCGAGCGCGCCGCTCTTCGCTTCGGGACTCCACGCGAAGCCGATGCGCGGGCCGATGATGCCCAGGTATTTGCCCTCGTACCAACTGCCGGATTTGACGAAGGTGACCGCGCCGGGTTGGCCGACGACGGGGTTGGCCGGGCCGGGCGCGATGATGGATTTGTCCGGCACGAAGGTGAAGCCGTCGCCGCTGTTGGGCGGCGGGTTGATCTCCCAACGCACACCGTAATTGAGCGTGAAGTTCGGGCGCAGTCTCCACTCGTCCTGCGCGTAGACGTTGTACTGGTTGAGCCGGTGTTTGACGGCCTGGAAGTTGACCTTGCCGTTGGTCTGGAACGGCAGGAAGGCGTTCGCGCTCAAGTCCCCGATGAAGGTCTGCGACAGGCGCGCGGGCGTACCGAGCAGGTTGTTGATCGTGTTCAGAAAGAGCGTGTTGTCGGTCGCGTTCAAATTGGTCGGCAAAGGGCTGGCCAACTGCGGCGAGCGCGTCGCGGCCAGGAACGAGATCGAGGGCGTGACGTTGATGCCGCCCGGCTGGCCGCGCTGGTCAACGTGACGATAGAAGCGCAAGTTCGCCCCGACGCGGAAGATGTGCGCGCCGCTGACGATGCTCAGGTTGTCCAGGAATTGCGGAACCGTCACGGCGCGGAAGGTGCGCGGCGTGTTGTTGTACGGTTCGCTGATCGAAGCGAAATCGAAGGGCGGCACCGTCGGGAAGCGCGGGTCGGTCTCTCCCTGCGTGAAGGTGAAGATGAAGCGCGCGTAGCCCATCGTGAACTCGTTGATCACGCGCGAGGAGATCGTGCGGCGGTAATTGACCGCCAGGTTGTGCGAGCGGCGGAAGACCTGGCCCAGCGGCGGGAAGTCGCCGGGGAAGACCTGCGGGCGCGAGTTGAGCGGGTCGCCTTTGAGCGTGTTGTAGTCCGAATACAGGAAGCGCCCATAGACGGCGTTCGCTTCATTGAAGGTGTGATCGACGCGCGCCAGGATGGCCGGGCCGCGAAAATGCGTCGGCGGATTCCACACGTATCCGCCCGTGTTCAAGCCGTCAATGCCCGTCGCGATTGGGGCGTAGGTGTTCGGCTGCGGGTAGGAGTTCAACAAGCCGGCGGTGACTTTGTCGAGGCCGATGCGGCGCGGGTCGTTGGCGAAGATGTCGTAGGTCTGCACGCAACCGGCTGTCACTGCGCCGCCGCAGGTTTTGACTTCAGGTCGCAGCGCGCCCGTGCGCGGATCAACCAGCAGCGGCGAGTTGCGCATGATCGTAGTCCCGCCGATGACCAGCGGGTTGGCCGGATCGGGGATGAAGTAGCGGAACCGGCCCGCGAGCGCGGTCGGCGAGTAGACGATCGGCACGCCGAAGGACTGGTCAATCGGCTGCGTGATGTTGATGATGTTGCCCTGGTAGCTGCCGAAGAAGAAGGTCTTGTTCTTCCTGATCGGGCCGCTCGCCTCAAAGCCGAACTGATTGAGCTTCATCCCGCGCTTGGGCGTGCCCTGCGCGTTGGAGAAGAACTCCTTGGTGTTGAGCGCGTCGTTGCGCAGGAAGTGGAAGACCGTGCCGCGCAGAT
>Ga0247727_10009459_pt1 | contig 17658 bp, 15 predicted proteins | sample WisWelCaveWW1625_FD_202498 | JGI IMG/M metagenome (GOLD analysis project Ga0247727, IMG submission 202498) | Biofilm microbial communities from Wishing Well Cave, Virginia, United States - WW16-25 | ecosystem: Environmental > Aquatic > Deep subsurface > Groundwater > Cave microbial mat | place...
CTTCGATCGCGACGTCGTTCAGCGTCACGATGCGCGGCAGCTGGCCGATGTCGGCGGCAAACGCGCCCATGTCATGGTAGGTCCCGATCACCTTCACCTGGATCGGCAGCTCGGAGTAGAACTCCCTCGCCGCCTCGCCGGCCGCCGGCTTGAACAGCTCGAACTGCAGGCCGCGCGACAGGCCCGCCTGGTTGATGTCGACCAGCAGCGCGTCCATCTGCGCCTTGTTGGGGAGCTGCTTCAGCAGCGCGCCGAACTGCGTGTCGATTTCCCTGAGCTGCTGCTTGTGCAGGTCGAGGTTGACCGCCTGCGTCTTTTTCGCGAGATAGTCCTTCTTCAGCGTTTCTTCCTGTGCGAGCCCGCGCTCGAGCTCCTCGATCTGGCCCTGCCAGAGGCCGAAATAACCGCCCACCGGAATCGCCACCAGGACCGCCAGCAACACCAGTACCTTGGGCGCGAAAGTCCAGGTCCCGGGATCCTTCCAGTTGGTGCGCTTGAAATCGTCCGCGATCTGGTTGAAATTGATCGCCATGGCCTAGCCCTTCTTCGCGGCCGGCTTGGCCGCGTCCTTGGCGCCGTCCGTCGCCTTGGCGGCCGAGGGCCGCTTCAATGCCAGTCTCAGGTTGAACTCGGAAATGCGCATCTTGCCGAGGTTCACCGCCTTGATCTCGATCAGGTTCGGATTGGCGAGCCAGGGCGAGGATTCGATGTTGCGCATCAACGTCGAGACGCGCGCGTTCGATTGCGCGTAGCCGACCAGGTCGACGCCCGGGCCGCGCTGCTTGACCGACTTCAGGAACACGCCCTCGGGCATCTGCCTGACCAGTTCGTCGAGCAGGTAGACGGTCTGCACGCGGTCCGCCTGCAGCGTCTCGATGACCTGCTTGCGGGCGAGCAACGCGGCGATCTTGTCCTTCACTTCCTTGATCTCGTCGATCTCCTTGTCGAGCTTGGCGATCTCCGACTTCATGAACTTGTTACGGTCTTCCTGCGCGCCGATCCGCTGCTCGTAGACGAACCAGACGGCACCGACGATCACCGCGCCGAGCGCCGCCGTCATCGCACCAAGCACCGCAAAGTGCGTGCGTGCGCGCTTGCGCCGCTCTTCGCGGTGCGGCAGTAAGTTGATCTTGCCGCTCATACCGGGTCGAATCTCCGCATTGCCAGCCCGCAGGCCACGATCAGCGAGGGCGCGTCCTGCATCAGGCGCTTCAACTGAATGCGCGGCGACGTCTGCATCGCGCCGAAGGGATTCGCCACCACGGTCGGCACCTGGGTGCGCGTGTGCACCACTTCGTCCAGCCCCGGGATCACCGCGGAGCCGCCCGCGAGCAGAATATGGTCGACGGTGTTGTACGAAGTCGAGGTGAAGAAGAACTGCAGCGCGCGCTGCACTTCTTGCGCCAGGTTTTCCATGAACGGGCGCAGCACCTCGGCCTCGAAGTCATCCGGCAGGCCGCCGGAGCGCTTGGCGTTTTCCGCTTCCTCCGGGCTCATGCCGTAGCGTGCCACGATGTCCGTGGTGAGCTGGTTGCCGCCGAACGCCTGCTCGCGGTTATAGACCGACTGCTCGTTGCGCACCACGCTCACTTGCATCACGTTGGCACCGACATCGACAATGGCGACGTTTTGTTCCTTGCCGCCGCCAGGCAGCTGCTTGATGACCAGGCCCAGCGCCGCCATCTGCGCGAACGACTCTACATCCATCACCAGCGGCTTCAGGCCGGCGTTTTCGGCCACCGCGGAGCGGTCTGAAACCTTTTCTTTACGGGTCGCCGCGATCAGCACTTCCTGCTCCTCGGGGTTCGAGGGCGCCGGCCCGACGACCTGGAAGTCCAGGTTCACCTCTTCGAGAGCGAACGGGATGTACTGGTTGGCTTCGCTCTGGACCTGGGTCTCGAGTTCTTCCTCGCGCAGGCCCGCCTGCACGATGATCTTCTTGGTGATCACCGCACCCGAGGGCACGGCCATGGCGACGTGCTTGGTACGCGTCGCGAGACGCTTGTAGCCGCGCCCAACCGCGTCGGCGACCGCCTCCAGATTATTGATGTTGCCGTCGACCACCGCATCCTTGGGCAGCGCCTCGATGACATAGCGCTCGACCCGGTAGGCGCCCTTGCCGGCGTCCACGATCTCCAGCATCTTCACCGACGACGAGCTGATGTCGAGCCCGAACAACGGCGGCGCCTTCGGCTTGAAGAAGTCGAGGTTCATGCCTTGTTATCCCTTTTTTCCTTTGCGCATCGGCGTGTTAGGCGCGATACGTAGAATTTGCGTTAGATGCTAGCAACAACTCCCCCTAGTGTCTAGTGAATCTTCCACGAAGGGGAAAGTCCTATAATGCGCCGTGTCCCCCTCCGCGTGCAACAACCCCCGAGAGTTGGCGCAATCCCTTTGATGTGGCTTCGTTTTTTGGCGTTTCCGCTGGTCCTCTTGGCGGGCTTGGCGGCGGCTGGCGCGTTTCTGGCAGGGCTGGTCGTCGCGCTCGCCTACCCGAATCTTCCATCGCTTGAAGTGCTTACCGATTACCAGCCCAAGATTCCGCTGCGGGTCTACACCGCCGAGGGCGCCTTGATCGGCGAGTTCGGCGAGGAACGGCGTTCGCTGGTGTCGATGCGCGAGGTGCCGGAGCAACTCAGGCAGGCAATCCTCGCGGCCGAAGACGAGCGTTTCTACCAGCACACCGGGATCGACTACCTCGGGGTGGCGCGCGCAGCCTACGCCAACCTTGTGCAGGGCGGCCGCCGGCAGGGGGCTAGCACGATCACCATGCAGGTGGCGCGCAACTTCTTCCTCTCCTCCGAGAAAACGCTGACGCGCAAACTCTACGAGGCACTGCTCGCCTTCAAGATCGAGAACAACCTGGGCAAGGACCAGATTCTCGAGCTCTATATCAACCAGATTTACCTCGGCCAGCGCGCCTATGGCTTCGCCGCGGCCTCGCAGATTTACTTCGGCAAATCGCTCGACAAACTGAACCTCGCCGAGGCGGCGGTGCTTGCAGGCCTGCCCAAAGCGCCGTCGGCCTATAACCCTGTTGCAAATCCGCAACGTGCGCGCCAACGGCAGCAGTACGTGCTGCGGCGCATGAAGGAACTCGGGCACATCAACGACCAGCAGCATGCCGAAGCGGTCAAAACCACCCTTCAAGTGCGTCGGGAAGTCGACAATTTCGCGGGGTTGCACGGCGAATTTTTGGCCGAGATGGTGCGCCAAGCAATCTACGATCAGTACCCTGAGGAGGCATATACCAAGGGCTTTCGCGTCTACACCACGATTCGCAAGATCGACCAGGAGGCCGCGTACACGGCCCTCCGGCGGGGACTGCTGAGCTACGACCGCAACCAGGGCTACCGGGGCCCGGAAACCTTCGCCGAGCTGGCGGCCGACGCGACCGAAGAGGACTACGAGGAAGCCCTGGCCGAGCATTCCGACGCCGATGACCTCAGGGCGGCGCTGGTGCTGGCAGCCAACGCCAGGGAGATCAAGGCGGTGCTCAGGAGCGGCGAGACGGCCACCGTTTCCGGCGAGGGTCTGCGCTTTGCGGCGCGCGCGCTTGAGGACAAGACGGCGCAGCAACGGCGCATCCGGCGCGGCGCCGTGATCCGGCTGCAGCAGGACGAGAAGAAGAGCTGGCAGGTCGTCCAGCTGCCGGAGGCCGAGGCGGCGTTCGTTTCACTCGACCCGGGCAACGGCGCGATCCGGGCACTGGTCGGCGGCTTCGACTTCCAGCGCAGCAAGTTCAACCACATCACCCAGGCCTGGCGCCAGCCGGGCTCGTCGTTCAAGCCGTTCATCTATTCCGCTTCGCTGGAAAAGGGATTCACGCCCGCGACCGTGATCGCGGACGAGCCGGTGGTGGTAGAGGCGGAAGTCACAGGCAGCCAGCGTTGGGAACCGAAAAACTACGACGGCAAGTTCGAAGGCCCGCTGCGGCTGCGCACCGCGCTCGCGAAGTCCAAGAACATGGTATCGATACGAATCCTGCAGAGCATCGACCCGAAATACGCGCAGGACTACGTAACGCGCTTCGGCTTCGACGCCGACAAGCATCCGCCCTACCTCACCATGGCGCTGGGCGCGGGCTCGGTGACGCCGCTGCAGATGGCGCGGGGCTACGCGGTATTCGCCAACGGCGGCTACCTGATCCAGCCGCACTTCATCCAGAGGATCGTCGACGACCGCGGCAACGAGCTGGGCACCGCGCAGCCGCCGCATGCGGGGGAAGAAGCGCTGCGCGTGATCGATGCGCGCAACGCGTTCATCATGGACTCGATGATGCAGGACGTAACGCGCTACGGCACCGCAGCGAGCGCTGGCAGGCTCGGGCGGCGCGACCTCGCGGGCAAGACCGGCACCACCAACGATTTCGTGGATGGCTGGTTCTGCGGCTACCAGCCAGAACTGGTCGGTATCGCCTGGGTGGGATTCGACCAGCCCAAGACGCTGGGCAAGAACCAGACCGGCGGCCGCGTCGCGCTGCCGATCTGGATCGATTACATGGGCCGTGCCCTGAAGGGCGTCCCCGAAGCGCAACGCAACGTGCCCGAGGGCGTGGTTTCGGCCAGGATCGATTCCGATCCGCTGGCGTCGCCCGAGGCGCGCAGCGGCTCGGAATATTTCTACCGCGAATTCGCCCCCATGACGGACGAAGCGCCGGCGGAGCGGCCGAAGTTCTAGCGCCCGCTCAGCGCCACCGGCGTTCCGCCCTGCTGCGAGGCGAGCCTGGAGACCGCGGCAAAGAGCTCGGTGCCGTCGCGCGTGTCGCGCCACTGCGAACCGTCGTGCCGGAAGTGGAACCCGCCTGAACTTGCGGCGACCCAGATTTCGCGCGCCGCGCTGTGCCGGTTGATCACCATTTTCGATCCGTCCTCGAACTCGATCTCGAGCACGCCCGCGCCCTTGCTCTGCACGTCGGCGTCCGGCGCGCTCGCTTCGAATGCGCTTTCCAGCGCCGCCAGCGCCGCGCCTGCAAGGGTCTCGAATTCGCTCTCGGTCATCACGCTCGATCCTGCTAACATCGCCATTCTAGTCGCCCTTCTCAGCGTGCCGATGCGTTCCGCCATTCCGGTCGTGCTGGTTGTCCTGCTGGCCGCCGCGTGCGGCCAAAAGGGGGCGCTATACCTGCGCGACAACCCGCCCGCTGGGGTGAAGCCGCCCAAGCCCGAGGCGTACAAGCCGCTGCCCTATCCGAAGGAAGCCGGCGACGACGAGAGCGCGGGCGGCGCCAAGAAGTAGCCCCGAATGGCTTACGCCTACCGCGGCGGCGTGCTCTGCGCCGAACAGGTATCGCTCGAGGAGATCGCGCGGCGCTTCGGCACGCCCTGCTACGTATATTCACGCGTCGCCATCGAGCGCGCCTACCGGGAGTTCGCCGATGAGCTTGCCGGCCGGCCGTCGCTGGTGTGCTACTCGGTGAAAGCCAACTCCAACCTCGCGGTGCTGTCGGTGTTGGCGAGGCTCGGCGCCGGATTCGACATCGTATCCGGCGGCGAACTTGCCCGCGTGCTCGCCGCGGGCGGGAATTCCGCGAAAGTGGTGTTCTCCGGCGTCGGCAAGTCGGAAAATGAGATCCGAGGCGCGCTGCAGGCCGGTGTGCTCTCGATCAACCTGGAATCGGAACAGGAACTGGCTCGCGTGAACGGCATCGCCACCGGCATGGACAAGCGCGCGCCGGTCGCTTTCCGCGTCAATCCCGACGTCGACGCGAAAACGCATCGCCACATTTCCACCGGCCTGAAACAGAGCAAGTTCGGCATCGCCTACGCGGAAGCGGAGCGTCTGTACCGCGAGGCCGCGCGGCTGCCCGGCATCCGGATCACCGGCATCGGCTGCCACATCGGCTCGCTGATGACCGACAGCGCGCCGTTCGTCGCCGCGACCCGGCGCATCGTCGCCCTGGTCGAGCGGCTGGAGCGCGCGGGGATCGCGCTAGCGCACATCGACCTGGGCGGTGGCATGGGTATCCGTTACAGGGACGAGGCGCCGGCGCCGATCGCAGCATTCGTGCACGGTGCGCTCGACGCGCTCGGGGCGCGCAAGGAGAAGATCCTGCTCGACCCGGGCCGCTCGGTGGTGGGAAATGCCGGCGTGCTGCTGACGAAAGTGGAATACGTGAAGCCGGGCGAAGCGAAGAACTTCGTGGTGGTGGATGCGGCGATGAACGACCTGATCCGGCCGTCCCTGTACGACGCCTGGCACGAGGTCCGACAGGTCCGCGAGACGGAACCGGGCGCCGTGGCAGGTGTTTACGATATCGTGGGGCCGGTCTGCGAAAGCGCCGATTTTCTCGCCCGCGAGCGGCAACTGGCGGTCCGGCCGGGCAGTCTGCTTGCAGTCATGTCCGCCGGGGCCTACGGCATGGCGATGAGCTCTAACTACAATACGCGGCCGCGCGCGGCGGAGGTCATGGTGTCGGGCGCTGCTGCGCATGTGGTGCGCCGCCGTGAAACCGTCAGCAATTTGTTCGCAGAGGAGCAGGTGCCGGAATGGGACTGACGGCGAGGTTCGTCCGAGCTGCGCTGGCCGCCGCGCTGGCCGGCAGTGTCGCGGGTTGCGGCGGTGACGCCGATTCCGCGAAGAAATCGGCGGGCCCGCCGCCGGCGCTGGTGAGCGCGATCGTGGTGCAGGCGCGCGAACTCGAGATCGTCGAGAACGTCGTCGGTTCACTGGAGAACGTAGTCGATCCCAGCCTGGGCGCCGAAGTCGCGGGCCGCGTGGTGCGCGTGCTCGCTTTCACCGGCAAGAAAGTCGCCCGAGGCGAGCTCTTGGCCGAAATCGATCCGCAGGATTTCGAGATCCAGTCGCGCGCCGACGCCGCCGAGATCGCGCGCCTGCAGTCGCTGCTGGCGCAGGCCGAGCGCCTCGCCGAGCGCCAGCAGAAGCTGGTCGCGCAGGGGTTTATCTCGCAGAACGCGGCCGACGACGCCGTCGCGCAGAGGAACGCCCTGCGCGAGTCCATCGCCGCGGCGAGCGCGCGCGCCGAACAAACGCGCCGCAACATGGGCAAGACGCGCGTGGTGGCGCCGATCGACGGCGAGGTCGAGGTGCAGATTGTGGCCGCGGGAGATTACGTCAAGGTGGGCGACCCCCTGTTCAAGCTGGTTGGCACGCAGCGTCTGCATGCGCACCTGCCGCTGCCGGAAAGCGCCAACCGGAGCATTCGCCCGGGGCTCAAGGTGCGCCTGTCGGTGCCTTCTGCGCCGGACAAGATCGTCGACGCGAAGATCGACGAGATCCGCCCGACGGTCGGCGCGCAGAACCGGGCCCTGGACGCGATCGTCAAGTTCGACAACGATGGCTCATTCCGCGGCGGCGGCAGCGTCACCGCGCGGATCGTGCTCGCGCTGCGCGAGAAGGCGCTCACGGTACCGGAGCAGAGCGTGGTGCTGCGGCCGGCCGGCAAGGTGGTTTACGTGCTGGCCGAGCAGGATGGAAAACTCGTCGCCCAGCAGCGCCCGGTGGAGACCGGCATCCGTCAGGACGGCTACTACGAGATCGTCAAGGGTGTTGCCGCCGGCGACCGTGTCGCGGTGGACGGCGCCGGCTTCCTGACCGACAATGCCGCGGTGGCGCTGCCCAAGCCGCGCGCGGACGGCAAAGGCGCGAAGAAGAAGGGCTGACATGACGCTGCCCGAACTCTCGATCAAGCGCCATGTGTTCGCGTTCATGCTGAACGCGGTGCTGATCCTGTTCGGCCTGATCGCGTACTCGCGCATCGGCGTCGACAAGCTGCCCTACATCGAGTTCCCGGTGGTATCGGTAACCACCAGCCAGCGTGGTGCCAACCCCGACGTCATCGACGCCTCGATCACCAACCTGATCGAGACCGCGGTCAACAGCGTGCCCGGCATCGAACACATTCAGTCCACCTCCTCGCCCGGGGTGTCCATCGTCACCATCACCTTCAATCTCGACAAGCGCATCGACGTCGCCTTCAACGAAGTCCAGGCGAAGGTGAACCAGGTGCTGCGTCGCATACCCAAGGACGCCGACCCGCCGGTGGTGGCCAAGGTCGAGACCAACACCCAGCCCATCTTCTGGAGCGCGCTGCAGGGCGACCGCACCCAGCAGCAGCTCAACCAGTACGCCATCAACATCATCAAGAAGCGGCTGGAGACCATCGACGGGGTCGGCGAGATCCGCATCGGCGGCCGGCGCGACCGCACCATCCGCGTCAACCTGCTGCCGGCCCGGATGGCCGCCTACGGCATCGCCGCGCAGGATGTCAGCGCCGCCTTCGCCAACGAGCATCTGCAGGTCGCCGGCGGCTTCCTGACCGGCCGCGCCACCGAACACCTGCTCAAGCTGGACCTGGAGTTTCACCGCCTGGACGACCTGGAGAAAATGGTCCTCGCCTACCGCGACGGCGCGCCGGTGCGTCTGCGGGACATCGCCGAAATCGAGGACGGCCTGTCCGATTTCCGGCAGTTGGCGCGCTTCAACGGCAAGCCCACGGTGGGCGTCGGCGTGGTCAAGGTGCCCAACACCAACACGGTGGAAATCATCCGCAAGGTGCGGCAGCGCATCGAGACCGAGATCCGGCCGCAGTTGCCGCCTGGCCTAGAGCTGCACTACGTGCAGAACGACGCCATCTTCATCGGCGAGATGGTGGAATCGCTCAAGGGGCACCTCATCGAGGGCACGCTGCTTGCGGCGCTGGTCGTGTGGCTGTTCCTGAAGAGTTTCCGCGCCACGGTGATCGTCGCCACCGCGATCCCGGTATCGCTGTTCGGCGCCATCGCGGTGATCTACTTCTTCGGCTACACCTTCAACTCGGTGACGCTGCTCGCGCTGCTGCTGCTGGTGGGCGTGGTGGTGGACGACGCCATCGTGGTGCTGGAGAACATCTACCGCCACCGCGAGCACCTGGAGCAGGACACCGCGCGCGCCGCGGTCGAGGGCAGCCGCGAGGTCACCTTCGCCGTGATCGCCGCCTCGATCTCGCTGGTAGCGATCTTCGCCCCGGTCATCTTCCTGTCCGGCATCACCGGCCAGTTCCTGCGCTCGTTCGCCGTAGTGGTCACCTTCGGCGTCCTCGTTTCGCTGTTCGTCTCGCTGTCGCTGACGCCGATGCTGTGCTCGCGCTACATGCACGTGGAGAAGCAGCATGGCCGCGTCTATTGGGCGCTGGAGCATGTCTTCGGGCGGCTGGAGGCGTTCTACAAGCGGGCGCTCGGCTGGTCGCTGGCGCACCGCTGGACAGTGCTGATCGGCGCGGCGCTGATCAGCGCCGCCGCGGTGCCCCTGTTCCGCATGCTGCCGACCGAGCTCGCGCCGCAAGCGGACGAGGGGCGCTTCCTGGTGGCGATTCGCGCCCCACTCGGCTCTTCGATCCACTACACCGAAAGCAAACTGCGCGAGGTGGAGGAGATCGTGTTCCGCTATCCTGACGTGGTGACCGAGTTCGGCGTCATCGGTCTGGGCTCCGCCGGCCAGGTCAATCAGGCCATCTTGGTCGGCCGCATGCGCCCGAAGGCCGAGCGCCGCAAGGACGGCGGCCTCAGCCAACAGGAGATGCTGCTGCAGCTGCGCCGCGATCTGTCGCAGATTACCGGCGCGCGCGCCTTCCCCCGCGCCTTCGGCATCGTCCAGGGCCAGCGTTCCGAGCCGCTGCAGTTCGTGGTCAAAGGCCCGAACCTGCAGGAGATGGGGCGCCTGGCCGGCGAGCTGCAGCGCACGCTCCAGTCCGACCCCGCGATCGGCCGCATGGACACAGACCTGCAGCTGGACCTGCCGCAGCTGGTGCTGGAACCCGATCGCACGCGCGCCTCCGCCGTCGGCCTCAACTCGCAGGATCTCGCGCTCGCCATCGGCATGCTCACCGGCGGCGTCGACATCGCCAAGTACAACGACCAGCCCGGGGACGGCGAGCGCTACGACATCCGGGTGAAGGCGAAGGACGGCGAAATCAACGGCGCGGCCGACCTGTCCAAGATCTACCTGCGCAACCGCCAGGGCCAACTGGTGCGGCTGGACACGGTGGCCGCCTTCAAGGAACGGGTTGGGCCGGCGGTGGTGGCGCGCTTCGACCTGCAGTATTCGGCGACGTTCTATTCCTCGCCCTCGATCCCGCTCGCCGCCGCGATCGAGAAGGTGAAGGAAGCGGGTCGCCAGTTGCCGCCCGGCTACCAGGTGGTGTTCATCGGCGAGGCCGAGCAGCTGGAGAAGACGCGCGAATCGATCGCCTTCACCTTCGGCCTGGCACTGGTGCTGCTATTCATGGTGCTGGCGAGCCAGTTCAATTCTTTCCTGCAGCCGCTGTTCATCATGCTGGCGGTGCCGCTGGCGATCATTGGCGGCGTGTTCGCGCTGTGGTTGTTCGTGCCGTTGTCGCAGCTGGGCCAGGCGCTCGGCTTCAGGTTCCCGCTGCACACGCTCAACATCTACTCCATGATCGGCCTGATCCTGCTGATCGGCCTGGTGGCGAAGAACTCGATCCTGCTGGTGGACCTCACCAACCAGCGCCGCGGGCAGGGCCTGGAGGTGGATGGCGCGCTGATGGATGCCTGCCCGATCCGCATGCGGCCGGTGCTGATGACCTCGCTCACCATCGTGCTGGCACTGTTTCCGGCGGCGCTTGGGCTGGGCGCCGGCGCCGAGACCAACGCCCCGCTCGCGGTGGCGGTGATCGGCGGCATGATCACCTCCACCCTGCTCACGCTGGTGGTAGTGCCGGCGGCCTACTCGCTGGTGGAGAACTGGCGCGTGCGCCGCGCTGTGGTCGCGGCCGCCGGCGGCGGCACGGCTGCCGGCAGCCCGAGCGCGCCGCGCCGCGACGGCGACTAGATCGAGAATTCGATCAGGAACGGCCCGCGCCGCGCGCAGGCCGACGCGAAAACGTCAGCGAAGCCCTCCAGGTTTTCCACCCTTACCGCTTCGACGCCCATGCCTTCCGCAAGCCGGGTCCAGCGGATTTCCGGCCTGGACAGGTCGAACAGCTCCTTCGACGCCGGTCCCGGCTGCGCGCCAACCGCAGCCAGCTCTCCCTGCAGGATCGCGTAGCGCCGGTTGGCGAAGACCACGTTCACCACGTCCAGCTTTTCCCGCGCCTGGGTCCAGAGCGCCTGCGGCGAATACATTCCCGCGCCGTCGGCTTGCAGGCAGACGACCTTGCGGCCCGGACAGGCGACGGCGGCTCCGGTCGCGGCCGGAAACGCGTGTCCGATGGCGCCGCCGGTGATCTGGATCCAGTCGTGCGGCGCCGCGCCCCAGGTGAGCGGAAAGAGGGCCCGGCCCGAAGTCACCGCGTCCTCGGCGACGATCGCGTCCTCCGGCAGCAGCGCGGCCAGCGTCAATCCGAATCCCTCCGGCTTGAACGGGCCGGCGAGCAGTTCGGGCTGCGGTACCGCGTCACGCACGGGCACATCCTGCGGCGCGCCCAGTTCGTCCGCGAGCGCTTCCAGAGCACCCGCCACGTCCTGCTCTACACCCGCCAGCACGTGCACGGCGCAGTCCTTGGGCCAGAGCGTGCTCGGCTTGCCGGGATAGGCGAAGAATCCGACCGGGGCTTTCGCGCCTGCAAGCACGAGATGCCGGGTCCCTTCGAGCACCTTGAGCGCAGCGTCCACGACATACGGGATCCGGTCCACCGGCACGCGCCCGCGGCCGCGCGCCATGCGCGGAACCTGGGTCGGCGTACGCAATTTCGCCCCTGTCGCATGCGCTACGCGCTGCGCTGCCTGCAGACCGCGTTCGCTCAGCGCCGCGCCCGAAAGCACCAGCATGGACGGCAACCCGGAGTGCAGAACGCGCGCGATCTGCTGCACGACTTCCGGCGCCACCACGGCGGCTGGCGGCGGGGCGAGCGGCGCGCCGGGCTCGCCGCCTTCGTCCCATGTGCAATCAGCAGGCACGATGAGCGTCGCCGTTGCGCCCGGCGGAGTGCGCGCCGCATGCACCGCGGCCGCGGCGTCCGCGCCGACCGTGCGCGCGCTCGTGCTGGTGCGAACCCAGGACGATACGGCGCGTGCAAGCCCTTCGGTATCGGCGGTAAGCGGCGAGTCGTACTGCCGGTGGTAGGTGGCATGGTCGCCGACGATGTTGACGATCGGCGTGTGGGCGCGCTTCGCGTTATGCAGGTTGGCGATCGCGTTGCCCAGCCCCGGGCCGCAGTGAAACAGCGTTGCCGCCGGCTTGCCCGCCATGCGCGCGTAGCCGTCGGCGCAGCCCGCCACCACGGTCTCGGCCAGCCCGAGCACGCAACGCAGCCCCGTCACGCGGTCGAGCGCCGAAACGAAATGCATCTCGGAGGTGCCGGGGTTGGCGAAGCAGGTATCGATGCCGCAGGCGGCCAGCGTGCGGGCGAGGCTTTCCGCGCCGTTCATGCGTGGAATGCTAGCATCGCCGGAACCGGGAAAACCCCGGCGGAGAATCGACACATGGCCGCCAGCCAAGAGACGCGCAACATGGCGCTGTTCTGCGACTTCGAGAACGTCGCGCTCGGCGTGCAGGACGCGAAGTACGAAAAGTTCGACATCAACCGCGTGCTCGAGCGCCTGCTGCTGAAAGGCTCGATCGTCGTCAAGAAGGCCTACTGCGACTGGCAGCGCTACAAGGAATTCAAGGCCGGCATGCACGGGGCTTCGTTCGAGCTGATCGAGATCCCGCATCTGCGCCAGTCGGGCAAGAACTCGGCCGACATCCGCATGGTGGTGGACGCGCTCGATCTTTGCTACACCAAGGGCCATGTCGATACCTTCGTGATCATCAGCGGCGATTCGGATTTCTCGCCGCTGGTCTCCAAGTTGCGCGAGAACGCCAAGGTGGTGATCGGCGTGGGGGTGAAGAACTCGACCTCGGACCTGCTGATCGCCAACTGCGACGAGTTCATCTACTACGACGACCTGGTGCGCGAGGAGGAGTCGAAGCGCCGCGCGGCCAAGAAACGCAAGGAATCCGGCGCCGCGGGCAGCGACAAGCAGCACGAGGCCTTCGACCTGGTGATCGAGACGCTGCAGGCGCTGATCGCCGAGCGTGGCGAGGGCGAGCGCATCTGGGGATCGATGATCAAGCAGGCCCTCAAGCGCCGCAATCCCGGCTTCAACGAGTCCTACTACGGCTTCAAGGCATTTTCCGACCTACTGGAAGAAGCCGAGCAGCGCAAGCTGATCGCGCTCGAGCGCGATGAGAAATCAGGCGGCTACCTGATCCGCCCGGCTTAGCCCGGTACTGTCAGTACGTCTTGTACTGGAGGTACTTCCCGGTCATCACGATCTTGACGCGGTCGCCCTTTTCATTGGCGACGCGGTTGAGATCCATGTCAAAGTCGATCGCGCTCATGATGCCGTCGCCAAACTCCTCATGGATCAACGCCTTGAACGTCGTGCCGTACACGTTGACGAGTTCGTAGAAGCGGTAGATCAGCGGGTCGGTGGGCACGGCGGTCGGCAGCGATCCCTTGTAGGGCACGGTCTGTAGCAGCAGCACGGCTTCTTCGGGCAGGTCGAAAAGCTTGCCCACGGCTTCGGCCTGCTTCTTCGTCATTTGCATCTGGCCCAGGCAGGCCGCGGCGCTCCATTCCTTGGACGCGCCGGCCTTCTTCGCGATTTCCGGCCACTTGAGTCCCGATTTCATCTTGCGGAAGACGATCAGGTCGGTCACGTCCTCGCGCTTCATCGGCTTCATGACGTTCGACAGCGCGGACTCTGTTTCGCGTTTCATGCTGGCTCCTCCTTCAGGGTCTGAGGTTGACGATCTTGGCGGACGGCGTCGGCGGTGGCGCGTCCTCAACGCCGGGGCGCACCACCGGAGGATGCGCCGGACGCGCCGCCTCGCCGCTTTGGTAGAGCTTGGAGCGGTTGACCAGGAATTCGACCAGGTGATTGCGCACCCGGTAGTACTGCGGGTCGTGGTGGATACGGTGCCGGTCGCGCGGCCGCGCCAGCGTGTTGTCCACCAGCTCCGCGATGCAGGCGTTGGGTCCGTTCGACATCAGCAGGATCCGGTCGGCAAGCAGGATTGCCTCGTCCACGTCGTGCGTGATCATGAACACCGTCTGCCGCGTGGCGGCGCAGATGCGTACCAGCTCGTCCTGGATGGTGCCGCGGGTGAGCGCATCCAATGCGCCGAATGGCTCGTCCAGCAGTAGCATCTTGGGCTGGATGGCGAACGCGCGCGCGATGCCGACGCGCTGCTTCATGCCGCCCGAGAGCTGGGAGGGCTTCTTGTGCTCCGCGCCGGTGAGCCCCACCAGGTCGATGAACTTCTGGCAATGCACCTGCATCTGGATCCGGTTCCATTCCGGCCAGCGGCTCCTCACGGCGAAGGCGATATTGCTCATGACGGAGAGCCACGGCATCAGCGCATGTCCCTGAAACACCACGCCGCGGTCGAGCGAGGGCCCGGCGACCTCGCGGTTGTCCATGATCACGGTACCGCCGCTCGCCGCGTCCAGTCCCGCGAGCACGTTGAGGATGGTGGTCTTGCCGCAGCCCGAGTGGCCGATGATGCAGACGAACTCGCCCTTGTCCATGGCGAAGTTGACGCCCTCGAAGACGGTGCTTTCCGGGTAGCGCTTCGCGAGGTCTTGTATCTGCAGGAAACTCACGTGATCACTCTACGTACGTGACTGCCTGCTGCAGCTTCGCAATCAAAAAATCAAGCAGCATGCCGACGACGCCAATCACCAAGATGGCGAAGATCACATTGGTGAGATTCAGATTGTTCCATTCGTTCCAGACGAAGTAGCCGATGCCGGTGCCGCCGACCAGCATTTCAGCGGCGACGATCACCAGCCAGGCGATGCCGATCGAAATGCGCGCGCCGGTGAGGATGGTCGGCGCCGCTGCCGGCAGGATCACCGCAAAGGCCTTGCGCAGCGGCTTCACCTCCAGCGTCTTGGCGACGTTCAGCCAGTCGCGGCGCACGGACGCAACGCCGAACGCAGTATTGATCAGCAGCGGCCAGACCGAGCAGATGAAGATCACGAAGATGCCCGAGATCCCGGAATCCTTGATGGTGTAGAGCGCCAGCGGCATCCAGGCGAGCGGCGAGATCGGCTTGAGCACCTGGATAAAAGGATTGAGCGCCCGGTACAGCAGCGGCGACATGCCGATCAGGAACCCCAGCGGCACCGCGATCAGGCAGGCGATCAGATAGCCCAGCGCGACCCTGCCGAGCGAATGGCCGAGCTGGATGCCGATGCCTTTGTCGTTCGAGCCGCGGTCGTAGAACGGGTCGGAGATATGCGTGGCAAACGCTTCACCCATCTGGCCCAGGGTGGGGAAACCGTCGGATTTCTTCGCGCCCTTGCCCATCAGCTTCGCGTACTCATCCGCCGCCCCCTGGATCTCCGCCTTGGGCAAGGTGGCGAGATGCCAGATGCCCAGGAAAACGGCGAGGAAAACGAGCGACAGCGCGCCCGCTTTCAGGGACTCGAGCTTCACGCGGACTTCCTGACCTTGAAGCTGCCCAGATACTTCTCGGGCTGCGCCGGATCGAACTCCTTGCCCATGACCTTGAACTTGGCGTAACTCGCGGCCGGCGCTTTCATGTCGAGCTGCGCCATGTATTTTCTCGCGTCGGTGACGAGGAACACCTGCTCGGCGATCTGCTTGTAGTTCACGTCGCCCTTGACGTAGCCCCAGCGCTTCATCTGCGTGAGGATCCACACCGCCATCGAATGCCAGGGGAAGGGGTCGAAGTCGGCGCGGTCGGGGACGTTCTTCACATTCCCCAGACCATCCGCGTATTTCCCCGTCAATACCTGCTCAATCACGGTTTCGGGCTGATTCAGGTAATTCGGCGGCGCGATCACCTTGGCGATCAGCGAGCGGTTCTTCGGATCGCGCGCCATGCGCGCCGCGGTGAGCACGGCGCGATAGAGCGCGGCGAAGGTGTTCGGCGCTTCCTTGATCATCGCATCCGGCACGCCGAACGCGCAGCAGGGATGGCCGTCCCAGATTTCCTTGGACAGCATGTGAATGAAGCCGGATTCGTCGTACACCGCGCGTTGGTTGAACGGATCGGGCCCGAGGAAGCCGTCGATGTTGCCGGCGCGCAGGTTGGCCACCATTTCCGGCGGCGGCGTGACGCGGATCTGGATATCGGTGTCCGGGTCGAGGCCGTGCTCCGCCACGTAATAGCGCAACAGGAAGTTGTGCATCGAGTATTCAAAAGGCACGGCAAACTTGAAGCCCTTCCACTGCTTCGGATCCCGCTTGTCCTTGTGCTTCACGTGCAGCGTGATCGCCTGGCCGTTGATGTTCTGCACGGTGGCGACGCGCATCGGCTGCTGCGCGGAACCCAGGCCCATCGAGATCGCGAGCGGCATCGGCGACAGGAAATGCGAGGCGTCGTGCTCCTTGTTGAGCATCTTGTCGCGGATCAGCGCCCAGCCCGCGGTTTTTATCAGCTGCACGTTGAGGCCCTGCTCGCGGTAGAAGCCGAGCGGATCGGCCATGATCAGCGGGCTCGCGCAGGTAATTGGGATGAAGCCGATCTTGAGGTCTTTCTTCTCGGGCGGCTTCTTGTCCTGCGCCATGGCCTCGAGCGTGGCGAAGGGAAACAGGCCCGAAATCGCCGAGAGCGCGGTTCCCGCGCCTACCGCGCTGAGGAACCTGCGGCGCACCGCGTCCTGCGGGAACAGCGCGCGCAGCACCGCGGTTTCGATGACGCTTCGATGCATCGCCTCCACGCTCTGGTCGTGATCGGCCTGCGAGGCGTGCGCTCCGCAGCTGCACCCCAGCCGCACTTCGGGATCGAATGGATTCGGCATCTGCATGGCTCCAGGAGCAACTCAACAGCCCATGCATGTGCATTTATTATGCCAAGCGGTTTCCCTGCCAAAGAACCCGTGCTCGCCCGATGCAGGCACGGATATGGTGCGCAAAAGAGGGTGCCGCACAGACTTGAGGCATGCGCGCACCAATAAAGCAGGGGCTACGGATTGAGCTGCTGGTAGACGGCGTTGGCGACCTTGAACAGAACGTCCTTGGCGATGTCCGCTGAAGAGAGCGCATAGCCGAGCTTGCGGTCGATCCAGTAGAACACCTTGACGTTGCCCTCGGCGGCGTAGCGGAACGCAGTCTCGCGGTTGCCCACCGCATCGGCGCGCACGTAGAGCGTGATCCGCGTGCCCTGCTTGCACTGGTACATGAACTGGGCCACAGGAGCGGGCGCGCCCGCGGGCCCGCCCTCCCCCGGCAACAGGCGACCGCCGACGAGGAAGTAGCCGACCTCCTCGAGCTTGGGCGCGCGCAGCGGCGTGCCCAGGCGCTTGGACAGCCACGCCACCAGGTGCTGCTCCTGGTCGGCTGCGACCTCGACCGGATGGCGCACCTCCGGCGAATAGACCGCGTGCGCAACCGCGGCGCGCTTGACGAAGCCGGGCACCTCGGCCGGCGGCGGCACGCTGGCGCGCCAGGCATGCAGTTGCCAGCCGGCAAGCACGCCGGCGCCAATTCCGAGCGCGACCCAGCTGGCCGCCATCGCCGCAGCGCGCCAGCGCGCGTGGCTCACGTTGCGCGCGCGCAGCCGCTCGGGCACCGGCTCATCGAGAACCGGGTCGTAGAGCTGGTGCAGCGCCTGCGAAAGCACTTTCAGCTCGGCATCGTCCTGGGGCGCGTTATCCATTCCTCATTTCACGATCTTCAACTGCTTGCCGCCCGCCGGCAGCCCCGACAGCATGGCGCGCAGCTTCTCCCTGGCCCGCGCCAG
>Ga0247727_10009460_pt1 | contig 17657 bp, 18 predicted proteins | sample WisWelCaveWW1625_FD_202498 | JGI IMG/M metagenome (GOLD analysis project Ga0247727, IMG submission 202498) | Biofilm microbial communities from Wishing Well Cave, Virginia, United States - WW16-25 | ecosystem: Environmental > Aquatic > Deep subsurface > Groundwater > Cave microbial mat | place...
CGCGGAGGCGAGGGGATCTGTCGGAATGTTGCCCTTTACCTGCTCAAATAGTCATGCCACAAAATACGGGCGGCCACAGCGCGGTAACAACTGTCATTGCGAGTGAAACGAAGCAATCTTTGATCCGCGAAAAGCAGATTGCTTCGTCGCAAAAATCGCTCCTCGTAACGACCTCCCTGGGGGACTGACGATGCGCGGAGGCGAGGGGATCTGTCGGAATGTTGCCCTTTACCTGCTCAAATAGTCATGCCATAAAATGCGGGCCGCGACCGCCCGCCAGGGCCGCCAGTTTTCGGCGAGGGCGGGCATGTCCGGGCTGGCGGGGCGCGCCGGGAGATTCCTGATCCGCTGTACCGCCACTTGCAGGGCCAGGTCGCCCGCAGGCCAGGTGTCCGGGCGGCGCAGTGCCATCAATAGGTAGATGTCCGCCGTCCACGCGCCAATCCCGGTGAGGGCGGTCAGGGCAGTGTGCGCCTGTTCATCCGGGAGGGTGGGGAGGGTATCGAGGTTGAGTTCCCCGGTGAGGAGGGCGCTGGCGAGCAGGCGGCAATAGCGCGTTTTTTGGCGGGAGAAACCGGCGGCGCGCAGGGTTTCGTCGCTGTGGGCCAGGAAATTCTCCGGGGTCAGGGGGCTGGTGAGGCCCAGGAGTTTGTCGAGGGCGGCCTGCGCTGAGGCCAGGGAGACTTGTTGTTCAAGGATAATGTGGACGAGGGTGGTAAATCCCGGCGGGCGCACCCAAAAGGGCGGGTGGCCGTGGTCGTGGATGATCCGGGCGAGGGCGGGGTCGCGGCGGGCGAGTTCGGCGATGGCGGTGGCAAAGCTGGCTTCGGTCAGCGCGGCGGGCATGGGCGGATTGTACTTGCTGGTTAAACAAAAATGCCGGGCGTTCCCGGCATATAATTGAGCGCTCAATTCAAACATGGACAATAATGTGTCATTTCGAGCAGAGCGAGAAATCCCCGCAGTGTTGATTTTTAGCAGATCGGTGCAGGGATTCCTCCCGTTGGTCGGAATGACAGATTGTGCGTTTTCGATTTGTTTGCTCAATAAGGTGCGACGCACTTCACCACCAGTTGCTATAGTCCGAAAAGATTCGCTGCAAGTGCGTCGCACCTGTTTTGTCAGTTATCCCGGATGGAGTACGCCTGGAGAATGTTGCGGATAATCTCGAGGTCTTCGGGGGCGATTTTGGTGATGCGGAAGCCGGTGTTGTTAAGCTCCGGGTCAAGGTCGGGGTGGCTCCACAGGCTGAGGGCCTCAAACACCATAAAGGGCTTGTCCGCAATATCATCCGATAATTCCAGCTTGAGCTGGAATGTGGTGTCCGGGGGGAAGGGGATGGCGCTGATCAGCATGACACCGCCAAGGGAAATATCTCCCAGGTTGCCAAGCTGGACATCGGATTTGGCGTCAAACATGCGGGTATAGTAGGCGACATGTTTGCGCTTGATCGTGCGGCGGTCAGAGCCGTTCTTGGGGGTATCGGCTTGCATGGGCTGAGTGTAGCACACCGGGCAGGCGGCAATCGTAAATTTGAGTTGCAGGTGGATTGCGGCCGGTTAAACAAAAAGCCAGAGCAGGGCTCTGGCCGGGGTGTCGCAGGTTATTGTACGATGGACGGCAGGATCATCGCGAGGATGATAATCACGCCGATTACGCCCATGAGAATCTGCTGCCTGCGCATACGACGGGACTGCTGGGCAGACAATTGTGGTAGTTTGATTTTCTTTTTCTGTGCCATATTATTTCTCCTGAATGGATTTTCGAGGGGAATGATACTACTGGAATAGGCTTTAAGCTATAAGCTGCAAGCTATGAGCTAAAGGCTTCCTGCTGATAGCTCACGGCGTACCGCGTTTACGCCAGATGATCCTTAATACTCTGCGCGGCCTTCTCCGTCATGCCTGGCACGGCGGCCAGTTCGGCGGCGGTGGCTTCTTTGATGTGGTCGAGCGAGCCAAAATGGATGAGCAACGCTTTCCGGCGGGCCGGGCCGATGCCGGGGATGGAATCCAATTGGGACGCGATCCCCGCGCGGGTGCGCCGCCCCCGGTGGGCGGTGATAGCGAAGCGATGGGCCTCGTCCCGTATCCTTTGGACGAGGTACAGTCCCTCGGATTTGCGCGGCAACATCAGGGGCGCGGGGTTCCCGGGGGTGAAGATTTCCTCCTCGCGCTTTGCCAGCCCGACGACTTTCAGCTTCCCCAACAATCCATGCCGCTCCAGGACGTCCACGGCGCGGGCCAGTTGTCCCTTGCCGCCATCCACGATCAGCAAATCCGGGAGCTGGCTGAAGGAGGCGTCGGGCTTGTAGCCGGGGCGTTTTTCGCGGGCGGCCTCCTGCGCGGCCTGCCAGCGCTGGAAGCGGCGGGTGAGCACCTCCTCCATGCTGGCGAAATCGTCCGGGCCGATGACGGTCTTGATATTGAACTTGCGATACAACGCTTTGGCCGCCACGCCGCGCTCAAAGACGACCATGCTCCCAACCGCATACGTCCCCTGCGTGTTGGAAATGTCGAAACACTCGATGCGGTTGGGCAGGACGGGCATGCCCAGGGCGGCCTGCAATTCGCCGAGGGCGAGGGTCTGTTTATGGGCGTCGGCCTCCCATTGGGCGCGCAGGGTGGCAAGGGTGTCGGCGGCGTTTTCAGCGGCCATCTGGACGAGTTCGTGCTGCTGGCCCTCGCGCGGGATCAGGAGTTCCACCTTTTCGCCGCCGCGCTTGGTGCGCAGCCACTGGCGGATGATGGCGGTCTCTTCGATCTCGTGGGGCAGGAGCACTTGCGGGGGGACGGTGGGCGCCTGGTCGTAGAACTGCTGGAGGAACCCGCTCATGACTTCGGCGTCCGGGGTCTCCTCCGTGCCTTCGAGCATGAAGTATTCGCGCCCGATCAACTTGCCGCCGCGGATGAAGAAGACCTGGACGCAGGCTTCCTTGTCCGAGCGCGCCATCGCCACCACGTCCGAATCCACGTACTCCGGCGATACCACCTTTTGCCGCTCAACGACGCTCTCGATGGCGCGTAACTGGTCGCGCTTGGCGGCGGCGCGCTCAAATTCGAGGCTGGCCGAGGCCGCCACCATTTCCGTTTGCAGACGCCCGACAATGGCCTCCGTCCGCCCATCAAGAAAGCTCATCAGGTCGGCGATCATCTGGCGGTATTCTGCGCGGTTCACCTTGCCGATACAGGGCGCGTTGCACAGTTTAATGTCCAGATACAGGCAGGCGCGCGCATCCTGCCCCGTGATCACCCGGTCGCAGGTGAGGTAGGGGAAAATTTTGCGCAGCACGTCCAGCGTCTGGTGGACGGCCCACACGCTCGTATATGGCCCAAAGTAACGCGCGCCGTCATTCTCCATGTTGCGCGTCACCGTCACCTTCGGGAAATCGTCACCCCAATGCACCTTTACGTAGGGGTAACGCTTGTCGTCCTTGAGGCGCACGTTGTAGTGCGGGCGGTGCTTCTTGATCAGGGTCATCTCCAGGATCAGCGCTTCCAACTCGGAGCCGACGATGATCCATTCAATATCCGCAATCTTTGCCACCAGTTTGCGCGTTTTGCTGTCGTGCTGGGCGCTGTTGTGGAAATACGAGCGCACCCGGCTGCGCAGGCTGATCGCCTTGCCGATGTAAATGATCTTCCCCTCGGCGTCCTTCATGAGGTAACAGCCGGGTTTGGTGGGGAGGTTATCGAGGCGGGACAGGACTTGTTCGGAGAGGGGCATGGCGGGGGAATTTTATCATTGGGGGGGATCAGGAATTGGGTAATCAGGAATTGGGCGATTAGGGATGTATACGGAATTGCCTACTTGCCTAATTGCCCAATCGCCTATTAGCCTGCTCTCCACTCCCTGTATAATTTCCCCATGAAAATCCCCTTCCCCGAAACGGTCATCGGCCCCCTGTTGCTGCTGCGCGGCCTCAAACTCGTCACCGCCGAATCCTGCACCGGCGGGCTGATCGGCCACTGGCTGACGAACGTCCCCGGTTCGTCGGAATATTACCTGGGCGGCGTGGTGAGCTATTCCAACGCGTTGAAGATGCAATTGCTGGGCGTGCAGGCGGCGACGCTGGAAAAATACGGCGCCGTCTCCGAGCAGGTGGCAATGGAAATGGCCCAGGGGGCGCGGCTCCGATTGGGGGGTGACGTGGCCCTCTCGGTCACGGGGATTGCCGGGCCGGGCGGGGGGAGCGCGGAGAAACCGGTCGGGTTGACCTTTGTGGGGGTCAGCGCCCCCTGGGGCGAGTCCGTCGCCCGTTTTGTCTGGGCAGGGGAACGGGTGGAGAATAAGAAAGAGTCGGCGCGGGCGGCATTACAGCTGCTGGTGGAGGCGTTGACTTGATTGAGGTGCGGCAAGCGGGGATAGGCGACGCCGAGGGGATCGCCCGTGTCCACATATCCAGTTGGCAGACTTCGTACCGCGGGATTGTGCCGGATGCCGTGCTGGACAATCTCTCGGAGGAACGGCGGCTGAATTTCTGGCGCGAGACCCTAAAGGTCTCCGAGACCTTTAGGGTCTGCTTTGTGGCAGTGGCGGGTGATGAGATTGTGGGCTTTGCCAGCGGCGGTCCGGCGCGGGAGTTGGAGGGATATGACGGGGAGCTGTATGCCATTTACCTGCTGGAGGCGTTCAAGCGGCGGGGGATTGGGGAGCGGCTGTTTGCCGCGGTGCGGGAGGCGCTGAGGGAGGCGGGATATGAGACGATGATGTTATGGGCGCTGAAGGACAACGCGGCGGGACGGGCGTTTTACGAGAAGCTGGGCGGCGCGCTGGCAGGGGAGAAGGTGGAGATGATGGGGGCGTTTGAGGCGGTGGAGGTGGCGTATGGGTGGGGAGGGTGGGACACAGGGACAGAGTGACGCAGAGAAGGGGCGACGCGGGGAATGCTTATTGCTCGGAATTAAAGGCTAATCTGGCGTAAAATTCAGCATCCCAGGTTCGGGGAAACATTGATGCCCACTGACCGCAAACTCCGCGTCTTCCTCTGCCATGCCTCGCAGGACAAGCCCATTGTGCGCGAACTCTACCAGCGGCTCCTCGCCGAAGATTGGATTGATCCGTGGCTGGATGCGGAAAAGATCCTGCCCGGCATGGACTGGGATTTGGAAATCGAGAAAGCCGTGGAAACCTCCGACATTGTGCTGGTTTGCGTTTCAAACCAGTCGGTGAGCAAGGAAGGCTACCTGCAAAAGGAATTGCGCCTGGTGCTGGATGTTGCCATGCAGATGCCGGAAGGGGCAATCTTCCTCATCCCGTTGAGATTGGAGGTATGCGAAGTCCCGCGTCGGATTCGATCCTGGCAATGGGTGGACTACTTCCCGCCCGCAGACCGCGCCGGGGCGTACCAAAAATTGCTGGCGAGCATGAAGCTGCGCGCCGACAAAGTGGGCGCAGTGATTGGAACGAAACCAGCCGTCCCGTTTGAGCAGCCCGCCGCGCGCCCGCACAAAGTGGAACCCGACCTCGCCCCCGATCTCCACATTTACCTCCCGCCCGAATACGCCGGGGTTTCCTTTGTGCCTGCGCCTGCCCGCGTCCCAACCTGGACGTTTGGCGGGATGGAGTTTGTCAAACTGCCGCGCGGCGATTTCCTGATGGGTTCGACGGACAAGGATCAAGGGGCATTCGATCATGAAAAGCCGCAGCACAAACTGACCATCCCCTACGATTTCCTCATGGCGCGTTTTCCCGTGACGAACGCCCTGTTTGAGACTTTTGTGAAAAAGACCTCCCACAAGACCAAAGCCGAACAGGATGGCTCTGCCTATGTTTGGAACGGCTCAAAATGGGTTGAGACGAAAGGGGCAAATTGGAAACAGCCGTATGGTCCCGGCGCGGGGGCGTCCCTGGAAAATCACCCCGTCGTGCAGGTGCATTGGCGGGACGCGCAAGCCTTTTGCGGCTGGCTCAACCGTGAATACGGCGCATCTGCACCGCGCGGGCTGGTCTTCCGCCTGCCCACCGAAGCGGAATGGGAAAAAGCGGCGCGCGGCGCGGACGGGCGCATTTATCCGTGGGGGGACGAATTTGACCCCCGCCTGTGCAATTCGAGCGAAAGCGGTCTTGGGCGCACCACGCCGGTGGGCGCATATTCCCCGCAGGGCGACAGCCCCTTTGGCTGTGCGGATGTGGCGGGCAATGTGTGGGAGTGGACCGCCAGCCTGTGGGGGAAGGATGTCAACAAGCCGGATTTCGGGTATCCTTACCATCCCCGCGATGGGCGCGAAAACCAGCAGGCCGGCGATGATGTGTTCCGCATCGTGCGCGGCGGTTCGTTCTACGATGTAGCCCGCTCCGTGCGTCCCGCCGTGCGCGACTGGGACATCAACGTTGACTGCTACGCTGGGTTTCGGGTTGCGCTGGCTCCCGGTCTCTCTTGAGGTTTTATGTTCTGGATTTCTGGTTTCTGAATCTCTGATCTCTGGGGGGTCTGGGGGCGCAGCCCCCAGACAAATTTTTTTGGCAATTCGCGGTGTCCGCCCCCTGGGGCGTCCACCGCTGGAATTGTGGGGACCAGTCGAAAGTGCGGCGGTTCGTTCAACAATGAAGCCCGCAACGTGCGTCCCGCCGTGCGCAACAGGAACATCAACGTTAACAACAACGCTGGGTTTCGGGTTGCGCTGGCTCACACCTCTCCGTCCAGTGTGTCACGCGGGCTGGGTTCGCCCCCCCCGCTTGCACGTCGCCGGAAATTCTGTCCGCCCACGGACGGCAGACGAGGCAAAACAAGAGAGATGGCGGACTGTGTTCCCGGCTTTCCCGGTAAAGCGGGGAGCCAAATACAAAATAGTCCCGGCTGTTCCAGTAACCCGCAAAGGGCGACCGTCCAGCCGGGACACTTTTTTGCTTTTTGTTCCCCAGGGCCAAAGCAGGTGGGAGTTGTGGGTATCGTCAAGCGGCAAATTTGCCCCAATGGGTAGTTTGTTATAATGTGCCTGTCATGGTTGCAGTAAAAAATCTCCCAAAATATTCGCTGCACGGTTCGGGGATTATTCCCGTGGGATCGCAGGTTTCTGTGGGCCAGTCTTTACGCCCCGCCATCAGTAAAATTGTAGAAGCGCTTAACCCTGAAAAAGTCATCCTGTTTGGTTCTTTTGCTTATGGGACACCCACGCCGGACAGCGATGTGGATTTGCTGGTGATTATGGAAACGGCGGATACCCAAAAAGATAGAAACTGGGCAGTTTCACGGTTACTATTGCCCCGCCCGTTTCCCGTGGATATTCTCGTCAAGACATCGGCAGAAATTACGGAAGATTTGCAAGCGGGGGATTTCTTTATCCGTGAAATATTGGCACGCGGCCAGGTATTGTATGAGCACCACAAATAACCCGCACGCTTGGGCAGATGGCGCTGAAGAAGATTTTGCTCTGGCAAAGTCAGCTTTGCAGCGCAGGAAACCCTTGAGCGTGGGAGCATGTTTCCACGCCCAGCAATGTGCGGAGAAGTATCTGAAAGCCCTGCTGGTCTCCAAAGGAAAGATTTCGTAACTGCTCAGCCAAGATGCCTTGTACTCCATCGCCGGTGGATAAATCCACCGGCTGAGGCCGTGAAGCCCGCTGAAGCGGGCTGGCAACCGGTGATTAGCCGTCTTCAGACGGCTTGATAACACTAGCCGGGGGTTTCAACCCCCGGCGGCGGGTAGTTGAGCAGTTACAAGACTTCCCGAAAACCCACGACCTGTTAATGTTGAATGATTTGTGTACCTCAGCCGGCGTACTTGTGGGAATGGATGTGCGCCAGCTAAACACGCTGTCGGACTACGCTGTGCGCACAGGTTACCCCGGCAACGCGCCGACTATGGAAGATGCAAAAGAAGCGCTTGAAATTGCCCGGGCAGTCCGCAAATTCGCAAGGGGCTTTTTAGGCAGGAAATAACCATCGTTACAAGTGAGGCCGTGAAAGCGCGCTGGCTGACCGGATGGGGTAAATGGCAGCTATTCGCACGAAACCAAACGGCGTTGCCGGGAGCAACGCCGTTTGTGATTCTTGCTTCCCCAACTTCTCTCTTTCCCTATCGTCAGGGGGTCAGGGTTAGGTGGCTTTCGGCGGCGGCTTCCACCGCGCTCAACTCCCAGTGCATCACGTGGTATTCGATCAGCCGCCACAGGTCGGTCATGTCGGCGTAATGCGGATGCCCGGCGTGGCCGGACTGGCCCGTCAGGTGGATGGTGAGCGAGTTTTGCAGGTTGCCGAGATCGATGATCATGCGCATGGAGGGGACCGAGCCAATGATGTAGGGCGTGTCACCATTTGCGCTCCAGCCGGTGGCGTTGACGATGCTGCTCCCGCCGCCCGCCCGGAATGGGCCGCGGTTGAAGAGCGCGCTGATGCCGGGGAAACTGCTCATCACGTCATGTTCAAGCGTGAGGGTATGCAGGTCGCCCCAGGCCCAGGCGGCGGGGTCATCCCCGAGCCGGTCTTCCAACTCGGTGACGGCGGCGGCAAAGGCCAGCGCAAACATGGCATCGCGGTCCTCTGTTGCGGCGGTGTTCACATCGTCCCACCAGGGATGGCCAGGATCATCCACAAGTTTGCCAGTTACCTCAAACCAGGTGTTGCCCCCCCAGGGCTGGTAATAATCCGGGAGGTTGTCGCCAAAGCTCAGGTGCAGGAGATTCTTCCAGAAGACTTCAAAGAGCGCGGCGGGCGCGGAATCCATATCCGCCTGGAAATCCCAATCGGCCAGGATGGCGCGGGTTTCCTCGAGGTGTTCATCACTGAGCGGGACGGCCAACAGGAAGGGCATGAGCCGCTCGGCGTTCATATCGCGGTTATTGGCCTGCATTTGCTGGATGTAAGCGCTGTCAATCGGGCCGGGGGCGCTGGTGATCGCATCCACAATGCTCTGGGCGCGGTAGCCGTAATCCCATTCCAGCGAGAGCGTGTAGGGATATTCCGGCCCGACGACGGCATTGTTGGCCGTGACGATATAGCCCTCGGGCGGGTTGAAGGCGAAGGGCAGTTCGTTAAAGGGAATGTAGCCCTGCCACTCGAACTCATCCGTCCAGCCCGGTACGGGCAGCATGCCATCATGCCCCGGCTGGCGGATCGGAATCCAGCCAGGCGTCTGGTAGCCGATATTGCCATCCACGTCCGCATAAACCAGGTTCTGCGAGGGCACGTTGAAATCCGCGGCGGCATCGCGGAAAGAATCCCAGTTCTGCGCCCGGTTCAATTTCCAGACCGCCCGGAGGATGTAGCCGGGTTCCAGCGCCGTCCAGCGCAGGGAAATGGCAAAGTTTTCCGGCAGGTCGATCCCCGCCTCCGCACCAAAGTCCTCCAGCGAAACATCCGAGAGAATGGGGCCGTGGCGGGTATAGCGCACGGTCATATCCACATCATCGCCGCCCGCGACCTTGAGCGTCACCGGCACGAGTTCCATTTCCACCCATTCCCCGTTGACCTCATATTGGTTCGGGTTATCCGGGTTGATTTTTTCGATATACAAGTCCATCACATCCGGCCCCAGGTTGGTAAAGCCCCACGCCACCTGGTCATTGTGGCCGATGATCACGCCCGGCGCGGCGGAGAAGGCAAACCCGGTCACCTCATACAGACAGTCCGCCGACTTGGGGACGCAGTGCAGGCCGACCTCATACCAGATCGAGGGCAGCTGCGCGCCGAGGTGGGGATCATTCGCCAGCAGGGGCTTGCCTGTGGCCGTGAGGTCGCCGCCGATCACCCAGCTGTTGGAACCGATCCCCTCCAACCCGGCATCCCGCAGGGAATCGAGCAGATCAAACCCGGAACGGACGCGGGCCAACGGGGGCAGTGACCCTGGAGGGATGAGTCCACTCCCTGAGGGAGGCGCGGCGTTCCCGGTCAAGTGGGGATCGTTCACAATCACGGGACGGTTTACAAAATCGTATGCGGGGAAAAGGAGGGCGACCTCCTCCGGGGTCAGTTCGGCGAGCAGGAGGGCGCGGTCAATCTCCGTCCCCATGTTGCCGCGCAAGTCCCAGGCCATCGCCTTGCCCCAGGCCAGCGACTCATGCGGCTGCCACGGGGCGGGTTCATAGCCGGGATTGATGATGGGGAGGAAGCTGTATTCGTAGCTCAACTCGCTGCCCGTGTGCGTTCCCATATAGGCGTTGACGCCATCCGTGAAGGCCTGGAGGATGGCGCGCGAGTCCGGGTCAAGAAGTTCCCATTCGGCCATGGCCACGCGCTCCCAGCCGAGGGTTTGCAGGTATTGGTCAATCTCAAGGGTGTTTTCGCCAAGCAGTTCGGAGAGCCGCCCGACCGCCTGGTGCCGCCAGAAATCCATCTGCCAGAAGCGATCCTGCGCCTGGACAAAGCCCTGCGCCATGAAGAGATCATGCTGTGTGCTGGCATAAATCTGCGGGATGCCAAACTCATCGCGGTAGACTTCCACCGGTGCGTCGAGGCCGGGGAGGGTGAGTCCGCCGTCCACCTGCGGGTACGAGCGCCGCTGGAGGATGGGCAGGGCAATGGCGAGTACGATGACGAGTGTGACGATTAAGCCGAGCAGGCCAAGCAGGATGCGTTTGAGGAGTTTCATGGGGGAGGTCCTTTTTTGGGGGGTGGATGTAGTGCGTGAAGCGTGAAACATATTCCTGTTCCGTTTCACGTTTCACGTTTCACATTCTCAACCCGCGGCGGCCACTGATGCAATCGCCAGTGTGGCCGTGTGGCTGAGGCTGATGGACCAGGTGGTCAGGCCGAGGTCAGCGGAGAGTTTTTGGGCCGCGCCGGACAACTGTAAAACGGGTTCCTGGCGGGGGCCGCGCAGGATTTCGATTTCCTGGAAGGAGATGTCGCCGATGCCGGTGCCGAAGGCTTTGCCGACGGCTTCTTTGGCGGCCCAGCGCACGGCGAGGGAGGTGAGCTGGCCCGCAAACAATTCCAGTTCACGGGGAGTCCACACCCGGCGCAAAAACCGCGTCCCGAAGCGGTCTATGGCTTCCTGGACGCGGTGGATTTCGATTAGGTCAATGCCGGTGCGGAGTTGCATGGTTATGGGAACAGCCCCAGGCGAATCCAGCCATTACGGGCATTCAACTGGGAAAATGAGTTGAACCGGAGCAAGGTAATGACCGCCCGTCCAACAGGTGTCAGACCGATGATGCTTGCGTCTCCGTGATCAAGTTGAAAATGAGTCTCCCAATCATCCTGCCGAGGATTAAACATACGGACAGAAACTCCATCTACCGGATCAATCGCAAAAATATGATTAGGGATCATAAAAATATAAGTTCCCTCACCCCTTACTGAAACTTGTCTTTGCGAGGGCGCATTTGCTCTTTGCCCGAAGCAATCCTCTCAACGCTACGGAGATTGCTTCGCCGCCAAAGACCAAGATCGGCGGCTCGCAAAGACATAGCGGGAAGTTAATTATTTACAGACCCTTAGCCTTGAATACATTGCACGAACGGCAGGCCAATGCCAGGTTGCCAGCGACGTCAATGCCCCCCTGCATCATAGGGATTACATGCTCAACTTCAAAAGGGAAATTAAAAACGACTTCCGGCGCATGGCAATATTCACAGCGATGCTGCGCCCTCTCAGCGATCAGGGCATATTGCGGATTCATTGGGCAAGTTGATTCAGTATCTCATTTGTCCTGTTGGCCGAGGCGAGCAGTTCCGCGTTTATCAGACCTTCAAGGCGTGATTGCTCATCCGCAGACAATTCCACACCACGGTCGCGCGCCTCCCGCCAACGCGTCATCAGTTCCGCCAGTTGATCCATCTGCGCCTGGGTGAAGTGGCTGTCCGGCAAATGATGCCGGATGACAACCACGGTGCTGGCAGATGGCTCGGAAATCTGCTGGGTCAGGGCATCCAGCACGGCTCCAGCCGTCCTGCCATACGATTGCTTTCCACCCAATTCGGCAAAATATGCGGGCTGTCCGTCTTTGGAGGGTACAGGGAGGATCGTTACTGTGTTCATGTGAATTATTTTACCGCAATGGCGCTCAATCTCCCCCCAACAGCCAGCAGGCCAGCCAGCCCACATCGCACCAGGAATCGGGCGTTTTGGCGAGCAGGGCCTGGTAGGGGGAAACCACGCCCTGCAGGCCGCGCAACGGCACGCCCATCTCGGTGCCATCCAGCGCAATGGAGACGGGAACAGACAGGTTGACGGGGACGCTGAGCAGGATGGGGACGGTCAGGCTGATCGGGATGGTCTGGTCAACGGGGATGTCCATGTTCAGGAAAACGGGGAGGATGGTGCCCTCCGGGAGTGTGATGGGCGTGAGGATCGGCGCGCCATTGAGGTAGACGATGGTGTTGGGGACGTAGGTATCCTCCGTGATCTCGACGTTTGTCTTTTGCTCCAGCGCCAGCGAGAATTGCACAGGGATCGTATCGTTGACCAGGATGTTATCGTCCACCACGATGGTGTCGTTGACCATGACGGTCGTGGTGATAACCGATGCATCCATCGCGACAAAATTTTCGTGCAATCCATCAACAAGTTGACTGGACACCACCGCTTTGATCACGAACAATTGCCTGGCCACGAGGATGAGGACGATGAGGAGCGCCATGTTGACGGCCAGCGACAGACTGCCCGTGATGGTCCAGAAGGCGGGGGCGAGTTTGCCCTGCCAGAGGCGCGGGTCTTCCCTGATGCGCGCGATCACGGAGGGGCGTGGTGCCCCGTTTTGAGGGTCAGTACCCCCGTTGGCCCCGCCGGTGCGTTCAAAGATTTCCAGGTTATCCAGTTCCGAAGATTCGTCCACTTGTAACATCTTGCGCTCCCTTGCGGTTCATGTGTCATGAGAGAAGTGGGGCGTTTGCCCCTGAATCATTTTGGCAAAAAGGGATGAAATTGTGTCGTGGTAGGACGGGAATTAAACCCGTTCCACTGGCTATACCCTTGCCGTTCATTCCAGTACCGGGTACCGAAAAATATAGCATAAGTCGGTGTATTTGGGAAACTGACGGGAAGGTCAGTTCCGGCGTGCGGGTATAATTTTTCGGTACACCGGGAATAAGTTGGAAGGCAGACACCTGCACACATTACGGAGGCATTCCTTGAATGATCATCCCGCTCCCACCCATCATGTTGCCGTCATTGGCGCTGGTCCCGCCGGGCTGTTTGCGGCGCGCACACTGGCCCAGTCGGGTGTGCACGTCACCTTGTTTAACCGCGACATCAAGCCGGGGGGTCTGGCCGAATACGGGATATACCCGGACAAGGAAACCATGAAGGACGGCCTGCGCAAGCAATTTGTCCGCATTATGGCTGACCCGAATATTGAGTATTATGGAAATGTACGGGTTGGCATGCAGGGCGATTTGTCTTTTGATACGCTGCGCGGCCTGGGCTTTGACGCCCTGCTCGTCACCGTCGGGGCGCAGGGTACCAAATGGCTCGGCCTGCCAGGTGAAGACCTGCACGGCGTGTACCATGCCAAAGACCTGGTCTATCACTACAACCAGCTCCCGCCCTATACCGGGATGGCGTTTGACCTCGGCAGGCGCGTCGCCCTGATCGGGGCTGGGAATGTGATGATTGACGTTGCCCATTGGGCGGTGCGCGCCCTCAAAGTGGACGAAGTGATCGCCGTTGTCCGCCGCGGCCCCGCCGATGTAAAGTTCACCCAGCACGAGTTTGAGGCTATTGCCCACAACCTCGACCTGGCCGCCTTTGACGCCGAAATGGAACGCTGTACACCCATCATGCACGCGGTGGGCCAGGATGTGCAGGCGGCGCGGGACTTCATCCTCAAACCACTCAACAAAGCATTCGCACCCGTCTCCGACACTCGCTTTGGCTTTGACTTCCTCGCCTCCCCCACCCGCATGCTCGGGGCCAATGGGGCGCTCACCAGCCTCGCAGTGGAAGAGACCACCCTCGTCCAGCAAGGCGAAGAAACGAAATCCCGGAACACCGGTGTCACCCGCGTCCTCGACGTGGACAGCGTCATCTTCTGCATCGGCGACCGCGTGGACGACACCTTTGGCCTGCCCCTCGACAAGTGGGGCGACTTCGCCAAAAACCCGGCCCCGGCTTTCCCCATTGAAGGAATCTCCTACGAAGCCTGGGACCCCGCCACGGGCCAGGCAATTCCCGGCGTTTTCCTGGCGGGCTGGGCGCGCGAGGCCAGCCACGGTCTCGTCGGCGAGGCGCGCAAGGATGGCACCCACGGCGCAAACGCCGTCCTGGCCGCGCTGGCCGCCCAACCGCCCAAACCGTACACTGTCCCCAACGGGCGCTTCAACAGCCTGCACGACCGACTGGCCGCCCTCGGCCATCCCGTCATCACCACCGCCCACTGGGCGCGGCTGGACGAAATCGAACGGCAAATCGCCATCGAACGCGGTCTCCCCTCCTTCAAATTTGGCACCAATGAGGAAATGCTGGCCGCCCTTGGATTCTCCGGCGATCCAATGTTGGCCTGAAAACGGCTAACCCTCGGGGCTGGACTCACCCACGGGGGGCAATGATCCCTGTGGGTCCGCACCGCCCCCAGGCTGGCCTCGTTTCCAGCGGATCAACAAGAGGAATCCCAGCCCGATCAAAATTTCCCCCGCCAAAACCCCGCGCTGCTGCCAGACCCCAAAATCCGGGATGCGCGGGAAAGCCTCGCTCCCAAAGCCAAACACATCGGCCATCCCCGAAGCCACAGCCACCACGTAACCGGTGCTGATCAGCCGCGCCCCCACATCGGCGGCAATCGTCAGGGACGTGCCGCTCCAACGGGCGCGCAGCGCCAGGTAACCGCCCAGCGAGATCAGCGCCAGCCCCACCAGGAAAACGGCAATCTGGACAAAGCCAGTGACCGGACTGCGATCCAGCCCAAATATGCCGGGGTCGGCGCCCAGCACAAAAATCACGAGGCCCAAGAGGGCCAGCGCCACCCCAAATCGGGCGCGCGCCCCGTACTGAAACCCTGCCACGGGGACAATGGGCGGGCGGCGTTCTGATTCGTTTGAATGGGTCATCTTGATCACCAGACTTCCGAGTTCTTTAAGAACTCGGAAGTCTGCTGTTTACTCAGGCAAACTGCGTTCCAGGATGGATTGCCAATTCTTCCCCATCACGGCGGCCACGTCGTCCCCGGAGTAACCGCGGGCGGTAAGCATTGGCTCCAACTTGCGCAAATCCGCAATTGTGTCGATCCCCTCCGGCGCAGACTCCACGCCAAAACCGCCATCAAAATCGCTGCCGATCCCGACGTGCCGGGCATCCCCCGCCAACTGGCAGATGTAATCAATCTGGTCGGTCACCACGCTGAGCGGGACTTCGGCACGGCTGCCGCCTTTGGCCCAGCCCGTCTTGAGGAAGGTGTTGAACGGCACGATGCCGATGACGCCATCCCGTTCGAGCAGGCCCTCGATGACACGGTCAGGCAAGTGGCGGTTGGACTCGTTGGCGGGGAGCAGGGCCAGGGCGTTGGCGTGGCTGGCAATGATGGAGCCGGGAAAATGGTCAATGGCTTGCAGGGCGGCCTGCTGATCCATGTGGCTGAGGTCGAGGGTGAAGCCGAAGGAGGCCATCCCGTCGAGGAGGGCGTACCCCTCCGGGGTGAGCGGGCCTGGCTCGCCGGTGCCGCCGCAGAAGCGCGTCCCCGCCCAGGCCGGTCCGATGAGGCGCACACCGCGCGCCCACCAGTCTTCGAGTTCACCGGGTGCGCGCACCCCTTCCGCGCCCTCCATGAGGATGACGAGGCCCATTGGGGCCGCTTCGACAGGCTCAGCGGGCAGCGCGGGGTGAGCTTGTCGAACCCCCTCTCCGGGATCAGGTTCCCAGTGGGCCAGGATATTCTTAAGGTCGGCGCGGGTTTCTATCAGGGTGAATTTATCGGGATGTTCATCCACCAGCCGGCGATAGACATCCAGTTGGGTCATGTAGCGCTGATGGGCGTCGTTGGCGTCGCGGTAATAGAGTTCATTCCAGTCCCCCATGCGCCGCCGTTCGGGGGAGACGTAGAGGGTGGCAAAGACGACAGCGACGCGGCCCTGCTGGTATTCGCGCCAGCCGAGCAGGGTGTTGCCGTTGCGGGAGGGCGTGAGCGAGTGGGTATCCGCCTCAAGCTGGCGCGTCTCCGCCACGGAGCGGGTGTAGTCGCGGCCAAAGTTCAGCACGTTATAGGCCAGGTCTTCGTGGGCGTCGATGATTAACATGGTTATCGGGAAATCGCTCCAAAATTGGACCCACGGTCATTCCTTCGACCTTGCTCAGGACAGGTCTGAACGGGATGGAGAATCGCTGCGATGATCCGTTTGGAGTGTCAATGCAGGGATGTTTCGCTCCGCTCGACATGACAAATAGTCAATATTCAGGTTTGCATTGATTTGGTCAGGTGCTGCCAGAAGGCATCGTGTTCGCCGGGGATGAAGGGGAGATAAAGGGTCAGGCGGTCAGCGAGGCCGGTGTAGCGCTTTCGCAGGGCCGCCGCCAAATCCGAGGGGTCAGCCACCACGGCTAAAGTCGGCAGGATTGTATCATCGATGAGGGCGGGCATTTCGTCCCACAGGCGGCGGGCAGTCCATCCATGCGCTCGGCGGATTTGCAATGGATGGCGTCGAGTTGGGCGATGCCGTTCTCAAGGTAGCTGGCGGGCGTCTCGCCCCGGATGCCTTCGTAAAGGCGGGAGCCATAGAAGCGGGAGGCGTCGTGGCTCTCCCGCCGCGGGAGGCCGAAGGGGCTGGTGGTGGTGTTGGTGCGCATGGGAACCAGTATAGAGGGGCGCGCGCGGTTTGGCAAATGGGTGGGGGTAAAGTCTAATTCGACAGTCCCCAGCCTAGACTAACTTTTGTAGTGAGCGATCGATTGAAGAAATTTGGGCCAAAAATCTTAAATCCGTTCCGTAATATATTTCGGCTTTAGATGGGTTAGTAATGCGGGGTTTTCTGCTTCTAGTATGCCCAAACCAATCCACTCCGCTACTCTTACGTTGACGGCGTTTCCAATGCTTTTGTATCTACTTGAGTCCATCCCTCCGGGAAGCCCTGGAGTATTTCGTATTCCAAAGGGCTCATGTGTCTTACATACAGCGTCACCTCTCCCCCTTGAATCAAGAGTCCAAGTTTCTCCGTCAGATCGATATCCTTTTCCTTGCGGGCCAGAAGTATGCACTCTTCCAATTGCGGCATTTTGGATAGAGTAGAAATTTGAAGATTGATCGCTGTTGCCAAGTCCTCCGTTAGAGGTTTCTCCCGCGCTTCGGCTCTGGTCAATAGGGATTGCAGTTCGGGAGTTGTCAAAAAGAACTGAACCGGCGAGTCTTGACTGATAACTTGCGACAATGAATATGCGACGGCGCCGTTGGGGTGTTCCGAAGCACTTTGCGTCAAGAACTCTCCACGCCACACCATACCCGATTTCATCCAATTTACAGAGGATGGTTCGGAAATCCTGCCCTTCATTGCTGCTGAGGAGTCCAGGAACATTTTCCAGGACGATCCATCGCGGTCGTCGGACACTGACAAGTTCAGCAAATTTATAAAAAAGTCCGCTTCGTTTTCCATTTAGTCCTTCTCGCTTGCCATTATTTGCTAGTGAGACGTCCTGGCAAGGAAAGCCAGCACACCATAAATCGCTTTCTGGCGCTTAACGACAATTAGAATTACTCAGTGATGACAATTAGAAACACTCACCAAAACAAGCCAGGTAGCCAGTAAACTGCTCCAAAAAGGGAGTGGATGATGACAGCTACCGACGCACAAGTGAGA
>Ga0247727_10009461_pt1 | contig 17655 bp, 15 predicted proteins | sample WisWelCaveWW1625_FD_202498 | JGI IMG/M metagenome (GOLD analysis project Ga0247727, IMG submission 202498) | Biofilm microbial communities from Wishing Well Cave, Virginia, United States - WW16-25 | ecosystem: Environmental > Aquatic > Deep subsurface > Groundwater > Cave microbial mat | place...
AAACTACAGTAACTTGGACTGCAGTAGACGCAGCAGGAAACTCTGCAACAGCTACTCAAACTATAACAGTAGTAGATACTACAGCGCCAACAATTGTTGCTCCAGAACCGGTACAAGCTGAAGCCACTTCTGCCGTTGAAAATGTCGTTACTTTGGGTGAAGCAACAGCAGCCGACTTTGTTGGGATTCAATCAATTACAAACGATGCGCCTAGCGTATTTCCAGTAGGAGAGACGATTGTAACTTGGACTGTCACAGACACTGCAGGACTTACAGCTACTGCAACACAGACTGTTACCATTAATGATACCACTCCTCCAACTCTAACGATTCCTGGTACTGTAACTGTGGAAGCAACAAGTGAATCGCAAAATACTGTAAACATTGGCGAGGCTACAGCATCAGATCTTGTTGGGATACAATCAATCACAAACGATGCTCCTGATGCATTTGCACTTGGCATGACAACTATAACATGGACAGCAACTGATGTTTCAGGACTTGTTCAATCTGGCACTCAAATAATTACTGTAGTGGACACAACCGCACCTTTGATTACTCCACCGCAAGATGTTATTACTGAAGCTTACTCTGCAACAGACAACCCAGTTAAGCTTGGCACTGCAACTGCAACCGATATCATAGGAATTGATTCCATTACAAGTGATTCTCCGGCAACCTTCCCATTTGGAGAAACCGTAGTAACATGGACAGCAACTGATACTTCAGGTAATACGGTAAGTGGTACTCAAAAGGTAACCATTGTTGATACCACAGCACCAAAGATAATGGCACCGTCTGATGTCACTTTTGAGGCAACTGATCCTCTGAATAATGTGATATCAATTGGTACTGCATCTGCAACTGATATCATAGGAATTGATTCCATTACAAATGATTCTCCAGCAACTTTTCCGTTTGGCGAAACCATAGTAACTTGGACAGCAACTGATACTTCAGGAAACTCTGCTAGTACGACTCAAACCGTAACTGTAATTGATACTAGTCCTCCACAGCTTGTTCTTCCAGCTAATGTAATCGTAGATGCAACTGGACTTTTGAATCTAGTCAGTATTGGCACTGCATCTGCAACTGATATCGTAGATTCTATTCCACAAATACAAAACGATGCTCCAGCTACTTTTCCGCTTGGTGATACTGTAATAACATGGACTGCAACTGACAAGTTTGGTAATACCATATCACAAAAACAGACTATATCAGTTCAGGCATGTGGGAAAGATGTTTCATTGTATAATGGTATCACAGGTGGACCGACTGATGATACCTTGGCTGGAACTGATCTTGCTGACTTGATCTTTGGTCTGGCTGGTGATGACATCATATCAGGTGAGAAAGGAGATGACTGTATTTTAGGTGGGGATGGTGAGGATATAATATTTGGAAATGATGGCGAGGATTCTATATCTGGTGGTTCTGGAAATGACATCATAAAGGGTGGTTCTGGAAATGACAATTTGCATGGCAACGAGGGAACTGATATCATTGATGGCGGCGATGACCATGACACTTGCAATGTTGGGGAATTGCCAAGTGATGATCTTATCATAAAGTGTGAAGCTGGACAGCTCTAGATTCTAAATATCAGCTTTTCACGGTTTTCAAGATACTTAATAGCTACAGAATTCGACCTAAAATGAGTTCGAATCAGTGGAAGCAAAAGGTGTTTTGTGTAAAAAGTTGTTTCCCACTTTAGTTAGGGTCGGATAAATTGCACTCATGATTTCAATTTAGCCTTGACTTTGATAAGAATCCGTTCTGCCCATCGTACTGAATCTTCAGCCTCTTTAGGATCCATTAAATCAGGTTGATATTCTGATGCATTCTTTTTGCTTATCAGAGACGTGAATTGTTTTTTAATTTCTTCATATTCCTTAGATGGAAATATTCCTTGAATGAGGGAAAGCACTTCCGTGTGTTGATCCGATGCACGTTTGCCTTTAAACGATGTAGTCAGTGCGTCCAAGGCACTAATAGCACTATGAACTGCATTCATTACTGCACTGTCGTACTTTTCATTTTGTAATGCAAGATTAGCCATTTCCAAAAATCCTTCAGCCTTTGTAACATAACCAGATGCTTTTTTTGGATCTACTGATTTTGTCATTCCAGAAGATTCTTCAAGTTCTTTCCATAAATCATGATGTGGTTATCTAGAATTGAGCGTATGAAGTCATTTTTTTTCTTTTTTGATTTGAATTCAGATTCAGAGAATATGATCGGAGCAACCTTGTTGTGTAATTTCAGAAATATCTCTTGCCCAGCATTTGAAATAAGCATACTGGCATATTCAAAATCATCGGATATTATTAAAACGTCTATATCGCTATCCTCTTTTTCTTCACCCCTTGAAACGCTTCCGAAAATTGCAGCTGAGGTGATTTTTTTTGTACCAAGATGGTTTTTCAAAATCAAAATTACTTTGTCAAGGGTTTTTTCTTCAGCTTTAAGGATGGGTTTTACTATTTCTTGTAGGACATAGCTTTTTTCGTTTAATGATACCTGATGTGCTCTTCCTACAGGTTGGATTTGAACAATCCCAAATTTTTCTAGCTCTTCTACTGTTGCCGACACTTCTGGATGTGAGGCATCGGCATCTTCTGCCAGTCTCCTGATGGTAAAGATCTTACCCTTGTGATTTACTAGAACACGAAGTACACTAATGGATATCTTGTTTCCAAGTGCTTGTTCTAGGTATTTATGCAATTTCATGTATGGTAAATATCTCTACCATATGGTAGAAATATCTACCATATAACTTTTTAGAAGTTGTAATTTGATTCATACCACTTGAGGGGTTTTGTCTAATTAGTTTCCGCCTTTATGCCTAAAATCAAAGTGTCGCTTTGTGTAATCTATGGATACTTAAAAGCAATAAATATCGACCTAAATAAAATTAGATTTTAATCATTCCATTAATTATTAAGTATTGGATACCTCTTACAAATTCAGAATCTGAAATTTGACCTTGAAATATATCTAAACTAACTGGAACGATGATTCTATAACACTAATAATTTAACCAAGATACTATAGTTCAAATTGATTTGAATATTTCACAATTCATAATTGGTTATTTTGGTAAACCGCTTACAATTTGGGCTATTTTTTTCAACATTATCATTAAATTTACTTTCGTCCCAATAATTTTTGAGCTAGTTAAATGGATATTAGAAAGTGAAATTTATCTAGCTATTTTCGTACCTTCCTTTGTATTCTCGTATGTTCAACAATCACTTCCAATTTACAAAGCTAACAAAAACATTCGAAAAGCTAAATCCCAGGACAAATGGCTAATCCCACGAATCATGTCTAATAAATTAGTGGTAGACACAACTCTATGGCTTAGCGCTGTTTTGTTTTTTGCGGGTCTTGCCTTGAGTTTTGGAGCATTGGATGAGAAAGCCATTGCCAATAAAGAAAAGTATTCTCAATTACAACTAATACTTCCCATGTTGGGTTTTGTTTTCCTTCCTGCCGTAGCTCATTATTACTTTATGGATTTGGATATGTATCTTCTAAAGCATGGCATCAAGCTTTGTAAAAAAATCGATTTAGAGACAATGATTCCAGTAATTACTTTATTTTTCTTTATCACATTAAGCTATGTGGCAGTAAAAGTTGTTTTGTCTATTTAGTTTAGTTCCCTCAATTTAAGATCGATTGTGTTCAAATTTCAGATCTGTAGAATAAAATACGGATTACCCAGGTATCTCCTTAGTTGTTGAATAAAGGATCTCAAAATCCGCATCCAAATTTTCTGCACTCAATTCATACTTCCTGGCTAGAGAATTAGATTTTGTGAAAAATAATTCAAGTTTAGCATCATTTGGACCTCCAGTAATACCTTGAATTTGTTGTTCAATGACACTCTTTAAACCAGGCCAATTATCTCCGTTAGTCCTGATGGCTCCACCTAAAGTGTTACCTACTTTCTTAAAAAGTTCGTAAAGAAAAGTGGTTGTACTGTTTGAGAGTATCACTTCCAATAAAGTCCATAAACTTGCTGTAATATCGTTATAATCACTATTAAGAAGTGATCTCCTATATGAGATCAAATTTAACATTTTTTTAACAGACCTTGGGTTCGTTGGTCCAAGTCTAGAAAATAAATCGAGTAATTCCTCAGGAATGTCTGTGGTAAGAGTTTGTAGATATTCTCTCATCATTTTTGTGGTAGGTTGTGATATTCCTATTCGTATTTGAAAAATTTTATCAAGATATTGACTTCCTGTATTAGGAGAAGCTCTGTCTGTTCCGTACTTGTGAATCCACGCTTGCTCCAATCTTTTGAAATCAACTGCTGCTATGCAAATACAATTTTTAATTCCAAGAAAGAGCTTCATAAGTGCAAGCAATTGTAAGGTGTTTTCTACGTCACATCGATCAAGATCATCTATGATAATTATCAATTTCTTGTTTTCAAGTTTTTTTGCAATAAGTTTTTCTAGTGTTACAGACAGAGTATCTGCTTGTGTTTTTCCTCCACGAATTATTTCGATTGCTTTTTGTATATCTACTCCAAGAAACTTATCTGCAAGAATGTAAGCAGCAGCTGTTATGATGGCTTTTGCATCACCTTCAGCAGAAGCATATTTTTCAGATATTGTGGTAACTAATGCTAGTGCAGGATTAGAATATTCATATTTCCATGCTTCAAAAAAAATTGTATCAACCTTTTTGTTGTTGATTGTGTTTTGCAGTGTTTGCATTATACTAGTCTTTCCTGTACCCCACTCTCCATGTATAGCAATAGATAATGGAGCAATCATGTCTTCAGATTCGATAAAATCCTTAAGATTTTGAACTATTTTTTCATGTCCTAGTAGTTGTGCAGATTCTATAGGTAAATCAAGTTGCGGGTTTATTTTGAATCTTTTCAAATATACGTATTCATGATTTTTAGAAACTCTTTAACTTTTCAGTTCATAATCTTTCAAAATCAATTTGTAATGAAATGATTTAAGCATCATAGTTCGAGAATGTCTTTGGCCGTGTTTGGCATGTAATCGTGATGCTACAAATTTTAATTGTATGCTAACGTATTAAGAAGTCTCATGGACGACAAAATAATTGCTGAACTAACACAGTTTGCCACTTCCATAAAGGATTTCATAAATGATGGAAGAGCTAAGGGAAGTTTCTTACCAGAAGAACAAGAGTATCAACAATGGAAATTAGACAATTTTGAATATATTGATAGTGGTGTAAAAAGCAGTGGTGCACAAGGAAAAACTCTAATAAGAAAGACATGGTTGAGAGCAAGAATATCAGTTGAAAAATATTTCTGCGATTCAAAAGAATGCAAAGAACTTCAAGAGACGCTCAAGAATACATTTCCTGAGTTTCATTTAGATTATTTATATAGGTTTATCGGAAAAGTGGTAGATCAATGCTTTAATGAAAATGAGCTTAATTCTAGAACCGTTGAAAATATTATTGGAATTTTCATTAAGGATCTAAAGCAGGAACCAGTAAAATGTGACGCCGAAGTTGAACTTGCTGGAATAGTTTTGAAAAACAAAATGATTAAGATAAGAGGTGGAATAATTATTAGACAGACTGAAATCACGGACCTTGAAAAAGAAATTTCATTACGTTTTGAGATGAAAAGGTTCCGTGAATATCCGTCTGCTATTCTATTGATGGAATCTTATGATAGAAATCCAAATGATCTTCAGCGTAAGATGGTAAAAGCAATTACAATTCTTAGACTGTTTAAACCTGGAAGCATACGATATCTTACTTGCAAGTTATCTTCTGAATCGATTGCTGGTTTAATGGGAGGTACTCTGTATCCAGGAGGAGATAATCATGTGCTGGATACATGTTTAATTCAAGAAAATGAGGTAGAGAAACTCAAAAAGTTTTGGGGTGGCATAGAAAATCATATTCCTGATTCATTAACAGGACATGATGGTGGAAAAACGGATTATCATCATATTGCTTATAATAGATATGAAGATTCCTTGATGAAAAATGGAACGATTGAAAGAAGGATTGCTAATGCAATAATGGGTTTGGAAGGAATATTTCTAAGAGGAGGAGAGATACAAGAATTGTCTTATAGATTGAGTTTTAGAGTAGCAAGACTGATGAGTATTTTTGGTATTGAACCAATGGAACTAAGAAAAGCGATTTCTGATTCATATCAAGTCAGAAATCAATTTGTTCATGGAGGTCTATTAAGTTACGATAAGAAGAACGAACTAGAAGAGAAATACGGTGAACTCAAAAATCTTCTGTTCAAAGTTTTGGACAGCCTACGAATTTCTATTGTAAATTCACTGATGATAAACGTTAGCAAGGATGAATTGATAGATATTATAGACAAATCCTTCATAGATGATGGCCATTGGGAAAAGCTTAAGACAATAACATCTCAATCAAGAGATGTTTTGATTTAGAACAGCTATTAACATACTTAACTTTCATTAGAAGAGCTTTTTTCTGATTCATTCCTAATAAATAGTCTATCGTAGTCCACAACACCAACAATCCCTTTATCTGAATTTTTGACTACTGCAAATCTTAGTTTAGATTTTTCCATTTCGTTTTTTAGATCACTTAAAGTCATTGTGTTACTTACTATTACGAAGTTATCACGACGCATCTTTTCATTATCCCAATGAGGATTTCCTAGATCTTTGTGTCTTAAGATGGAACCGAATGTTGGTTTTCCTCTTGTTGAGATATTTCCTATTTCCTTTACAGATATAAGGCCAACTACTTCATCATTATTTTTTACAATGAAAACCTCGGTATCACTTTTTGCGTCTTTTTGCTTGGTTGACATAGAAACCTCTTCTGATGATACATATGATTCAGAAATTTGATTTAATGTAATATCTGGTAAGGATGATTTGAGTGACCAAATTACCTTGGGCAATCTTATATCGTTGGTTGAATATCTAAAGGCCACAAAGATACCTAATGCAAGAACAAGATTTCCAGCACTTGCAGGGTACCATACATTCGGATCCTTAAATTGGAGAAATCTGTCAACTGTGATATTTTCGTCTAGTTCAAATACTTTATACCTCTCGTACAAGCGTTCAGGTAAAGGCATTTCAAGATAATCAACAACATAGGCCAGTGTGCCAGAAATAAGTAGTATAACTATGCTACCTCTCAATGCTCCCGAATTAAATTTAATCAGCCTTATCTTATGTTTTCCAAGATAGTTCTTTCTTAAGAATTCTGATTTATGAAAATTAAAGTATCTAAATATCAAAACAAAAAAGAGTCCGAAACCAGCTTCTATCAGTAGTGAACCATATTTGTCTTCAAAAAAACCCATCGAAGTAATTCCAATATTTCTAGACTCACGTGATAAAGTAAGAATCTTGGACTCACTATCAGAAGTAAGCCATATTGTTTTATTGATTTGGTTATTTATCCTTCCTTCCGTGACTAGAATTGCAAATGACTGTGGAGATAATCTTTCAATATTTATTCTTAATTGATTATCTAATTCATCAGATCGTCGTGGTGTGGCATCAGTAGAATTGAATGAGATGAGATCATAATTGCTTCCAGTGTTGTATAATATAGAAATATTTGTTGCTGGTGCATCGCCCACATTTTGCACTATTGTCTTAATTTTAGAAATCCCTGACTTTTCATCATTCCACACTAGAACTGTAAAATCAATTGATGGATTTTGGATTATAGATGGTATACCAATTGTAATTCCAAGTGAAATTACTGTAAGTACTGCGGTTATCGCTAAACTTCTAACCCAAGTAGGGATATAGTCAAACATCAAATCACCTTATAATTACACGTTTTAAAACTTCCTACCAGAAACAACGTAAAATATTTCAACCAATTTTAAAAGTAAATCCAAGATTTTGCATATTTCCGAGATCATTACGTGATGTTGGAAATCAATCTCTACGTAGAAGCTTGAGGCGTAGCGGAGAACCTACATGTATTATCTCCTGAAATTAGATTTAATCTTGCTTTCAATGCCCTATCATATAGCACAAAAAAAGAAAAGTATTTCGAACTGTATAAAGAGCTTTATTCATTTTTACCTGGCTTTAAGGAAAATATGAATGCTTATTTCGAAAACATGCGACTTGCCCAGAAAATAATTAGTAATGAATAACAATTTGACCGTGTGAGTTTATAAAGAAAATTCGATGATGAAATATCAATTTAGCTAAAATTCATAACAAGATAGTCGCGAGTGATTTCATTAGATTATCTAAATCATTGAAGGATTCTGAAAAGTATGCTTTTGGGTTATAAACAAAGTGAATATTGTGGTTATGAAATTTATCATCAACTTCTAATTTAACATGAATAGCATCCTGTGCAAAATGATTGATTTGTTCACGTGATTGTTTTATGATTAAACCATGTGCTACTTCATTTCTTAATTGTTTTAGTTCCCAGAGAGAGCTTTTTTCTCTATGCCATATATGTTCGATCCAATTACTATTCCTATTCTCAAATTTTTCCCAAAACTCTAAGCCGTATTTCCCATTAAGTACTGTTTCGGCATAATTTGTGGCATTTTCATGTGTAGTGGCTTTTTCTTCATACCATGGTTCCGTAAAATACTTGTCAAATTCACTTAGGATACTATCAATTCTAAGCGATTTTCCTTTTGAACTTAATAGTTTCTTTCTAATTTTTGAAAAAGTTACTTTCCAATCAGGAATACTTAATGAGAGTTCACGGTTAATTTCTTTTAATATTATATCAAAGGCACTAATGGAAAAAAATAGGAATGATTCTATCAACACTTCCGTTATTTTTCGATCCTCAACTTCAATTTCTAATGGTATCTTTTCAGGCATTTTCTCAAGACACCAGTGTGCACAACAGAGCTTATAATCAAAAATTAATTTTGTTGTTTGATTCATCATGTGTGATTTTATTCCTTCATGAAGATTGATATTGTTTCTGTATTCTACTTTTTCTCGTACTATAATTTCTTAATATCTAAAATACGAATATGCCGTATTCCTTTTGTATTTGTTATATCCACACCAATGTCAAAGCTAGAAACTATATTGGTCTTATTTGCGTCTCCAAGGTTTTCAGATATTGCAAGGTCCAACCAACCATGTTTTGTCTTAAGAAATCTCACTTGTAATGAACTTTTAGAGAATAAGTGAATTTCATCGTCTTTTAATGTTCTAGGCATCAAAGTAACTAATGCCTTGCCGTTTATAGAAATGACGTTAGTCATAGGCATTCCACTTCCTTTATTGAATTCAAAAATTAGTAATCTTGGTATAAAAATTACATCTGGTTCAGCTCCTTGCGTCTTCATTTCAATGAAGATTCTTTCCAATTTTGAAACAAGTTCATCCGCCTTCAACTTGTGTTTTTTGATATTTCTGTTTCCCCGAAGCTTTTCTAATATTATAGATAGTTCAAGATCTACCATGTTTTGTGCAATACTATCAGTCAATATTTTCCAGTAGGTAGAAACCCCCTCAATTTCTTGAAATGCTCGTTTTTCCATTGTGTGTGTTCGTGTGTATCTCTTTAGAAGTGGAATTCTACTTTCCTCCAATGTGACATTAGCCAAAGAATTGATTATTGCATGTTTTTCGTAAGCAATCGCTATCAAACCAACTATATGCTGAGTAATTGTGTCAGACATTGATCTTAATCGCTCGATCATCTTCCCACATCGAACGGCTTCATCTTGCAACCGTTTTACTTTTCCATTTATAACCTGCTGAGGATTTTCAAATTCAAAATATTTTTCCAGATCTACGTATTTTTCTAGATCGCTAAGACTTTTGACAAAAGATTCGCTTTGTATTCCACTGCATACTGCCATCCATTTACTTAGGATATCATCTTTCTTGAGTTCAATTAAGAATTTTATCTGTTCCTCGGTAGGAAATGCAAAATCTTCTTCCGATTTAAGCATAATCATCCCTAGATATTTATAAAGAAACTGCGTTACTTCTTGACGTTCATAAAATTCTGTTTCAAATGTTACATCGTTATTTCCGTATAAAACAAGCAATGTAGCCCATGTCAAGTCTTTTGGAATGGGTGGTTCGTTTAAAATTATGACTTTGTCATCTTTTGACTTGGTGATATTCCATAAGAAGTCCATGTATCTTGCGTATTGATGACCTTTAGAAATAAGATATGCCCCAATCCAAAAAAATGCTTGGTACATTAGAGATCTAACATATAACTCTCTTATCATTTTCTTTAATTCTTTTTCATCCTTAACCTTACTATACACAGGTTGAATGGAATGAATTTTCAACAAATCATGGTAGGCTCCTAGGTTAGTTTCTAATTCATGAATTTTAGAGTAGTTTTTCGCACATTCTATTCTTGTAAAAAATCTAAGTGGTTCTGTGATAAATCGTATATCTCGGTTATACGCTCCATCCATCATTAAATCCATTGTAATGGAAGAGGTAATATCTCCAGGATCTGAGTAGTATGGCATCTGAAGTGAATCTTTTACAAAATATCTAAAGGACTCAAAATCGTCTTCATCAACTATAATTTTCACCATGTCGAATAAGTGATGAGGCAGTAGATAATCAGCATAAGACAAATCTACGTCTGAATAGATAATTCTGGATGGAAGATAATTCAAGTATTCAATTAATGCACTTTTCTCATCTTTTTTTTCTTTTATAGACGATGTAATAGTCTGTAATTCGTGTAAAAAGACACCGTGTTTTCTCTGAGAAACAAAAAGTTTGATTAGGTCATCGTTTTTACCGTCTAATGTTCGTTTTAAAATTTGATTGACAGTTTCAATTATTTTAAGAGTGACGTTGGTATGTCCCGTTTTGTAAGCTACTGTATATATGTCCTTTAGTTTTGAAAGTATTTGTGAAAGTGCCTTTACATCACGATCTTCGGAAAGTCGTGGGTCATTATTATAAGAAGATGAGCCTTTTTCGATTTTTTTGTCTATGAAGTAATTTGAGAGACGTTCTAATTCGTTTACATATGATAAAGAAATACTAGATTCATTACGTTGAATTGCACTGATTGCAATATCACCTATGATGTCAATGAGGTTTTCATGACCATAGTCGTCATTCTTAAAATGTCGCATGGCAATATTGCCAATTTTTGATGCGAATTCTAATGGGTTTATGAACCGCATCATGACAAAAAATATGTAAGTAAATAACACGATTGACCCTATGAATCCGCCGATAGTCCATTTGATTAGAAAGTAGTGATATTTAGCTTCTAGGCCTTGGTTTGTTATTATAAGAGCAGAGGCAGAGATGATTATAACTACTATAAACGCATAAAATCCAAATTTTGGCCAGTTCCATTTATTATATTCTTGCAATATGAATGGAGAATATGTCGTGGACATCCTTTGTACCATAAATTGCGAAATGGTAAACGATATCGCGAAAATAGTAGATGATGCTCCTAATATGACACCAAAAATTTGTTGACCACTCACAAGTATAGATTGGCCAAAAATTTTTCTATCGATATTTGAGATATCATCGGGATTTAATCCGTAGTCGAAGCCAGCTAACAGCATTATTGTTAGAAATAAGAGCAGATATCCTGTGAGCTTCTTCAAATTAGTGTGGTTTAGGTCTTCACTGGCTAATTAATCAAGTGGGTAGTATGTCACTATATCAGTTATTTCTATACTAGGTTTTCTAAGTTCTAGAAATAAACTACCTTGAGTGAAAATAGTATAGAAATACTTCCATTACTTTAATCAAAATATGTTAATAACAAATAAGCGTTCCAAACTAGTCTTGGATGTTTTAACTCAAAATTCGCATGGTTTGGGATTTAACCAGATTGAGAGACTTACGAAAATTAATAGATCGACCTTATCGAAGATTTTGAAAAATCTTGTGTTGAGAGGGGATGTAATGAAATGGGCTCTCCCAAATAAAAGGTCAATTTACGTCCTATATGATCATAGAGAATATCTTCATTGTTATTGTGCATACATTGACCAACTTTTTGATGAATTGGAAAATTTTTCCAAGATCTATAAAGGAAAGGTTAGAAATCAAATGGTAATTGCAACACTTCATCAAGTTTCAAAAATTTGGGGAAGAGTGATGAATGAATTTCTTTGTCATTCAGCAGGTTGGAACAACTATAATGTTCTTCATAAAAGAATAGGCATGAGGCTAGCGGATTGGGTAAATAAGTATGGAGCTTCGAGAAATAAAGATGAAAAGATAGATCAATTCTGGGAAGGGGCAATCTTCTTTCAAGCATTAGGGTTTGAAGAATTCATTAAAGCAGAGTCGAAAAAATTCCATAAACATCCATGGTAGAGGGGTGTTATTAAGATAACATTTTTAAGTTAATTTGTGATATAGATAACATGGGTGGTTTCTGGTATTTAGATCGTAAGCCACGAATTGTTCAATGTCCTGCATGTCAACGTGTATTCCATTCTGGAAAATCAAATTGTCAATGTAGTAAGTGTGGAATTCGTTTTGATGGAGACAATAATCTCTTTAAAACTCAAGACGATCGTAGCGAAGAGAGAAAAGTAATTTCTGATTTGTTAATACAGCTTAAGAAGAAACATGATGTGATGATTTCTGAATTTAATGAAAAATATGCAGAAAACAATGAAATAATCAAGAAAATCGAAAATCTTCTGAAACCTTTGTAAGCTGTAAGAAAATATAATAGCTAACCTAGGTTTGGAAGTATAATTGCGTCATCAGTCTGTTTTTGCTTCCAGTCCTCAAGTGCGTTCTTTGCAGCTTCGTAAGTCTCAAAATGTTTGATAGTATAAAGCTGCTCTCCCAGTAGCTCAAAATTATCAATGCCTACAAGGTCAAAGCCTTGCGGTGGAGTATGGGCCTGTCTGTCCTTCATCATAAGTTCTAGCCCAGGCAACCTATTACCTCCGTTATTGATCTTGGACAGCCAGATTTTTTAACGTTTGTTCAAGAATAGGCACTATTTTCATTACCATGTTCTTTTCCCCATTTGATCAAGACGTCTATTATGTTTCTTACACAACTTACGAGAATCAAGTATCTGCCAGATATACAATGCTAGATATGGTATGATAAAAATCAACAACATAGTTGAAACTACAGTAAACTCTTCCATGTCAGTACCGTCAAGTGTCATAGATATAGCCACAACAATCAGAAAATCAAGAAAGATACCAGAAATTAAAAAGGCAAATCCTTTTCTATTTTCACCCACATAGAAATGCCCAATACCTAATATTCCTACAAAACCTAAAACAATAGATAGTGTTACAGCAACTCCAACACTTTTGTATTGTCTTAGCTTTTGTTCAATCGCGCTAGAATTATTCTCTTTTTCCAGTCTTCCCAATTTTTCCTTCAGGTGAGATACTTCATCTTTCAATTTCTCAACAGGGTCATCATCCTCAGACATCTATTTTTCTTCCTTTATACTACCCAGTAGGATTTAATCTCACTCCTAGTTAAATCACTCTATCCTACTTAGTCATACTATTGGCGAAAGCAAAGCTAAGCATCACTATTGATGAAGATCTACTCAAATGGTTGGATTCACAAATTAAGAGAAAGAGGTTTGCTAATAGTTCTCATGGATTTGAATATGCATTGGCTCAACAAAAGGAAAAATCTTGATTTATCGTGATATCCTAAAACCCGCGCCTAAATCTGCGTTTTATTCTCTATAATCCTCATATCCTAGTAAAGTTTTTGTCAAGTCTATTGGCTGAAGCTTCTCATCTTCAATGACCTGAATCTCATCAGCAGGAATTGCAGCTCGCTTTGTTGTTGTGAACTTACAGCAATACTCCTGTTCAAAGTCAACTCTCGGATCACGTTTTTGCTGTTCTGCATAAGACTTGGACATGACTCCATATTTGATTGCCTGTAGATAGTCAACTTGCATCGTATGATAATGGTTCTTCTTGTCTATCGCATCCATCCAGATATCATAAAAGAATCCACGCTTTCCATTTGGAGTTGATTCGAAAACCAAGTCTCCGTCTGGCCTATTTGCAAGGTTTGGAGTCAAAGCATTGTAGATTGGATAATCATCTATTGCTCCACTGTGACCTGCTTCTGTCATGAAAATTGAAATCACATCATCAGGGCCTCTGAATGCCTGAGCCTTGCCAGACTTGGAAGCCGCAAAGCAAAATACTCGAGCTCCGTTGTAAAATTCAATTATAGGCTGCGGCGATTTCACATATCTGTAAATCAGATCTCCGTATTTCCAATGTCTGCCATCTTTGTCAGTGATTCCATTTTCAAAGAGCTCGTCAAACCTGTCAAGTATTTCCATAGCAATGACAAGCTCGTTTCCTGCAACAATCATAATGTCATGGCCAGCATATCTGTTGAAAACTTGTCTGGCTATTCCTCTGATTCTACCGTCTGTAAAGCCTCCCTTTCGTGTCTTGTTCAAGATTACATGATGATAATTTTCAACGTTAAACTCGTATTCGATCTGATACTTTACCATTGGAACCTTTTCGTTTGTAATTCTTGATAATGGCCAGCCGAGATTCTTGTTAAATGCCTGCAACGCTGTTTCATATTTACCCTGCCAGCTGCCAAGCTTGGTTACGTCTGGAAAGTATTTTGGATCCAATACAGGAAAACCCCGAATCTCCTTTTCCTTAAACGACCTTATCTCTTGCTTAAGCTGCTTGAACATTTCTCAGTTGCATTGCCTTTCTGAAGGCATGTATAGTTGGCGTTTCGCCTAGCATCTCAAGACGATCTGTGATTATCTCTTTTCTTGTTTTTGCGATGGCAATCTTCTCCCAAATATCCTTTGATTGATCAAATAATGCAGATAATTTTGAGTCAATGTCATTTAACTTGTCGATTGATAGTTTATACTCAAAGACAAAACCTCCTTTTGCCAAATCATCAATCCAATGTGGTGCAGTTTTCTTTAGAAATGCTACATCTCTTACTATTGTCTGTCGACTTACATCAAGCTTGTTAGCTATTTCTTTTTCTGATAGACCTTGTATGAGAAAATTAGAAACTTTTTCTAACCGTGCTTGAGTCTTTTTTAACATTGTAGTTGCGATAACAAAACACAGATTTAAAAAACCTTGGTTCAAATTTAATAAATTTGCATAGGTTATTATACAATAACCTAAGAAGTCATAGATTAGCTACATTTTCTTGTGCCTAAAACGTTACATCTTGAAACAATTTATTAAAAACAAAGTAATACAACCTACAAGAAATTCTTTTTATAAGTTAAAGATCTACATAATATCATCAAAATGAGTAAACGACTTGACTGGAATAACGTAGGCAAGCTTCCAAAGTCATCTGGAGTATACAGGATGCCCATCACGAAATGGTACTAAACCTAAAAGCTGCAACCAAGATCTTATCAGCAGACTTCTAGGGTGGTAAAGAATAACACTCTCTTTTTCTAATGATATCTTAATCTATTGAGAATTTTAGGCACAAATAGACCTCATAAATGACTATTTCCATATAGATTATAATAATATCCGGATTACTTTGATCTGTGCCAAGTTCTAAGAAGCTATTTTTGCGTGCAAAGAATGTAATACCATCAGGGATTAACAGCCCTGTCAGACGTTACGATCCGTATCCATTCTTTGTAAAAAAAGCACAAGGCAGTATGATATGGGACATAGATGGAAAAAAATATCTTGATTTTTGCAACGGTTATGGAGCATTGCTTTTAGGGCATCAAAGAAAAGAAATCATTTCTAGTGTATCATCGCAGCTAAAAAAAGGCACGCTATACTGTGCACCAACTGAATTAGAAGTGGAATTAGCAGAATTAATCAACAAAAATTATCAATCAATGGACAAAGTACGATTAGTAAATACGGGAAGTGAAGCTACCATGACTGCAATTAGATTGGCAAGAGGATTCACAAAAAAGAAAAAAATCATAAAATTTGAAGGATGCTATCACGGCGCACACGATTCTGTATTAGTAAAGGCAGGCTCTGGTGCTGCACATCAAGGAATAGCATTTTCAGAAGGAGGATTAGCTGAAATATCAAAACAAACACTTGTGGTACAGTACAACAATTCACAAGAATTAGATCATATACTACAAAAGCAAAAAGATGTTGCTGCTATAATAATAGAACCAGTCTTGGCAAACATGGGTCTCATACTTCCACAAAAAAAGTTTCTTTATGATATAAGAAAAATAACTAGAGACCATGACATTCCATTGATATTTGACGAAGTCATAACAGGGTATAGAATGTCACCAGGTGGAGCACAGCAATATTATTCCATAAAACCAGACATAACCACGCTTGGAAAGGCACTTGGAAACGGCTTTGTCATTGCTGCTGTAGGAGGAAAAGCAGAGATCATGGACATGCTCTCGCCACAAGGTAAAGTATACCAGGCAAGCACGTATGCAGGAAATCCTGTATCAGTTGCAGCAGCTATATCATCTGTAAAAACCCTAAACAGGCACAAAAACAGGATTTATCCCAAATTAGAGGTGTGCTGTGCCATACTAGCTAGAACCATAGGAGATCTGGCAAAAGACCTCAAAATACCACACCAGATTAATTTTATCAGCTCCATGTTTCAGATCTTTTTTACAGACAAGCCAGTAACCGATTACAGAACAGCAAAAAGGGCTGACGCAAAAAAATTCAAGAAATTATTCAAAGCACTATTAAAAAACGGCATATTTATTGCACCATCACAGTTTGAGACCGTGTTTTTGTCAGATGCACACACCATTCCTGATATACAAAAAACCATAGACGCATACCAAAAATCCCTCAAAGCGGTGAAAGCTTGAAGTATACAATAGGCACACGCGGAAGCGCGCTCTCGCTTGCACAGACAAACTGGGTGATATCAGAGCTGAAAAAAAAATTCCCAGAAACAGAGTTTGAGATAATCACAATAAAAACAAAAGGTGACACTGACGCAAGACCACTATTTACGATAAACCAAAAAGGAATATTTGAAAAAGAAATTGATCGCGCGGTTGTAGAAAATAAAGTCGACTTTGCAGTCCACAGCCTAAAGGATGTACCGACAGAGCTGACAGAGGGACTTGTCTTGGCATGCATTCCAAAAAGAGAAGATGCAAATGATATTTTTATTTCAAAAGATGGTACCACACTTCAAACAATAAAACAAGGTTCCACAATTGGCACAAGTAGTTTACGAAGGGCAGTCCAGGTATCAAGAATCAGGCCAGACCTTGTTGTAAAACCAATCCGGGGAAACATTGAAACCAGAATAAGAAAGCTCCAGGAAGGCGAGTTTGACGGTGTGGTTTTGGCACAGGCAGGAATTGCAAGGCTTGGAATTGATATAAAATTTGAAAAGCTATCAACAAAGGATTTCCCGCCTTCGCCAGGCCAAGGCGCAATAGCCATAGTAGCAAGGCAGGACAACAATGCCCTGATTCAGACGCTAAAGACAATCGAGGACCCAGACTCGAGAATAGCAGTAGAGGCTGAACGTTCCCTCTCACTTTATGTCGATTCAGGATGCAAGTTTCCAGTTGGTGCACTGGCACAAATAAAAGGTGACAAGCTCACACTTCAAGTTACAGTGTATTCTATTGATGGCAAACAATCCATTAACGTGGAAAAAACAGGAGATCCACTGCAGGCAGCAGATCTTGGACATCAAGCTGCAACCGAGCTTACACAACAAGGAATTGCAGAGC